>JACXTT010013696.1_pt1 | contig 10661 bp, 8 predicted proteins | sample 9270951 | NCBI WGS metagenome assembly JACXTT01 (sample SAMN15532306, study PRJNA645909) | rock metagenome | isolation source: weathered quartz diorite | place: Puerto Rico | collected 2017-06-21
GTCGCGCGCAGCCGGAATCCTGACGAGCCGCGGCGGGCTGGTCAGCCACGCGGCGGTCGTCGCCCGCGAGTGGGGGATCCCGGCGGTCGTCGGCGCCGAGGAGGTTTCGGTCGGCGAGAGCGAGGTGCGAATCGGTGGCGCGGTCCTGAAGCCCGGAGACGTCATCACGGTCGACGGCGACTCGGGCGAGGTCTTCGCCGGGGCGGTGGCGAGCGCAGCCATCACTGCGCCCGAGGCCGCCATACTCCGAGGCTGGTCAGCGGAGACGAAATCTGCGGCCTCGGACGACCCGCTGCGCGTGATGCTCATCAAGGGGTCCATTGCGGAGAAGCCGGTCGAGCTCGTGCGAGCCGGCCTCGTCGAGGAGGCGTCGGGCGAGTACCGGCTCACGACCCAGGGCAAAGACGCAGCCGAGGCTGCCCTGGCCGAGGAGCGGGAACTGTGGGGAGTCGAGCGGGCCGGAGCTGCGCTCGAGGCTTTTCATCACCTGGATTTGCGCGTCAAAGAGATCGTCACCGCCTGGCAGCTCCGGGGTTCCGTGCTCAACGACCACGGTGACGCGGCTTACGACGCCGGCGTCGTAGCGCGGCTGGCCGCTCTTCATCGCGACGCCTCGGCGTGGATCACGAGCCTGGACAGCGCCCCGCCCGGGCTGCGTCGATACGCGTCGCGCCTCGAGGATGCTTTGGGGCGCGTCACTGGTGGCGACACGCGCTTTGTCGCTTCGCCGGGCGTCGCCAGCTATCACAGCGTCTGGTTCGAGCTGCACGAAGAGCTGATCCTGCTCGCCGGTCGCAATCGCGCCGACGAGGCGGCAGCGGGCCGCGCCTAGAGCTAGATGCCCTGTGCGGGCCTGGCGGTCAGCTTGTCGTAGAGCGCCGCGGCGTTCCTGGTCTGGATGTGCTCCATCATGTAGCCCTGCCCGATGTCGACCGGGTAGCGGTCGGCAAAACTCACGCGCTTGATCGTCTCCTCGCGCGTCCAGCCCTTCGCGACGGCGTCCGCGACGGCGCTCGTCCAGTCCAACAGCACCGACCGCTGCGTGGCCACGTAGTCGGTGGTCGTGACCGGGCCGTGGCCAGGCAGCAGATGGTCGACATCGAGGGCGCGCACCTGCTCGAGGGCTTCGAGCCACTGCGGCACGTCTGACTCCATAAGCCACGTCTGCACGTCGTGGAAGATCGTGTCGCCGGTAAAGACGACGCGCTCCTCCGGCACGTGCACCGCGATCTGGCCGCGCGTGTGGCCCGGCGTGTGGATCAGGTGGAACGTGTGGTCGCCCACGTGCAGCGTGAGGTCGCGATTGAAAACGATGGTCCCCTTGTTCGAGTCGCGGAAGAACGTATCGCGGTCGGGCATGATCTTGTCGCCTTCCGGGTCGTCCATCGGGATCGCCTCCATCCCGTACTTGTAAGGATCGATCGTCGGCATGACGACCATGAACAGGTCGTACACGCCCTGGTGTTGGACGACGGTCCCGGCGCCTTTGAAGAAGTAGTTGCCGAAGATGTGGTCGACATGGTGCTCGGTGTTGATCAGGTAGCGAATCGGGCCGTGCGACTCGGCCAGCCTGCGCATCTCTACCGCCTTGGTCGGCAGCTGGGGTGTGTCGATCACCACCACGCCGTCAGACGTGACCACGAAACCCGGGTTGCAGCCGCGCAGCTTCGGTTCGAAGTAGACGTTCTCCGTGACCTGTTCCAAGACCTCGACCCCTACTGCGTGGCGGTCAGTCCACCGTCGATGGTGAGGACCTGACCTGTGATGAACGAAGAAGCGTCGGAGCAGAACAACAGCACCGCCCCGACCAGGTCATCGGTTTTGCCCACGCGGCCGAGCGGGATGCGGCTTACGAGATTGCCCTTGAACACAGGGTCGGCGAGCAGTGAGGCGACCTGGGGTGTGTCGACGAACGTGGGTGAGATGGCGTTGACGGTGATGCCGTGCTTGGCCCATTCAGTCGCCCACTGCCGCGTGAGCGCGTTGATCGCGCCCTTGGCGGCGACGTACGCGGAGTAGCCGGAGTTGATGCCCAGCTGACCCCGCACCGATGAGATGTTCAGCACGCGTCCCCCGCGCCCGCCCGCGATCATCGCCACCACGGCCGGCCGAGTCGCGAGCACGGTGCTGCGCAGGTTCAGGTCCATGATCCGGTCCCAGTCGGACTCGGGGTATTGCTCAGCCGCGTGGAGCGCTGTGCCCGCGCCGCCGCCGATCGCATTGACCATGATGTCGAGCCGGCCGAATCTGGCGACTGTCTTATCGACGACGTCCTGGCAGTCAGCAGAGCGGTTCATGTCGCCGGCGACCGCCAGGCTCTCCACGCCGAGCCCACCGAGCCGTGACGCCGTCGCGTCGAGGCGCTCCGCTGTGCGACCGGCAAGAGCAACCGACGCCCCGGCGGCGCCCAGGGCCTCGGCGATGGCCGAGCCGATCGCCCCACCGCCGCCGGCGACGAGCGCAACCTTGCCGGTGAGCGCGAAGACCCGCGAGGCTTCGGTCACGGCCGCGGCCCGCCACCGTCACATATATATAGACGCGTAGTGGGCGAGAGGGGGCGATAATCGATAATCAAGAATGATAGACAAGTACATCGCCACCGACGCCCAGCGGCGGGTCGCAGGCGGGCGCCGCGAACCGCTGCGTCACGTGCTGCGCAGCCAGGTGCGCGACATCCTCCTCGAGCGGATCATCGACGGCGACTACCTGCCGGGTGCGCGCCTGGTGGAAACGCAGATCGCGCGCGAGCTTGGCGTGAGCCAGGCGCCGGTGCGTGAAGCGCTCCGAGACCTCGAGAGTTTTGGCGTCGTCGAGTCTCACGCATTTCGCGGCGCGCAGGTGCGCAACCCGAGCAGGGCTGAGCTGCTCGAGGCGTATCCCGTGCGCGCGGCGCTCGAGTCGATGGCGGCGCGAGAGGCGGCGACTCGCATCACCGAGGTGCAGCTCGACGAGCTGGAGCGGCTGATCGACCGGATGGTGCACCTTGCGGACGAAGGCAACGCCCATGAACAGGCGGTCGCCAACGCCGAGTTTCACGGCCTGATCATCGAGGCGGCTCAGAACCGAACGCTCGCCCGTCTGTGGTCGTTCCTCGAGCCGTGGGCACGTACATACCTGACCGCTGTGCGCTCTGGTGTTGACCTGCACGAGCTGGCGCTGCGACATCGCAAGGTCCTCGAGCCGCTCCGCCGCCGCGATCCGGAAGCCGCCGCGGCAGCGATGCATCAGCACCTGCTGGACGCGTCGGCCTGGCTAAGAGTGGGCTAGCGGCTCAAACCTCGCGGCCGAGCGCGCCTGAGATTCGCAGAGGGGTGATGGGCAATTCGTCCATGACCTCGCTCGAGCCCAGCTTGCGCAGTGCATCTTCGATCGCGCCGGCGATCGCCGCCGGCGCGGGGATGGTCGCGCTCTCGCCGGCGCCCTTGAACCCCTGCGGGTTGTCGAAGACTTTGGACTCGACCTTGATCAGCTCCGGAACGACGGTGAGCTCCGGGGCGCTTGGAATCGTGTAGTCGAGAAACGTGCTGGTGACGAACATCGCCTCCGAGTCGTACACCGACTCTTCGAACAGCGCATAGCCGACGCCATGGGCGTAGCCGCCGAGCAGCTGGCCTTCGACCAGAGCGGGGTTGATCGAGCGGCCCGAGTCATGGCCGATGACATATCGGACGATCCTGGCCACGCCGGCCTCCGGGTCAACCTCGACCACGGCTGCGTGGCAGGCGCTGGCGTAGGCGGGCGGCTGCTTGAACGTCTCCACAACCTCGAGCGGACCGTCGCTCAGGATTTGCGACAAGCCGGCCGCGCGCCCTGGCGAGCCGATCACATGGACGCCGTCGGGTGTGAGTACGAGGTCCGCCACGTCAGCCTCCAGCAGCTGCGCGCCTCTTTCGAGCAGCTGCTTGCGCGTGGCCGCAGCGGCCAGCGCGGCCGCATTCCCGACCTCGAACGCGGAACGGCTGGCGGCAGTCACGGCGGCGCGGCGGATCCACGCGGTGTCGCCCGATGTGACAAGCACCCTCTCGAGCGGCCAGCCCAGCGATGTCGCCACGACCTGGGCAAACGCGGTCTCGTGCCCCTGGCCGCCCGGCGTGGAGCCGATGTGAGCGGTCACGGATCCATCCGTCTCTACGACCACGCGCGCCTCCTCGCCGATGCCGATGCCCGTGCGCTCCACCGACATCGAGACGCCAACGCCGCGCCGGATGTTGCGCCGCTCTGGCTCGACAGCAGTGGACACGCGGTCTAGCAGCTGTCTGTAGTCGCCCCCGTCGTAGACGACCATCGGCAGGCCGGTGTCGTAAGGCATATCCTCCTGTCGGATCAGATTCCGGCGCCGGACTTCGACACCGTCGAGGCTGAAGCTTGCCGCGACCTGGTCCAGCGTCCGCTCGATCGCGAAGTTGCCGACCTCGCGCCCGCCGCCGCGGACGAAACCTCCGGGGACGGCGTTGGTGTACACGAGGTCGATCTCGGCGCGGTACGCGGGAATCCGATACGCCGAGACCAGGTGGTTGGTGATGGTCTGCGCGAGCTGAGCGCCGGGACCGGCGTAGGCGCCGATGTCGTGCAGGAGGTGGGCGCGCAGGCCGAGGATCCGCGCCTCGGCGGTGAGCGCCAGCTCCACGTCGACAACATCGCCGTGCGCCTGGAGTGATGAGGCCATGTCCTCGCTCCGGGTCGCGACCCACTGCACCGGCCGCTTGAGTCGGCGCGCGAGCGCGGCGACCAGCACCTCTTCGGGATACGCCGCGCCTTTCGGGCCGAAACCGCCACCGACGTCCTCCGCGCGCACCCGCACCGAGCCGGGCTCCTCGCCGAGAACGGTGGCGATGGTGTCGCGAACGCCGTGGACCCACTGGGTCGAGGTCCACACGGTCCAGGTGCCGCTCGCCTCGCTCCAATCCCCGCAGCACGCTCGTGGCTCGATGAATCCGCCCGCGACCCTCGCGAGCCGGTACCGGTGGCGCACGACGTGCACGGCCTGGCCAAAAGCCTCGTTGACGTCGCCGTACTCGCGCACGAGCGTGCCGGCGAGGTTGGTGTCGTGGGGCGGATGGATCGGAACGGACTCGGTGGCGAGTGCGCTCACCACATCGGCGGTCGCGGCCAGGGGCTCCGTCTCGATCAGGACCGCAGCGGCTGCGTCTGCAGCTGCGTAGGCGTTCTCCGCCACCACCACCGCAACCGGTTCTCCGACATAGCGGACGCGCTCCCTCGCCAGCACCGGTCGGGCCACCGCGTGTACGTCTGGCAGCGTCACGTCGACGATGGGGCCCTTGATCTCCTTCAGGTCGCCGGCCGCGAACGTCGCCACCACCCCAGGCATGGAGCGCGCAACGTCCAGGTCGACCCGGCTCAGCACCCCGTGCGGCACGATCGAACGCACGACCGCGAGGTGCAGCAACCGGTCGGGGTGGAGGTCGCCCGCGTAGCGCCCGCGTCCGGTGATGAGGCGCAGGTCCTCGCGCCGCGGGATGGAGACCCCTACATACGAATGCTCGGTCACCCCGCGATCGAGAGGTCTCGCCTGCGCTCCCAGATCTTGTCCGCGCAGCGCAGCGCCAGCGCCTGTATGGTGTGGCTCGGGTTCACGCCGGCGCTCGTCGGCATGCTGCTGCTGTCCGCAATGAAGAGTTGCGGGACGTCGTGCGCCTCGTTGAATCGATTCGCCACGGACGTCGCGGCATCGTCGCCCATGCGCGCCGTGCCCAGCAGGTGCCAGCCCCAGATAGGTGAGAGGCCGAAGTCGCGGACGCTCCTCGCGCCGGCCACGTCGAGCACCTGCCGCGCATGCGCGATCATGTCGCGTCCGAGCCGGCGGCTGTTCTCGTGCAGCTCGTGGTGGGTGATGAGGCCGGGCATTCCGTAGTCGTCGAGGTGCGACCAGTCCAGCTCGACGCGGTTGGTCGCCTCTGGCAGGTCTTCACCGCACATGTAGAGCGAGATCTCGTGATTGATGCGCTCGTCGAAGGCCTGGTGGTGACCCGAGCCCCACGGCGCGACCTGCAGCGCCAGGTTGAGCGCCGACCAGCCGGCGCAGCCGCTCATGATGAAACCGCGCACGTAGTCGCGCGACGGATCGGTCTCGTAGAACATCCGCGTCGACACGGTGCCACCCCACGTGCCCTGCCAGCCGTCGACCGGCTCCTCGAAAAGGCCGGTGGCAAAGCTCTGCACGTGCACCATCAGGTTCTTGCCGACCATCCCACTCGAGTTGGCGAGCCCGTCGGGATGCGCCGGCGACGTCGACATGAGCAGCAAGCGTGGCGTGCCGAGCCCGCCGCAGCACACGACGGTGACTGTTGCGTAAATCTCCTGCACTGCGCCGTCGCGGTCGTAGTAGCGCGCGCCGACGGCTCGTCCGTCCGCGCCAAGGATGATCTCGCGCACACGTGCGTTGGTCCGTAGCTCAACGCCGTTCTTCAGCGCCACCGGCCAGTACGTGATGTCGGGCGTCGACAGCGAGCCCTGGGGGCACCCGAATGTGCACCAGCCGCGGTTGTCGCACGCCGGCCGGCCGCGATAGTCGCCGGTCGTGATCGACTGCTCGGTCGGCCACCAGTACCAACCGAGCTTCTCGTAGGCCGTGACGAGCAGCTCGCCGGGCTTGCCGATCGGCGCCGGCGGGTTCGGCAGCGGGTCGCGCGCCGGGCCGCACGGGTCGCCGGCCAGCCCGGCCACGCCGATCTCCGCTTCGTTCATCGTGTAGTAAGGCGCCAGCTCTTCATAGGTCAACGGCCAATCCTCACCGACGCCGTCAAGCGTCTTCACTCGAAAGTCCGACGGCGCGAATCGCCAGTAGTTGCCCGCGAATCCCACCTGGCTGCCGCCCACGCAGTTGTACAGGTACACGTCCACCGGGTCCGCGCCGAAGCTGCTGACCGGGTAGTCGGCCGGCCATCGGCGGACGTTGGGATTCGCGGCCCAGAACCGGCGGCCCCGCACCTCCCAGTCGGCGTGCTGCTTCGGCAGACGGCTGCGGTCCAGCCAGTCGCCCTGCTCCAGACAGGTCACCTTCGCGCCGCGGTCAGACAGGCTCTTGCTGATCGCCGCGCCCGCCGGGCCAGACCCGATGACGAGCACGTCGGCCGCGGGTTGGCGGCTCATCGCGCGGTCTCCTTTTCGGTCCCGACCGGGCGGTAGCGCGGCGGCAGCGTGCGCACCCGCGTGAGCTTCGAGGCATCGAACGCCGGCATCGGCCGGCCTTTCATTGGGCCGAGGCCGCGCCAGCCGGTCTCGGCCTCGATCGCCGCGAGCACCTGCGGGTGCCCGTAGTAAGCCTCGTAGGTGAAGTCGTTGACCATGCTGAATGCGTCCGTGTCGTCAGCGGCCTGGAACTGGCGGAGGATGCGCTCGCGCTCCTCAGAGCCGCATTCGGTGAATGCCTTGCCCACGACCTCTCGAGCCAGTCGCTCGACCTCGTCGATGGCACGGATGAGCGCGGGTCGCAGTGACGGGACGAGGTGCACGGTCGCGTCGATGTACTCGGCAGCGCCGACGCTGCCGGCGTCCGGCCGGCGACCAGACGCTGGGATGACGGTCGCGGTCCACGCGCGCAGCGTTGCGGCCCGTGCGGCGTCCAGGATGGTGAAGGTCCGAGGCTGACCAACTGGAACTTCGGCCCTGCCGACCACGAGCCGGTAGTCGGGCCGGCTCGACTGCGCTACCTGGTGCTGGCCCTGCTTCCTGTCGTACGCCATTCAGCGACCTCCTGATAATAGGCAGCCTCGGTGAGGGCAGATCTCGCGGCGTCGCTGGCGGTTGGGCACGTGACTCCGATCGCCGTGGTCGACGATGCGGTGCTGGACGCGAACCTTCGCCGCATGGCGGCCTTTGCCGCCGCCAACCGGGTGCGGTTGCGACCGCATGGCAAGACCCACAAGAGCGCGGCGGTCGCGAAGCGCCAGCTGGAATTGGGTGCCATCGGCATCACCGCCGCCACATTGGTCGAGGGGCGAATGTTCGTCGAGGCCGGTGTCGAAGACCTGCTGATCGCCCATCCGCCCGTGGGCGCGAAGGTGCGCGGCCTGGCTGAGCTGGCCGCCCGGACGAGACGCCTCGCTGTCGCGCTTGACGACGTGACGCTCGCTGCCGCGCTGCCGGCGAGCGTCGAGGTGCTGTGGGAGGTCGACACTGGCGGGCACCGCATCGGCACCGCGCCTGGCGCTCCCACGGTCGACGCGGCGAAGGCGCTCGTGCATGCGATCGGCGCGAAGCGGTTCCGTGGCCTGATCACGCACGGCGGCCAGGTGTACCGGGCCGAGGACCAGGATCAGCGCGCCACCGCCGCGGCTGAGGAGACCATGGGCCTGCTCGAGACCGCAGACGCGCTGCGCAGGGTCGGCGTCGAGGTGCGCGAGGTCAGCATCGGCACCACGCCGACCATGGGAATGCACTCGCTTGAAGGCATCACGGAGATCCGGCCGGGGACGTACGCGTATGGCGACGCGAACCAGGTCGCGCTTGGAGTTCACAGTCTCGAAGACTGCGCGCTGGCGGTCGTGGCGACCGTGGTCTCCACGCCCGCTGCCGACCGCGCCGTCGTGGACTCGGGCTCGAAGGCGCTTTCCGCCGACCTTCGTGTGCCTGGGCTGTCCGGCTTCGGAATCGTGCTCGACCACCCGCATCTCACGGTGGCCAGGCTCAGCGAGGAGCACGCTGTCCTCACCGCAGAAGGAGCCACCGGGTTGCGCGTCGGTGACGTGGTGGTGATCGTCCCGAGCCACGTCTGCACCGTCGTCAACCTGCATCCCGAGCTCGCGGTCATCAGCTCCGACGGATCCGTCCAGATGCAGCCGGTCGACGCGCGGGGCTGGCGCTGACCCGCGGCGGCCCGGTGCTCTCCCTGACCATCAGCTGTACCTGGTGAACGACCGTCTGAGACGATCGGTCTTCGCCGTCCAGCAGAAGCATCAGGCGCTCCACGCCCGCGGCGCCAAGCTTGGCCATCGGCACACGCACCGTTGTGAGCCGCGGATGGATGAACTCCAGTCCCGGGATGTCGTCGAAGCCGACCACTGAGATCGCGCCGGGCACGTCGACGTCCTTGCGCATCAGCTCGGAAAGCACGCCAAGGGCCATCGTGTCGCTGGCCACGAAGACCGCTGTCGGCGCCTCGCCCTTCAGCAGCCGGGCCATCGTGGCGGCGCCGCCCGCGATCGTGAGGTCCGCCCGGACCACGAGCGGGTCGCAGCCGGCGCTCTTCATAGCCTCCGAGTAGCCCGCCTCACGCTCGTGGGCGGTGCGCAGGGTGGTAGGGCCGCTGATCATCGCAATCCGTCGATGGCCGAGTCCCAGCAGGTGCTCCGTCGCGAGGCGCGCGCCGGTGCGGTTGTCGGCGACCTCGGCGGGCCAGCTCTCCGAGCGCGGCGCGAGCGCGACGATCGCTCCGCCGTAGTGTTCGATGCTCCGCGCGTACCCGGTCATGCGCCGTCGGTAGTGCGGCTCGTCCAGACCGCCGCCGGCGAAGATCACTCCCGAGACACGGCTTTCGCACAACATCTCGACGTACCGGAGCTCAGTCATCGGGTCGCGGTCGCTGCTGCAGACGACGGTGAGGAAGCCTTTCGCCGACGCTGCTGCGGTCGCACCGCGAACGATCTCCGCGAAATACGGGTCGGCGACGTCATGGACGACGATCGCGACTGTTGGCACGCGCCGCGTGCGCAGCGCGCGGGCCATCGGGTTGGGACGGTATGAGAGACGGTTCGCCGCTGCCATCACGCGCGCACGTGTGCCCTGGCTGACCGGGTGGTCGCTCTCGGGGTCGAGCGCTCGCGAGGCGGTTGTGATGGAGACCGCGGCGCGCCGCGCCACGTCGGACAGCAGAGGCAGGCGCTTGCGCTTGGTGATCAGTACATCACCAGGCCGGACGAAACGTTCATGTCCTCACCCGTGATCCCGGAGCCGCTGGCGCCGGCCAGGAACACGCACGCCGCCGCTACCTCTTCGGCGAGCGTCGGCCGCTTCAGTGCTGCAGGTTCGCTGAACTGCCGCATCGCTTCAGCTTCGGTGATGCCGAGTGACTCCGCGTTCTGGCGGACGATGCGGTCGAGCCGCTCGCCCGCGACGGCGCCAGGGCAGATGCTGTTGACTCGGATCTGGTGCGGCCCGAGCTCGAGCGCGAGGCTGCGGACCAGGCCGATCACGCCCATCTTCGCGGCGCAATAGGGGGTGCGTTCCGGCAGCGGCCGCTTGCCGGTCATCGACGAGAGCGCTATCAAGCTGCCGCCATTCCCGGCCTCGATCATCGGCGGGATGAAACGCCGGAAGGTGAGGTACACCCCGTCGAGGTCGGTGACCACGCAGTCCTGCCACTCCTCGTACGTCAGCTCGTGCATCCGCCGGATGGCGCCGGCGATGCCGGCGTTGGCCACGACCACGTCGACGTGGCCGAAGCGGTCGAGCACCTCGGCCGACATCGCGTCGGTGGAATGGGGGTCGCGGACGTCGCAGATGACGGTCGCCGAGTCGGCGCCCAGCTGCTTCAGCTCGTCATTGGTCTGATCGAGCGATTCGCGGTCGCGGGCCGAGATCGCCACCGCGGCGCCCTCCGCGGCCATGGCCTTGGCGATGGCCCGCCCGATCCCGCGATTGCCACCCGTGACCACGGCCACCTTGCCCTCCAGCGCCCGGGCCAAGTACGCTAGCGCCTCGAC
>JACXTT010013697.1_pt1 | contig 10661 bp, 7 predicted proteins | sample 9270951 | NCBI WGS metagenome assembly JACXTT01 (sample SAMN15532306, study PRJNA645909) | rock metagenome | isolation source: weathered quartz diorite | place: Puerto Rico | collected 2017-06-21
ACGAGGGGGTGCGTGGAGCCCAGAAGGGGTGATCTTATTCTGCCCACGACCGGTCGGAATCCTGTACCAGGTTTCAGACGCGGGTGGTACGCCAACTCCCGTGACCTCGCTGGATGAGTCGCGCGCCGAAATCGCGCATGCATTCCCGCAGTTTCTGCCCGGTGGCCGCCAGTTTGTGTATCTCGCCGCGAGTTCGCGTCCGGGCGGGTCTTCGATTCGCGCTGGTTCGCTCGATTCAACCAGCTCGAAAGTGCTTTTGAGCGCTGACACCAGTGCCGCATACGCTCCGGTTCTGCGCGGACACCCGGCATCCTTGCTCTTCGTGAACGATGGCGCTCTTATCGCGCAGGCATTTGACTTGCGACGTCTTGAACTCAGCGGCGAACGAACCGTTATTGCTCCGGAAGTTCGATACCACCGCTGGAACCAGGCCAATTTCTCGGTTTCCGAAAATGGAGTCCTTTTTTATCAGAGTGGTTGCCCGGAAAATTACCAACTCGCCTGGTTTGACAGGAAAGGCAAACTGCTTTCAGCAACCGGACCGCGCAACGATTATTCTTCGTTCAGCCTCTCACCAGACGAGAGGTATGTGGCTGTTAACAGATTTGAGGACCCAGACACCGCGTTTCCCACGATATGGGTTGTGGATCTGCTTCGCGAAGGCGCCGTCTGCCGTTTTACCGATGTGGACGTTGCCCAGCCCGAATTCACTCCCGTTTGGGCTCCGGACAGCGGCGAAATTCTCTTTAGCCGGGGCGATGATCGGCGGATGCGCCTCTTCCGGCAGTCGCTGAGCGGCGGAACGGCGAAGTGCGTACTTGATTCGGAGGGTCCGAAATTTCCGACCGACTGGTCCTCGGATGGGAAGTTCATTGCATACGCTTCTCAAGTCCCCGATTACCGATCCTTGCACATCTGGACCGTGGCGCTTCGCAACCTGGAAGAAGAAGGAAAACCGCGTCCATTTTTGCAGCATTTCTACGAGGAATCCGGTGCACAATTTTCACCGGACGGAGGGAAGACCCCGCTGTGGCTCGCCTACACGTCTCATGAAACCGGACAGTACGAAGTGTACGTGCGAGACTTTCCTGATGGCCGTCACAAGTGGCAGGTTTCGAGTCAGGGCGGCCTGCAACCTCATTGGCGTCGCGATGGCCGTGAGCTCTTCTATATGACGCTGGATGGAACGTTGATGTCGGTGAGGCTGAATCCCAGCTCCACCTTTGGATTCCAGGCTTCGGAACCGCTATTCATGGCCGGTCCTCGGACCCTGTCACGATATAGGCATTGGATGAATCAATACGCCGTATCACGCGACGGACAGCGATTTCTTCTGAACCACTCTCTACACCACGCACAGGGCGCAATCACGGCCGTTATTCCCTGGTAGACCCGCCCGGCAAGTCCTGAATCGACAACGTACGCGCGCGCACGTTACGTCCAATTAACCCCGCCGTACTCCCGTTGACGCGTTTTTACGCTCATTGTCAAGGAGCGGCAAAACACGCCAAAAAAAGGAGGCAAAGGGATGATCATGAAACGGAATCCTTTTCCGTCGAGAGGGAATAAGTTTTCGCGGAAGAACCCGACTGGTTTAGTAGCGCTTGTGATTGTTCTGCTGAGCGGCTTAGTAGCGGCGCTCACAATCACGGCGACGTTGGTCCGCGGGGAATCGCAGGGCGATGTTGTTAAGTTTCTCCCCAACCTTTTTCCACTGCTCGATCCCAGCGGGTTTGTTGAGACCTATAACGTCAACAACACATCCATTGATCTGACTGGACCATTTTTTCAGTCCCTGGGGACCAACGGGCGTTCCTGTTCCTCTTGTCATCGGGCGGCGGAGGCCTGGTCCGTGTCCGCCGATGAAGTCCAGCTGCGCTTTCTGCTTACTCAAGGTTTGGATCCCATCTTCCGAACGAATGACGGCTCCAACTGCGATCAGAATATCGATACTTCCACAGTGGACGGGCGCCGCGCCGCCTATAGTCTCTTGCTCAGCCGTGGTTTGATCCGTATCCCGCTGGCCATGCCGGTCAATGCGCAGTTCACGGTGGTCAGCGTCCAGAATCCTTACGGATGCAACGATGCATCGACGCTTTCGATGTATCGCCGCCCGCTGCCTGCCACCAACTTGAGATTCCTCAGCACGGTCATGTTTGATGGGCGCGAGTCCTCGCCGCAAACCGGAACGCAAAAGATTACGTACGCCACCAACCCTGGCGACCTCCTGGCGGACCTGGCCCACCAGGCCATTGACGCGACGACGGGGCATGCGCAGGCCGTGACACCTCCTACACCCCAGCAGGTGCACGACATCGTGAATTTCGAAATGCAGTTGACGACCGCTCAGACCTTCGATTTTTTTGCTGGTCCCTTGAACGCGGATGGAGCGCACGGCGGTCCCGTTCCGCTCGCTTATCAACCATTCTTTATCGGCATCAACGACTCGTTTCCGCCGAGTTTTCACCTCAACCCGCTTGGCACACCTTTCAATCCGGCGATCTTTGACTTATTCGATGCCTGGACGAACTCCCAGAATGCTCACCGGGCAAGCGTTGCTCGCGGCCAGGCGGTGTTTAATAGAAAGCCGATCAACATAACCGGCGTCGCGGGCATTAACGATGTGCTCGGGCTGGCGTCGCTGCCGGGTACTTGCGGAACCTGTCACGACACTCCGAATGTCGGTAACCATTCCTTTCCCGCGCCTCTGAATATCGGTGTGGGCGACCTGACCAGCCCTCTGGATGTGAGTTATCTGCCGGTGTTCTCGCTGCGGAACAACGCGACGGGAGCGACGGTGCAAACGACCGATCCGGGCAGGGCTCTCGTTACCGGATTGTGGGCGGACATCGGGAAGGTCAAAGGTCCCATCCTCCGCGGGCTTGCCGCTCGCGCGCCGTATTTCCACAACGGGTCGGCCGTAAGTTTGAGTGACGTCCTCACGTTCTATGACAAGCGTTTCAGTGTGGGTTTTACCGATCAGGATAAGACGGACCTGATCGCTTTTCTGAATAGCCTCTAACTTGCCGCAAAACACAAGGAGATGATCATGAATCGAACCACCATCTTAAAGACTTTCGCAATCGCCGTGGCCGGCGCACTCGTTGTGGGTATCACCACGACGGCGCAGGCCGCCGCCAAAGGGTGCTCTAACGCGACGCTGAAAGGTACCTATGCCTACACGAACACCGGATTCATAACCGCCCCGCCCGCTGAAGCGGGGCCGTTCGCCGGCGTCGGTACGCAGACCTTCGACGGAAATGGCGGTACTACTGCCACTGCATGGGTGAGCCAAAACGGCAACATCGTCCAGGTGGCCATAACGGGCACATATACGGTGAATCCCGACTGCACCGGCACGCTCACACTCCAAATTTCCCCTGTGGGTATTACAGGTCACGCCTTTTTTGTGATCAGTGACAACGGGGCAGAGCTCCGAGCCATCAACACAGACCCGGGTTCTGTGATCACGACCACCGCCAGGAGGCAATTTCCGGCAGGCGACTGAAGAGAATAACGGCTTCGGCCCTTCGCGAAGGAGGATCCAATGTCGAGATCGCGTGGAACATGCTGTATTGCTGGCGGAGGGCCCGCGGGAATGATGCTGGGGTATTTGCTGGCGCGCGCCGGCATTGAGGTCCTGGTTCTGGAGAAACACGCGGACTTCCTGCGCGATTTCCGGGGCGACACGATTCATCCTTCGACTCTCGAAGTCATGTACGAGCTGGGCGTGCTCGAGGAGTTTCTCAAGCGCCCCCATCAGGAGAGCCGCTGGGCCCGCGCGCGGATCGGTGACGAAGAGATTGTGTTAGGCGACATGACGCACCTCCGGACGCAATGCCGCTTCATGGCGATGATGCCACAGTGGGACTTTCTGGACTTCCTGGCGGAGCAAGGGCGTCGCTATCCGACCTTCCATCTGAGAATGCAAACCGAGGTCACGGGGTTGATCGAAGAGCAGGGCCGGATCGTTGGCATTCGAGGGAACACTCCCGCAGGTCCCGTCGAAATTCGCGCAGACCTTGTGGTCGGTGCGGATGGCCGCAACTCCGCGGTCCGAGATTGCTCCGGCCTGATGGTTGAAGAGGTCGGCGCTCCCATGGATGTGCTCTGGATGAGGGTGTCCAGGCGCACCGGCGATCCGGACCTGATCGCTTACTCCGATCGCGGAAGGGCGCTGGTGTTGCTCGATCGCGGAAGCTATTGGCAGTGCGGTTTTTCAGTTCCTAAAGGAACCGCGGAGGAAATACAGGCAAAAGGGATCGAGCAGTTCCGCGCGGGCATTGTCCAACTCGCACCTTTCTTGCTGGATCGCGTGACCGAACTACAAGGCTGGAACGATGTAAAGCTGCTGACCGTCAGAGTCGATCGCCTGCGGCAATGGTATCGCTCCGGCCTGCTGTGCATCGGGGATGCGGCCCACGCCATGTCTCCCGTGGGTGGTGTCGGGATCAATCTTGCTATCCAGGACGCGGTCGCGGCCGCTAATATATTGGCCGAACCCCTCCGCAAAAGTATTCTTACGAACCGCGATCTCGCAAACATACAACGCCGCCGCGAGTTTCCGACGCGGATCACGCAACGCGTGCAGGCCCTGATCCGACAACAAGTCGGCGGAAGTCTTGATGCCTCCGGACCCAGACGCCTCCCTTGGATCGTGCGGTTGTTAGAACACACAACGCTACTACGCCGAATGCGCACGCGCTTCATCGGCGTCGGTATCCGGCCAGAGCACGTGAAAACGCCCGACATCTGGACCGCCTCGCACATCGCCCCCCCCACATGAGGTGATTTCCAAGACAGTCGCTAACAGCAGCGGCGGGACGATGAACGAATTATGCGTAACCATTCAGGAACTAGCTGGTTTAGACAAATATGAAAAAAACGAGCTTTGCTACGGTCTTGCTCGCGACCACGATGGTTGCTTTCGGACAAAAGACACCAGCATTCGAGGTGGCCTCGATCCGTCCGGCGCCAGTGCAACTGACGAATTTCAATGTCGGACTGCACATGGATGGATCACAAGCCCGCTTCACATACCTGTCCTTGAGAGACTACATCTCCATGGCGTACCGCCTAAAGTCCTTGCAAATTGTCGGACCGGACTGGCTCGCCGGAGAGAAGTTCGACATTTCAGCCAAGTTGCCCGATGGTGCCACCACTGCTCAGATACCGGAAATGTTACAAGCCCTACTCCAAGAACGGTTTCACCTAAAGAGTCATCGGGAAACAAAAGATTTCGCTGTTTACTCGCTAGAGATTGCAAAAGGCGGGATCAAACTGAAGGAAATACCGCCAGATCCGGTCGGCACGACTCCAGCTGGTCCTGTCAACGTGACAGTAGCGGGAAATGCATCTGGAGCGGAGTACAGTTTCGGCGGGGGTGCGACGTTGAGTCTCAGCCAGCGTGGGTTGCTAGGCAACAAAATCAACATGAGAGCTTTGGCGGACACGCTGTCGTGGTACCTCGACAGGCCCGTTGTAGACATGACAGGGCTAAAAGGGAATTACGATATCGTTCTCACTATTTCCGCAGACGACTATCGTGCGATGTCAATCCGTTCCGCAGTTATTGCGGGTGTTACGCTCCCACCTGCGGCGACGGCTGTACTTGACAATCCGTGGGGCGACTCACTGTACAAAGCGCTCGCAGCAGCGGGGCTGATACTTGAAATGCGTAAGTCTCCATTGGAAGTCATCGTGATCGATAGCATCGAGAAGAAACCGACGGACAACTAATTCGGCCGTGTAGTCGGTCGCGTCCTCCGGGTTCGGCGGTTTGCCCAGTTCCATAGGCATTTGAAATTGCAAATTGGAGATTGGAGGTTTCTAAATTTAGAAATCCGGAAACTTCCAATCTCCAGTTTCCAATGACTACTGTCCCCCGTCAGATGCAGTACTTCCAGAATGCGAAGGTGAAACAAATCTGGGGCCGCTCCGCTGCCATTGCCGCGGCGTGCACCTGGGATGGTCGCGCGTGTGCCGAAACCGGCGAGATCGTGAGAGGGACCAGCGCGAATGCGACAGCGACGAGCATTATCTTCATTCGAAGGAATCCGCCGCTTTTGCGCCATCCGCAGCCAACCGGATCTGTGTGTCTGTCATACGCATCGTACTTAACTCTAATTCGCATCATATTCGCCTCCCGTTTACCTAACATGCAGCTTCATAAGGCACACGATTAGCCATTCTTGCGGCAGGCGGATGTGATGTGAAATCACGGTGTTCGTTTGATCAAGGCCTCGCGGACGCTATCAGTAATGATATCTGCCGCAATCATTTTGATGCGGTACAGACTCGGGCGGTCCTGCAACCACGCTCTCTTATCGTTTTCCAGCTAGATGCAGTGTCAGTCCAAGCGTCACTCCGATTGGGTAACCGGGGGTGCCGTGAATTCGTTCCTTTGGTTCCGCGGTCGGGCTGACTCTCGATTCAAAGAAATTCTGCGTTTCGTAATAATGCTTGTTGGTGACGTTATCAATGTCGAGGTTCAGATCAATCCAGCGACGCATCGACTTCGTGATTGCGAGATCGATAACGTCCAATCCCGATGCCCGAATCGTGGCATCCTTACCATCAAGCCGATAATTGCCCACGTGTCGGTACCGGAGCGAAGTATAGAAGCCTTGCCAACCTGAAAGAGTCAAGCTGCCATTCGCAACGGTGTGCGGCGCACTATCGACGTAGATGCGCGGCTGGGTTCCACGATAGAAAGAATTCGTCACCTGCGCGAGGCCGCCATTGAGTGAAACAAAGCGGCTAATACGCAGCGAGGTCTTGCCTTCAAAGCCGTATGAGCGGCTCGGTCCCTTCAGTTCGAATGTGCCATCATCGGGAATGTAGACTTGCTCGTTGGACCGGTCTATTAAAAATAGATCGGATGAGAATGACACCCGCCCGAGCTGATACGAAGTCCCGAGTTGATAGAAATCTGTTGTGGCAATCCGTGGAGACTCCGGACGTTGAACGATGCCACGTGCATCCTGAGTGTTTATGCCACGTCCATAATTGAAACTCAGCGTGACAGGTACGGAAGCCGAGACTCGATAGGCCAAACCAAACTTGGGCTGCAATTTCGATCCGCCCTCTAAGCCGGAGTGGCTTGGATCAACACGATCATCGACAGAGAATCGGAAGTAATCCCATCGCAAACCCGCCTCTACGTGCAGCCTGCCCTTCAGAAAGTCCGTCGCTTCCTGCGCATAACCAGCCGTGTTCGTCACATGAGCGAAGGCGCGCGTCGTGACATCCAATGGCACACGCCCCTCCTGTGGATACAGACCAACGTTTATCTGATTGTCATGAAAGTTCGCACCAGTAGTAAGCAGGGATTGACTGCCCAAAAGCCGAAATGGATGCAGATACTGTGTGTTGAACCCCTCCTGGTATCGAGAGTCATGCTGCTGAATCCCATCGCCATGTACGGGGTCATTCAAGAACAGTGTGAAGTTCGAGTAGAGATCGAAGAGAGAGCGACTGAGAAACCCATCGGCTTTGAAACTGTCGCCTGATTGCAACGTCCTTCGGTAATACAAACCGGTAGTACCAGGACGTACTCTCCCGCCGTCAGACGGATCGACGAAACCAAAGCGCGACAATTCGCCGGCAGCGACAAGATCAAGCGGAATCTGTCCGGAGGAGAAGAAGTCGTTCCGGCCATAGTTCAATTTGATACCAAGAGATTCGTTCTCGCTCAGGTGCCGTGTGTAGTTACCAGTGATGTTGTCACGCTTGTACCGCAGATGATTCAGGAATGGTCCGTCCGTTCGTGAACCCTCGTATGCCAGAAACGCATCGGCCTTCTCCAACATCGGGCTGTACCCGAAGAAACTCCGGTAACTACCGAAAGAGCCGCCTTGCAGCCGTAGCGTGATTTGGTCCGGCAGGCTCTCCTTGAGGCGAATGTGAACTACACCCAAACCGGAGAAGTCGCCGTATTCGGCGCTGAATGGGCCGTTGAGAACATTTACATCCTGCACCAACTCAGGCGTGAGCGTCTTGAGTGCCCCGAGGTAACCTTGACCGTGCCCCTGTGTCCCTTGGTTTTGTTGGATGTCGTCAACGAGAACCTTCAGGCCGCCGTTAACTCCCCCATGGTCGAGATTGAAACCGAATCTTCGGATCTCCAGAGACTTTCCACCACCCTCGTGCTGACCCGCGTTGATTCCGCCATTAAGCGATTCCAACAATTGATCGTCCCTGGAAAACAATGTCCGCTTGTAGACCTCGTCGCTGTGCGTCTCAACCTGAGGTTCAAGCGCCGAAGCCGTGATGACAATGCTTTGATGGATCGGCGGAATCAGATAATCGACCTCAATCCTAAGATCCCCAGAAGGGTTGCTTGCGGAAATAGTTTGCTCCTGAGGTCTGACGTACTGTCCCTCTACACGCAAGGTGATCTCTTCGTTAGGGACATCAAGCTCGAACCGTCCCGTCTCATTCGTTGTGGTTCGTCGCTCAACACTGTTTGCGCGAGCGATGACCGTGAGGCCGTTCAAAACGTCGCCCTTATGGTCGACGATCACGCCCGAAAGCTGGCGGCCTTCCTGCGACTGCAGTGGCGAAGCGAATACCTGTTGAGTACAAAACAGAAGAATCACAGCGAAGGTGCTGGATTGCAGCTTGACGAATGGCCTGGTTGTCTTTCGCATGCTTGCCTCTGCGAGACCAGATCAGGAGTGAACAATTCTCCCCTGCCCGTACATACGAGAAACGAGAAGTCAACGGATGGGCTTCGCCACATCATTTCTCGCGGGAAAACGTTCTTCACACCCGTTGCAGCAAGTCACTTCACCGGCGGTGGACTCCGATATTGATTGTTTTCGCACACGCCCTCCATGATTTCTTCGCCAGGTGCGAGGGTCCAGATCGTGTGAAGCTGCCACGGTTTCATGAGCGCGCCAGGATCATCGAGCGTCACATCGACCATGAGATGCGCAAGATCCGGGCGGCGAAAGCGTTCGATCGTATGTAGTTTTTCGGTATGTGGCAAGGCGTTGGGAAGCCAGTTCTTGTCATTGAAGCCAACTGTATCAACGATTAGCGTATCCCCATCCCACTTAGCGATGGAATGTCCCTGCCATGTTGGATCGGGATCTTTGGGGTGAGTTCGTCCGTCCAAGAAAAACTGTCGAAAATGAGGATCCATCTCGAACAGCTGCACGATCAGTGAAGGCGTCTGCACGATCTTATAAAGGAGCGGCCGGCCGGCAATGTTGAAGCCGGGAAGGCAGTATCCTGTGGGCATATCCTTCAAATTGTTTTGGATTCGTTCGGATGCCACCGCTGCGGCCCACGCTTGAGGCGACGCCGGTTCCGGATTCAGATCAGCACTGCCCTGCCACACGCCGGAAAGGTCGGGCTTTCCATCGACCATGCGAGGCGTGGGTCCGGTGAGTCCCGCGTATCTGTTCCGGATCGTCAAGTAGTAATCATCGCCCACGGTCCCGAGGTTAAGCGGCCACTCGAGCCGGATATCTACCCGCAATGTCTGACCGTCACGTACGTCGAGCGGCGTGCGCACGTAGTTTGCGTAAGTGAATCCAATTGCGGGAACCGAAAGTTCGTATGAGCCCGCCGGTATGCCGGAAAACGTAAAATTCCCTTTGGCTGACGTCACCGTACTGTGAACCTCTTCGGTCGCCATGCGTTTGGCATATACGGTTGCACCGACAATTTCATGTCCGTCTGGATCGGTTATGGTGCCAGTGATCGCGCCGCGGCCGCTCTGTGCCGATGCAGTCGAAGCAAACAACCAGACGGCAAGTGCAAGCCCACTCAATCTCATACTCACCTCACGTCTCGACGGACAATTTTGCGACATGAGGCGAAGTGAGGATAAACAAAATTTACGGGAGCACCGCGCGGAACGAACACACGCTTCAATTCTCCGTCGGCTTTTCTTCGATATGATCGATGACGAGACCCGGATACGACCGCTTTTGCATTTCCAGCTTCAAACCGAGTTGTTTTTCGACGGCATCGAATAGCGAGGTCCCGCCGACGGGATCGGACGCCCCCGGTGCATCGGGTCCGGCTCCGGGAGGAGGAGCGCCACGCAAACCGGCGAGCTGCGCCGGTGGTATTGCACTATAGGTGAAGGAAAAATCCCACGATCCGTCGAGGCCCGTTCCGTCTAAAACCGGATAATGCACGTACGGTCCAGCGATGATTTGAAGCTGATCGGCAAATTGAGCCATCGTGATGTTCTGGCAGGTAACGATGCGGCCCGATCCAATGACACCAAACGGCGTGGCTGGACCAGATGCCGGCGCAGTCGCCGTTTTGCAGCCGGTACGGCTGGTAAGATCCGCTTTCTTCAGTTTCGGTTTTGCTGCCATCAATGTGTATGCATTCACCTGCCGGTCTTCGAAGTGAGCCTTCATTTTGAAGCGATCGATGAAGAGCGACTTGAGCATCGGCCCAAGGTCTTGGAGTGGCGCGTTGCCGCTCACGGGCGAGACTTCAGGGGGCGCTTTAGCAATGATGTCCCAATTTGCCGAGCTGAGCCATTTCGGCGCTCCCACAATGTCGTCGGTCGAAACGAGTTCCCAGGCCCACTGGATTCCGAGCATCAGGGGGAAGCGGGGCAAGTTGACGCGGCCGCCGGTGAAGAATCCGGCCTGTCCGGGAGTTGCGACGTTCCGTGCTGTAATCGGGAG
>JACXTT010013698.1_pt1 | contig 10661 bp, 9 predicted proteins | sample 9270951 | NCBI WGS metagenome assembly JACXTT01 (sample SAMN15532306, study PRJNA645909) | rock metagenome | isolation source: weathered quartz diorite | place: Puerto Rico | collected 2017-06-21
AAGAGGCGGGCAAGATGCGAGCGGAGGGCAAGGAATATGTCGTCAAGGACGGTGACGTACTCAACTTCCTGTTCAACGTGTAAGGATCAAACAAAAGTGAACACCTACTTTTGTTTGGGCTAGTCAGACAATCAAACAAAAGTGAACACCTACTTTTGTTTGGGCTAGTCAGGCAAAAATGACCGGCAGAGCCGGATCATTTTTGGAGGGGACGGAAACCCGAGTCTGGGTTGCGTTCGCCTCGGCGGCTGAAGTCTCGTGCTCGAATAGTCTGATGAAACGAAGAAAAGCCCGCAACTGCGGGCTTTTCTTCGTTTTGGGGGGCAGAACAGCGGGAACTAAAAGCGGTGGCGCAGGCCGGCCGTGAACTGGCGGTTGCCCGTGCCCGCTTCTTCGCTGTTGCCCTCCGTGTAAGCGGCGCCGTGTTCGTTTCGGATGCGGGCAAACGAGGTGTAGACGTCGGTGCGCTTGCTGAAGGCGTAGAAGTAGGCGACACCGAGCTGCTGGGCATCCTGGTTGAAGGAAGTGCGGTCGTTCTTGCGGCCGTAGGTCAGCACCACCGTTTGCACGCCGAAGGGGACCGAGGCGGCCAGCAGCAGGTCGCGGCTGTCGGTCGAGGCGGTCGGGGCGGCGCCGCCGAACACGGCGGCCGTGTTGTTCAGGGGCGAACTGTTCAGGCCCCGGTTGATCTCGTAGCCGCCAAACACCTTCACCACGCCGAAGTCGTAATTGGCGCCCAATAAAGTGTTGCGGGCGACGTCGGCATTGTGCAGGGTGAGCGTGTCGTTGTTGCGCTGATGGTAGGCCAGGCGGGCCGTCAGCGGTCCCTTGGCGTAACCGAACGAGCCGCCGACGGCGCGGCCGGCGGCGCCGTCGCCTGCTACTTCACCAGGCGCCACCATCAGGTCGCCACTAAAGCCATTGAAGTCGCGCGAGCGCCACAGCACCGAGTTCGGTGAGCGAAAGCCGGTGGGCGACATCAGGTTGTTGGAGCGGATGATGCCGTTGCGTAGCGGGTCGACCACGGTGTTGAGCGTGGTGAACAGGGGCGTGTCCTGCAGGCCGATCGAGACGGCGCCGAAATTGCCGCGCAAGCCGACCGCCGTGTTGCGGCCGAAAATCGTGTTGTTCTGGGTAGAGGTGCCCGTGTCGGCGTGGATGCCCCCTTCGATGACGAAGAAGGCGGCCAGGCCGTTGCCCAGGTCCTCGCTGCCTCTAAAACCCCAGCGGCTCTGGGTGGCCATGCCGCTGGTGACGCGCACAGCGTTGGCGCTGCTGGCCACGCCGCCCCCATCGACGGACAGACCCAGATCCATCACGCCATAAAAGGCGACGTTGCTTTGTGCGGACGCAGTGCCGCATCCCACCGCCAGCAAGGCGGTGGTCATCAGGAATTTTTTCATATCGTTGGCGTTATTGCTTAGTGGGCGGGAGCAGGGATGGCGCTTGGTGCCGGATCGGGAATCGGTTCAATCTTGCCGAGCACGAAGACGAAGCAGAAGATGCCGATCAGCAGGATTACGCCGGCCACCAGGAAGGCATTGCTGAAAGAATTGGTGGCGCCGACGATGTAGCCGGTGACGATGGGAGCGGCGGCGCCCATCAGGTTGTTGGCGAAATTCATGATGCCGCCAATGGTGCCGGCGCCGCCCTTGGGGGCGATCAGGGAAGGCAGCGACCAGCCGACCGGTGCGGCAGATGCCAGGCCGCCCAGCGCGATGGAAATCCAGAAAATCGCCCAGACGGGATCGGTGGTCTGGGTGGCGCCGAACACGGCCAGGCCGAACACCATGCCCACCACCAGCACCGTCTTGCGCACGGCCGATTCATTGCGGCCTTTCGAGACCAGGTGATCGATCAGCCAGCCGCCCACGAACAGGTCGGTGAGGGTGGCGAAGGCCCAGGGAATGGCGGCAAAACCGGCCGATTTCAAGATGCTCATGTGCATCGATTGCACCAGGTAGCCGGGCAGCCAGGTGAGAAACAAATAAAAGGTGTAGCCGTAGGCAGCAAAGCCGATGGTCAGGCCCCACACCTTCGATTTCGTCAGCAGATAACCCAGCATGCTGACGGCGCCCGCGTCGGCCGGTCCCTCCGGCGCACCGCCGCCGTCCTTGATGTACTGGTATTCCACTTTCGACAGCCTGGTGTCGGCGCTGGGATCGCGGTAGAACAGGTAAAAGGCGATGAAATAAGAGAAGCTGAGGAAGGCCGTCAAGCCAAAACCCCAGCGCCAGCCGAACGCCACCACCGTGACTGCGACCAGGGGCACCCCGATGACGTTGGAGAATTTGGCGGCGGCATCGAACATGGCCGTGGCCAGTCCCCGTTCCTGGCGGGGGAACCAGTAGCCGGTGGCCTTGGCGCTGACGGGAAAGGCGGGCGCTTCGGCGATGCCCAGCAGGATGCGCGCCGCAAAAATGCCGGCAAAGCCGCTCGAGAAAGCCGTGATGACGGCGGCCACGCCCCACAGGAAGGCGCCCCAGCGGCCCACGCGGGTGGGGCCGAAGCGGTCCATCACCATGCCGACGGGAATTTGCAGCAGGGAGTAGGACCAGGCAAAGGCGGAAAACAGCAGGCCCAGTTCGACGGGCGTCAGGGCAAACAAATCCTTGATCTGGGGCGCGGCCACGGACAGGCCGATGCGGTCGATGTAGTTGATCAGAACGCCGGCGCCCAGCAGGGCGCCGATGCCCCAGCGCCGCCGCGGAATGCTGCTCGTTGAATGCATGCTCATTGTGGTCTCCAGTGTTAAATAAGAGGGCTCTAGCGGCCCTTGGTGTGAAGTGCGGCTTGTGCCAGTTCGGCTGGTGAGTGGGAAATGTCGAGGCGGACGCCCTGTTCGTCCGCCTGCAAGGGTTCCAGATCGCGCAACTGGCTGTCGAGCAGGGAAGTGGGCATGAAGTGGGCGGTACGGGCCTGCATGCGCTGGGCGATCAGGGCGCGGTCGCCGTCGAGGTGAACGAAAAACAGCGCCGGATCGCCTTCCCGCAACATGTCGCGGTAGCGGCGTTTGAGGGCCGAGCAGGCCAGCACCAGGCCGACACCGGCCTCGCGCGCGGCGGCGATGCGTTCCTGCAAGGTGTGCAGCCAGCCGGCGCGGTCGGCGTCGGTGAGAGCGATGCCCGCTGCCATCTTCGCCACATTGGCGGCGCTGTGGTAGGCGTCGCCTTCGACGAAATCGACGTGCAGGGTCTCGGCCATGCGCCGGCCCACCTCGCTCTTGCCACAGCCGGATACGCCCATGACGACCCAGCGCCGGGGTGCTTGATTGGATGCTTGCATGCTTGTCTCGTTGTGTGATGGATTGTTAGCGCTAACATTTTTTGGCAAGTCTACCCCGATCGGCCAATATGTAAACGATTATTTATGCTGCGGCGCAGCAGGGGGAATGTCCGCTTGCTCGGAAAAAACCTTGTTAAATCAAGCGCTTTCGCGTGCCATCAGGGTAAAGCCCAGGTCGATGTGCTGCTGCGCCGGCGCTTGCCCGGCGATGATAGCGCGCAACAAAGAGGCCGCTTCGAAGCCCACCCGGTAGCGCGGCGTGGCAATGGTGGTCAGCGAAGGATTCATCCACGCCGAGGCCGGCAAATCATTGAAGCCGCAGATGGCCAGGCGCTGGGGTACGACGATGCCGCGCCGCTGGCACTGAAAGATGGCGCCCTGCGCCAAATCGTCATTGCAGCAAAAGATAGCGTCGCAATCGGGTATCACCGCCAGCATGCGGCCCACCAGTTCGGCACCCAGGGCGATGGTGGACGGATCGGCCACCATGGTTTCCAGGCGCGCGTCGTACAAGCCCGCTTCGCGCATGGCCAGCCGGTAGCCCTCCGCCCGTTTCAAGGTGCGCTCATCGAGCTGGGCGCCCATGAAACCGATGCGGGTGCGGCCCTTGTCGATCAGGTAGCGGGTCATGGTGTAGCCGGCCTGGCTTTGCGAAAAGCCGACCGAGAATTGCCCGGCCGTTGTCGCCAGGTCCATCATCGACACGATCGGCAGCTGGGCGCTGGCCAGCATGCGCTGCACCTCGGGGCTGTGGCTCAGGCCCGACAGTAGGATGCCGGCCGGCTGCGACTGCAAATAAATCTGCAGCAGCTTTTCTTCTTCCGCGTCGGAATAGCGGGTGTTGCCGATCAAGATCTGGTAGCCGTCGTCCTGCAAGGCATCCTCGATGCCCGCCAGCACGGCCGTGAAGACGGCGTTCGACAGGGAGGGCACCAGCACCACGATCACGTTCGACTGCGCCGTCGCCAGCGCCCGTGCGGCCCGGTTCGGCACGTAGCCCAGTTCGGCCACCGCCGCGGCCACCCGCGCGCGCAAGGCTTCGGACACCTGCTCGGGCTGGCTTATGGCGCGCGAAGCCGTCATGGTGGCGACGCCGGCGCGGGCGGCGACGTCGGCCAGGGTGGCGCGCCCGCTGGCGCGGCCGTTGCTGCGGGAAGCTGAGGTTTTTTGCATGGGCATGGCTGATGGCTGTTACCGCTATCATAGCCTGCCCGCGCGGGAGCGGCGCGCCGGCCCGCTCTCTGCGATACTTGCGTATCTTTATCACTTCGCTTGCCATGGCCACCATCACCGAACTGAGCATCTATCCCGTCAAATCCTGCGCCGGCATCGCGCTGCAAGAGGCGGTGTTGACGCCGGCGGGCCTGTCGACGGGCGCCGTGGCCGACCGCGAGTGGATGATCGTCGACGATACGGGCCAATTCTTGACCCAGCGCGAGCATCCCCGCATGGCCCTGATCCAGCCCCTCATCATGGACGCCGCGCTGATGCTGTCTGCCCCTGGCCAGCTGCCGTTTTCACTGCCGCTCGAACACGACCTGCTCGCCAGCACCCGCATGGTGGGCATCTGGGACGACAAGGTGGAAGCGGCCGATTGCGGCGATGCCGCCGCCCGCTGGTGTTCCGCCGTGCTGGGCACGCCGTGCCGGCTGGTGCGTTTTGGCCTGGCCGCGCGCCGCGTCACCAGCGGCAAGTGGACGGGCGGTGAGGGCGTGCCCACCCGTTTTTCCGATGGCTACCCCATCCTCCTGATCGGCGCCGACTCGCTGGCCGACATCAACCAACACATGGCCGCCGCCGGCCGCGCGCCCTTGCCCATGAACCGCTTCCGGCCCAACGTCGTCATCGGCGGCCTGGAAGCCTTCGAAGAAGATTACGCCGCCGAATTCACGGTGGGAGCTGCCGTGCTGAAACCGGTCAAACCCTGCCCCCGCTGCCCCATCCCGTCGATCGACCAGGCCACCGGCGAACGGGGTCCCGATCCCCTCGACGTGCTGCAAGCCTTCCGCCGCAAGAAGCTGCTCGATGACGCCGTCTGCGTCGGCATGAATTGCATCGTCGCGGGCGGGGCAGGCGCGGTCCTGGCGGTCGGGCAGGCCGTGAGCGGCCACCTGGCCTTTGATTGAGCTGTCTTTACCCACTAGAAAAAGTATCAAGCGACAACGTTTTTCGTTTCCAAGCGTGAGAAGTTGGCGTAATGTTGCGATAATTGGTGATTATTTCTCCCCACCACGACATTGACAGGAGTCCCATGTCCCAACAGGTAGTCTCGCCGGCCGAACTGGAAGCCGAAAACGCGTCGTTGCGCGCGCGCCTGGACTATCTGCTGGAGCAGGCCGAACGCAACCATTCGATCATGTGCCGCCACCAGGCTTTTGACTTGGAAATCGTCGGCGCCGCCACCTTCCCCGAACTGATCGGTACGATTTTCCGCAGCCTGCCCGTCATCTCGGACCTGGACGTGGTCACGCTGACCCTGATCGACAAGGATGCCGACATCCACACGGTGATGGGCAAGCTGGGCGTAGATTTCGCCGCCTTCCCCGAACTGATTTTCGTCGACAGCGAACTGGCGCTGGGTTTTGTGCCGGCCCGCCGCGAAGCCTTGACGGGCCCGCCCCGGCCCCACTTGGGTCCTTACGTGCCGGGCCTGCACCATCCGATGTTCCCCGCGCCGCCCGCTGGCCTGCAAAGCATCGCGCTGGTGCCCCTGCTGCGCAACAAGCGCGTGATCGGCAGCCTCAATCTGGGCAGCGTCGATGCCGCCCGTTTTACTCCCGCGCTGGGCACGGATTTCATCGAGCACATGGCATCCATCATCGCCATCTGCCTTGAAAACGTCATCAGCAACGAGATGCTTAAATATATCGGCCTGACCGATTCGCTCACGGGCGTCTACAACCGCCGCTACATCGACCGCCGCCTGCTGGAAGAAATCGGCCGCGCACGCCGCCAGGCTTACCGCATCTCCTGCATGTACATCGACATCGACCACTTTAAATTGGTCAATGACAGCGTCGGCCACCAGGGCGGCGACGAAGTGCTGCGCGAAGTGGCCAGCCGCATCAAGGCGGAGCTGCGCATCTCGGATGCGCTGGGCCGCTTCGGCGGCGAAGAGTTCGTCGTGCTCTTGATCGATGCGGACCTGGAAAGCGCCACCATGGTCGCCCAGCGCATCCGCGCCAGCATCGCCAACATCCCGTTTGAATTATCGAGCGGAGAGCTGCTGCCTGTGTCGGTGTCGATCGGCGTGGCGACCCTGGACGATTTCGAGCGCGATCACGCCATCGAAGGGGTGGCGCAGCAACTGGTGGCGCATGCCGACACGGCCCTCTATCAGGCCAAGGAAACGGGCCGCAACCGCGTGGTCAGTTTTTAAGCGCACCTTATTGCAGCAGGCGCCCTTCGGCGCGGGTGACGGCGTCGCCGGAGCCCCGCAGCACCACCACGTCGCCCGCCTGCAAGGCGGTGACCGGTGTGATATCGAGTCTTTGTTTGCCGCGCCTTACCGTCGTCACTTCGGCGCCCACGTCACCGAGCGCCAGCTCCTCGATGCGTTTGCCGACCGCGCCCGCGTCGTCGCGCAGGGTGACGGAGTGCAGGCGCACGTACATGTGATCGACGTCGTCGGCGACGTCGCCGGCCCCATGAAAATAGCCCCGCAGCGAAGCGTAGCGCTCATCGCGCGCCTCCTGCACCCGGTGCACCACGCGGCGCAGGGGAATGCCGATCATGACCAGGGCGTGCGAGGCCAGCATCAGGCTGCCCTCGAGCGCTTCCGGCACCACCTCGGCGGCGCCGGCTTTTTTCAGCAGATCGAGATCGGTATCGTCGTGGCTGCGCACGATCACGGGCAGGCTGGGGGCCAGCTCATGGGCCAGATGCAGAACCTTCAAGGCCGACGGCGTGTCGGCGTAGGTGATCACCAGGCAGCTGGCGCGGTTGATACCGGCCGCCACCAGCGACTCGCGCCGGGCCGCATCGCCATAGGCCACGTGGGCGCCCGCGACCTGCGCTTCCTGCACCCGCTCGGGATCGAGGTCGAGCGCCTGGTACAGCACTTTTTCTTCCGTCAGCAGGGTCGCCAAGGATTGGCCGCTGCGCCCGAAGCCGGCCACGATGACGTGCTTTTGCAGGGCCATGGTGCGGCTGGCCAGCTGCGTCAATTGGAGCGACTGCAGCATCCATTCGTTGGCCGCGATCTTCATGACGATCTGGTCGGACTTGGCGATGATCAGGGGCGCCACCAGCATCGACAGCACCATCGAGGCCAGCACCAGCTGGATGATGAACGGGTCGATCAGGTCGGCGCCGGCCGTGAGATTCAACAGCACGAAGCCGAATTCTCCCGCCTGCGCCAGCGCGAGGCCGGTGCGCATCGAGGTGCCGCTTGATGCGCCGAACAGTTTTGCCAGCCCAGCGATCAAGGCAAATTTCAAAAGCACGGGTCCGCACAGCAGCAGCAGTACCAGCGCCCAGTGCTGCAGCACCAGGCCCACATTGAGCAGCATGCCGATGGTGATGAAGAACAGGCCCAGTAACACGTCGCGGAAGGGCTTGATGTCTTCTTCCACCTGGTGTTTATATTGGGTTTCGGAGACCAGCATGCCGGCCACGAAAGCGCCCAGCGCCATCGACAGGCCGGCCTTTTCCGTGATCCAGGCCGCACCCAGGGTGATCATCAGGAGGTTCAGCATGAACAGCTCCTGCGAGCGCCGCTTGACCACCACGGTGAACCATTTGCGCATCAGCTTCTGGCCGAAGAACAGCAGCAGCACCAGCACCACCACCGCCTTGAAACTGGCCCAGGCCAGGGTGGCGGCCAGCTCCGTCGGCTTTTGCGCCAGCGAGGGAATCAAAATCAGCAGGGGCACCACCGCCAGATCCTGGAACAGCAAAATGCCGATGATGCGGCGCCCGTGCTGGCTTTCCAGTTCCAGGCGTTCGGTCAGCATCTTGGAAACGATGGCGGTGGACGACATGGCCAGCGCCCCGCCCAGGGCAAACGCGGCCTGCCAGCTGATCTGGTAGACGGCGGGCAGGCGCCAGGCCAGCAGGGTGCCGAAAATCATCGTCACGGCGATGGTCGCCACCACCTGCGCCAGGCCCAGCCCGAACACGATGGAACGCATGGCTTTCAATTGTGACAATGAAAATTCGAGGCCGATGGAAAACATCAGGAACACGACGCCGAATTCGGCCAGGCCGTGGGTGGTGGCGTTGTTGTCGGCCAGGCCCAGCGCGTGGGGGCCGATCAGGATGCCGACGGCCAGGTAGCCTAGCATGGGGGGCAGGTGCAGGGTGCGGAACAGGACCACGCCCAATACGGCGCTGCCCAGCAGCAAAAGCGTAAGTTCCAGTCCGGAAACCATGTCAGGAACCTTGGCGGCCGCCGTGGCGGCAGAGGGGAAAATGGCGATTAAAAGTGTCTGGCAAGTTTTTTGCTTTCCCAATTCGTTTATACTGCCTGAACGAGTGTAACCCATGAAAAAACAATGTTGAAAGCTTTTGACGAAAACCTGATGCAGCGGTCCATGCAGCTCGCGCGCGAGACCCTGGCCATCGAGGCCGACGCCATTCGCGCCGTCCACGACCGCCTGGCACTTGACCACAGCATCGGCCGCGCCGTCGAACTGGTGCTGGCCTGCACCGGCCGCGTCGTCGTTTCCGGCATCGGCAAATCCGGCCACATCGCCCGCAAGATCGCCGCCACCCTGGCCTCCACCGGCACCCCCGCCATGTTCGTCCACCCGGCCGAAGCGGCCCACGGCGACCTGGGCATGATCACCCCGCAAGACGCCTTCATCGCCATTTCCTATTCGGGCGAATCGACCGAACTGATGGCGATCCTGCCCATCATCAAGCGCATGGGCACGCCCCTGATCGCCATGACGGGCAATCCGGCATCGTCGCTCGCCGTGATGGCCGACGTGCACCTGGACGTGTCGGTGGAAAAGGAAGCCTGCACCATCAACCTGGCCCCCACCGCCAGCACCACCGTCACCCTGGCCCTGGGCGACGCCCTGGCCGTGGCCTTGCTGGACGCGCGGGGATTCAAGGAAGAAGATTTCGCCCGCTCCCACCCGGGCGGTGCACTGGGCCGCCGCCTGCTCACCCATGTGCGCGACGTCATGCGCAGCGGCGCCGCCGTGCCGGCCGTGCCGCTCGACGCCACCTTGTCGCAGGCGCTGCTTGAAATCACGGAGAAAGGCATGGGCATGACGGCCATCGTCGACGCCGATCGCCGCCCGGTCGGTGTGTTCACCGATGGCGACCTGCGCCGCATGATCGAGAAGGTCCAGGATTTTACCCAGGTGATGATCCGCGACGTCATGCACGCCAACCCCCGCCGCGTGCGCGCCGAACAGCTGGCGGTGGACGCCGTGGCCATCATGGAAGAACATCGCATCAACCAGATGCTGGTGGTCGACGCCGACGACAAGCTGGTCGGCGCCCTGCACATCCATGACCTCACGCGCGCCAAGGTCATCTGATGAGTGATCCGACGAGTGATGTGATGCGCGTCCCCTCCACCGATACCATGCCCGATCACGTGCGCCGCGCCGCCGCCGTGCGCCTGTTGATTCTCGACGTGGACGGCGTGCTCACCGACGGCAGCCTGACCTACGGCCCGGATGGCGAAGTGACCAAGACCTTCAATGTGCTCGATGGTCTCGGCATCGAACTGCTGCAAAAGACGGGCGTGCAGGTGGCCATCATCAGCGCCCGCAAGTCGGCCGTGGTGGTGCGCCGCGCGGCCGATCTGAAAATCGCCCACGTCTACCAGGGCACTCACGACAAGCGCATCGCCTTTGCCGAAGTGCTGGGCCTGACCGGGCTGACGGCGGCGCAGTGCGGCTACATCGGCGACGACGTCATCGACCTGCCCCTGCTGCGTAAGGTGGGCTTGGCCGTCACCGTGCCGAGCGGGCACCCGGAAGTGCAGCATCGCGTGCACTACATCACCCGCGCCAGCGGCGGCCGCGGCGCCGTGCGCGAAGTCTGCGACATCATCATGCGCGCCCAGCACACTTACGAGACGGCCTTGGCGCCGTACTTTGCCTGAGCATGGCGCGCATCCAGCACAAGCGGCGCGCCCACCGCTGGCGTCTCGGCGCCATGTTCGGCATCGGCATCGCCATGGCGCTGGGCAGCTTCTGGCTGGTCGAGGTGATCAACCGGGGCGAAGGCTTTGGCGGCAATGACGCGGCCCGCAGCGAGCCCGATTACATCGTCGAAAAATTCAGCGTCGTCAAGATGACCCCCGCGGGCAAGCCCCGCTACATCATCGCCGGCGACCGCCTGACCCACCGCCCCGACAACGACAGCGCCGACGTGCTGCACCCCGTCGTGCAAAGCATATCGCCGCCCGCGCC
>JACXTT010013699.1_pt1 | contig 10661 bp, 9 predicted proteins | sample 9270951 | NCBI WGS metagenome assembly JACXTT01 (sample SAMN15532306, study PRJNA645909) | rock metagenome | isolation source: weathered quartz diorite | place: Puerto Rico | collected 2017-06-21
TTCAGCATTTTCCTGGACTTGATGAATTTACTTTCCCAGACAGCCAGGATACTCAGCGATACCAATCCGATAACCAGCGCCGTTGGCGTAATATACCTCACCGAACTGAACAGGGCCGAGAAAGTGTTTTCACTGTCGTTTTGCGAAAAGGTCTCATCCCCCACAAAATCCTTATCATATCCTACCAGGTGTGGAAATTGTTTCAGGATCAGGATCAGGCCAATGGCGGCCAGCATGCCCTTAATAACGGAATTGGGAACATAGTCGCCGATAACGCCGGCTTTTACAAAACCCAATATCAATTGTACCAGACCCGCCAATACCACGGCCAGTAAAAAAGCTTCGTATACCTGTAATTTGAGAATGGCTGCCGCCACTATTACAGTGAGGCCGGCAGCGGGGCCGCTCACACTCAGTTGTGAACCGCTCAATAATCCGATCACAATACCTCCTGCTACACCGGCGATAATACCGGAAAACAGGGGGGCGCCCGATCCCAATGCAATGCCCAGGCAAAGCGGGAGGGCCACCAATACGACAACGATGGATGCACGCAGGTCGGTACCCGCATGCTTCATATATTTTTTCATGCCACTTTAAGATTAAATAAGAGAATAGTTACTGCAATTGATCAATCAAGCACAGTAATTGGGAGGTGGCACGAGAATATCTGCCGCGTGATTCAGTGGAATGGCATCAGCCTCTACCGGCTTCGGCATATGGAGGTAAATGATGGAAGCACGGATGCAAACAACAGGAGGAGTAACAAAATCGGAACAGGCTTTTTTCATAACACCCTTGGCAACATCCATGGAATGGGGGATCTCTTCATTGAACTGGTTACTGAACAAAAGCTTACCCATTTGACGCAAGGGCAGCATTTGCACGGAGAGAACCAGTACCAGGAAAATATTGATGATCTTTTTTCCCATATCAGGGGACGAAAATAAATACGGTTGCCTAAACCAGCAACCGTATCCAATGCTTTAACAAAAATCTTAACCTAAATATGACCGTTCTTTTACGATTTAAATATTCAGGCCGCCGCAGGCGCTCAGTACCTGCCCGGTGATATAAGAAGACATATCGCTGGCCAGGAACAAAGTAGTGTCGGCAATCTCTTCGGCCTTACCAAAACGTCCCAGCGGAATTTTCTTTAAGAACTCTGTTGCACCATCACCATCCTTTAGGTAATGTGTCATATCGGTTTCGATAAAACCGGGTGCGATGGCATTGCAGCGTACATTACGACTGCCCAATTCCAGTGCAACCGATTTGGTAAAGCCAATGATACCGGCTTTGCTGGCTGCATAGCTGGACTGCCCTGCGTTTCCGCGAACACCCACAATAGAACTCATATTGATGATGCTTCCCTTTTTAGCCTTCATCATGGGACGTATCACCTGCTTGGTCATGTTGAACACACTTTTCAGGTTGATATCCATTACTTCATCCCACTGCTCGGCACTCATGCGCAGTAAAAGATTGTCTTTGGAAATGCCCGCGTTGTTCACGCAAACATCCACCGTACCAAATTCTTTTATCACGTCGTTCACAAAAGCCTCGCAGGAAGCAAAATCACCGGCATTGCTTTGATAGGCTTTGGCATTCACACCCAACCCTTTCAATTGGGCTTCCAATGCTTTGGCCTTCTCGGCACTGCTGTCGCTGATATACGTAAATGCTATATGACTGCCGTGTTCAGCCAGTTTAAGAGCAATGCCCGCTCCGATACCCCTGGCTGCACCAGTAACGATCGATACTTTTCCTTCGAGTAGTTTCATCTGTATATTTTTTATTGTTTTTTGGTCAGATGGAGCCCTTGATGACAAAAATTTTCATTCTCCCGTCTGATAAAAATGAAAATTTTTGTCATGTCGGCTTCATAAATGTTGTTTGTGCGGCAAATTTAATGAGGAATGAAATAGTATACCCAATGGGTTTACTGGTATTGTAACATGTGCAGTTTGATCTCGTCTATATACTTGCGATCATTGCTCAGGCGGGGTACTTTATGCTGGCCTCCCAGCTTGCCTTTGCTCTTCAGCCATTCATGAAAAACGCCTTTTTCCAGGATATGTACCTGCGGCATGGTAAGGGCCATGTCTTTATAACGCTTGGCTTCATAATCGCTGTTCAGTGATTTCAATGCGCAATCCAACTCATATGCAAACTGCTTGATACAGGAAGGCTTCTCTTCAAATTCAATAAGCCATTCGTGGGCTCCTTTGTTTTCATCTCCAAAATAAACAGGGGCCGCCGTATAATCGTTCACTACCATCCCCGTTCTTTCACAGGCCATGGCAATGGCCCTGTCGGTATTATCCGCTATCACTTCTTCCCCGAATGCATTGATGTACTGCTTGAGCCGGCCGCTCACTTTGATCCTGAATGGATAGGTACTGGTGAATTGTACCGTATCGCCCACCAGGTAACGCCACAATCCGCCATTGGTGCTGATCACCAGCGCATAATTTTTACCGATCTCTACGTCTTTCAATCCGATCGTTACCGGGTTGGATTTGCCATATTCTTCCACCGGCATGAACTCATAAAAAATACCATGATTCAAAAACAAGAGCATACCCTCTTCTTCCGGGTTGTCCTGCGCAGCAAAAAAGCCTTCGCTGGCATTATACATTTCGAGGTAGGTGCAATCATCGCCAATCAGTTTTCTGAACTGTTCCCGGTAAGGCGTAAAAGAAACACCTCCATGGATATAGAGTTCCATCCCCGGCCACACTTCCTTGAGGTTCGATTTGCCGGTGATCTCCAGTATCCTTTTAATGAGTACGAGGGTCCAGGTGGGTACGCCTGAAATAGACGTAACCGTTTCGGGAATCGTAGACTGTGCAAGCTTTTCTATTTTCTGCTCCCATTCATCCATCAGGGCAATAGAAAGTTCCGGCGTACGTATCCAATTGGCCCATATGGGCGTATTCTGCAGCAAAACGGCGCTCAGGTCGCCATAATGTACTTCTTCATTGATCTTACTGATCTGGTGGCTTCCGCCGATCACCAGTCCTTTACCCGTCAGCAGGTCGCTCTCATTATTATAATTGTAGTAAAGCGTCAGTACGTCTTTGGCTCCCTGGAAATGACAGTCTTCAAGGCTTTCTTTGGTGATAGGAATGAATTTGCTCTTATCGCTTGTTGTACCGCTGCTCTTGGCAAACCAGTTCACCGGGGTATTCCATAACAGGTTTTCTTCCCCGTTCATCAGCCGTTCAATATAGGGCTTCAGGTCGTTATACTCATGAATGGGTATATGCTCCTTGAATTTCTTGATATTGAATAATTCCTTGAAACCATAACGGCGGCCGAACTCGGTATACTGACCATGGGTAACCAGGTCCTGCAATACCTCCCGCTGAGAGGCAATGGGATCAATCATCCATTGCTCTATGCGCCAGTGTCTGAAACGGGCCAGTCGGGATATAGCGGGGCTAAGGATTTTCATACGGGATCAAGAGCAAAATAAGGAATGAATCTGATAACTCAAATTCCTTCCTTACCCATTTCAATGATCCAGTCTTTCCGCCTGAGTTCAAAATTGGTTCCCAGGTACAGCCTGCGAACCTGTTCATTATCAGCCAGTTCCTCTGCCGTGCCATGTTTGAATATCTTTCCTTCGATCAGAAGATACGCACGGTCGCAAATAGAGAGGGTCTCATTTACATTGTGGTCAGTGATGAGAATACCGATGTTTTTATACTTCAGACGGGCTACCACGCTTTGTATGTCTTCCACCGCTATCGGGTCTACACCGGCAAAAGGTTCTTCCAGTAAAATAAATTTGGGGTCAACGGCCAGGGCCCTTGCAATCTCGGTTCTGCGCCGTTCTCCGCCACTGAGGCTATCGCCATTGTTCCTGCGCACATGGTGAAGATTGAATTCATCCAGTAATGACTCCAGTTTCTGGTGACGTTCTTCTTTGTTGAGGTTCGTCATTTCCAGTACCGACATGATATTGTCTTCCACACTCAGCTTGCGGAATACACTGGCTTCCTGGGGCAGGTAGCCGATGCCCATCTGCGCCCGTTTGTACATGGGTAATTTGGTAATATCGTCTTCATTCAGGAATACCGCGCCTTCATCGGGCTTGATCAATCCCACAACCATGTAAAAAGTGGTGGTTTTTCCGGCGCCGTTCGGACCCAGCAAACCCACGATTTCGCCCTGCTTCACGTCTATACTCACATGATTCACTACTGTGCGGCCTTTATAGCTTTTCAGTAGTTGCTTGGTATGGATGGTTAAGTTCACCGTTAGATTATTATTTGAACAAAAGTAATGTTGTTGCTGCGAGAATATCGACCCGTTTCGTTAATTCTTGCCGTTTGCCTTTACATTTGTGCATATTTCGATTTTAGCATGAAAGTAACCGAGCATTTACAGCAAACGCAAAAGACCCTGATCACTTTTGAGGTTTTACCTCCTTTGAAAGGAAAAACCATTGCATCTCTTTATGACCACCTGGATCCCCTGATGGAATTCAAACCCTCCTGGATCAATGTGACCTACCATCGCAGCGAAACCATATTCAAGAAAAAAGCCGATGGTACTTTTGATAAAGTAGATGTTCGCAAACGCCCGGGAACAGTAGGTATCTGCGCGGCCATTATGAACCATTACCAGGTAGATGCCGTTCCGCACATCATCTGCGGAGGATTTACCAAAAGGGAAACCGAAGACGCATTGATCGACCTCGACTTCCTGGGTATCGACAACGTACTGGTGTTGCGCGGAGATGCTGCCAAGAATGAAGCATCGTTTGAACCGGAAGCGGGTGGCAATATATATGCACTCGACCTGTTAAAACAGGTGTGTAATATGAACCATGGTGTTTACCTCGATGAGGATATCAAGAATGGCGGCAAAACCAATTTCTGCATGGGTGTGGCCGGGTATCCCGAAAAACATTTCGAAGCACCCAACCTGGAAATAGATCTCCAGCGACTCAAACAAAAAGTAGACGCCGGTGCAGAATACATCATGACGCAGATGTTCTTCGATAACCAGAAATTCTACGACTTTGTAAAAGCCTGTCGCGATATGGGTATTACGGTACCCATCATACCCGGACTGAAACCCATTACCAATAAAAAGCAGTTATCAGTTCTGCCGCGCATTTTTCATGTTGATCTTCCGACTGATTTGTCCAATGAGATCATGAAATGCAAAACAGATGCAGAATGCGAACAGGTAGGAACAGAGTGGTTGATCCACCAAAGTAAGGAACTGAAAAAGTTCGGCGTGCCTGTGTTACATTATTATACACTGGGCAAACCCAAAGTGATCTGGAATGTTGTAAAAGAAATCAGCTAAGACGACAGATTACCACTTGAATCCGTAAGCAATGCGCAATGCCAGTTGCTTGGTATTGTTTGAAATGGTAAAGTCTTCATACTTGACGCTCAGGTCCAGGTGGTTTCCAATAATGGTTCCAACTGATGGAGAATACACAAAAGAGAATTTGTCATCGGTAGACTGTGTACTGTAAGCAGCACCTGCTTCTCCGGCAACATATAATGTGGGCATCAGAAAAGCTTTTACGCCAGCTTTCAAAGGAATGAATCCATAACTGATGTTGGTAGGCACTACGCCTGTAGGTGTTGGCATATCAAAAGTTCTGTCGAAGAAATGGGTATAACCAGTGGTTAATATCCATGAAACATTTTTTGCAAAGCGTTGTTGCAAACGCAGGTCAGCCCCTAATGCAAATCCGGTTTTGTCTCCCATTGACATTCCAGGGCTCACACTCACTCCTAATCTTAATGGATTGGTACTTTGCGTTTGTGCTTTACCAAGATGGGCAACAAATAGCAACACTACTACGGCCAATACAATTTTTGTTTTCATAATGGTAGGTTTTCCGTTTAGAACCCAAACATCATGCCAGCAGAATATGTTCGGCACTTTGATTGCAACCCTATATGTTAAAAAGGGCCCGCAAAAAATTGCGGGCCCTTTTATGTCTTATCAGTGATTGATGTTATTCTGCTTCGGCAACAACCTCTTTCACTTCAGGGATCATGCGTTTCATCATGCCTTCAATACCAGCTTTGAGCGTGATCATAGAAGAAGGACAACCACTACAACTTCCCTGCAGCATCAGGTTTACCACACCATCGTTGTAGCTTTTGAATTGTATGGCGCCGCCGTCCATTTCAACAGCGGGCTTCACATAATTTTCCAGCAACTCTTTCACCCGTTTCACTACATCATCATCATCGGCACTTACTGCGTTGCTTGCTTCCTGTTTTACCTTGGCTACTTCATCTTCATTCACTACTACACCACCATTCTCCAGGTATTCTTTCAGGAATGTTTTGATAGTAGGTATGATATCCTGCCACTCTTCCGTATCGGTTGTCTTTGTAAGCGTAACGAAATTGCTGGCAATGAAAACACTTTTAATGAACGGAAAACTGAACAGTTCTTTTGCCAGAGGAGAAGGCGAGGCCTGGGACTCATCTGCAAAATCAATGCTCTTGCCCGGGTACAATAATTTGTTGGCCACAAACTTCATCGTTTCCGGGTTGGGCGTCATTTCAGTATAAATACTGATTACCGGATTACCAGTCTTAATCATACTCATCAATTATTTAAACCGCAGGAAATTTCCTGCAAGTACAAAAATAATCAAAAGCTGCGGGTTATGCGGCCGATGGGTTGTCCTATTCCTGTTGTCAGGTATAAATTTCGCAAATCGAAAAATCCTGCGACACCTACCATCCGAGGAATCGGGCAGACAGGTCAAGGGGATGAACAGTAGTCTCTGACTCACAAAGAGGCCGGTTGGCGCATTTTTCTACTGGCTTCGTTTTGCTGCAACAAGACCGGTTAGAATGAGCCGGGCCGCTGCTCAGGGCCGAAGGGGATTGGTGGGGGGCAGCCAATACCACACATGCCAGGCAGAACAGGTAAAGTAGTGTGTTTTGAATTGCTGCTTTCATAATATAAAATAGAAGGCAAATATATTCCGGCAAATGCGGTTTTGCAACCACACAAACGTGTGAGGTGCTGTTTTTTGCCGTTTTTGGGTGAAAAAACGGTACATATTATAAAAAAAGCCCGCGAATGCGGGCTATATATGCAGGTGTTTAGCCAGGATCAATAATACAGTCGTACATCTTCTACCTCATCGGCCTGACCGGGTATTTTGGTCACCGTTTTCCGGGTCAGGGGATGCCCTTTGCCATCATAGGTATAAGTATAGGTTAGGGTTTCTTCCAACACACCCGATCCATTGTAATGCAATACGCTAAGCGGGTTATTGAGCCCTTTCAGGTGATCAAGTTCTATAAAGGGATTGTTCTCAAACCATATAGTGGTATTTCGTTTGGCATCCAGCTCCTGTACAACATATTCATCTGTTTTCTCCAGCACGCCGGAAGACGGATCTTTAAAATAAAGGATGGTCTTTTTGATATTCCCATTGTTGTAATATTCTACTTCCGTACGCATACTTACTGAGCCGGAAATTCCTCCCGGAGAACCAGGCGAACGGAAAAACCGGTCGGTTTTCCAAAGTTTGCCATCTTTATAATCATACGTGTTATAGGACACCAGATTACCGCCCGGTCCGTAATACTCTATTTTGGCGAGGTTTTGTCCGGTATATATGTATGAATACTTTGAGCCGTCCTGCTGTGTAATCTCTGATAAGTGTCCGTTCTGGTAAACAAATGTATGCACGGTAGCCTGCGGCGTTCCGTTATTCATAACGCTGTTCGTTATCTTGCCAATTGTTCCATTGGCATTGTAGACGATGGCTTCAAAGCTTCCGTCTCCATACTCAATTTTTGAAAGTTTCTCCCAGTTAGCTGTGGGTGTTGTTTGACTGGGATCCTTGGTACAGGCCCCCATCAGTAAACTCAGGGCTGCTATTAATACCAGTGTCCTTTGTTGTAATTTTTTGCGATAGATCATACATTAAATTTTAAGTAGGGCGCAAACATAGTCCCGCTTAAAACAGCAATCCATCACACATTGATGTGGTTGGGGAAGAACGGTCTGTTGCGAGGAAGAAAGATCACAGCGGATGACGAAGGGGCTACACTATTTTATCTTTGAATGCTTTGGCTACTGCTTCACTCTTACTGTTCACCTGCAGCTTCTCATAAATCTTTTTGATGTGCGAACGAACAGTATCTATCGAAATAAATATTTCACCCGCAATCATCTTATAGCTATAGCCATTTACCAGCAATTGCAATACTTGTTTTTCTCGATCAGAGAGCCGATAGTCATCTCCCGTTACCTGGTGCATGCCGGAAAACATTTTCAATACCTGCGACGCGATAGAAGAAGTCATCGGCGCCCCACCGGTTTTGGCATCCGCCAGGTATTCCAGGATTTTAACCGGCGCTGTTTTTTTCAGGATATAACCATTCGCTCCATTACTAATGGCGTCAAACACATTTTTATTGTCGTCGAAAACCGTCAGCATGAGCACTTTCACATCTGTATTCTTTTCCCTGATCTTTTTAAGTCCCTCGATCCCATTGATGCCCGGCATATCGATGTCCATTAATACCACATCCGGTTGAAACGCCGCTACCTCTTCCTGCACATTGTTGCAATTCTTATAGGCAGCCATTACTTCAAACCCCTCTGATCCATTGATCAGCATGGTAAGCCCTTCTCTCAGCTGCGCATTGTCTTCATATATCAATATCCTGGTCATTCCGTTTGTTTTTTTAAAGCTATTAATTATCTGCACAGAGCCATATCACATGATCATGTTACCGGTATGCTCAGACTAACCCTCGTACCATGCCCCGGATCGCTATTGATCTGTAACCGCCCTTTCAGCGCCTGGGCCCGTTTATGCATATTTCCCAAACCATTACCATCAACATCCTCTTCATTAAAACCAATGCCATTGTCTTTGATGATCATCAGCAATCGCTTCTGTCTTCCCAATACATCAATGTTCACCTCCGTTGACTTTGAATGTTTGGCAATATTATTCACCGCTTCTTTGAAAAGAAGAAAAAGGTCGCGGCGTGATTCCATATCCAGTTTCATCTCATACACCGGTTCATCTACTTTGAAATGCAGATCGATCTCTTTTGCTTCCAGCACACTGGTAGCAAACTCACGCATGCGGGCTGTGATCTTTTGCATGCTGTCGTTCGAGGGCTTGATACTCCACACAATATCATCCATGGCTTCCATCATGCGGGTGCTATTGTCTGTGATCTTACTGATATACTCACTGGTACGCACCGGATCTGTAGCAATTTTGGCTTTGGCCATAGTACTAAGAATATTGATGGTGCTGAGCGTTGAGCCCATGTCATCGTGCAGGTCACGCGCCACCCGCAACCGCAGCTTTTCAACAGCCAGCAGTTTATTCACGCGAAGCCGATGAATAAAGTAAACCAACAACACCAGCAATATTGCTGCAATAAACAGGAACCAGCTTGCTTTCCAGAAAGGGGGACTGATCACAATCTTCATACTCGTGATATTTCTGCTCCTGGCCCCTTCATTGGTTTCACATCTCACCAGGAAAGTATATTTACCCGGCGGCATCCTTGTATAGTTTACCTGCAAAAGGCGCCCCGACCGTGTCCAGCCTGTATCAACCCCCTCCATTTTATAATAATAAACGAGCTTGTCCTTCTGCATATAGCTGAGCGAAGAAAAATAGATGGAAAAGGAATGCTCGTCGTGATGCAGCTTTACGGCACCCTGTTTCTGAAGCGAGTCAACAGGCAGGTAAGTATTGAAAAGCCTGAAATCGGTAATGGTAACATCCGATGGCATCGCAGCGCTGGTGAGGCGATTGGCATCAACAATAAGCATCGCATTGCTTCCGCCAAATACAACCTGGTTGTTCTCATCACAATACGCTTTATCACCGGCATTCTCAATACTTACGATGCCGTCTTTCCTGGTAAGATGGATAAAAGTATTGTTTCGGTAATTATACCGGCTCAGTCCGTTTGAAGTGGCCAGCCACAGCAATCCGTTATTATCGAGGGTCATGCCCCGTATAGAGTTGGAAGGAAGGCCTTCTCTCAACGAAACGATTTTTACGGTTCCCCTTTTTTTATTGATGATGTTCAGCGCTTCCCCTGCAATAAAAATGATGCTGTCGTTATACACCGCCGCGGCCGATCCGAAATTACTGAACAAGGATTTTCCCGGACCGGCATCTTTGTGGTACTGCTGAACGATGTTTCCCGTTTTGGTATCTACCGCAAAAACACCTTTCTGGTTGGTTCCTATCCAAAGCCAGCCGTCATGGTCCCTGGCCATTACATAGAGCTGCGTCTTAAAATCCTGTACCACTTCAAACTGTTCGTGGTTATACCTGATCAGTTTACCACCCCAGGTAGTAAACCACAGCGCGCCGGAAGCGTCTTCCTTGATATTGGTGATGGTCTTTGCTTCAAATATTGCAGGCTGTTTGTATTGGATGGTTTTTGTTGCCGGGTCGTATACCATCAGCCTACCCGCCTGGCAACCCATCCAGATTTGCCCGGTGCGGGAATACTGGTGCAGGCTCCACACCATTTTATAAGCAATATCCTTATTGGTAATGGTGAACAGGGGCTTTGTCAGCGGCTTATACTTTTCATCAAAGAAACGGATACCCGGATTGCCCCAGCAGGCAGCCCATGTTTGTTTCTCCCGGGTATGCA
>JACXTT010013700.1_pt1 | contig 10660 bp, 5 predicted proteins | sample 9270951 | NCBI WGS metagenome assembly JACXTT01 (sample SAMN15532306, study PRJNA645909) | rock metagenome | isolation source: weathered quartz diorite | place: Puerto Rico | collected 2017-06-21
GCCCCGCGCCGGGGGAACCAGCGGACCCCAGGCCCTGCGCAAGGTAGGCCCCACGCTACGCAGCTGCAGGCCGCTACCGACGCCCGCACAGGACTGAAAACGGTTGAAGTGGGCGCCATCCGCGACACCCTGAAGAAGAATCTGGCTAGCAAGCGCGATGCGCAAAACATTGTCGACACCGTCACCGCCGAGGACCTGGGTAAGTTCCCGGATAAAAACGTGGCCGACTCCCTGCAGCGGGTGCCTGGTATTTCGGTTGACCGCACCTGGGGTGAAGGCCGCGACATCTTTGTGCGTGGCACAGACAAAAACCTCAACATGACGCAGTTGAATGGCCAGTCCGTGGCATCCGCCTATTGGTGGAAAAACGACTCGCAAAGCCGTGGCTTCAACTACGACATTTTGCCGTCGGAGTTGGTGGGCAGTCTGGATGTGTACAAGAGTCCATCGGCCGATCTGGATGAAGGCAGTATTGGTGGCCTGGTCATCGTCAAGACGCGCAAGCCCCTGCAATTCAAAGCCCCCTTCACGGCGCAATACTCGCTGGAAGGCACCTACAGCGTCTTGCCTGGCAAGACCGACCCACAAGTATCTGGCTTGCTGAACTGGAAGAACGACCAAGACACATTCGGCGTATTGGTCTCGCTGAGCAAGCAAAAGCGCACCATGCGGCGTGATGGTCTGGAAGACTTTACCGACGCCACCAAATACACCATCCTGGACCAAAACGGTGTCGCCACGCCCAATGCCTATGCATCATGGGGTGGCGGCTCGGCCATCTTTCGCCAGGACCGGGAACGCACGACCAGCAATGTGACCCTGCAACTGCGCCCCAACCGTGACAGCGACATATCGTTGAATTACATCAATTCCGATATGAGCATGAACAACAGCAACCAAAACTACCTGTGGCAGGCCGGTGGTTTGGCAGACAGCAGTAACACGATTCGCGTAACCGATCCACGGTTCATCACGACCTCGGACGGCACCAAAGCGCTGGTCGGTGGAACGGTCGGCCCGACCACAGGCGTTTCGTTTGAGCCAATCTTCCGCGAGTCCTATATCAAGTCCAGCGTACTGGATCTGGAAGGCAATCTGGAAGGCGACGGCTGGAAGGTGCATGGGCAAGTGGGCTCCACCGCCGCCGAAGGCGGCAGTACACATGACCGCAATTTCTGGTTCACCGGCAACACCCGTGCAACCATCAATCTGGCGCCGGACACCTATGAGGTGCACTACCTGGATATGAATCCACTCGACCCGAGCAAGCTGACCCTGCAAAGCGCGCGCGACTGGGTACGCAAGATGGAGAGCAAAGAAAACTATCTGCAAGGCGATCTGACGCTGGACCTGACGGGCCCCTTCATCAAGGACGTCAAACTCGGCCTGAAATTCCGCGACAACACCGTGCAAAACCACCGCATCATCGGTACAGCGGGCCCCGGTAGCCCCGGTTGGCAGTCCTTCTCGTTGGCGGACCTGTCAACCGGCGCTTCACCGGTGCTGAGCCAACAGGCCGCCACGCCGGGTTCGCTGACGCAGTATGCATGGGTGGACGACGGCCTGGCCGCCAGCAAAGGTTTTTCCATGTACGACCAGGCCATGGTCTACAGCGAAGCCAAGGGCGAGTACTACCGCATACAAGAAAAGATCACGGCTGCCTACGCCAAGGCCGATTTTGCGTTTGACAAATGGCGCGGAGACTTTGGTGTGCGCCTGGTGAAAACCGACCAGACGTCGGAGGCCTACCAAGATTTGAAAGGCGACGGCAACTACACCCTGGGCAGCACCTCGCGCAGCTACACCGACGCATTGCCCAATCTGAATGTGGTCTACGATCTGCGCCGCGATGTGATACTGCGCGGCGCCATTTCGCGCGTGATGGCGCGCAATACCTTCAGCGATCTGAGCGCCAGCACCGAGGTCAGCGGCACCACCAATGCAGCGACGGCTGGCAACCCCCTGCTGAACCCCTACCACGCAGACCAGGCCGAAATCGGCGCGGAGTGGTACTTTGCAGATGCATCCTTGTTGTCTGCAACGCTATTTACCAAGCGTCTGGATACCTTTATCTATACATCTACTGCGCAAGAAAACGTGGCTGGCGTCATGCGATCGGTCACGCGCCCGCACAATGCAGACAACGGTGCTGTCATCAATGGCCTGGAAATCCAGTGGCAGCAGGCTTTTGGCAATGGCTTCGGTGGCATTGTCAACTACACCTTCACGGACGCCGTGGCCGGCGCTCTGGCCGGGGGGCAAAAATTGAACGTGGTCGGCAACTCCAGAGACCAGTTGAATATCAGCGGCTACTACGAAAAGAAGGGCTTCAGCGTACGCCTGTCCTACAACTACCGCTCCAAGTCCTACGGCGGGCTGGATGAAGGTGGGCAAGACGTCACCAGTGCCTATGGACAGTGGGATGCAACTGCCAATTGGGACATCACACCCAACACCAGCCTGTATGCCTCTGGCGTCAATCTGACCAATTCCGTGATACGCACCAATACCTCGGATGGCTTGCCGGTTGGTGTCTATGAGAACGGCGCGCGCTACACCATTGGTATCCGCGGCAAGTTCTAGCGTCCGGGCGGTGGCGTGAACCGGGGCGGTGTATTCAGGTTCGAGCCCAGCGCCGACAGCGGCTTGCCGCTGTACCGGCAGCTGGCGCACGCGCTGGCCGACGCGATCCATGCCGGGTTTTACCAACCGGACGAGGCACTACCGTCCGAGCGTGTGCTTGCCGAACAGCTGGGCGTGTCGCGCGTTACCTCGCGCTCGGCCATCGCCCAACTGGTCGAGCAGGGATTGATTGTGCGCCGCAGCGGCTCGGGCAGTTACATCGCGCCGCGCGCCGAACAAGTGCAGTCGCGCATGATCGACTTCTCGCAGCAGTTGCACCCGCGCGGCTACACGCCCTCGTCGCGCTGGCTGGACCGCAGCATCGCGGTGGCCATGGCAGATGAACAGCTCAGCCTGGGTCTTGCGCCCGGGGCGCGGGTGGCCCGCCTGGAGCGATTGCGCATGGCGGATGACTGCGTGGTGGCGTATGAAGTGAGTGTCTTCCCCCAATCGGTGGTGCCAGACCCGGCAGCGTTCGAAGGGTCCCCGCACGAACACCTGGACCGCATGCAACTGGCCCCGGTGCGGGCTTTGCAACACATTCGTGCGTTCAACGCACAGCCGCAGTTGGCCGTGCGGCTCGGTGTTCCAGACCGGCACGCGGTGCTGCTCATTACCCGTATCGGCTACCTCGGGTCCGGCTTGGCCGTTGAATTGACGCACGCGTATTGCCGCAGTGACTACTACGAGTTTGTGGCAGAGACGCGGCGCCTTGGGTGAATCGCTAGGCAGCCAGGGTCTGCGGCACAAGACGGCGATACTCGGACTTCGATGGTGTGTAGCACTCGCAGGTTCTTTTTTCCAAACCGGCGCGGTCCAGAACCGCGATGTGGCCGCGGCTGTAGCGTATGAGTCCGGCTTCCTGCAGCTTGCAGGCCGCAGCGGTCACACCTTCTCGGCGAACCCCCAGCAGGTTGGCAGCCAGCTCGTGCGTCATGTCCAGCTCGTCGGTGGACAGGCGGTCCAACGCCGACAGCAGGCGGCGGCAAAACTGCTGGTCTATCGAGTGGTAGCGGTTGCAAACTGCCGTTTGCGCCATCTGACCCATGACGGCCTGCGCGTAACGCATGACGATCTTCATCACACCGCAGGAGGTTTCCACTTCGCCTTTGAAGAAACGCGCACTGATGCGCAATGCGCGTCCGGCACTTTGGACCACGGCATCCGTTGCTGCGTGTGCGGCACCCAGCAAGTAGGAGATACCGACAACGCCGTCATTGCCCACCAGGGCGACTTCTGCGGTCGATCCTTCTTGTGTGATGGACAGCAATGAGACGATGGCGGTTGTGGGAAAGTACACGTATTCGGGTGATTGGCCTGCAGAGTACAACGGCTGGTGGCGGGACAGTTCCACCAACTCCAGACGGCCTTGCCACCGGTCCAGGGCGTCAGACGGGACTGCTGCCAGCAACTGGTTTTGTTGTGCCCCAAATGCATGCGAAACCGTAGTTCCCATAGTGCTCGCCTTGCGTGTTTGCGGATGCCTCTATGTTCTATGGCGCACGGCATGTGCGGTAACAGTCAATGCCGCGACTTGGTGTGGGCCTTGTCCTACAGGCGCTCGGTGCGGGAGCAGGTGGGAGCGCTTCAACCCACCAGCGCAGCTGCCTGGTCCACCGCTTCTTCGCTGGCGAGTTCCAGCACTCTGTGCTTGATCATCTTTGCCAGTGCGGAGATTCCGCGGTCGATTTGCTGCGTGTTCACATAGCTAAAGGCCAGACGAATCTCGCTGCTCATGGTCTTGTGCAGATAGAAGTAGCTCATGGGTGTCCAGAGCACGCTGTACTCCCTTGCCGATCGCATCAAATCATCGCTGGTGACCATGAACGGCACCTGCAGACTCAGGAAGAACCCCCCTGCCGGCGTGTTCCAACGCACGTCAGCGCACCATTCCTCCGTTGACGGAAAGTTTGCCGCAAGCGCCGCCACCATGGCATCCCGGTTGTTCTGCAAGGCCTTCACCCGGGGCGCCACATAGCTCTTCAGCGAGCAGCCGTTCTCCAGCAAGAGGCCGCCAACGATGGCCTGGCACAGCGGTGAGGTGTTGACGGTCAGCATGCTCTTGACCTTGGACAGCTCCTGCGCCAGCGGTATCGAGCGCCCACGTTCGGTGGATATGCGCAGGGTCGTGGCAATAAATCCAACGCGCAGCCCGGGGTACAGGCTCTTGGAGAAACTGCCCAGATAAACCACGTGGTCGGTTTGCGGCGCACACTTCATCGCAGGTATGCGCTTGCCGTCATATTGAAAATAGCTGTAGGCATGGTCCTCCACGATCACAATGCCCAAGCGGCGGGTTAGAGACTGCAATGCCTCGCGCTGGGCCTGCGTGACGGTAACACCCGTGGGGTTGGCGAAGTCCGGTGAAAGGTACAGGAGCCGCGCGTGCTTGCCCCGATCGCTCAGTTTTGATACGGTGCGCTCCAGCGCGTCGATATCCAGGCCATAGGCATCGCAGGCCACTGGCGCCACCTCGATGCCGAGCACGCGCGCCGCGCCCGAGATACCCACATAGGCAGGGTCTGGTACCAGCGCGACATCGTTGGGGTTTCCACACAGCGTCAGCAGGCACAGGCAGATGGCCTCCTGGCAGCCAGCCGTGACGACAATGTCATCGCTTTCGACCTGAATATCCTCATCATTGCGCAGCATCTTGGCAACCATGGTGCCGATGATTCCATTGGTTCGGCCATACTGGCCCAGCGTAGCGCAGGCGTCCCCAAAACCAGCCAACTCACCGGCGGGCTGACCCCTTGCAAACGACTCTATCAGTTGCAAGGATTTACTGACCTCAAAGTGCGACTCCTGTGGCCACCCCGGCGCAAACGAAATGGCCCGTGGAAACTGTGCGGCAATCTCGTTCAGGAAGTTCATGACCTCCATTTTCGAATCCTGCAAAGCGGAATTCAGTGCCAGTGCGGGAACCTTCATGTTGGACACCATGTCAGTTGATCTCCTGTGTTTCCAAGGCGTCAGAAAGACGCTGCACGTTTTCGTTCCGAAACCCGTCTGGCGCGTCCACTGATAATGGGTTGCGACTGTAGGCCGCACGCTGGGCGCCGAGAACCGTGGAGTTGAACGGGAGCGAACTCATTTACAAAACGTAACATTTGTTTGTGCTGAGGATTGCGAGCATGGCTGGCAGTGTTGTTGCGCCGGGTCTTCACACCGCCATCTGGGCCCGGTATTCGCGCGGGGTCTTGTCGAATCGTTGTTTGAACATGCGATTGAAGTAGCTCACGTTGTTGAATCCACACTGCGTGGCGATATCCGCTATCAGGTGGGAGCGCTTGCTGCGCAGCGAGAGCAGCGAGGCCGCAGCGTTCAGCCGGCTTTCCTGTACCAGCTCGGTAAACGTCTTGCCATCTTGTTCCAGCAGCTGCTGAACATAGCGCTCGGTGGTACCCAGGTAGTTGGCAGCATCGGATAGTTGCAGTTCGCGGGACAGGAAGCTGTGCCTGACGTACGCCAACAACCTTGCCAGGCGGGCAGTGCGTACGGTGCGTCGGTTGGCCATGGCCTTGGCATCGCGGCTGGGCCCCACCACCATGGAGACCAGATCCAGCATGTAGTCTCCCAGTGACTCCGGTGTGGTGAAGGATGTGGCGACCGTGCCTTCCAGAATATCCTGGCCGCAGCGACTCAAGGATTGCAGCAGAGGCAACTGGTGGTTGCTGCAATTGAGCAGGCAATTGTCTGCGTCTTGGACCAACGGAAGCAGCAGCCTGCGCGGTATGCTCAAGGTATAGAGGCTGCCATAGTTGCGATCGGAGCAGTTGTACGTGATGTCGCTGACACACGCATTCGATGACAAGAACGCCCCGTGCTGGGCCGAAACCCATGTGCTGCCTTCCATCTGCATGCCGCCGTGCCGGTTGATGTGGAATACAAAGTCATCATTGCCGTCAGCGACATGGCGGCGCGTCCGCGAGGAGCGCAAGGGCGAACCCTCAAAGCATGAGAAGGTGATGGCGCCCAACGCGAAACTGGTGGTCCGCCGGAAAAATGGAATGGTGTCGCCGGGCACGCGTGCCAACTGCCGGTTCGAGAACCGCCCCACGTAGGCGTCCTGCCATACGGAAAAGCGTTCGGACGCGGGATACTGGTCGGTACAAAATTGAATGCTTGGCTTCAGCCACGGCACGGATGGAGTATTCAATTCGCTCATTGCTGCTGGTGAGTTTTAAGGAATATCCGCAATATGTGTGCCACGCAAAATTCGGGGCAGATGCCTATGGATAGCGAAGCATTGCGCAGGCTCCTTGTCTGCCATGGCCGACAGACTTCTCCCAAATCCAAATAATCGCAATCAAATCAAGGGCTTTTGATGTCGGCAGGCTCCGACACCAACGGTGGCAAGACTATTGCGCGGTGGCTATTGGTTTTTGCGCTGGAGTGCCGCTTGCTTGCGTCTTCCCCGCGCCACCACCGCCACCGGCGCCATGGCTAGCGACTGATGGGTCTACCGTGGTGCCGATGGTCTGCAAGGTGACGCCCTTTTTTGCGTCCAGGGCGTTTTTACGCGGGTCGGCTTCGGATTGCACAACGGCCGTGTTCGCATTCTTCTCTACCGCGGTTGGGCAACTTTTTCCGTGCGTTGCGTGGGGCATGGGGATGCTTGCGCTGAATGCCGAGCCGGCGCACAAGCAGGCGACCAGAAAGGCGAGCTTTTGTTTGTCGATTGACATGTTGAATTCTCCTGTGATGGAACGGAACACGGTGGCTGTATCGGGTGTCGTCAGCCCCTGTGTCGCGCATCACAGGCAAAGGGTTCAAACAGGCATCTCGCGCCGGGCAATCCGCAAAGCGTCTGGCGTGGCCGCAGCACTGCGTCACCATGTCCGCGCGCAAGGCCCAGCAGGCCATCGGCCTCTGCGTCCCACTCCGCCGTCTTGAGTACATGGTGCCGGGCGGCGCTGAGCGCGCACAGCTTGGCTTGCGTTGCGCCGGTGACGAAGGCCCCGCTGCATCGCGTGGCTCGTCCAGGCGGCGCAACACCTCGCGCGGGTCTTGCGGCTCAGGGCTTGACCGCGAACCCTACGCCCTGGCGGAAGGCCGTGTACGGATTGGTCAAGATACGGTAGCTGTAGTGGGTCGTGCCATCCTGCCACCAATTGACAACCCGCACGTCAACAGGCGCCACGCTCAGCGCGTAGTCCGGCGTCAGAATATATTCAGGACCGACACCAGCGGCCATCAGTACCGAGCCGTCCAATTGCACGACCATGGCGCCGTTCAGCAGGCTGATTTGTGTGGCCAAGGCTGCGGGGTCCAGCACGGCGGGGCGGATGATCTGGCTGTTGCCACTACGGTCAACAAAGCGGAACAGGCCATCGGCGCCCATGGTCAGGCTAGGTCCGCCGGTTTGGCCAGGCGTCACCACCCAGTCGGGGCGGCCTACGTAGTACGTGCCGTTGACCAGGATGACGATCACACCCTGCGCGTTGATATCTGCCGTCAGCCCCATGCTTTGCAGTTGTGCACCAAATCCTGCAAGGTTGGCCATGGCCGGAGTGACCGTCAAGGTGCCGCAGCTAGTCGTCACATCCAGCGGATTGGCACCTTGGGTATGAACGCCCTGCGTGCGGTTGTCGGCCAGCGTGGCCGCCAGCGGGTAGACGGAAATGATCTGCCCATTCCATGCCAGCTGGATTTCGCCGGTGGCGGATTGCCCCAGGTAGACCGGATTGCCACCCAGTTGCTGGCGCAGGGTATCCACCAGGCAACTGCTGATGGCAGGTGCCAAACCGCGTGTCATATCGATCACATTGGGTACGCCCGTGATGCCGGGAATGGTCACTGCCGCAGGAAGTGGCACAAAGGGATTGGCAACCTGCGCCGTGGTCAATGTGGTCATGGACGCAACGGCGCTCTGATTGCCCGCCGCATCCTGTGCCACCAGGTACACGTCAAAGGTCGTATTGGCTGCCAGCCCGGTCAGTGCGACGCTGCCCGCAATGGCGCTGGGCAGGGTGCCATTGCCATGGGCTGCCACGACGACCGTGCCATAGTTGACACCGGCTTGGGTCTGGCTCACGGTTGGCGCGGTGGCGCCACGGGGCACGGCCATCCAGTACAGCAAGGCCTTCTCACTAGCGGTCGCATTGAGCGTAGCGCCGGAGCTGGTCAGTCCACTGGTGGTAATGGCACTCAGCGTAGGTGCTGTGGTGTCCAACAGGTGGGCTGCGCCGGCTTCGGTCACCAGACCGGCAGCATAGGTATTGCCTGCCAGGTCGGCCAGCGTGTTGGGTGGCGTCACCTTCAGGTGGGCGTTGGCCGCCACCGTGGCGATGGTGGTGGCAGGGTTGGCCAGGTCCACGCTGTTGAGGTTCAACGTCACCTGGTTGCCGCCGCTCAGCGACACACTAGCTATGGTGTAGGCCGGTGTACCGGCGTTGGCGGTGACCGTCCAGTTGCCTGCGCTACCCAGCGTGGCGGGGTTCAAGGCCTCGCTGAAGCTCAGCACCAGCTTGTGCGGATCGCCCTGGTTGTTGACAACGATATTGGCCGCCGGCAGTGTTGGTGGCGTGGTGTCCACCAGCACATTGGTGGTGGAGCCCACCGCGTTCAAGGTCAGCGTTGCCACCACCCCATTGCTGCCAGCAATGTTGCCGCCATTGAGAGCCAATGCCCCCACGGTGATGCCGTCCGTATCGGTCTGGCCGGCCAGCACGGTGTAACGGAACAGGCTGGTGCTGGGTGTAGGTGACGACACATACGTGGCCTGCACGGTGGTTGCACCAATGGTCAGCGCGATGCTGGGTGTTCCCGTCACCGTTGCAGCTTGGTCCCAACTGATGGTGAAGTCCAGGTTTTGTCCAGCCCGGTAGCTGCCATTGGCGGGCACGGCAACACTTGCGACCACGGGGCCGGGGTTGGGAATGACACTGTTCGATACGGCAGAGGCGGTCCCCGCGCCGGCCACGTTGGTAGCCGTCACGGTGAAGGAATAGGACACACCATTGGTCAGGCCGCCCACGGTAATGGTGCAAGCGGCTGGGCCTGCACAGGTACCTGTTTGCGCGCCCGCACCGCTGGCCGTTGCCGTGTAGCTTGTGATGGCTGAGCCGCCGTTAAAAGCCGGTGCCGTGAAATTGACGGTGGCCTGGCCGACGCCAGCCGCTGCGCTGCCAATCGTGGGAGCACCGGGAACCACAGCGTTCACCGTGAAGGACCGCGTGACGGTAGGTGCGGCTGCAACCGACGTGCTGCCCGGCTGATCGGCACTGATGCTGCAGGTGCCGGCTGTTACAAAGCTGAGGGCGCCACCCGAGGTGATGGTGCAAACACCCGTGGTATTGGACGAGAACGCCACGGTCAACGCCGAGGTCGATGTGGCACTCAGGGTCGGCGCCGTGCCATAGTTTTGTGCCGCCGGCTGCACAAACGTAATGGTCTGGTTGGCCTTGGGCGTGACGGAGTTGGACGCTGCAGAAGCTGCGCCAGTGCCAACGCCATTGGTGGCCGTGACGGTGAAGGTATAGGCTGTGCCATTGCTCAAGCCGGTAACCGTGATGGTGCAGGCACCGGGTCCGGCACAAGAGCCGGTTTGCGCGCCGGCGCCGCTGGCGGTGGCCGTGTAGCTGGTGATGGCTGACGCGCCATTGCTTGCCGGTGCGGTAAAGCTCACGGTGGCCTGTGCATCACCCGCTGTGGCCGTGCCGATGGTGGGCGCACCTGGCGCCACGGCATTGACAGTGAAGGACCGTGTGACGGTGGACGCAGCATTGAAAGCACTGTTGCCGGACTGATCGGCATTGATGGTACAAGTGCCGGCTGTCACAAAGCTGAGTGCGCCGCCGGAGGTGATGGTGCAAACGCCAGTTGTGCTGGACGTGAACGCCACGGTCAGTGCCGATGTGGAGGTGGCACTCAGGGTCGGCGCCGTGCCATAGTTCTGTGCGGCTGGCTGAGCGAATGTGATGGTCTGGTTGGCCTTGGGCGTGATGGAGTTGGACGCTGCAGAGGCTGAACCAGTGCCAACGCCATTGGTGGCCGTGACGGTGAAGGTATAGGCTGTGCCATTGCTCAGGCCGGT
>JACXTT010013701.1_pt1 | contig 10660 bp, 10 predicted proteins | sample 9270951 | NCBI WGS metagenome assembly JACXTT01 (sample SAMN15532306, study PRJNA645909) | rock metagenome | isolation source: weathered quartz diorite | place: Puerto Rico | collected 2017-06-21
TTCCGGCGGTCATTACGCCGGCCGGCAGCGGCAAGGTACAGGTAACGCTCGATGCACCAGCGCCGGTGGACCTCACTGGAACCCTGGTGCTGGCCTTCACGGCGAACGCGAACAACACTCCCGACGGCTATGTGGATCCCGCGTTGGTCTTTGCCGGTACGGGCACCCGCACCATCACCTTCACCATCGCAAAGGGTTCCACGGTCGCGGTCATTACGTCTGACGGAGCGTTCTCGCCGGGCAGCGTGGCGGGTACGGTCAACGTCACCATGACGTCCCTCACCGGCGGCGGCCAGAACCTCTTGCCTAGCCCCGCGCCGATCCGTACGATTGTAATCGATCGCGCGGTTCCGGTGATTGTAGCCGGGTCGGTCAAGATCACCTCAATTACCGGCGGCTTCCAGGTGGAAGCGAGCGGCATCTCTTCCGTTCGCGATCTGCGAAGCATCACCTATACGTTCACTGCCACGGGCGCCTCGATACTCGAGGGTTCGCCGGTGACGGTGGATGTCACGCAACTCTTCACCACCTATTTCGCCAGCGACGCCGGCCGCTCTGCCGGTGGTTCCTTCAAGTTCACGATGCCGTTCACGGTGTCGGGCGGGGATGCGAACGGAGTGACGCAGGTGACCATGACTATGACCAACTCCGTTGGCACATCGGCAGCGGTCAGCGGCGGCCGCTAAGCAGGCCGTTCCAAGCAACAACAAGAACCCGGCAGCGGCTGTCGGGTTTTTGTCCATTGGGGCTCTTTGGCCGCGCTGCGTCACATAATAGATAGATGTTGCTCGCGATCTTCGCCACCGTTGCCACTTCCATGCTCGCCGCCCAGGAACCGATTCTCATCGACTGCGACCCCGGCCGGTTTACCGACGACAATGTCGCCATCGCGATGCTCTCCCGCACGAAGAAGTTCCGCATCGCGGGAATTACTGTGGTCGCGGGCAACGTCTGGGCGAACGAAGGGCTGCGCAACGCTCGCGCCACCATGCGGTTGCTGGGCGAAAAAGTTCCTGTTCATCTCGGCGCACAGCAACCTCTCGTGCACACAGCCGAGATGTCGAAGAAGGAGCGGCCGGTCGAGTTTGCCGGCGCCTTCGACCTGGAGCGGCCGCGCGCGGAAACCGAAACCGCAGTGGATTTCATCATCAGCACGCTCGAAAGACAACCGATGACGGTGCTGGCGATCGGCCCTCTCACCAACATCGCGCAAGCCCTCAGGAAGAAGCCGTCCATCGCCTCGCAGATCAAGCGGCTTGTCATCATGGGAGGCGCCGTGCACACGCCAGGCAACGCATCGAAGACCGCGGAATTCAATTTCTGGTTCGATCCCGAAGCCGCCCGCGAGGTTCTACGATCCCCCATAGCCGAAAAGATTCTTTTTGGCCTCGACGCCTGCAACCATGCGACGTATGGCAAGAAGGAGTTCGACATCATTGCCGCGGGATCGAACGCCTTCACCAAGCTCTACCGGGAACATTTTGGCTTCAACTTCCCGGGGTTCGTAAAAGACGCGAAGGCCAAGGGTTATCTGTGGGATGAACTCGCCGCCGCCTACCTGATCGACCCTTCAATCGTGGCTGCGTCCGAGACCGAATTCCTCGATGTGGACACCACGTTTGGCCCCGGATACGGCAGCGTCAAAGTCGTGAAAGACGGCGCGGCCAAGACCAGGGTGATGCTAGACATTCATCATGACAGCACGATTTCAATGTATCTTGCCTTACTTAGATAGCTGTATCAATATTTATTATTGGAAGGCGCTCTATGATAAATAATAGATCTAGGTATGGCTAAGTTGCTGGAAGGTAACGCCCGGGTCCGGCGGACCGGGCCAGGAAGCCGCCGGATATCCCTGTGAGGCAGTATCGCACCCCAACATTGGGCTATATCGTGCGTCTTGAAAATTGCCGCTAGATCATTGTAAAGTGAGACGGTTGCGCAAAATCAGGACCACTCAGCCCGCCAGGAGAAGGATGACCCAACTTCGCCGCGTCACGAGAGCACTAGGATTGCTCGTTTTGGTTCTATTAGTAAATGGATGCGCGGTACGCACCGCGGGACTCAAGCAGCCCATTGTTCATTCTTTTTTGCCGCAGGCTCCCATTGTGAACATGGAAGAAGCCGCCGCCAGCATTCCCAAAGATCTCGTCGATACTCCTCCCGCTCTGTATTCGAACGCCCTTCCGAATCTCACCCACAATACGCAGTCGATGCTCCGGCTCACGGAAATTGAGATCCGCCTGCGCAAAGCCGAAGAGAGATTCAATGCCGGCAAGAAGGCGTACGCGGACGGCGAAACCGAGCGCGCCCGTGTGGATTTCAACCGCGCTATTGATCTGCTGCTGGAAGCTCCGAACCAGGATGAGTTAGGCCGGCAGCGCCTCGAGCGGCGCCTGGAAGAGATGGTCGAAGCCATCTACCGCTACGACATCAGTGGCTTGGGAGCAGCCGAGTCCCCCGACAAATTCGTCTTTGAAAGTTCGCCGCGCGACAGCATTCTGGATATGACCTTCCCCGTCGATCCGCGGGAGCAGGCCACGAATCGTAAGGTCCTCGACGTTATCTCGACTACAAGGTCGGAACTGCCAATCGACGCACACGAGTCCCTTTTCAGCGCCATTTCCTATTTTTCCGGCGAACGCGGCAAGAAGATCCTCGATCACAATCTGCGCCGCTCGGGCCGCTACCGGTCGATGATCCAGCGGATCTTCAATGAAGAAGGCGTACCTTCGGACCTGATGTACGTCGCCGTTCTCGAATCGGGCTTTTCTCCTCGCGCCGTGTCGTACAAGGCCGCTGTCGGCATGTGGCAGTTTGTGGCGCCGGCAGCCAAAGACTACCGCCTCGGCATGACGCCCCTCGCGGACGACCGCATGGATCCCGAAAAATCCACCCGCGCCGCCGCCCGCTACTTCCGCAATCTCTATCAGATGTTCGGCGATTGGAACCTCGCTCTCGCCGCCTACAATTGCGGCCCCGGGTGCGTGGATCGCGCTGTGCAACGCACAGGTTACGCCGACTACTGGAAGTTGCGCGAAATGCACGCGCTTCCCCGCGACACGGAACAGTATGTCCCGGTCATTCTCGCGTTTATCGTGATGGCCAAGAATCCTTCAGTCTATGGACTGGATTCGCTCAAGTTTGACGACGCCCTCGAATACGACACGCTGGAATTGACGCACAATACGCATCTGGAACTCATTGCGGCGGCTTGTGATAAGCCTGTGGCGGATTTGCGCGATCTGAATCCCGCGTTGCTGAAGCCTGTCGCTCCGTCGGGCTATACGATTCGTGTGCCCAAGGGCGCGATGAATCGCGTCGTTGCCGCGGTGGAATCAGTTCCGGAAGACAAACGCGCCACGTGGAAGTTCCATCGCGTTGCGCGCGGCGAAACGGTGGCCTCGATCGCCAAGAAATACCGGATGCAGCAGGCATCCCTCGCTGCTGCCAATTCCGCCATCGCGGATGAGCCGGAAGTGGGCGACCTTCTGCTGGTGCCCGCATCGTATGTGGAGACATCCACTGCGCCGCCCGTGCAGCGCGCGCGCTATGCGGCTGCCGCCCGGACGTCGACTGCGGTTCGCGGTAAGGCTCCAGTGGCTGCGACCCGAAGGGCGGCTGCTCCGGCCACTGCGGTTCGCAAGCCTGCGGCAACCACGACCTCAAAGCCTGCCGCGGGGACCGCAGGGGCGAAGGTCGCGGCGAAACCCGCGCCGCGGAACCGGCGCGCTTAGTTCATTAGTCTTGCTTTCTTCAAGGTAGGGATGGGCCGCTTGCTCAGTTCGGCGCGGATGCGCGTGAACTCGCCTCCATCGGCAGATGGCGCACGGACGGAAGCCGGAGGCAGCGCCCCCAGCAAACCATCCATCATCGCCAGCCGCTGCTGCTTTGGCGGCAATCCTGAATACCGGGGCGAGTCCTCAGGCTGGATCCTGGAAATGTACCTCCGCAATGCCTGGGCCTCGTAGCCGGCCCTGCTCAGGGCGCCAATCGCCCACGCATCTGCCTCGAGTTCCAGATTTCGTTGCGATTCCATCATCAAGCTTGGAAGGAAGGCGATACCTTGTCCGGAAGTTTCGGTATGGCCCATCACAAATCGAACTTGGGGTGAGCCAGTCTTCGCTGGTCTGGAGGAGGAGCCTACGGCAAAATGGGCAATCGAATGCGCGAGCATTGCGGCGAACTCCCCTTCATCCTGCGCCGCCAGGAACATCCCCGTCGGCACAACCAGTTTCTTCTCGGGAACGGAAACCATCGGCTCTTTTTGGTTGTCTACCTTCAGGATTTCAATCTGGTAAGGCGTGGCGCCGGAAGGCAACCGCGCTGCAACGCCCTTTACGTAAGCCTCAATCGACGGATCCTGCGCCAGAAACGGCAAAATGGCGGCGAACAACAACGAATCCATGCCTCAAGTGACGAAAACTTCGCACCGCAGGTTTCGCCGTCAAGTTATACTGAATAGTTCACCCCTCCCCCGGGTCGCAGCAGCAGCGCGGACAAATGCTTCACCGAACCGCGCCCGACGAACGAGGAACTTATGGAATTTACCGTCAACAAGGCGGACCTAGTCCGTGAATTGAGTCTCTCCCAAGGCGTCGTAGAGAAGAAGACGACTATCCCGATCCTCTCGAACGTGCTTGTGGAAGCCGCGAACGATCGCGTCTACCTCACCGCCACGGACCTCGAACTCGGCATACGCTGCTCGTGCGCGGCCAAGGTCAAGAAGCAGGGTTCCGGCACGATTCCCGCCAAGCGACTGCTCGACTATGTGCGCCTGTTGCCCGACGGTCCGGTGGACATCAAACTCACCGACAACCAGTGGATCACCATCACCTGCGGGCGCTCCAAGACCCGCATCGCGGGAATGAGCCGTGAGAGTTTCCCCGAGCTACCCCAGATGCCGGAAACGTTGGCGCAGATTCCCGTTGCGGTCTTCAACACGATGATCGGGCGGACCATCTTTGCGATTTCGAACGAAGAGTCCCGCTTCACGTTGAACGGCGCTTTGCTGCTGCTGCGCGAGACAGCGCTGATCATGGTGGCGACCGACGGCCATCGCCTGGCGATGGTGCAGCGTGATGGCCTGAATCTCGGCGGCGTATCGTACCGCGCCCTGTTGCCCAAGAAAGCAATGGGCGAGATCCTCAAGCTTGCGGGCGACGCGGATGAGGATGCGGCCTTTGATTTCTCAGGAGACGACAATCACCTGTTTTTCCGCCTTGGCGATCGGATGCTGATGTCCCGCAAGCTCACCGGCAACTTTCCGGACTACGAGCGCGTGCTGCCTAAGGAACAGCCTTACGAGATTCCGCTGCCTCGCGAAGATTTCCGCGCCTCGATCGAGCGCGTCGCGCAGTTTTCCGACGAACGCTCGCGCGCGATTCGCGTGCGTCTCAACAAGGACGAACTGAAAGTCTTCTCGTCGATTTCCGAAACCGGCGAATCGGAAGAGAGCCTGGTGATCGATTACCCCGGCGCCACCGTGGAGATCGGTTTCAACGCAGCGTACCTGCTGGACTTCCTCAAGGCGGTTCCGCCGGGCGACATCAAGTTCCTGTTCAAGGACGGCAACTCAGCCGGAGAATACCGCCCCGCCGAGGCCGGCGAAGGCAACCAGTACCGCTACGTCGTCATGCCGATGCGCATCTGACGTCGCGGCGCATCACCGAAGAATCCGCACATCCATTTACCCTGGCCGTAATATTCCGCCCAGCCATAGTCCGGGACACTGGTGACACACGTGGTCTGTCACCAAATGCGGCGTCCGTTACAGAACGATCCGGCTGTCGCCTTCGCGACGCGTCACCCGCTCCTTGTCGAGGAACTCCAGCAGCGGAATCGCGTACTTACGCGAAACGCCGGTCCAGTCTTTGAACTCCGGCACGCCGAACTTCTGCCCTTTGCGAGCCGCCAGCAGTTCTTTGAGCTTCGCAATCGCCGCGGGATGAAACAGCAGTTCGTCGCCAGCCTTCACCAGCCGCTGCTTTTTTAACAGGATCACCAGCAGCGATTTTGCGCGCACTGCGTCCACGCCGGCCTTGGCGAGCACTTCCGCAGTCGAGGGCACGGCTAGCCCAGCCTCCGCAAACGCAGCCTCGATTTTCGCGAGGGCATCTTCCTCGTCCTGCTGAAAAGTCACCCGATGGGACGCCAGCCGCAGAACCTCGCCCTCCGCCATGACGTCGCGCACCAGGCTCACCAGCGCGTCCAGCAGAAACGCCGGCGCGCCGGCCAATTCGCGGCTGCGGATCTCTTCTTTCTGCATGCCCGGAAGCAACGGATTCTTGCGATGGAATTCCTTCAACATCTCTCGAATGCGTCCCACCTTTGCATTCGCCCAGGCGCGGTCCACGAGCCGCTGTTGCAGTGCCGCGATCGACTCGGAACTCTTTACCGCCGCGTCGATCTCGCTCTGCAGCCAGCCAGTCCGCGCGACCGCTTCTGCCGCGGACAATCCATAGGGGCTCTCGCGAACATACATGGCTAGCTGCTCACCGATCGAGCCCTTCTCAATCGCCTGCAGCCGCCGGACCACGTCCGCTCGCTTCATCCGCTCCGGCGGCGCGATTTCGAGCACCGTGCCTCCGCCAATGGTCACCACCGGAGAAAACATCCGGATGATGAAGCGGTCGCCGGGCAGCAGCAACACCGGTTCGCGCAGCAGGACGCGTACGTACGATCGCGAACCCGGCTTCACGGCGGCCATCCCTTCGAGTAGCCGGATCTCAGCCTCTACCTCCGCGGAACCCGCATGAAAATGCACTGGACTTTGATGCTTCAGCTTCATCGCCGACGGCAGCAGATCGAGCGATACGTCGATGGTGCGCGTCGGCTGAAACACGCCTGGCTCAGTCAGGACCATGCCACGCGCGATGTCGCCCGGATCGGCGCCCGCGATGTTCACAGCGGTTCGCTGGCCTGCCGACGCCTTCTTCACGGCAGCGCCATGCACCTGCAGCCCGCGGACCCGCACGCGCCGTCCCCCGGGGTGTACTTCCAGTTCCTGCTCCAGTTGCATCGAGCCTGCGTACAGGGTTCCGGTCACAACCGTGCCGAAGCCGCGCATCGAGAACGCCCGGTCGATCGGCAGGCGCGTCCGGCGGCTGGCGTCCTTCATGGGGATCGAAGCCGCGGAATCGCGTAACGCCTGTTTCAATTCCTCGATGCCCGCACCCGTCACGGCGCTGACCGCGACCACGGGCGCTCCTTCGAGAAAGGATCCGGCGACAAACTCGTCCACCTCGAGACGTACGAGTTCCAGAATGTCTGCGTCCACCAGGTCTGCTTTCGTCAACACCACAATGCCGCGCGGAATTCGCAGCAGGCGGCATATATCGAAATGCTCGCGTGTCTGTGGCTTGATCGACTCGTCTGCCGCGATTACAAACAGCACCAAGTCGATGCCGCCGACGCCGGCCAGCATGTTCTTCACGAACCGCTCATGCCCGGGCACGTCGACCAAGCCGATCCTGGGATCCTGCCCCAGCGTCAGATTTGCAAAGCCAAGATCAATCGAAATGCCACGCCGCTTTTCTTCCTCCAGGCGATCGGTGTCGATGCCTGTCAGCGCGCGGACCAGCGAGGTTTTACCATGGTCAATGTGCCCTGCGGTGCCTACAATGAGATTTCGCATTCTGCCACTCTTGATCGTACTTGTCTGTTACGTCTCCGCGCAGGAGCCGGTGGATGTGCCTGTTTTCAAGGCTGGCGCGGTCGAAGTTCGCCTCGACGTGCAGGTCTCGCAGGGCAAGCGGCTCATCGCGGATCTCAACAAAGAAGACTTCGTGGTCTACGACGAATCGGCGCCGCAGCGGCTCACCTACTTCGGGCGTGAAGCGGAACCGCTGACCGTCATCCTGCTGCTCGACATCAGCGGTTCGATGAAGCGTTTTATTCAGGAGATGTCGCGATCCGCGCAGCAGGCGCTGCGGATGTTGCGCAGGGGCGATCAGGTGGCGATCATGGTGTACGGACGCCGCTCGAAGCTCCATTTCGATTTCACCTCGAGTTTCGACGAGGTCGCCGGGCGCATCGCCACGACGACCGAGAATCCCTACGTCGGTTCCGGCACCTCCACCAATGAGGCTGTTATCGCCGCCGCTCAGATGCTTGGCAAACGCACCGAACCCGGCCGTAAAGCAATTGTTGTTGTCACCGACAATGGCGGACTCAACTACCAGGCGCCCGACGAGCAGGTCATCCAGGAACTTTACACGGCCAACACCATCCTCAACGCGATCGCCGTGGGTAAGGCGGATCGCCCCAAACCTCCGCCGGCGCGAGCCAATCCCGATTTCACGCCCACCGATGTCTTCAAACTTGCCGATCAAAGCGGAGGCGAAGCTTTGAAGGCCGAGCATCCCGACCAGTCGTTCACGGAAATGATGGAACGGGTCCGCACGCGCTATGCCCTCGCGTACGCCGCGCCGGCCGGCGCCAAGGCCAGGACATTTCACCGTGTCCGTGTCGAGCTCACCCCAGAAGCCAGAAAGCGCTACGCGAACGCCCAGATCCGAGTTCGCAATGGTTATTTTGCTCCCTGAAAGGCAGGTACTGGGCGATGTACGTTCGCGTCCTCCGTCGGAATGTGGAATTCGGGGAAGTCGTTCTGTACGAAATCAGGCTCGACGTTTAAGTCTGACCAGAGCAAATTCCAAGATACGCGAACAACCTTAACGCGTTCCTTGCTTCTTGCGGGCAGGCATGGTTGCCAACAGTGCTCGCAAGACCGAGTTCACCGACTCGGCATTCTGGAAAACCTGCGCGACATCCGGATCGAGCACGACAGCCAAAGATCCTCCCTGCATCTTACCTGCAAAGCGATTCGGCTTCGCTTTCGCGTAGTCGAACTTATACTCAGCATCGAGTCCCTCAACTAGCTCTTGATGAACCTTAGGGCGTCCGGTGGTCTTCATAGTCGTGCTGTTCCCTCTTCGTTGCGCGCCGAGCGCTGATGATTCGAACTCGGTTTTCCTGCGGTTCGGTGAAACACACCAGCAACAACCGCTTCGCTTGCGAGTGGCCGATGATGATTTCGCGTGGTTCGTCCGCCGAGTGATCTTCGTCGGCGAATATTCGAGCCAAGGGGTCACTGAAAACGGATGTCGCTTCCGGGAAGCTAATGCCGTGCTTTTCGAGATTTGCCCGGTCCTTGCGAAGATCCCATTCGAATACCAGATCCATCTCGCTGTTTATAGCTTATCCAACATCCTCACTCCCCGCAGATCTCTTCTTCCGAAGGCGACGAACGTCGCGCGAACTGGCACAGTCGCGTGTGCAACGGGTGCTTGGTCTCTTTGGCGTTTTGCTCCGGAGTCGTCTCCGGGTCCCTGTAGGCGGGCAGCTTAGCTTCCGGAGGGGGCTGAGCAAACGTTCGGGCTCATTCTCACCACGAACGCACTGTACAGTTCGAGGCGCATCAATCCAATTGCGGCTCGCCGGAGGTTGACGTGATTCTCGTCCTCAATCGGTCCGGTGTGAAGCTTCGGGTTTTGGCTGTCGCACGTGAGATTCTCTCCGTAGACCTGCTGCTTTCCCGAGTCGGTCAAAGAACGGTCAAGCATCATCGCGTAGGCTCCCGGATCGGCTTGGCCAGCATTCACGTTGGCCTTCAGCTTCGGCAACACCCTCCGGCGCATCTCTGGAGACTGGTGCTGGATCATTACGACGAAATGCGACGCCGCTTCCGGACCCACCAACCGGTACGCCGGCGCGCCATATTTTGCGAAGATCGCTTCCAGTTCGGCCGCGAGTTCACGATCGGCATTCACCATCTTTTCTGCGTTGAATCCATTCTTATCTCGCACCGCTTGATCGATGCGGTATAGCCCTTCGATCCGCTCGCGGAGTGCGAAATTGAGGGGTGGCCGCTTCTTCGCCTTGGTCTTCACCGCTTCGTGCCGCAAATGGGCTTCGCAGTAGATTACAGCATCGGCGGGGATCTCGTTTCGCGTGGCGCCATCGCGGGCCTTTTTCAGGACCCTCGGCGGGAAGGGCATGTGGCTCGGAGAACAGGCGAGGAACACGAACTCATATGCCGCCCTGTCGCCAACCTCCTGGATTGTGGGTAGTCCACGCCGGGTGAAGATGTCTCTCACCTCGGCCGCCGCCTCGGCCTCCTGCTTTTCGTCGTCCGTCGTGAGGGCGAGGTCGAACAACTGCTGAATTCGCGTGGCGAGCGGCCCGGTTTCCGAGCCTGGCCATTGCAAAAGCATTGTGACCAACAACAGGAGCATATAGCCCAAACTAGCACTGGTTCGTGAGGGAGGGTCGGCGCTTCCCGATTTGCTTTACGATCCGGAAATGACAAAATCCAGTGATTCGTTTCGAAATCGGGGCGCCGCGACAGGCTGATGGCGGCGGTCTTCTGTAAAAACGCCCGGACGATTCCGCGGTCCTCCTTGCCCAGACGGTTGTAGCCTTGCTGGGTGAGCACTGCGGCGATTCACGCGTACTTCCCTTCGATGGTTCCAGCCTTCCATGTCAGTTTCCGGCTTCCTGCCAGCAGGTCCTCCATCTCGCTCAGACTGAGCTTTTCGAGGTCTTTCATGCTGATGTGCATTCACCGGCAGCGTCCTACTCTCCTACTCCCTCTGCAGTGGAATCAATCCCTGTTTCATGCTCACGACGCGTTGGACAATTCTAAGAGTAGACGTGA
>JACXTT010013702.1_pt1 | contig 10660 bp, 10 predicted proteins | sample 9270951 | NCBI WGS metagenome assembly JACXTT01 (sample SAMN15532306, study PRJNA645909) | rock metagenome | isolation source: weathered quartz diorite | place: Puerto Rico | collected 2017-06-21
TGAGGACGCCGGAACTGCTCGCCTTCATGTGGCTGGCGTTCCTGATCAACCTGACCGCGTACCCCGTCTCGGGCGGCCTCCTGCCCTACGTCGCCCGCGAGGTGTACCGGGTCGACGCGACCGGCCTGGGATTCCTGGTCGCCAGCTTCTCGTTCGGCGGCCTGCTCGCGTCGCTCACCATGGCCTGGAGCGGGGGCTCGCGGAGCCCGGAGCGCGCCACGCTCGGCTACACCGCGCTGTGGTACGCCCTGCTGCTCGGCTTCGGCTACCTCACGAGCTTCGGGGCGGGGTTGCTGACGCTCTTCGCGGCCGGCTTCGTCCAGAACGTCGCGATGATCTCGATGACGGTGGCTCTGCTGGCCGCCGCCGCCGAGCGCTTCCGGGGGCGGGTGATGGGAGTGCGGATGCTGGCGGTGTATGGCCTGCCGCTCGGCCTCATCGCGGCCGGGGCGCTCATCGAGTGGATCGGCTACCCACCGACGATCAGCGCCCTCTCCGCGGTGGGCCTGCTCTTCACCCTGCTGATCGGGATCAAGTGGCGGGCGAGCATCTGGCGGCGCGAGCGGGCGGCGGCCGCCACGTCCGCGCCGTAGTCGGTCTGATCGGCGCTAGGCCTCGATCCCGATGATCTCGTTGAAGCGGCCGAAGCCGATGTACAGCGTGGTGTGCGCCACCAGCTCGATGATCTCGGCGTCCGAGAACTGGCCGCGCAGCTCCGCCCAGAGGGCGTCGTCCACCTTCTGATGGTCCACCGCGAGCTTCTCGGCGAAGCGCACCGCGGCCCGCTCGCGCGGGGTCAGCAGGTCCGAGCTCTCGTCGTTGATCGCCACGATCTTCTCCTCGGTCGCCCCCGCATGCCGGGCCCCGGCATAGCGCGCCTTGAGTCAGTAGCGGCAGGCGTTGAGGCCGGCGATCTTGATCCGCACCAGCTCGCGGATCACCGGGTCGATCGTGCCTTCGCGCACGAGCGTCCCCCGGAACGCGGCGAGCGCCTTGGACACCGCCGGATTCCGGGCGTAGGTGCGCGTGCTCGCCGAGGTGCCGATCTGGCGCTCCGACTCCTCGCACATGTGGCGGATCTCGGCGTCGACCTCGTGGATTCCCAGCGGCTCCATCCTCGGCATGACGATTCCCTTTCTCATCCGCCCGCGATCTGCGGGAGGAGGAAGACCTCGCTGTCGCGTTCGATCGGCTGCAGCAGCGCGTCCTGGTAGATCTGCCCGTCGATCGCCACCGCCACCCCGTCCTCCAGGTGGCGCGCCAGCATCGGGTGCAGCTCGGTGAGCTGCTCGAAGAGCTGCTTCACCGACGTCGCCGAGAGATCGTACTCGGCGACGCCCCCCGCGATCTGCGCGAGGTTGCCGATCAGCGTAACGTGCGCCATTCGACTCGGGCCACGGCTCAGGCCCGGCTTCAGGCCGGCGTCAGCCCTTTCTCCTTGAGCGCCTTGAGCACCTTGGGCGGCGACATCGGCAGCTCGGTGAACCGGATGCCGGTGGCGTTCTCCATGGCGTTGGCGATCGCCCCGAGCGGCGGGACGATCGGCGTCTCGCCGACGCCGCGCACGCCGTAGGGGTGCTTGGGGTTGCCCACCTCGACCAGGATCGCGTCGATCATCGGCACGTCGGAGGCCACCGGCATCCGGTAATCGAGGAAGCCGGCGTTCTGCAGCTTGCCGTCCTCGCCGTAGATGTACTCCTCGTTCAGCGCCCAGCCGATACCCTGCACCGCCCCGCCCTGGAACTGCCCTTCGACGTAGGCCGGATGGAGCGCCCGGCCCGCGTCCTGGGCCACCGTGTAGCGCAGAATCGTGACGCGCCCGGTCTCGGGATCGACCTCGAGATCGACCAGGTGCGTGCCGAAGCTCGGCCCGGCGCCCTGGGCGTTGATGCGGCCGACGCCACCGATGGGGCCGCCGGTCTTGCCGGCCACCTTGGCGAAGTCCGCGATGGTCATCGGCTTGGCCTTCTCGGCGAGGGCGCCGAGCGGCCGCACCGCGCCGTCCTTCCACTCGACCTGGTCGGGCTTGGCTTCCCAGAGCTTGCCGGCCCGCGCGCAGAGATCGGCCTTGATCTGCTTGGCCGCCTCCACGATGGCCATCGAGCCCGAAAATGCCGACCGGCTGCCGCCGGTGAGGAAGTTGAAGCCGAGCGAGCCCGTGTCGCCGATGATCGGGCGCACCTTGTCGTAGGAAACCCCCAGCTCGTCCGCGGCCACCGCGGCCAGCGAGGCGCGCAGCCCGCCGATGTCCGGCGTGCCGGCCACCAGCGAGACGGTGCCGTCCTCGTTGACGGTCAGCGACGCGCACGTCTCGCCGCCGATGTTGAACCAGAAGCCGGAGGCCACCCCGCGCCCCTGCCACTTGCGGAGCGGCGTGTTCCAGTGCTCGGTCTTCTTGATGGAGTTGAGCGTCTCCTCCAGCCCGATGGGCCCGAACTTGGGGCCGTAGGCCGCCTTGGTGCCCTCGCGGGCCGCGTTCATCATGCGGAGCTCGATCGGATCGAGCCGGAGCTTCTTGGCGATCTCGTCCACCACGCTCTCGACCGCGTACTCCGAGATCGGCGCGCCGGGCGCCCGGTAGGCGGCGACTTTCGGCCGGTTCGACACCACGTCGTAGCCGATCACGTGCACGTTCTCGATGTCGTAGGGGGCGTAGGCGCACATGACGCCCGGCTGCACCGGCGAGCCCTGGAAGGCGCCCGCCTGGTACTTCAGCTCGGCGGCGCCGGCCACGAACTTGCCGTCCTTGGTGGCGCCCATCTTCACCCGGACCGTGGCGCCCGAGGTGGGGCCGCTCGCCTTGAACACCTCTTCGCGGGACATGACCATCTTCACCGGGCGCTTGGCCTTCTTCGACAGCGCGATGGCGAGCGGCTCGAGATAGACGACCGTCTTGCCGCCGAAGCCGCCGCCGATCTCGGTGGCGGTGACCCGGACCTTGCCGATGTCGAGGCCGAGCAGCCGGGCGCAGTGGGCGCGCACGATGAAGTGCCCCTGCGTGGTGGTCCAGACCTCGGCGGCGCCGTCCTCGGAGACGGTGGCCAGCGCGGCGTGGGGCTCGATGTAGCCCTGATGCACCGGGGCGGTCTTGAACTCGCGCTCGACGATGACGTCCGCCTTCTTGAAGCCGGCCTCCACGTCACCCTGCTTGATCTCGATGCGCTTGGCGACGTTCGAGGGCTTGTCCGGCTTGGGCTCGACGCCGACCGTGAAGAGATCGTCGTGCAGCAGCGGGGCGCCGGGCCGCATGGCCTCGACCACGTCGATGACGTGCGGGAGCACCTCGTAGTTCACCTCGATCAGCTTGAGCGCGCGCCGCGCGATGGCGACGCTGGTGGCGGCCACCGCGGCGACCGCGTGGCCCTCGTACAGGGCCTTCTCGCGCGCCATGACGTTCCGCACCACGTCCTTGTAGTTCATCATCATCTCGCCGGCCGGGATGAACTCGGAGGACTGATCGGGGAAGTCGTCTCGGGTGACGACGGCTTTCACGCCGGGCAGGGCCTCGGCCTTGGAGGTGTCGATCGAGACGATGCGGGCGTGCGGGTGCGGGCTGCGCAGCACGCGGCCGATGAGCTGGCCGGCCAGGTTGAAGTCGGCCCCGAAGCGGGCGCGCCCCGTCACCTTGTCCACGCCGTCCGGCCGGATCTGACGCGTGCCGACGTAGGACTGTCCGTTCGTCTTGGAATGCCCGTTGGTCTCGGCCATATCGGTTATCCCTTTCTCAGAGCCGCGGCGGTGTCCATCACCGCGCTGATGATCTTGTCATACCCGGTGCACCGGCACAGGTTGCCGGCCAGCCAGTAGCGCACCTCGGTCTCGCTTGGATTGGGGTTCCTCTCGAGCAGGGCCTTGCCGGCCACCAGGAAGCCCGGCGTGCAGATGCCGCACTGGAGTGCGGCGTGCTCAAGGAAGCTCTGCTGCAGGGGATGGAGCGTCTCCCCCTGGGCCATGCCCTCGATCGTCTCGATCTTGCGCCTGGCCACCTCGCAGCCCAGTACCAGACACGAGCAGACCAGGCGGCCATCCAGCGTGACACTGCACGCCCCGCAGTCGCCGGAGGAGCAGCCTTCCTTGCTGCCGGTCAGGTGCAGCGTGTCGCGGAGCACGTCGAGCAGCGTCTCCTCCGTCTCGCAGAGGAACTCGACCGGATCCCCGTTCACCGTCGTCTCGACATGATGCTTGGCCATCAGTTCGCCCTCGCGCGGCCCAGCGCGATCAGGGCGGTCCGCCTCGCCAGCACGGCCGCCACGTCGATGCGGAACTCGGTGGTGCCTCGTTTGTCGTCGATGGGCCGACAGGCCGCCCGCGCCGCCTCCTCGAGCCGCCGCTGGGCGGCCTCGTCGAGCCGGCTGCCGATGATGGCCTGGGCTGCCTCCGTAACGAGCAGCACCCGCGGCGCCACCGCGCCCAGGCTCACCCGGGCCGCGGTGATCGTGCCTCCGCCATCGAGGGTCAAGCTTACCCCCGCTCCTACGACCGCGATATCCATTTCCGTACGCGGAATGAAGCGCAGGTAGGCATCGCTGGAGCGCGGCGGCCGCGGCGGCAGGAGGAAGGAAGCGACGAACTCGCCCTTCTGGAGCGCGAGCTTGCGGGGCCCCAGCATGACGTCCTCGACCGGCAGGTCGCGCTTGCCCTTGGGGCCGGCCAGGGTCGCCATCGCCCCGGCCGCGATCAGGGCCGGCACGCTGTCCGCCGCGGGCGAGCCGTTGCACAGGTTGCCGCCCAGGGTGGCGCGGCCCTGCACCTGGGTGGAGCCGATGAGGTTGGCGGCCTCGACCACGCCCGGCCACGCTTTGTTGAGGCGAGCGTGCTCCTTCAGCTCGGCTCCCGTCACCGCGGCGCCGATGCGCCAGCCGCCCTTCTCCTCGGTGATCGCGCGCGTCTCCGCGATCTTCTTGATGTCGACGATCAGGTCGGGATCGACGACGTCGGCGCGCATCTGGACGAGGAGGTCCGTGCCTCCCGCCAGCACGCGTGCCTCGCCGCTCGCTCCCGCGAGGAGGGCAACCGCCCCCTCGACCGACTCCGGTGCCTCGTAGCGCATGTCTTCTGTCTCTCCTCTTATTATATGGGTAGCTTGTCGCCGTCTGGGGGGGCGGCGACCTCGAACGCGTTGACCACCCCGCTGAGCATCGCGAAGTAGTTGGCGGCCGCCGTCATCTCGACCAGCCACTGGGTTCCGAATCGCTTCTGGAGCGCGTCGAAGGCCGCCTGGTCGACGCGGTTCGTCCGCATGAGCTGCCGGACGTAGGTCACGATGTCGCGCTCCTCGGCCGGGAGCTTGTCCGGGTCGCCCTTGGCGCGGAGAAGATCGATGACCTCTTCTCGCAAGCCATTCCGCCGGGCGGCGGCGACCTGGGCCGACCACACGTAGGCCGCCTCGCGCTCGCGCACCGCGGAGAGGATGGCGATCGACCGCAGCTTGGCGTCGACCGTGCTCTCGTCGCGGAAGAACGTGACGAGCGGGAGGATACGCGCGGCCAGCTTCGGGCTGTGGAGCAGCATGCTGAACGGCCCCCGCACGTTGCCGAACACCGCCATCACTGAGTCGACGACGGCGTGGTGCTCGGCGGGGACATCGGCCTTGTCGGTGATCGGAGCGACGCGTGGCATGATGGGCTCCTCGTCTACGGCCGCTTCAGCTTGAGGTCTTCGTAGGGCGACATGTAGAAGCCGGGGATCGCGCTGGCCATGATGTCGTCCACGCGCGGCCCCACCCCGATCGGGAACCCAAGATGGTAGACCGGCGCCTGGAGGACCTGATCGTACACGACGCGCTGCAGTTGGTGGAGCAGCACCTCCCGCTTCTTCCGATCCAGCTCGCGGGCCTGTCGCGCGAAGAAGAGGTCGTCCACCTCGGGCAGCGCACCGTAGGCGAAGGCGCCGGTCCTGGTCACGAACGACTCGAGCCGCGTCGCCGCGTTCCCGGAGACCCCGCTGATGGTCAGCACCACGCCGCGGTGCTTCTTCTCGCGCCAGGCGGTCATGAACGTGCCGCGCTCCATGGCGCGCATCCGGGTGCGGATGCCCACCGCCTGCAGCCACCCCTGGATCGCCTCGGCCATGGAGTTGTAAGGCGGAAACGGCGTCAGCTCGCCCGCGTCGAAGCCGTTCGGGTAGCCCGCCTCGGCCAGGAGCTGGCGCGCCCGCGCCGGATTATGAGGATGCGGCTCCAGAGGCAGCGCGAACTCGAAATCCCGCGGGACGATGCTCCCGGTCGGGCGCGACAGGCCCAGGGTTTCGGCCTCGTTCAGCGCCTTGCGGTCGAGCGCCATGCTGGCGGCCAGCCGCACGCGCTTGTCCGCCCAGGGCGACTTCGGATCCCACTGCTCCGGGAAGTCGAGCCAGAAGATGCCCAGCAGCGGCGCCACCAGCCGCAGGCCCGGGGTCCGCTTGACGTCCTGCGCGGTCGGGCCGCTCAGCAGCATCGCCAGGTCCACCTCGCCGCTCTTCAGCGCCGCGGCGCGGCTGGTCTCGTCGGGCAGGCTGCGGAAGACCAGTCGCTTGATGGACGGGGATCTCCGCCAGTAGCCCTCGAAGGCTTCCAGCACCAGCTCGACGCCGGGGTTGAAGCTGACGAACTTGAACGGCCCGGCGCCGATCGGCGCCTTGCGGAAGCCGTCCTCGCCGACGCGCTCGAAGTACTTCTTCGGCACCACCCAGCTCGCGCTGGCCACGAAGGTGCCGTAGAAGGCCGGGAAGTCGGGCCACGGCTCCTTGAACACGAACCGCACGCGGTTCACGGCCGGCGTCTGGATCTCCTTCACGTTGTCCTTCAGGACCTTCGCCCCGCCGCCCCGGTAGCGCTCGAAGGAGAACTTCACGTCCTCCGCGGTGACCGGATCGCCATTGTGGAACTTCGCGGGCCGCAGGGTGAAGTCGGCGCTCTGCATGTCCTTGAACATGACCCACGACTCGGCCAGGCTCGGCGCCGAGCCCACGCCCGGCATGGGCTTGAGCAGCCCGTCGTGGAGGGCGTAGAGCAGGAAGAAGGGCGTGATGGTGGACTCGCCCTCGGCAGGGTCGAGCCAGCGCGTGACCGGCGTGAAGTGCATCGCGATGGTCAGCGTGCTCTCGGGCGCGGCCGCGGCGCCGGGCGCCCCGGCCAACCACAGCAGCGCCCAGATGACGAGCCCCGCCTGGACAAGGCGGTGGGCGCGTCGAAAGGAGGTCATGCGTCGAGACTCTTGTCCCTTCGCGCGCAATTGTCAAGAGGCCGTGTCGTGCTAGCCTTCCGGGATGCGGCCGTGGGCGCTTCTTACCAGCCTCCTCGCAATCGCCGTGGTCGCGCCGGCGGCCGGCGCCGCGGAGGAATCCGCCGGCTCGCCGGCCATGTCCTGGGAGACCGGGGAGGGCAACAGCTATCTCATCCCCGCCCTCGAGGTCGGCGGGTTCGCGTTCGCCCTCAATCAGTTCAACCGGTACGTCACCGATTCGAAGGACTACGACAGCGACGCGCATTCCATCTGGAGGAACCTGAAGAGCCCGCTCGTGATCGACAAGGACCCCTTCAGCATCAATCAGCTCGGGCATCCCTATCTGGGCAGTGTCTTCTTCGGGTTCGCGCGGTCGGCGGGCGTCGACTTCTGGCGGTCGTTGCTGTACAGCCTCGGCGGGAGCCTGCTCTGGGAGACGGCCGGGGAGTCCACCCGACCTTCACTCAACGACCACATCAACACCTCCATCGGGGGAGCCTTCCTCGGGGAGGCCCTGTTCCGGATGGCCAGCCTGCTGCTGGAGGGTGGCGGTGAGAAGCCGGGGTTCTGGCGTGAGCTGGGCGCGGCGGTGCTCTCTCCGCCCACCGGCTTCAACCGGCTCGCCTTCGGCAACCGGTTCGATGCCGTCTTCCCGAGTCGCAATCCGGAGACCTTCATCCGCCTTCGACTGGGCGCGACCCTCACCACGAACGTGCGAAAGTCCGACCTATCGACGGATGTGAAAGAGCAAGAAGGGAGCGCCGACTACTCCATCACCTACGGCCTTCCCGGCAAGCCCGGCTATCAGTACAAGCGGCCGTTCGACTACTTCCACTTCGAGTTCACCGCGGTACCGAATGCCAACACGGTGACCAACGCCATCGAGAACGTGTCGATCCGCGGGCTCCTCGGTGGACGAACCTACGAGCTGGGCGACGACTTTCGGGGGGTGTGGGGCCTCTTCGGGAGCTACGACTACCTGTCGCCGCAGGTCTTCCGACTCTCGACCACCGCGATCTCGCTCGGCACGGTCGCCCAGTGGTGGCTCTCTCGCAAGATCGCCCTTCAGGGCACCGCTCTCGGCGGGCTGGGCTTCGGCGCGGCCGGCACCGTCGGAGATCGGGCCGAGCGTGACTACCACTATGGCTTGATCCCCCAGACGCTCCTCGGGCTACGCCTGATCTTCGGCGATCGGGCGATGCTGGAGGCGACGGCACGCCAGTACTACGTGGCCGGGACGGGCTCCGGGGGCGGCGTCAAGACCAATCAATTCGGACAGGAGATCATTCTCCGCGGGAGCGTGGGGCTCACGGTACGGGTCTACGGCCCCCACGCGATCGGCCTCCAGTACCTGGTATCGAGCCGCAACACGGGCTCGCTCGACCTGCGCGACCGACACCAGTCGGTGGAGACCGTCACCCTCTTCTACAATTTCCTGGGCCACGACCGCTTCGGCGCCGTCGAGTGGCGCCCCGACCAGTGAGGTGACGCCGCGGCCAACTCATTCGCTCAGGTAGCGATCGAGGATGGCGCGGAACTCGGCGGGCATGACCGCGCCCCCCAGCAGCTCGCTCGTCTCGACGAAATAGGGTCGGCCGAGGGAAGTGCCGTCCTTGAGCCACAGCGTGAGCCAGTAGCGCGTCTCGCCGACCGCGTGCGCGAGCGGCCGGCGCATCGGGGCGTGGACGATCAGGTCGACCAGCGCGTCGACGTCATCGCGTGACCGGATCGTCACGGGGCGGCTGCCCCCCGCCGGCGTCGGCTCGCCCCGCTGGACGTCGATCGCGCGCACCTTGCTCGCGATGTCGAAGAGGTCGCCGCCGACGCGGGCCCGCGGATTGCGCCAGGCCTGATAGAGGAAGATCCGGCCCCGCCAGACCGCGCCGAGCCGGAACTCGGTGGCGTACCCGCGCACCGCGTAGAGCCGGGTGCCCGCCGGCATGAAGGCGGCGCCCGCGTCGATCCCGTACGGGCAGCCGCGGACGTCCTCGCTGATCGAGCAGGCGATCGTCGCGAACTCCACGCCGAGGTCGCTCGCCGAGAGCGCCCGGCCGGGCTCCTCGGCCCAGCGGATGTAGTCGATGGAGTCGAACGAGACGAAGTCGAGAGGCGTGGACGCGCCGGCCCCGCCGGCGACCGCGATCAGCCCGAGTGCGAGCGCCAGCGCGCTCGGGCCGAGGCCACTCCGGCGTCTCATGCCGGCCAGACCGCCTCGTGCGTTCCCGCCGGGACCGGCGGGCGCGCCCAGAACGCCTCCGTCTCGGACAGGCGCGCCGCCGGCGCCACGTGGGTGAGCCGCCCGCACGGGCTCTCGCAGGTCGCGAGCCGATCGCCGATGTCGGCCGAGCTCTGATCGGCCACGTGGCGGCCGGCGACCCGCCCGAGCGAATCGACCCAGCGCCCGGTCTGCACGAGCGAGACGCGCACGAGATAGCTCCCGCCCTCCCGGGCGCGGCGCGCGAGGGCCACGAGCGCGCCGAGCGCGGCCAGGTACCCGGTGGCGTGATCCACGACCTGGGCGGGAAGATGGAACGGGCGGCCAAGGCCGCCGCCGAACCCCTGCTCGTGGGCGAGGCCGCTCACCGACTGGATCAGCGTCTCGAAGCCGCGCCGCTCGCGCCACGGGCCCGCGTGGCCATAAGCGGAGAGCGTGACGTAGACGATCCCGGGCCGGATCCGCGCGACCTCCTCGGGCGCGAAGCCGAGCCGGGCGAGCGCGCCGGGGCGGTAGGACTGGGCGAAGACGTCGGCGCGCGCGATCAGCTCCCGCAGCCGGTCGGCGTCCGCGGCCAGGCGAAGGTCGAGCGAGGCGGAGCGCTTCCCGAGCCCGAAGTCGATGACGTGCGATGGCAGGTTCGGCAGATGCGGGCCGGTCACGAGCAGGACGTCCGCTCCGTGCGAGGCGAGCATCCGCCCGCCCTCGGGGCCCGCGATCACGCGGGTGAGGTCGAGGACGCGCACGCCGGAGAGCGGACGATCCCCGCCGCCGAAGGGCTCGGGCGGCGACTCGCCGACGCGGACGATCTCGAGCAACGGCAGCTCGGCCACCGCGCGCGCGTGCGGATGCGCGAGCCACTCTTCCCTCTCCCGTACCAGTCCCGCGGGGAGTCCGGCCGCGTTCAGGGCGTCCTCGAGGTCCTGTGCCTTCCACTTGACGACCGCCGCGCCCATCGACTCCCGCGTCTCCTCGCAGCGGAGGAAGCGCACGTGGCCCGCGTGGTGATGCGGCATGTTCGCGTGGATCTGGATCCAGCGGCCGTCGCCGGTGGGATAGAAACCGAAGAGCGGGCTGCGGCCGTCGGGCGCGGGCCCGCCGTTCACGCGCAGATAGCGCTCGCTGCGGAAGGCCGCGATGGCCGCGCGCATGTCGACGGCCACCGACTGCGCGCGCCCGGTGCGGAGGCGCCAGATCTCGCCCGCTGCGAGCCCGGTGGCCGCGATCACCGCCGCGGCCGCGG
>JACXTT010013703.1_pt1 | contig 10660 bp, 11 predicted proteins | sample 9270951 | NCBI WGS metagenome assembly JACXTT01 (sample SAMN15532306, study PRJNA645909) | rock metagenome | isolation source: weathered quartz diorite | place: Puerto Rico | collected 2017-06-21
TCGCCCTAGGACGCCACCGGATGGGCCTGGTGGAAGTCTTTTCCAAACTAGCATTTGGGCAAGGGTGTCGCAAGTTGTCCTGAGGAACAGGTTTCCGGGAGGTTACGGCGAGCGGCGTTACACGTCATACCGAATCATTGGACCCGGAATGTTTACGCGTTTTAATACTGGGATTTTCGTTGCTGGCTGCTTGCCGCCTACGTATACTGCGAACCATTCACCATGTTTTCTGGGGGCGCACTCATGAAACTTCGGCCAGTGGCGGCGATCGTGTTTGTTCTATTTGCGGCGAAGTCATTTGGCCAGTCGAGCGGACCGACTCCGAGCACCAATGCGCCGACTTATACAAAAGATGTTGCTCCCATCCTGCAGAAAAATTGTCAAGCGTGCCATCGGCCAGGAGAAGCTGGACCATTCTCCATGCTGACTTACGAGCAAACGAAACCCTGGGCAATATTGATGAAAGCCGACGTTCAATCGGGAAAGATGCCGCCGTGGTTTGCGGATCCGCACTACGGGAAATTTTCGAACAGCATGGGCCTGAACTCTTCTGAAATTGAGACGCTTGCAAAGTGGGCCGACGCGGGCGCGCCCAAAGGCGACCCAAAGGACATGCCGCCGCCTGTGGATTGGGTGGAAGGGTGGGGGATTGGCGAGCCGGACAAGATTTATGAGTTGCCGCAGGCTTTTGATGTTCCTGCTTCGGGAGTCATTGATTATCAGCACGTGATCGTTCCAACGGGATTTACGCAGGACACCTGGGTGCAGGCCGCGGAAGTGCGTCCGACGGACCGCATGGTCGTGCATCACATCATTGCATTCGTGCGCGAGCCGGGCTCGAATTGGTTTCGGGGACAAAAGCCGGGAGTGTTTTTCACGGCTCCTCAAGTGAAAACGAAAGAGGAGCCGGATACGAGCGCACTGCCGAGCGATTTTCTGGTCGGTTATGCGCCAGGACAGCCGCCGGAAATTCTTCGTCCCGGCCAGGCGAAATTGATCAAGGCCGGCTCGGACATTGTTTTTCAGGTGCACTACACGCCGCATGGTCATGCGACGAAAGACCAATCGCGGTTGGGGATTGTTTTTGCGAAGGAGCCGCCCAAGGAGCGCGTTCTGACGCTATCGGCAACCAATGGCACATTCAAGATTCCGCCAGGCGATCCGAACTATCGCGTGGACGCGAGCTTTGAAGTAGGGGCGGACGTGAAGCTTTCGGGTTTGCATCCGCATATGCACGGCCGAGGCAAGGATTTCTTGTATCGCGTGGTGTACCCGTCCGGCGAGAGCAAAATTTTGTTGAGCGTCCCGCATTACGACTGGCATTGGCAGAATTGGTACACGCTGGAAGAGCCGATTGCGCTTCCGAAGGGCACGAAGCTTGATTGCACGGCACACTTTGACAATTCCGCGAGCAACCCAGAAAACGCGGACCCTACTAAGGAAGTAACCTGGGGCGAGCAGAGTTGGGACGAAATGATGGTGGGCTTCTTCAATCTGGTGTTTGACGCGAAAATGCCAGTAGAGAGCTTGTTCGCCGATAGAAAAAACAAAGCAGGGATTGCGAGCAAATAACTTTGCCGCGATAGAAAACCAGGCTGCTGTTGATCATCAAAAAAATCAGAGAAACGTATCAGTTTTTCTGATTCTTCCCATTGTGTCCCTCCTTCTATAATTAAGCATCGGAGAAAAACATCGATGCAATCTGGAACAACGCCTCGCCATTCACGGCGAGCGCTTTTGTGGTTTTCATTTCCCGTAGTTGCGGCAGTGGCCTTTACTGCGTTCACGCTGGGTACTTCACGGATGAAGTCCGCTGCACCCGTTGTGGATCGGTCCGTGCTGCAAATTGAGACCGTACGGCGCGGACCGCTCGTGCGGCACGTTTCCGGTTTGGGGGGTGCTCGTTCCTGAAGAGACGCGGTGGCTGGCTGCGGAAACCGTGGCGCATGTAGATCAGGTATTTGTGCGGGCTGGCGCGCGCGTGAAGCCCGAAACGATTTTGATGCAAATGAGCAATCCGGATTTGGAGCGGCAGGTCCTCGACGCGGAACTGGCCACAAAGAAAGTGGAAGCGGAATTAGCGAATCTCCGTGTGCAACTGCAAGCGCAGCTGCTGAATGAACATGCGATGGAAGCACAACTTCAGTCCGACTTGACCGAAGCCAAATTGCAGGCCGAGCGCGACGAGGCGCTGCAGCACGAGGGGATTGGGTCCGCGATGAACGCGAAGATTTCGCGAGCGCGCGCGGAGTCGCTGGCTACTCGTTTGCAGCTGGAAAAAGAGAAATTGGCCATTGCGGAAGAAGCACGGCAGGCCCAGCTTGCAGCGAAGCAGGCGGAGGTTGCGCAAGTGCAGGCTCTGTACGAATTGAAGATGCATCAGAGGCAGTCGCTGGTGGTGCGTGCGGGAATTTCCGGGATTCTGGACGAAATTTCCGTGGATGCGGGACAGCAGATCAGCGCCGGCACAAACTTGGCGCGCGTGACGAGTTCGGAAAGGCTTGTGGCACGGATTCACATTCCGGAATCGCAGGCCGACGAAGTGCGGGTTCATCAGCGCGCTGCGTTGCAAATGCAGGATCGCAAATTCTCCGGACAGGTGATGCACATTGATCCGACGGTGCAGAACGGCACGGTCAGCGTGGACATCAAAGCGGATGGCGGGCAGACAGCGGGCGCGCATTCGGGCGTGACGGTGGACGGCACGATCGAAACAGAACGCGCTGCGAACGCGACGTATCTGCCTCAGGAGTTGCAAGCGCATCCGGATGCGACGCTGCCGATGTTCAAGATTTCCGATGATGGAAGGCAGGCACGCCGCGTGACCGTGCAACTCGGCCGCGTATCAGAAGACGGAACGGAAATTACCGGCGGGCTCGCGCCGGGCGACCGCGTGATTGTTTCCGACATGTCCACGTGGAATCGCTACGACCAAGTGCGGCTGCAGTAGCTCTGGTCTATCATTCCTTTCGCAATGAAACCTGGATTACAGAGACCATTGCGTCTTGCGCTTATCGGCATGTCCGGAGCGGGGAAGACATTTTGGGCGCGGCAACTGGCGGCGACAGGGCATCCTGCAATTTCCTGCGATGACAAGATTGAAGAGCGGCTGGCTTCGCGACTCGCGGCCGGCGGATACTCCGGCATCAATGGCGTTGCGGCATGGATGGGTTGGCCCGATTCGCCGACTTACGCGGAGCGAGAATCGCAATATTTGAGTGACGAGATTGCGGTGCTCGAAGAAGTGCTGGATGATTTGGCGCGTTCATCGGAAAAATCGCTGGTGCTTGATACGACTGGAAGCGTGATTTACGCGGGAAACCATCTTTTGCTTCGTCTGCGCAAGCTCATGACCGTGGTCCATCTCGCCGCTTCGCCGCAGGAACAGCAATTGTTGGTTGAACGCTATCTGAACGATCCGAAACCCGTCCTCTGGCGCGGCGCATTTCAAGCAAAGCCCGGCGAAACCGCGCGAGAGACCGTCGCGCGCTGCTATCCAAACTTAATCGCCGCGCGCCGGCAAAGTTACGCAGCGCTGGCGCACTGCACGATCGAAGTCGCGCAGCTTCGTGAACTTCCTCACGACGCGGCCGCGTTTTTGCAGCTCATCGAAAACCGAATCGGCGGTGGAGCATGAGGTATCGCAGCACTGCGCAAAAGGCCCCGCTTACCTCACTTCGAGGAGCGGTGCTGCGCGGCTTGGCGCCTGACGGCGGCCTCTACATGCCGGCGGAAATCGCGCGCCACTCGCCGGAAGAACTCGAAGAATTCCGTTCGCTGCCGTTTACCGAAGTCTGCTTTCGCGTAGTAAAACCCTTCGCCACTCCCGACGTCCCGGAAGAAATTTTGTGGCAAATCGTCAGTGAAGCGATCAATTTTCCCGTGAAGCTCGTTTCGCTCTCACCCGGCCTCCACGTTCTGGAACTCTTTCACGGCCCGACACTCGCGTTTAAGGATTTCGGCGCCAGGTTCATGGCACGGCTGATGGGCCATTTCGTGCGCGGCGAATCGCGTCCGCTCACTGTGCTGGTCGCGACTTCGGGCGATACGGGAAGCGCTGTCGCGCACGGATTTCTTGGCGTGCCGGGTATTCGCGTGGTGATTCTCTATCCTTCGAAGCGCATCAGCGAAGCGCAAGAAAAGCAATTCACCACTCTCGGTGAAAATATCACTGCGCTCGAAATTGCCGGCACATTCGATGACTGCCAGCGCCTCGTGAAGCAAGCTTTCGCTGATGAGGCGCTGAACAAACGCGCGTTCCTCACTTCAGCGAACTCCATCAACATCGGGCGCTTGTTGCCGCAAATGTTCTATCACGTGGCCGCGTATCGCCAGTTGCCCGTCGCTTCCGTGCCGCTCATCGTTTCCGTGCCCAGCGGAAATTTCGGAAACCTTACGGCGGGAATCTTCGCAAAGCGGATTGGCCTGCCCGTGGCCAAATTCATCGCGTCTACGAACGCGAACGACGTTGTCCCCGAATATTTGCGGAGCGGGAAATTCAATCCGCGACCGGCGCAAGCGACGTATTCGAACGCCATGGACGTCGGCAATCCGAATAATTTTCCGCGGCTGCTCGATTTGTGCCGCGGGCGGCTCGAATATGTGCAACGCGAGATTTGGGGCCACGGAGCCACGGATGACGAAACGCTCGCCGAGATGAAGTCCGTTTGGGAACGCTACCGCTACATCGCGGACCCGCACACCGCCGTCGGCATTCTTGGATGGGAGGCCTACAAGCGTGAGCATCCCGAGCCGTCGCAAGGATTGGTTTTAGCCACTGCTCACGCAGCAAAATTTGCAGAAGTTGTTGAGAAAGCCATCGGCAACGCGCCGCCTCTACCCGATCGCCTGGCCGCCTATCTCCAGCGCCCGAAACTCTCTTTACCTTTGTCTTCGTCCTACGACGACTTCAAGCAATTCCTACTGTCACATTAGGAAATCCGAGTTGAGCTGTGGATCAGGATCTGCGAAGCCGGTCGAGGAAGAAGTAAACGACGACGCCGACGAAAGCATTGACCAGCGCGGCGATGAGGAGATGCATGTTGAACCACGCCTCGCCATGATGCGCGAGCAGGAGCCGTTGAATCAGCGCGACAATCCCCTGATGCAGCGCGAAAAAGACAAACGTCAGCGCGAAGCGCGCCGCCGGATGCTCTGTGTCCAATTTGCCGCCGATGGAAGACGCCACAAATCCAATCAGGGTTTTCGCGATTCCAAAGAGTCCGAGCGGGGTTTTGCTCAAGCTGTCTTGTAACAAACCAATTGCCGTGCCCAGAAGTAATCCTGTGGAAGGATTGCGGCGGCTCAAGCCGAAGTAAATCGTGAGGAGAAGCGGCAGATCCACAATCGCAACTTTCGGCAGGTAAACGGGCAAAAATGCCTGCATAAGCAGCGCAAAAATTGTGGCAAAAAGAATGGTTCCGCCGCGGAACTTGTGCACTTCAATGTGCGTTTCACCGCTGCGCAGATCGAAAGTGTCGTTCATTGCGGATTTTCCTTATTCTTCGCGGCCGGCTCTTGAGCTCGCTTTCCCGTCGTGGCTTTTTGTGCCACTTCTTTGCTTGTGGCACGAGTGGGAGAAGAGTTCGCTGCTCCGACATCTTGCGGCTTCTTCTTCATTGCCAGCGGGTCGGTGGTCAGCAATACGATAACCTCTTCCAACTTTTCCAGGCGCGCGGACGGCCGTACACGGATGTGCTTGAAAGGCGGAGCGCCCTGTTTTACCTCGACAATTGTGCCGACCGGCAAATCGCGCGGAAAAATACGGTCCATGCCGCTGGTGACGACATGCTCGCCGAGCTTCACCTCGTCGTCGTTCGAAACGTAACTCATGCTGATGAGCGGCTCGCCCAGCCCACGAACCGGGCTTTGAATGCGCGATTCTTCGATCATGGCGCCGACACCGCTATCGCGGTCCGTAAGTAGCAGCACTTGCGCGGTGCTACTGAACGATTCGATGACCTTTCCCACGACCCCGTCGGGAGTGATTACGCCCATGTTTTTCTTGATGCCGTCGCGCTGCCCGCGATCGAGATAGATGACAGCGCTGTTGGCGTCCGGGCCTGTCGCGATCACCCGCGCGCCCACCATTGGCAAGCGTTCCTGCGACTGGCGAAAGTTCAAGAGGGCCGCCAGCCGTTCCGCCTCGGACGCTTTGCCGCGCAATTGCGTGATCTCGAGCTTGAGGGCGTCGTTCTCTTGCTTCAATCGCTCGTTCTCGCGCGCGGTGTCACTCAAGGCGAAGTAGTGCCGCCAAGTGCCGCGAACCTTGCTGACCCCCCATGCGCCGGCGCGCTCAAACGGAGAGATGAGTCCAACGCTCCAGGAGCGAATCAAGCTGCGATTCTCGCCTTCCGTATCCGTGTGCTTAATCTGCAGGGCAAGCAACAAAACCTGGGCCACGACCACAATCGTAAGCAGGACCAGCGAGCGATGGCGAGGAGGAATGGCGGCCATGAAAGTTTTCAGTAATCAGTTCTCAGTCTTCAGTTCAAACTCGTTTGAAACCCGCGAGGAAGGCTGGCGCCTCGAAGCGAAGCAATTTGTTGGACGACCCCGCGCGATTTTGCAGCCCGAAATTTCTTCGGAGGCGCAATTAATCGATGCAAACCATGCGCAGCAACTTGAAGTCGCTCAGCATTTTTCCTGTGCCCAGCACCACGGACGCAAGCGGATCGTCGGCGATGGAAACCGGGAGCCCGGTTTCTTCGCGGATGCGCTTGTCCAGATTCTTCAGCAATGCACCGCCGCCCGTTAGTACGATGCCGCGGTCGCTGATGTCCGCAGAAAGCTCCGGCGGAGTGCGTTCGAGCGCCACCCGTACTGCGTTCACGATTGTCGCAACACACTCGCTGAGCGATTCGCGAATTTCGCTGTCGTCAATGGTGACGGTTCGGGGGACGCCCTCGATCAAGTTGCGCCCTTTCACTTCCATAGTGAGCGGCTTTTCCAGCGGATAGGCCGAGCCGATTTCCATCTTGATCTGTTCCGCGGTGCGTTCGCCGACAAGCAAGTTGTATTTGCGCTTCAAATATTGCATGACGGCTTCGTCCATCTCGTTGCCTGCCACGCGCACCGAACGCGAATAAACAATGCCGCTCATCGAGATTACCGCAATGTCCGTCGTGCCGCCGCCGATGTCCACGACCATGTTTCCGCTCGGCTCTTCGATCGGCAAACCAGCGCCAATCGCCGCGGCCATTGCTTGTTCCACCAAATAAACTTCGCTCGCCCGCGCGCGGTACGCGGAGTCCTGCACGGCGCGCTTTTCCACTGGCGTGATTTCGCTCGGCACGCCAATCACGATGCGGGGATGCACCAGCACGCGTCGGTTGTGCGCCTTCTGAATAAAATACGTGAGCATTTTTTCCGTGACTTTGAAGTCGGCGATGACGCCGTCCTTCATGGGCTTGATAGCCACTACGTTGCCCGGCGTGCGTCCGAGCATCTCTTTTGCTTCGCGGCCGACCGCAACGACTTCGCCGCTTACCTTGTTGATCGCGACGATGGAGGGTTCGTTTACCACAATCCCTTTTCCGTGCGAAAACACCAGCGTGTTGGCTGTCCCCAAATCGATGGCGAGGTCGGATGAAAACAAACTGAACACCGACCTCATGTTGTAACCGTTCTTGTTCATTCCCCCAGTCCTTCTGTGAAGCTCTGCCCTTCACCCGTTCGCAAGACAATTTACCATTGTCACCGAACGGCGCGTCCGGCGCAAAGTCGCGCCGCCGCGGTGGAATCTCCTATTTCGGCACGACGATCGCGAACTGCTGCCGCGCCGTGCCGCCGCGCCGGTTCTGACCAACGACGACAATCGTGTGCTCACCGGGCTCGAGCGCTTCCGTGAAATAACGGAAGTTGCCATCCTGCGCGATGTTCGCGACCGGCTGTCCATTTATGATCAATGCGGCGCCGGGTTCGGTGCGCCCGGAAATTTCGGCGACGCGGCCGTGAAGCTGAGTTCCTGAAATCTCCAGCGCCATCTCTTGCGCTTTTCCCTGCGCGAAAAGCGCAAACTTAAACGCCGGACTCGGTTCGCTGGTCTGTTTTTTTGCGTCAATGGCAATTACGTCCCAATAGTAGTCCCCCGCATCCAACCCGCTCACGTCCGCAGATGTGCCGGAGATATTTTTCACTTCGCGAACCAACTTGGTGAACATGGTTGTGGTGCTCACGCGAAGTGTATATCCAACGGCATCGGAGACAGGTTTCCATTCAAAGTGAATGCTGGCCGCTTTCGGGATTTCCGTGACGATCGGTGCGAGATTCCGCGGCTCGGTTGGTTCAGGAGGTGCAAGCACGTCGCTCTTGGCAATCGGCATGCCTTGCGTGATCGTCGCCCTCTGATAAGTTCCGATTTCGACTCTTTCCTGGCCGCGCTGCACTTGCGCGCTACCACTGGTCATTGTAATTTCGCCTTCCTTGGAGGCCGGATCGGCTTTAACCGATGCGCGGCTGTTCGGCCGGACGATCGCGCTGAACTCTTCCGCGCTCACCGTGGCGCGCGAATTTGGCGAAGCCGCGGTGTTCAAATCGACTTGACCGGTATTGATGCGGACCGCCGTGCTGGTTTGCTCGTGCATCACGTTGTTTTCTTCCACCGTGATCAGTGTATCCGGCTTAACAACATAGGCGGTTGAGTCTGCAAAAGTGATTCGGGCCAGACCATCCGCACCGGTCTGGATCAAATCGCCCTTGTCCAGAACCGTGTGAAAATCTGCGTCCACCCACTGTACGGAGTTCACCTTTTTCACCTGAACTTTTCCGTCCAGGTTTACAAACTTAATCTTCGATTGGCCGGCCGCCATCGGATCGGCGTCCGCCGCAGTGACCGCATTCGCAAATTTGTTGGCGATGTACGCGTACGCGCTGGGAAAAACAAAATAGACACAAGCAAAACCAAGAGCGATCAGCAGCAGCACAAGCAGAGCAACGGTCTTGTATGACACTGCATGCCAATACACTTCGACGCGCCGTACCTTGTTCCCATGCAATGAGTGTTGCGGATCCATTTGTCCAGTCTTTTCCTGTTGGGCGCGGTGAGTGCGCCAATTTCGCAATGTAGCACAGCCGAAACCGCGTGAGCTGTCCTCGAAAACTTTCGTTCTCAAGTTGCAAATAGCGTTCGGGGAACAATCCTCCCCTCTGTCGCTATCCGACAAGAACTGCTACTAATCACCACTCGACCGGCCGTTGCCTCAACGGCTAAAATGCTTCCATGGCTGATGCTAGCGTTGCGATGATGGCAATACAACGCGTTGTTCCCGCCTTGCGAATTACGAATTATGAGCGGAGCAAGAAGTTCTATCTCGATCAGCTTGGCTTCATCCTGGAGTGGGAACACCGGTTCGAGCCGAAGTTCCCCGTCTTCATGTCAGTAACCCTAGACGGCATGCGGCTGTACCTGACGGAGCACTCAGGGGACTGCCAAGTTGGTGGCCTTGTCCACTTCGTTGTGAGCGACGTGGATGCGTTGCACGATACCTTCAAGAAGCGGCAAGTGCCCATAACCGAGGCGCCGAACGACGATTTGGGTTTCCGGAACATGACAATCACTGATCCGGATGGGAATTCGCTTCGGTTCATGGAACCCAGCGGAAAAGCCTGATCTTGTCAAACGGCGCGGTGTTTACTTGGAGATCGGGTCCCGGATGGTTCGCAAACAGGAAATCACTTCTGAATTGCGGGTGATTCGTGCCCAATTCCGAGATACCCGCCACTAGACTGCAGAAGAACCCCCTTCTAACTGTGGCCGACTGCATTTCCACGGGGCAGCAAGCGCCCTGTGACGCCTGACGACATCGGCTACTCAGCCGCAGGAGCTTTCACGATGGTGAACAACGAAGGCGAGGCATACAAGAGCAACCAAGCACGCCATCCGAACCCGGTTAGACAATTGATCCAAGTTATCCGTTCCCCCGCCAAGAAGAACACTACGAGAATCACGAATATTCCGTGAATCAAGATCCGATAAGCGCGATAAGTGGCGTCGTCAGCTTGTTTGCTTATTTTGCCGTGGGCCGCCACCATCACTGCGAAGGCCATTGCAGCGAGAGGAAAGGCCAAAACAACATCCACGATGCCCCACCATCTTGGGAAAGCGCCGGTATTCTTGGACAATCCTGCGGCAATGGGAAAAGCCGTCGATATGCAGAATATGGCCGCCGTAGCGACAGCCAGTGGACGACTCCAACCTGGGATAGGCCTCGTCCTTACGGTGGCGTCGGGGATAGCCCGCTGTTGGCCTGGTCCAGTCAGCATAGGTCTCTCAACGAATTAGGTTGTCAGTACCTGCGCCCGCAATTAGCGACAAGCGTTAACAAAGCTCAGGTGAAGGTTGAGGCGCCAGCGAGGGATTCCCAGAGCCGAAGGCGCAAACCGGCTTGCGGTCTCGGGAATCCCTAACGAGCAAGCGGGGTTTGGACTAGTGCACTTTTTGGCCGGTCGTCGAGACCATGACGGGTTGTGGAGATGCAACAATGCTGTGGAATTCGAGGCCGTGCTTCACTACGACTATGTCGTACACGACGGAAAAGGGAAGCCCTGGAATGGTGAGCGCAAGGGTGCCGGAGCAATCGGAATTGACGAGGTAAGTGCCTTGGAGGGTGCGGTTGGGGAACAAGATGCCGCTGAGGGAACCCTTCTCGTTGGTGACTTG
>JACXTT010013704.1_pt1 | contig 10659 bp, 8 predicted proteins | sample 9270951 | NCBI WGS metagenome assembly JACXTT01 (sample SAMN15532306, study PRJNA645909) | rock metagenome | isolation source: weathered quartz diorite | place: Puerto Rico | collected 2017-06-21
TGGAAAGCCAGCGAAAGCGCCGGTGGTCGGCGTACTGGAGCAGGAAACCGGAAAGCGCCTGCGGGCGCATGCTGAGGGGAATCCAAACGGCTTCAGGGTTGGCGAGGGAAAACGTGCCTTTGAAGTTGCGCGGAGCGACGCCGATGACGGTGTAGGGCTGCATGTTCAAAGTAATAACGCGGCCGAGGACGCCGCGGTCTGATCCGAACCGCTTGGTCCAGAGCGCGTAGCTGAGGACGGCGACGGGGTTTCCGCCGGGCCTTTTGTCTTCGTCGGGAAGAAAGGTGCGGCCGAAGTAGGCGGGCACGCCGAGAAGGTCGAAATAATTGGCGCTCACGAGCATGACGGGCAATTGCTCGGGCTCGGCGGGGCCGCTCCAGTTCAGGGGGATGGGGAACGTGGAGGCGGCAAGGCCGGAAAAGACGGTGTTCTGGTCGCGATAGTCCTGGTAGTTCGGAAGGGAGGAGGGAGTAAGCGAGAAGTTGACGTTGGTGTCCACGGTGCGGGTGTCACGGGTAAAGATTTCGACGAGGCGGGAGGGCTGCTTAACGGGGAGGGGATTGAGGAAGACGGAGTTGATGATGGTGAAGATGGCTGTGTTGGCGCCGATACCCAGGGCGAGAGAGAGCACGGCCACGATGGTGACGCCGGGACTTTTCAGGAGGATGCGGATGGCATAGCGGACACTGCCCAAAAGCGAATGCATGAGCACACCTCCCCGGAGCTATCTCAATGGTATGGACGCACGGGAGGGCGGTTTAGTTCGAGGCTATTTGAACGGAGACGGATGGAGGGCGAGCCAAAAGGCTGGGCAGAGGGCGGTGAGGCGCTATTCTCCCGGGATGCGGGGTTGGGCTCGAAACTTAAACGTAAGTAAGTACTTCCGCGAAGTCCTAGAACTCAAAAAATTGAGGGCGCAAAAGCCGAACGGCTGATGCGCCCTCTAAACTGAGCCGCAAAGTTTTTAGCTTCCGGTTCAATCCGGCGGCGCAAAAAGCCGTTAGGCTCCTCACGCCCTCCAAACCGACCCGCAAAGCCATCGAGCTTGCCGGCTCAATCTCGCGGCGCAACAGCCGTTAGGCTATCACGCCTTCTAAACTGAGCCGCAAAGTTCTAAAGCTTTCCGGTCCAATCTGGCGCGAAACATAGAGGCTCGCATTCGCACTGTCAATCGAATTGGTACGGATCCTCTGTGAAAATCTGTGGACGGCTGTGCAAAATTGTCTGACATCGAGCCTCGCTCTGCAAGCAGGATGCCCAACCTTCACTGGCCGGACACTTCCCAGATGTCGCCGGCGCGGAGGAGCTTGGCGAGATCGCCCTTGCCTTTTTTCGCGATGACGCCCTGGACCTGCTCGGCCATGACGTCTTCATAGCGCGGGAGGTCGTCCCAGGCGCGCAAGACGCCGACGGGCACGGGGAAGCCGGGCCGATGCTCCATATGCGAGAGAAGGAAGGCATAGGACGGCCGGGGATGGTGCGCGTTGTGGATGACGAGGTCGCTCTCGGCGATGCCGTTACCGAGCGGGACGACTTCGATGTCGCCGTCTGGGCGCCGGCGGATGCCTTTGTCGCGGTTCTTGCCGAAGACGAGCGGCTTGTCGTGCTCGAGATAGAGCACGTGGTCGCTGCGGGCGTCTTTCTCGGTGATGGATTCCCAGGCGGCATCGTTGAAGATGTTGCAGTTCTGCAGGATTTCGACGAAGGCGGAGCCGCGGTGCGCGGCGGCTTTCTTAAGCGTGTCCTTCAGGTGCTGCTGGAAGACGTCGACGGAGCGGGCGACGAAGGTAGCTTCGGAGCCGATGGCGAGGGAAATCGGATTGAAGGGACGGTCGGCAGTGCCGTAAGGCGTGGACTTGGTTTTCTTGCCAAACTCGGAGGTCGGCGAATACTGGCCCTTGGTGAGGCCGTAGATGCGGTTGTTGAAGAGCAGGACTTTGATGCCGACGTTGCGGCGGAGCATGTGGATGGTGTGGTTCCCGCCGATGGCAAGAGCGTCGCCGTCGCCGGTGGCGACCCAGACTTCGAGGTCAGGGCGGATGATTTTCACGCCGGTAGCGACGGCGGGCGCGCGGCCGTGGATGGTATGGAAGCCGAACGTATTCATGTAATAGGGGAAGCGACTGGAGCAGCCGATGCCGCTGACAACGACGAATTTCTCGCGCGGAATGCCCAACTCGGGGAACACAGACTGCACGGCCGCGAGAATGGCGTAGTCGCCGCAGCCGGGGCACCAGCGGACCTCCTGGTCGGTCTGAAAGTCTTTCTTGGTGAGCGGCGGAAGCGTGGCCGTGGTCATCCGAGTTCTCCTGACACCTCTTGACTGACAACGCGTTGCTTGCAGCAAACGCTGAGATCCTTCGTCCCCGAACGAGTCGGGGACTCAGGATGACGCGTTCAAACTTCCAGCAGCTCCTCGATCTTCACTTCGATCTCGTTCTGCTTGAACGGGCGGCCCTGAATCTTGTTCAGGCCGACGGCGTCCACGAGATATTTCCCGCGGAGCAGAAACAGAAGCTGCCCCATGTTCATCTCGGGGACGAGAACTTTCCTGAAGCGCTTGAGAACCTCACCGAGGTTGCGCGGCAGCGGGTTCAGGTGGCGCAGATGGACGTGGCCGATGCGGCGGCGCTTCGAGAGCTGAGCCTGGAAGGCGGCGGTGACAGAGCCGTAGGTCGAGCCCCAGGAGACGAGGAGCACGTCGCCTTCCTCGGCGCCCGCGGGGACGACGTCGGGGATCTCCTGCGTGATGGCTTCGACTTTCGCGGCGCGGATGCGCACCATTTTTTCGTGGTTGAGCGGCTCGTAGTTGATGTTGCCGGTGACGTCCTGCTTCTCGAGGCCGCCGATGCGGTGCTCAAGGCCGGGCGTGCCGGGAACGGCCCAAGGCCGCGCGAGGGTCTGCGGGTCGCGCTTGTACGGCAAGAAACTCTCAGGATTGGTGGCGAAGCGTACGGGGATATCCGGAATCTCGTTGAGCTCAGGGATGCGCCAAGGCTCGGCGCCATTGGCGAGATAGCCGTCGGAGAGAACGATGACCGGAACCATGTACTTGAGGGCGATGCGGCTGGCTTCGAGGGCGATCCAGAAGCAGTCGCCGGGCGTGGCCGCGGCAAGCACGGGAATGGGCGCTTCGGAGTTGCGGCCGAAGAGTGCCTGGAGCAAGTCTGCCTGCTCGGTTTTCGTCGGAAGACCGGTGGAGGGCCCGCCGCGCTGAATGTCGCAGACGACAAGGGGAAGCTCGACAGCGATGGCGAGGCCGAGGGCTTCGGTCTTGAGAGCCATACCCGGGCCGGAGGTGGTGGTGATGGCGAGGGCGCCGGTGTAGGCCGCGCCAATAGCAGAGGTAATCGCGGCGATTTCGTCTTCGGCCTGGAAGGTGATCACTCCGAAATCTTTGTACTGCGAGAGCTCGTGGAGGATGTCGGAGGCGGGCGTGATGGGATAAGAGCCCTGAAAAAGCGGAAGGCCGGCCTTCTGCGAAGCGGTGATGAAGCCGAGGGCGAGGGCCTGATTGCCGCTGATATTGCGGTACACGCCGGGCGAGAGATGCGCCGGCGGGATTTCATAGGTGACCTGGAAGGCTTCGGTGGCTTCGCAGTAGCTGTAGCCGGCCTGCATGGCGAGTTTGTTGGCTTCGACGAGCAGCGGCTTGCCCTTGAATTTGTCTGCGATCCAGCGGACCGTCGGGTCCATCGAGCGGTTGTAGAGCCAGTAGCACATCCCGAGCGCGAAGAAGTTCTTGCAGCGGTCCATGGTCTTGGCGTCGAGGCCGAGGTGCTGGAGCGCGACGCGGGTGAGGCGCTGAAGCTCGACGGGAAAAACGCGAAACTTGTCGAGCGAATGGTCCTCAAGCGGGCTGACGGTCATCTGCGCCTTGCGCAGATCGGTCTCCTTGAAGCTGTCGCTGTTGACGATGAGGATGACGTTGGGCTTGAGGTCGCCGAGGTTGACCTTGAGCGCGGCGGGGTTCATGGCAATTAGGACGTCCACGGCGTCGCCGGGGGTGTACACGTCGCTCGCGGAGAATTTGATCTGGTAGCCGCTGACGCCGGGGAGCGTGCCTGCAGGGGCGCGAATTTCGGCAGGATAGTCGGGGAAGGTGGCCAGATCATTGCCATAGAGGGCCACGGTGTTGGTGAACTGGCTGCCGGTGATCTGCATGCCGTCGCCGGAGTCGCCGGCGAAGCGAATGACAGCCTGCTCGATGACTTCGCGCTTCTGTTTCGGAGCGACAGGTGTTTCGGTGACTGTGCCCATGACGACTTCCCGACCCCTATCGGCTTGTGGAGTCTCCTCGGTTGCCCCTGAGGAGCGCGGCGTTCTGCGAAACGGGGACGTTCGATGGCGCAGAAATCGCAGGACCCGGCGATTTTTAGGATAGCACAAACGGAAGGAGGCGCGGAGTGGAACGGTGCAGGAGTTTTCTTCCGCTCGTTCTCCTCCACGCCTCCCTACGGAAAAGCGGGAAGCCGCGGCGGGCCGATAAAGAGCAGTTGCCAGACACAAAACGAGAGGCCAGAATTCGGAAGTTGACCGCCGCCTTGAAACCGCGGCCCGAGCGGCGGTAAGGAGGCAGTATGCAAGCCACACGAATCGGCCGCCGGGCCTTCCTTCAGGTGACCGCGGTGGGCGGCGGCGGCATGATGCTGGCCCTGTACCTGAAGCCCGCGGCGCTGGCACAGACGGCTCCCGCCGCGGCGCTCGCACCCAGCGCATTCCTTCGTATCGCGGCGAACGGCGTGGTGACGATCATGGCCAAGAACCCCGAGATCGGCCAGGGCGTGAAGACGATGCTGCCCATGATCATCGCCGATGAGCTCGACGTCGACTGGAAAGACGTGAGAATCGAGCAGGCCGACCTCGATGAAACGAAATATGGTCCGCAGCGCGCCGGCGGCAGCACGGCGACGCCAATCAACTGGGATCCCCTGCGCATGGTGGGCGCCGCTGCTCGGCAGATGTTGATCCTGGCCGCGGCCGAGACATGGGGCGTGCCCGAATCGGAGTGCTCCACGAGGTCGGGCCGCGTTCATCACGGCGCGGCGAGCCGCACGCTTGGCTACGGCGAACTCGCGGCCAAGGCTGCAAGGTTAACGCCCCCCGATCCCAAAACCGTCCGCCTGAAGGGAGCAAAAGACTACAAGATCATCGGGACGGCGACGCCCGGGGTTGACAACGCCGCCATCGTCGGCGGCAAGCCGCTTTACGGGATTGACTTTCGGGTGCCCGGGATGCTTTGGGCGGTGTTCGAGAAATGCCCCGTGTTCGGAGGCAAGGTCGCAAGCGCCAACGTGGATGCCGTGAAGGCGATGCCCGGCGTGCGGGATGCGTTTGTCGTGGCGGGCGGCAGGGATTTGAACGGGTTGCTCAGCGGCGTGGCGATTGTAGCCGACTCCTGGTGGGCGGCCCGGACGGCGCGAGAGAAGCTTGAGGTGAAATGGGACGAAGGGCCGACTGCGCAGCAAAGCAGCGAAGGTTTTGCGCGCCGCGCCGAGGAACTCGCGAAGCAGCCAGCGGCGCGAACGCTGCGCAGTGACGGGGACGTAGAGGCAGCGATGAAGAGCGCCGCCAAGGTGGTCGAGGCCTCGTACGCGTATCCGTTTCTCGCCCATGCGCCGCTCGAGCCGCAAAACTGCACGGCGCACTACAAGGACGGCAAGCTCGAGATCTGGGCGCCGAGCCAGACGCCGCTGCGCGGCGTGCAGTTGACGGCGAAGACGCTCGGCATTCCCGAAACCGACATCACGCTGCACCTCACGCGCATCGGCGGAGGCTTCGGCCGGCGCTTGTACAACGATTACATGGTGGAAGCCGCGTGGATCGCGAAGCAAGTGGGCGCGCCGGTGAAGCTGCTGTGGACGCGCGAGGACGACATGCGGCACGACTTCTATCGCCCGGCGGGATTCCACTTCCTGAAGGGCGCGGTGGACGGGTCGGGGAAGCTCGTGGCCTGGCGCAATCACTTCGTGAGCTTCGGCGAAGGCGAGGAGTTCGCGCCGAGCGCAGGGATTTCCCCGGACGAATTTCCGGCGAGCTTCGTGGCGAACTTTGCGCTCGGGGCGTCGGTCATGCCGCTGGGCGTGCCCACCGGGGCGCTGCGCGCGCCGGGCAGCAATGCGCTGGCGTTCGTGATGCAGTCGTTTGTCGACGAGTTGGCGCACGCCGCGGGGAAGGACCCGGTCGAGTTCCGGCTGGGGCTGCTCGGCGTGCCGCCGGTGGCGCGCCCGGCCGGCGAAAACGCCAACGCCACCGGCCGCTCGTTCAACGCGCAGCGCATGCGGGGCGTCCTGGAGCTGGTGGCGCAAAAGTCCGGGTGGGGCTTGCGCACCCTGCCCAAGGGCGCGGGAATGGGCGTGGCCTTCCACTTCAGCCACCGCGGATACTTTGCCGAGGTGGCGGAAGTGCGCGTCACTGGGGAGAATGGCGTGAAGGTCAACAAGGTGTGGGTCGCCGGCGACGTCGGCAGCACCATCATCAATGCGAGCAATGCGCTCAATCAGGTGCAGGGCGCGGTGATCGACGGTCTGAGCCAGCTCATGGAGTACGAGATCACCATCGAACGCGGGCGAACGGTGCAGAGCAATTTCCACGAATTCCCGCCGGTGCGCATGGCGCAGGCGCCCGCGGAGATCGAAGTCCACTTCCTCAAGACCGAGAACTCGCCGACGGGTCTCGGCGAGCCGGCGCTGCCGCCGATCGTTCCCGCCGTGTGCAACGCGATCTTTTCGGCGACGGGCAAGCGAATCCGCTCGCTGCCTCTGTCGAAACACGGATTTAGCTGGGCTTGAGGAGATCGCAAAACGCCCGGCGCAGTTCCGGCCGATGCGCGATTCGCGGGTAGCGCGTCAGTTTCCGGTCAGCGCGTTTATCAGGCACTGACACCGTCACTCGCCCTTCCCTTCACTCGTCGCATTCGTTTGCAGGTATTCGCCCCAATAATTGCGTAAGGCGCGCTCCACGAAACTGACCCTTCACCGATTCGCACGACGCTTGACTTTCGCTTTTAATTCGCCTAGACTTGCGCCGCATAGGGCCCCGGCTCAACCGTCCGGCGATCGAGGCGGAACGCGGAGGCGCGACTATGGCGCTGACCAAGCGGCAAAAAGAAGTGCTGGATTTTCTCGTGGCGTTTGAAACGAAGCACGGCTACGCGCCGAGTTTCGAAGAAATTGCCAAAGGGGTGAAACTGACGTCGCTCGCGACGGTGCACAAGCACATCTCGACGCTCGAGAAGAAGGGCTTCATCCGGCGCGGGTACAACCAGAGCCGCTCGATCGAGATCGTGCGCTTGCCGAAGCCGGTGCGGGAGCAGGTGCTCGAGCGCAAGGTGCACGAGCTGCCGCTGGTCGGGCGCATCGCGGCGGGGCGGCCGCTCGAAGCGGTGGAAGAGCGCGAAACGATTTCCCTCGGCGACTTCACGCGCGGCGGAAACACGTTTGTGCTGCAGGTGAAAGGCAGCTCGATGATGGAGGACCACATCCTCGACGGCGATTTTGTCGTCTGCGAGCAGACCAACGTGGCGAATCCAGGCGATATCGTGGTGGCCCTGGTGGGCGGCGAGGAAGCTACCCTGAAGCGTTTTCACCGCGAGGGCGCCGGCAAGATTCGCCTGCAACCGGCGAATTCGGACATGAACCCGATCGTCGTGCCCGCTGCCGACGTGAAGATTCAGGGGCGCGTGATCGGCGTCTTGCGGAAATACTAGCCCACCAGGAATGGTTTCCAAGAACCGTCAGTTGAGATCCTTCAGGCATCCTCATCGGATGCCTTCAGGATGACACCCTCGATTCTTCATCATCGAGCAACGCGCGGTGTCGCTGACGGGAGGAGGCCTCGTGTTCACAAAGGAAGGCATCAAAGCGCTGCACGCCTGGACGCACGGCTGCCTGGACCTGGTCTTCGATCACGCGGAGAAGCTGCCGCAGCCGCTCACAAGGGGCAGGTGGTGACGATGTTCCGCATGCTCGGCTATCCCGCCCCCGACATCGACCTGCAACGCGCGGAAGCGTCCTAAAGAGATGGCCCCGCTTTCTAAGGCGGGGCCCCAACTGTGAAGAGAACGCTACCTGCCGCCCAGGCGGAAGACGATACCAGCCTGGATCCGTGCGTTGTGCTGGCTCGTGCTTGCAAAGCGGGTGAGCAGGTACTCGGCTTGGACCAGCCGGATAGCGACGTGCGGCGACACTTTGAGGTCCACGCCCCCACCCACCGTCATTGCGAATGCGTTGTCGGTAGTGGAGCCTACGCCGCTGACGTCGACGCTGGCGCGTGCACCGCCGAACAGAGCCTGAGCATAGGGCGTGATGGTGCCGTGCGAGCGATAGGAAATCTTCGGCCCGAACAGGTAGGTGAACGCGTTGGCGCTAACTCCTGAACCCAGGCCAGTAACCTTACAGCCGCTGAAGTCGCCGACGACACCGAACCAGCTATTGAAGTTCCCGGCGATTGACCCGCCGCCGCCGTGGCAGTTCTCTCCCGGGGCCCCCCCGCCCGGGTTGATGCGGACGTACGTATACGTGCCTGCTATTTCAGCCTTGGGAGTGTCCTGAGCCATGGCCGAGCTGGCCACGAGCAAGATCAATCCCGCGAGAACGACATACTTACGCATTTCCACCCTCCTTAAGGTTTAGTAGTTGGAAAATGTAACCCCCCAACAGAGACCGATTTCCGATCTCAGCTTACTTCTTTGGTACCCTAATTCCCGCAGATGACCATAGGTTCCCCGGCCCGATCGTGTCAAACTGAGCTTCCCATAGTTGTACCTAGGAGGTAATCCCCCTCGATTGGGGGTCCTGCTGACTCGTTTTCGCGCTTTTCGCTTCCACCCGGTTCGGCACCAGGTCGTCCCCATGGAAGGACTTTTCGGCGGCCGATCGTTGATTTGAATGGGCATGTTCGAGACCCGTGTCGCCGAGTTTCCAAAAATCGGACTTCCAGGTATAGGATAGGACGCTTTGGCGCGGGTCTCAGGGACTAGGTACGATCAGTGATGCGGCTGACAGACCAAGCCAGTGGAATTGGAAGGCGGCAAACTTGCCCTCGAAACGCGAAACCATCCTGATCGTCGAACCTGACTCAACGTCCCGGCCACTGCTGCTCGACCTCCTGCGCTCGGCCGGCTATGAGGTCTCCGCGACTCCTTCGTCCGAAGAGGGATTCGAGGCAGTGCGAACCGTGGGGGCAGACCTGTTGATCCTGGCGGCGGACCTTTCCGACCTGCAATGTTGTCAGGCGCTGAGCGAGATCAAAGGGTCGGCGGCCACCTCTGGCACGCGAGTCATTCTGCTGATCCGGGGCGGCGGGATCGAGCGGGCCCGGGGGCTCGACCTTGGGGCCGATGACGTTCTTTCCCCTCCGTGGGATGCGGCGGAGCTTCTGGCGCGCGTCCGCACGCAACTGCGCGCCAAACAGGTCCTCGACGATGCGCAAGGGAAAGTGCGCATCGCCGAGCAGGGGCAGGAGATCGCCCACACGGCGTTTCAGGCGCTGGCGGTCACCGAGAAGATGACGCGCGACGCCTTTTCGCTCGGCCGGGTCTTGAAAATCGGGGTTTCGGCGCTGCTGGTCGTTGCCGTCGTGATCGCCGGGATCTTCGTGCTGTACTCTCGCCGCGCGGAGAAAGAGACCCGCCGCGCGTACTCGGTGATCGCGCAGCTCGAGCGTGGCGTGCACAGACAAGAGGATCTGGTAGCGCAATCCCGCCGCGCCCGCGAAGACCTGGAGAAGGCCGGCGACACAACCCAGCAGTTGCAGCAGCTCCAGAAACACTCGGAGGAGCTGCGTGGGCGACTGGCTGCGGCGGAAGCGAGCGAAGCGGCTGCCCTAGAGAAGGAACTCGCGGAAACAACCAGGCGCCTCGGGCGCATGCAGAGCGAATCGCAAAAGGCCGAGGCGGTTATTCGCTCCTATGTGCCGAGCGTCTGTCTGATTCACATTTCGATCGCCTTCAACGACCGCACTTCCCACGGGCGGCTGCGCTATGGGGGGATCAACCCGGATGGCGAGCCGCTGAAAGACAGCCAGGGAAACCCCATCTTCACGCTCGAAGGCCGGGCTCCCGAGGTGCGCGCGGATTTCTTCGGCACCGGGTTTCTCGCCGGGCCGGGGCGCATCCTGACGAATCATCATGTCGTTCAGCCCTGGTGGAAGAACGACGAGCTCAATTCCGTTCTCGAGCAGGGCCTCGATCCCGTGATCGCGGAGATGACGGCGTACTTTCCGGACGCCGAACAGGGATTCGGCGTGGAAATTGCCAAGATTTCGGAAGACGCGGATCTCGCGGTTGTGCGGGCGGATTTGTCCGCGCTGAAGCGGCCGGTTCTGCCTATCGATCTGCGGAAAGAGGTGGCGGTTAGCGGCCAGCCGCTCATCTCGGTGGGTTACGCGAATGGCATCGGCACCATTCCCCCGCGGGCGGGCTGGGGAGGCGAAAGCGGATTCGGGCGCTTGTCACAAAGGGGCATTTCGGCGATGTCCTGCCGGACAAGATTGTGTACGAGGCGCAGACGACCGCGGGGGGCTCGGGCGGGCCGCTGCTGAGCCTGGAAGGCAAAGTGATCGGAGTGACGTTTGCCGTTGTGCGGGGCTTCGGCGGCTCGAACTTCGGCGTCCCCATCCAACACGCGCAGCCGCTGCTCAAGCCCTGATGCCCGGAGC
>JACXTT010013705.1_pt1 | contig 10659 bp, 8 predicted proteins | sample 9270951 | NCBI WGS metagenome assembly JACXTT01 (sample SAMN15532306, study PRJNA645909) | rock metagenome | isolation source: weathered quartz diorite | place: Puerto Rico | collected 2017-06-21
ACGCCCATTTCTTTCCAGATTCGCGAGGAAACGCGCGAAGGCAAGATCCCGGGGGCGGCGCGGTTCTTCACGGCGGGTCGTGGCATCACGGGCGTGGAGCCCGGACGGACGATGGCGCCGCACTGGGTGTCGTCGCCGGCGGAGGCGCGCGCGGCCGTTGACGAGGAAGCCACGAAGAAAGTCGACCTCATCAAGATCTGGGTCGACGACCGAATGGGCATGGTGAAGAAACTGACGCCCGACATCTACGGCGCCGCCGTCGATGAAGCGCACAAGAAAGGCCTCCGCACTATCACCCACATCTATACGCTCGAGGACGCGAAGGGGATGCTGCGGGCCGGCGTCGACGCGTTCGCGCACGACGTACGCGACAAGGACGTTGACGATGAGTTCATGGCGCTCGTCAAGAAGAACCCGAACTTCGTCATCGGTCCGAACATGCCGGAGCGCGGCGTACGGACCGATCTCACCTTCCTGCGCGCCAGCATGCCCGCGGCCGAGTTCGCCAAAGTCGACGCCGCGAACAAAGACGACGCGAAGGCGCACGAGTTCTGGGCCATCCAGGGGCGCAACCTCGCCAAGCTGAACGCCGCCGGCATCAAGATCGTCGTCGGCACCGATGGCAACACGCCGTATGCGCCGCACATCGAGATGGAAGACATGGTCGCGGCAGGAATGACGCCGATGCAGGTGATCGTCGCGGCGACACGCAACGGCGCGCAGTTCCTGCGGTTGACCGACGTCGGTACGATCGAGGCGAACAAGAGCGCCGACTTCCTCGTGCTCGACGCCAACCCGGTCGAAAACATCACCAACACGCGAAAGATCGCGTCGGTCTATTTCCGCGGGGCGCAGATCGACCGGAACGCATTTCGCGTCAACAACACTCAATAGTCGTTCGGGTCGTTCGGATCGTTCGGGTCGTTCGAACGGTTCGAACGGTTCGAACGATCCGAACGGTTAAATTGCGTCCGATTGCGACGTGAAATTGAACGCGTTGAGACGCAGCGCGGGCACGAGCACCGGTTCCACTCCTCCCTCGCTGCTCGCAACGCGCTCGGGTACGCCGATCGCATCGACGTTGCCGGGGCCGAGCATCAGGACGATGCTCTGATTGAAACGGAAATTGCGGACCGGATACTTGATTTCGCCGTTCTCGACGTACCACACCCCGTCACGGGTCAGGCCTGTCACCGACGCGGAGCGTGGATCGACGTTGCGGATATAGAAGAAGCGGGATACCAGTAGCGCGCGCTTCGCCGTCTTGATCATTTCCTCGAGGCTGACACCTGGCGTCGAGGGTTCCATGACCAGTGCGAACGGGCCGGTCGGCTGCTTGTTCTTCTGCTGCGCCCAATAGCGGCTATAGCGCAACGACTCCACGACGCCGTTGCGCACCAGATGCATCGGCTGTGCGGGCAGACCGTCGTCCGCGGCAACGAAGGTGGCCAGCGGCGGCCGCCACGGGTCGCTGACGATGTTGATGCGCGGATCGAACAGCTGCGTGCCGACGCGCGTTGCGCCGCCCGGCAGCGAGAAGACGCTGCGTCCTTCGTCGGCATTGCGCGCGTCGAACGACATCCCGCCCGAATCGAGCAGATCCGCGACAGCCTGCGCCTCGAGGATCACCGGATAACTGCCGGCCGGCAGCATCCGCCCGCCGCGTGACTCCGAGGCGCGGCGAATCGACTCGCGCGCCACTCGGCCCGTGTCGAGCTGCGCGACGTCGTAATGGTTGCGCGCGAAGTAGCCCGAGCCACCGCCGTCCGGCGTCCGCGCCGTCATACCGAGGCTGACGATCGAACCTCGCTCGTAGTGGAAGTTGCCATGTGCCGTGGCACTCGCGTGCGCCAGCAGGCCAACCTGATGGAAGCCGGCGCCGATAACCTTCGCCTTTTCTGACTGCGCGATGGCGTCGCTCACTTGGCGCGCACGGGCCGGCAGGTCGATCCGGGCGGTGGCGTCGGTCCAACCCTGGCCTGGTTTGTATGTCTGCTGGATCAGCGACGGCAGATACTCGACATCCACCGGAGCCAGCTTCGCGAACGTCTGCGCATCCTCGACGGCCTGCTTGAGTGCCGCGTCGCTGAGATCGGTAGTCGACGCGGCCCCGCGTCGTTTGTCGATCCATACGGTGACGCGGGCGGTCGTGCCTTCGCGCCTGCCACTGGTAAGGAACGTGTTCGCCGCGAAGCGGAGATGCGAGTAATCCTCGCTCTCGATGAACACGACTGCATCGTCTGCTTTGACGAAGCCAAGCAGCCTGGCCGTAATGGCGCGCGCATCCGCTTCGGTCAGCAGCATTACGACATCGAGACCGAGGTATTCAGCACGTTGATCTGGCGGAAGCGCGCGACGGGCGCTCCGTGACTGACGACGCCAACCTGACCGGGCTCGCCCTTGCCGTCAACGAACGAGCCATTCAACTCGTAGGTCGAGCGTCCGCCAACGCCATCGCAGGCGCCCCAGAAGTCGGTTGAACGTGACTGGTAGGCGACATCGCGCAGCATCCCGGCGACCTTGCCCTGGCTGATCTCCCAGAACGTCTGACCACCGAACTGGAAGTTATAGCGCTGCTGATCGATCGACCAGCTGCCGTCGCCGTAGATGAGAATTCCCTTGTCGACGCCCGCCACGAGTTCGTCGAGCGACGTGTCTTGCGCAGCGGGTTCGAGCGACACGTTGGGCATGCGCGCGAACGGAACGCTGCGCCACGAATCGGCGTTGGTGCAGCCGTAGGACTTTTGACGACTGATGAGCGGCGCCAGCTCGCGGCTCGTCTGCCAGTCCACGAAGATGCCCTCCTTCACCAGGTACCACCGCTGCGCCGGCACGCCATCGTCGTCGTAGGCGACGGTCGCAAGGGCCGTCGGCTGCATGCGGTCGGCAACGATGTTGACCAGCGGCGAGCCGAAGCGCAGCTTGCCGGCTTTATCGGGTGTGAGGAAACTGGTACCCGCGTAGTCGGCCTCCCACCAGAGTGCGCGATCGAGCTCCGTCGAATGTCCCGCGGATTCGTGAATCGTCAGCCAGAGATTCGTCGGATGAATGACGAGGTCGTACCTGCCCGGTTCGACCGATTTGGCTTTGAGCTTCGCCGCGGCTTCTTCAGCCGCCTGCTTCACGTCAGCCTGCCACGGGAATTTCTCGATGTACTCGTAACCGCGCCCCTGCGGGCCGCGTAGTGAGCGCCGTGTCTGAAAGTCTCCTGTCTCGCGGCTGACCGCGGTCACGGTGAACTGCGGATCGCCGCGAATGAGGTATTGCTCGATGCGCGAGCCTTCCGAGGTGGCGAGAAACCGCTGCTCGTTGACCCAGCGCATCGAGGAATTCACGAAGCTGACGCCGGTCGTCTTCAGCGCGGTGTCGTTGAGCGCCAGCAGGAATTGAATCTTGTTGTCGAGCGCCACGTCGAACGGATCTTTCTCGAAGGCGCTCTTCCAGCTCGCAACGGCGGGCTCGACGGGTGCGAGCTTCACGCGCTTCCGCTGGAACATCGCATTGGCGCGCGCGATGTCGACGGCAACCGCGGTGACGCGGCGGATTTCGTCGGCGGTGACGATGCTGCTGGCGGCGAACCCCCAGGTACCGTTGACGAGAACGCGGACGCCAAACCCGAAATCCTGGTTGCGGGCAACGTTCTGCACCTGCCGCTCGCGCGTGAAGATCGCTTCGGAGCGGTAGCGATTGATGCGGATGTCGGCGTAGGAGGCGCCGAGTACTTTGGCCCTCGTCAGCGCAGCCTCGGCGAGCACGTTCTTCACCGCGTCGACTTCGGCCGCGGCGGCGGCCTCACGCTCGAGCACCCACGGCGCGAGCGTGGCGGTTCCAACGGTCGTCGAGGCGAGCTTCAGGAAGTCGCGCCGGAACATCGGCGCGGATCGTAACACCAGGCAGGTATCAGGTATCAGGTTTCAGGCGTGGACTAGGGATCAGCCTGATACCTGGACCATCCCTGAAACCTGATACCTGAAACCTGACTGCTTCACACACGCGTTAATGCGCGGCTGCGAACACGATGGCCAACGCCACCTGTGCGGCCTTGACGGCAGACGACTTCTCGACGTCGGTCCATTCGTCGAGCGAATGGGAGCGCTCGCTTGGACCGCGACCGATGGTGATCGCAGGAATGCCCAGGCTGATTGGGATATTTGAATCGGTGCTGCTGATGCCGTAGCGCGGCGTCAGGCCAAACGATTTCACGACCGCTGTCGTGCTCCGGACGATTAGTGAATTGACCGGTGTCTCGCCCGACGGGCGGTCGCCGATCAGTTTGACGTCGGCTTCGACCTTTCCTTCCTTCGTCGACCGCGCCGCGTTCTCCTGGGCAACCGCATCCCGTACGACCGCCTGGAAATCGGCGACGAGTTTGTTGAGCGCGTCAGGCGACTCGGATCGCATGTCCACGTCCATCGACACCTCGGTTGGAATGGAATTCACCGAAGTACCGCCGTTCACCACGCCGACGTTGAACGTCGTCTTCGGGTTGGCGGGAACCGTGAGGTGCGAGAACTTCGCAATCGCCTCGCCCATCGCAAACGCCGGATTGACGATGCCGAAGGCGCCGTAGCTGTGGCCGCCAGGGCCTTTGAACGTGACGCGATACCGCTTGCTGCCGAGCGCGCCGTTGGTGATGCTTCCCTGGTCGCCGCCGTCGATCGAGATGAACGACTTGATCCGATCCTTGTATTTCCCCTTGAGCAGCAGATACTTCGCACCGCGGAGATCGCCTTCGCCTTCTTCGCCGACGTTGCCGACAAACAGAATGTCGAGCGGCGTCTGTACATGGGCGGCGTCCATCGCCCGGATCATCGTCAACATCAGTGCCAGTCCGCGGGTGTCGTCGCCGACGCCAGGCGCGCGCAGCCTCGTCCCGTCGCGCTTCACGTGAACGTCCGTGCCTTCGGGAAAGACGGTGTCGAGATGGGCGAGCACCGCCAGCATCGGCTGGTCCGCCGTAGCGCGAAGCGCGGATGCGGATCCACGGCGAACGCCCATCACGTTGCCCTCGGCATCCGTTTCGACATCGGCGAGGCCCGACGCGCGCAGCATCTGGAGAAACGCCGCCCCCCGCGCCGTTTCCTTGAAAGGTGGCGCCGGGATTTCCGTCAGCGTGATGAGCTCGCGAACGAAGCGATCGTAATCACGCGCGAGAAAATCAGACGCCGCCACGAACGAAGGCGACCGAACGATCGCCTCCGCGCCGGTGGACGGCGTCTGCGCGCGCGCAGCGGCGATGCTCGCTGCGATGACGGCCGACGCCAGAACGAAACGCCGGCTGTTCACCGCGCCGCGGTCGTCTGCGACGGCGTGTCAGGCCGCTCGTTCAGCTCGATGTAGGTTCCCCATGGATCGGTGATGAACGCAAGCGCGCTGTTCGTCTGTTCGTTCCGCGTGTAGGGACGGTCGATCTTGCCGCCCGCCGCTTCGTACTTCTTCAGGAACGCCTGCAGGTTCTTCACGTCGAAGCCGATGTGGTCGAGCGTGCGTCCCTTCGTCGTCACCTGTACGGCGTCGTTCATCGCTTTTGAGAACGACAGGTTGATGCCCGGCAGATCGGCCGCGATATTGGCGCCACGCTTGCCTGGCACGGCGCCGAACCAGGTCGAGTACCACGCCTGCATCTTGGGAATTTCCGACTCGGGCACGTTGAAGTGGACGTGATGGCTCTGGATCGGGAACTTCTGATCCTTGTTTTCGAGAATCTCGATCCGGATACCGTCAGGCGTCTCGACGAACGCCTGGTCAGTGCGTCCGGCGCCGCCCGGCAGCACGTTCACGCCGGCGGCCTTCCACTTGGCCACGGCCTCCTGCGTGTTCAGCACCGTAAAGCCAATATGATTCACCACGCTGCCGACGGTTCCCCCATTGGCCGGCGCCGCGCCGGGCCCCTGATTCAGGTACACGAGCACTCCGGGAAACCGCACGATTTCGAAGTTGCCCGTCTTGATGGCCGTACCGCCCATCGCCACGAAGATCTTCTTGTTCGCCTCGATGTCGCGCGAGTTCAGATGCCAGTGCCCGTTGGTCACGCCGGCGGCGTTGACCGGGAACGGCTGCGCCGAGGCCAGCGCCGGCACGAGCATGGAAATCATCCAGACGGCGAGAAACAGCTTTTTCACGGCAACCCTCCGGCCGATATCATCCTCCAACTCCGGGCTTCGGGCTCTGGGCTCCGGGCTCCGGGCTCCGGGCTCGAGGTTCTACCTGAAGCCCGAAGTCTGGAGCCTGAAGCCCGAAATGTCGATTCCAGCTGCGCACGGACGACTACCCAGGCGGAGGGTTGAAATGAAGTATCTGTGCCTGATTTTCGACGAAGAAAAGACTTTTACAACCATGCCGAAGGGTCAGCTCGACGCCCTCATGGACGAATACCGCGACTTCGGTGAGAGCATCCGGAAAAGCGGCCATTACGTCAACGGCAGCCAGTTGGCGCCCACCCACACCGCGTCAACCGTCCGCGTGCGGCACGGAAAGATGTCGGTCACCGACGGCCCATTCGCCGAGACGAAAGAGCAGCTCGCCGGTTATTACCTTATTGAAGCGGCCGACTTGAATGAGGCGCTGCAGATTGCGTCGCGAATTCCATCGGTCCGCAGCGGAAGCGTCGAGGTGCGCCCGCTGATCGAGGGACGACCAGCGGCCTGATGCTGCTGGTTGGTGGTTAGTGGTTAGTAGTCACCACCAACTACCAACCACCAACTACCAACCACCAGGCGCCTACTGACGTCCGCCCTGCGCCGGGCGCGGTTCAGACGACGGCGGCACGATGTTCTTGATGCGCATCGTCGTCACGAGATTGCCGTACAGCTCGTTGCTGTGCACCACGTTCAGCATCAGCAGCGCCATGCGCGTGTTGCGGACGACGCGGCCGCTCTCCTGCTGGATCTCGACGACCTGCGCGCCGTTCTCGTCGTTCAGCGACGCGTACACAGGATCGCAGTACGCAAACGCATCGGCGACCGCCTTCTGGATCTCCGCTTTCGTCTTCAGCGTCTTCTCGAGATCGACGCCGGCGTTCGGATTCTTCTCACCCTTGGCCTGCGAGCACCAGAGGAAGTTGTAATTGGCGACATGTGCCAGATGCTGGCCGAAGGTGCGCACTTCCATCTGCGTGCCGGGACGGAGCCCGTACAGATCCTCCGGCACCTTCTCGGCGGAGCGGACGATGTTGTTCTTGTTGCCGTTGTACAGGTTGCGGAGGAACGCCGACGTGGTCGGCGGTGCCTGCGGCTGCTGCCCCTGCTGAGCGAAGGCTGGCGCGGCAAGCGACGTTCCGAGCAACGCGATCGCGAAAAGTCTGTTCATCATGCGCGCGATTCTACCGCACGATCTCGCGAATCGTGCCGTCCTGCTTGTTGAGGAGGAACACGCGATTCTCCGGTCCAGTACCGAATCGCAGATCGGCGCGGTCAGCGGCCGATCGCTTCTGCGCAGCGTTCTTCTCCTTGATCACCTGCAGCAGCGTCTTCGCGGATACGCCGCTTCCGAACAGCACGCGGCGAATCGCGTCCTGCCCGCCGCCGGGCAATCGATCGGCGTCGATGTAGAACACCTCGCCGCCTCGGGTTGTCGCCGAACAGCACCTTGTTGGACAACTGCGGCACCGCGGTGCCTCGGTAGACCACGATGCCGGTCACCGCGACGTTATTGCCGAACAGCGGATCGTGGTGATCGAATTCGACGATCGGGTACGTCACTGTCGAATCCGCACGCCGCTGATTCAGATCGATGTGCGTCCGATCGATGAAGCGGAAGCTCGCCTCCCAGTGGTTCCATCCGAGGTTGGCACCAGGGGTGACGACGTCGACTTCTTCGACGATGTTCTGCCCGATCTCGGAGAGAAAGAGGCGGCCGTCCTTCTGGTCCCACCCGAACCGCTGCGGATTCCGCACTCCATATGCGTAGATTTCGCCGAGCGTCTGCGGATTGTTATCCGCTACGAAGGGATTGCTCGCCGGAATGCCGTACTTGCCGTTCACGCTGTTGCTGCCGAGCGGGTCGATGCGCAGCATTTTTCCGTACGGTGTTCCGAGATTCTGCGCCATGTTCAACGGATCGTCGCCGCTGCCACCGTCGGCGAGCGTGAAATAGAGCAGGCCGAAATCCGGCGAGCCCTGCGTCGCCAGCGGATTGAATGCGCTCAGGCCGGCGTTGTGATTCGCGAACGGCTGCCGGAAGCGGACGACCTCGCGCGGCGGACCGCCGTCGTATGCGGCAGCGGCCGGATTCTTCGCCGTCCACTCGAAGAGCACCGTGTCGTGCGTGTTCATGCCGCCGGCCGGGACAAAATCCGGCTTTGGCTGCATGTTGCTCGAATCCGTGTAGGTGTAGAACTTGCCGTAGCCGCGCGTGCCTGGTTGATTGAACTGCGGATGGATCGCGAAGCTCTGAAAGCCGCGCTCACGTCCCTGCGACTGCACGTGCACGCCCCAGTTCGACGCGTTGATGTCGACATATGGCGTGACCGTCTTGCCGTCGTAGCTGACGGTGTAGAGCGGTCCGCGCATGTCGTTGACGAACAACCTCCTCGTCCCCGGTTCATTGACGAGCAGCATCATCCGTGCGGCTTCACCACCAACATCAGGAAGGGTCGCGAACTCGGCGAGGTTCGCGCGAAGTGGTTCGCCGTTGTCCGCGATCGGCTTCGGAAACGGGTCGATGCTCTGCGCCAGCGCGCAGCAGGCCATCAGCAGCGTCACCGCCGCTGCGCGCATCGGGTTCTAATGAACCCTTACTTCGTCTGGAGCCGCACGAGCGGACCAATGACGCTCCACGCTTTTCCGTTCGCGTCGGTACCGCTGAACGTGGACTGGGCCGTGTGCGCCGACGGCGAGACGCTGCACCATCGCGTACGGATCGTCGTCGAACCGTTCGCGGCAATCCGCAAATTCGTATTTGTCGCTGAGCCGGCTGCCCCATCAAATGTGTCCACGCGACGTGCCACCGTCACAGCAACACCACCGGTTTCTCTCAGCACCTGATCGTAGAACCATGTATTTGGTCTGGTCGCGCAGCTGGCAATATCTGTAATCGCCTGGCCGCTGAAGGGCACCGGATTCGGCGATACCGTCACCTGCACGGCTCCGGTGCCGCTTCCCGTCGACGGGCTGGGAGAAGGCGTGGGTGTCGGCGACGGCGTGGGAGTGGGCGTCCCCGCGGGGTTACTCGATCGCGACGGCACACTGCCCGTTGTCACTGGCGATGGTGACGTTGGTTCCGTCGAACCGCAATTGATGGCAACAATTGCGGCAATAAACAGGGCAGCGACGAGAATCCAGGCTCGCATGTTCCTCCGCAACACGCGGGGTTCGTGTCGCGAGGCCGCCCTTACGCAAGACGCGCACCTGTTCTTGCACTGGGCGCGCGGCGGCGTGCGTTTCTCTCTGACGCGCGCGATCCGGTGCAGTGCCAACGGACGCACCGCGCCGAAATGTCTGCGCGGCCTACATGCCGCGATGTGGAGGAACGCATGTTATCGATGACAGCAGTGCGGACTGCTCTGGCTGTGTTAAGCCTTGTTGCAGCCCAAGCCTCGAGCGCAGCGGCGCAGGCGACTACGGGTCCTAATGGGGGAAAGATCACGCTCGGTGGTGCCTTTGACATCACCAACGCATACCTGTTTCGCGGCCTGCGCCAGGACGATACCGGACTCCTCATGTGGCCGACTGCGGACGCGGGAATCCGGTTGTCAGATACGTCGGGCGCGGCGGTGCACGTCGGCACCTGGAATAGTCTCAACACAGGGCTCGCCGGTCTTGACGGTCCGACGGGCCGTCTCTGGTACGAAAGCGACTTCTATACTTCGCTCTCGTTTGCATTGACGGAGGACTTCGGAGTCGGAGCAACCTATACGGCGTACACCAGCCCGAATGGCTCGTTCAGCACCGTGAAGGAGCTCTCGTTCAAGGTCGGCCCGAACGACAGCGTCCCCTACTCGAGCACGAGCGCGTTGTTTTCGCCCTCGAGCACGAGCACGTTGTTTTCGCCGTACGCACTCGTCGCATTCGAGCTGGACACGCATCCCGGACTGGGTCAGGCCGACGGCGGACGAGAGGGCGGCACGTATCTCGAGTTCGGGGGCGCGCCACGGTGGGGCGGCGCACCTGTAGACGTCTACTTCCCGATCAGGGTCGGATTGAGTCTCCACAACTATTACGAGCTTGCCGGCGTGGATCACTCGTTCGGGTTCCTGAGTCTGGGCGCGCACGCGCAGGTACCGTTGGTTCGAACCAGCAATTACGGGGCGTGGAACGTGCACGGCGGCATCGACTTCTACTCGCTCGGCGACACGCCGGAGGCGTTCAACGCGGGAGACCAGACGAAAGTTGTCGCCTCGGTCGGCATCGGCTTCACGTACTGAGCAATGTGGTATGTTGCTCGGCACACGATTGATGTCGAGAAGGGGGTCACGATGAAACGGATTGCCTTATTTGCACTCGGTGTTTTTGCCATGTTCGGCGCCGCATTCGCGCAGACGCCTGACATCGACACGCCGCTGCTGGCGCTCGCCCCGAATCTGCGCGCCGATGCCGGAGTGATCAAGTGGAAGCCGGATCACACGTACGACATGTTGAAGCCATCCAAGAACGGACTCGTGTGCTACGACCGCTCCGGTTTTCCGACGCAGCAGCCGTTTTCGCTCGAGTGCACGGACCA
>JACXTT010013706.1_pt1 | contig 10657 bp, 8 predicted proteins | sample 9270951 | NCBI WGS metagenome assembly JACXTT01 (sample SAMN15532306, study PRJNA645909) | rock metagenome | isolation source: weathered quartz diorite | place: Puerto Rico | collected 2017-06-21
AAAGAGAAGGACATTGACAGTGAGGGCGCGACCCTGATCATCGATGCCAAAGGCACGGCACTGGCGCCTGGATTGATCGACAGCCATGTGCATCCGGTGGCCGGTGATTGGACGCCGCGTCAGAATCAGATTGGCTGGATCGACAGCTACCTGCATGGTGGCGTCACCAGCATGATTTCCGCCGGTGAAGTCCACACACCTGGACGCCCCAAGGACGTCGTCGGCCTGAAGGCGATGGCGATTACCGCTCAGCGTTCCTTTTCGGCGTTTCGGCCCGGCGGGGTGCGAATTCATGCCGGCGCTCCCGTGATTGAGCACGGGATGGTGGAAGAAGACTTTAAGGATCTGGCCGCCGCTGGCGTCACTATGCTGGGTGAAGTCGGCCTAGGCAGCGTGAAGGACGGGGCTACAGCACGTGAAATGGTGGCTTGGGCGCGTAAATATGGAATTCAGAGCACGATTCACACCGGAGGTCCCTCCATCCCCGGGTCCAGCCTGATTGACAAAGACATTGTGCTCGCTGCTGATGCCGACGTCATCGGCCACATCAACGGCGGCCACACCGCGCTACCGGATGATCAGATCGTGACCCTGTGTGAGAAATCCCCCCGGGCTCTGGAGGTAGTACACAACGGAAATGAGAGAGCCGCATTGCTTACCCTGCGGACGGCAAGGGAACTAAAGCAACTCGATCGGGTAATTCTGGGCACCGACTCGCCCGCCGGATCGGGCGTGCAGCCGCTCGGTATCCTGCGCATGATTTCAATGCTGTCATCGCTCGCAGAGGTACCGGCGGAGATCGCGGTGTGTTTCGCAACCGGCAACACGGCAAAGATCCGGAACCTGGATTGTGGGCTGGTTGCCGTGGGCCGCGCTGCAACTTTCGTGATGATCGACCGGGCGCAGCACTCAGCCGGGAAGGCGCTTCTAGAAAGCATTCAACTCGGCGATCTGCCGGGCATCGGAATGGTGATTATCGACGGTCTGGTGAGTGCACAACGCAGCCGCAATACGCCACCGGCGACAACAGCGCCGGAGGTTGTGAAGCACTAACCACGGCAAAGACTGCGGAGCTGCGCTCCGCTGGGCAGGTGGGGCACTCGTCCTTAGGTGAACACGCTAGCCTTTAACACTCATGGAAGCTCCAGCGATTTGGCGATTGCCTTCTGGTAGTGGCGCGCCTTAGCCATGGCTTCGTCTTCGTTCACCGTGAGCAGTTTTCGATTACGCATCACCACCTGCCCGCCGATCACTACGGTTTCCACGTCGCTGCCTTTTAAGGCGTAGGCAAGTTGCGCGTAGAGGTCGTACATCGGCACCGCATTCGGTTTGTCCAGGCTGATCACGATAAGGTCTGCCTTCTTTCCCGTTTCCAGCGAGCCGATTTCTTTCTCCATGTGTAAAGCCCTGGCACCGTCGATGGTTGCCATCTCTACGACAGCCTTTGCATTCAGTGCCAGCGGATTCAACTTTGTGATCTTCGCAAGCTTCGCTGCGAGATCCATCTCTTCCATCAGATCGAGATCGTTATTGCTGCCTGCCGGCCCGTCGGTTCCGAGTCCCACCGCCACTCCCGCCGCCCGCATTTCGGGTACGGGAGAAACGCCGCTGGCGATCATCATGTTGCTCGACGGATTGTGCACGCAGCCCACTTGGCGATCAGCCAGAGTCTTGCGGTCGGCCTCGTCCACAAAAATGCAGTGTGCTGATACAACGTCCCGGCCAAGCACGCCAACTTTGTCGAGATATTGCACCGGCGACATTCCATTGTTCTTCACGCTGTCTTCCCACTCTTTCTTCATTTCCGCGGTATGGATGAGGATCGGTGCGCGATATTTTCGGGCCAGCGCCGCTGCATCCCGAAGCGTCTTTTGAGAACAGGTGTAAATCGAGTGTGGCGCCGCCGCTGCATGAATCAGCGGATCGCTCCGCCACTTTTTCAGAAACCTCTCGGTATAAGCGAGCGCCTCGGTTTCGCTTTTGTTGTCGGGGCCAGGGAAGTCGATGAAGGTCTCTCCCAGCACACCGCGCATGCCGGCAGCTTTGGTTTCTTCCGCGACCGCGTCTTCGAAGTAATACATGTCAGCGAAAGTAGTGACGCCTCCACGAATCTGTTCCGCCGCCGCCAGCCGCGTTCCCCAGCGAACAAATTCCTCATTCACGTTCTTTGCCTCGGCAGGGAAGATGTATTTGTAGAGCCAGTCGTTCAGCGTGACGTCATCGTGCAAGCCGCGGAACAAAGTCATGGGGACATGAGTGTGTCCGTTGATGAATCCGGGCAGGACCAGCTTGCCCCGGGCATTGAGTGTTTGCGTGGCCGTGTACTTGTCTTCGAGTTCGGCTCGCGGCGCGACCGCGACAATCTCGTCTCCCTTCACCGCGACAGCCCCATCCTCAAGGATTCTCCGGGATCCATCCATAGTGACAATGCTGCCGCCAACCACGAGCAGATCAACTGTCTGTTTGTGAGTTTGAGAAACCGTGAATATCGAAACCAGCAACTGAAGTGAAAGAATAAGAATGACGAAGTGGCGAGAAATCATTGGTGACTCCGGCGGCAAAGGCCGCAAAGACTTCACTGAAATGTTCGCAATGCGACAGCGTAAATATTTGTTACGTTTTGACAGTTCTTTACAGTGCAGGGCGACTGGCGCGGAGCTGCATGCCAGAGTCTCTAATTCCCGGAAGAGGGCTCATTCCAGTTTTTGTATTTTGAGAAATGTAAATCCTCTTCCGCTGACTACACTATCCACAAATTATTGAAGACTATCACGGCCTAACAATGACGCCGTGTGGCACAGTGCATGCATAACAAAAATTGTTTTCGGGGCTCAGCAGTAGACTCTCGAATCCGCAACCTAACGATTTGCGGCTGGGCTTAGGCTCGGGCGTGAATGCGCTCGGCTCACGCGAGCCTCTAAAACACTTGCACCTTCCTCTGACAAGGCCGCTGGCTAAACCGGCGGCCTTTTTGTTGCCCCCTAATTTCGATCAGTCCGCACCGGACATCGATCGCTTACCCCGAAACAAAATGCCAAATGCACAAGCTCACATAGCTGGCGGCGAGGGTCACAAAAAGCGAAGTCAGTAAGAAGTGGCCGATGACCAATTGCCTGCCCGCAGGCCAGTCCTCACTTGAAAAGTAGAAGGCATCGATGGCAATGCGAGCCGTCCAGTAGATTCCGATGAAGCAAGCCAAACCCAAGGCTGCCTTGTCGCCGCGTAATAGTTCTGCACGCAAAGCCAGAGTAAGAGTTCCGAAGGCGATGATGGTGAGTACCGTAAAGCCGCTCTGCACCCATGGCAGCTTGCGGTTGAATGGCATCAACGCAGCCAGGTCCTGCTTCCAGCTCAGGCGTGAGGGGACTTGAAAACTGGCTATCAGGACGACAAAGCGACCAATCCCCGCAAACCATAGGTCAAGATTGAAAAACCGTTCTGCAAAGGAGTGGGTCATAGCGGGTCAAAGGCAACCAATCGCGTGCATGAATGGAAGTATTACATGCTGGACGAACGGAGGATGCGACTCCGAGTTTGTGAAGAGGCTGGAAGATTAGTTCATGCGCCGGTTGTCGAAAACCCAGATTCCACCGTTTGCCCCAAAAACTCACTAAGTGAAGTAGACAAGGCTGGATTGGACATGATGGGTTCTGCGGCGACTCCGACGCTCTGCCAGAACAGCGCAAGCAGATGGAAACTGCCGAAATGAAGCAGCGAGATCAGGCCAAGAAGTCCGGTCCAGCCTTGAGCGACCGTTCCCAGTGGCGCCATTCGGCGGGCCACAACCCAGAGCAGAACCATTCCCAGAGTCGTCTTCGTCAGTGCCAAAAGCCAGTCCCGACGTCGCGCACGGGGGACTCGCGCATAGGACGCGAGAAAAGTGTCCGCATCCAGGCCGGGCCATGCCAGCAGGTAGGCAGCAGATCGCCACGCCGTGTGGCGAGTAGAAGAGCACGCGCGCCACCAGGTCAGCCATTTAAGAGCAGCGAAGATGGCGAGGAACAGCGCCCACATGAACCCCCATGCCGATAGACGATCGCGGACAAGCAGTGCCACTGCCGGAAGAAGTAATAGCGGCATCCATGCCGGCCACCGCTTCTGGTCAGTGGATGGTGTGTTTGGCAGACTGGAACCTCTCGTGGTCTACGCATCTCTTTGTGATTCAGAACCGTCGCGGCCTGGTTTAGATTAGCTTACACAGGGGCTTGGTTCTGCGCACGGTGTATACATCTTGGAAAGCGGCGTACTTATGGGCGAACTTCCGTCGGGAGTTCTAAAGCGTCAGGGTAAAGACAGCGAGTCTATCGCCTCCGCAACGTACTCTGTTCTCTACGATGACCAATGTGAAATCTGTCAGGCTTGCGTTTCCTGGCTCCGCACTTTGGATCGCAAGCACCAAACAATATGCCTGCCCATTAGCGCCGAAACTCTCTCCAGCCTGGACCCTCGCCTGAGTCTGGATGCCTGTTTGCGTCAGCTGCACGTACTGAGCCCTGGATCGGACCTGTATGTTGGCTGGGATGCGGTCGCGACTTTGGCGCGCCTGTTTTCGCCGACGCGGCTGATTGGAGAGCTGGGCCGGCGTTTCCCTTTCCGCAATCTTGGACGCGTGCTGTACGGCTTCATTGCCCGCAACCGATATTCCCTCAGTAAGTGTCGCGGCGGAGCTTGCAGTGCAGCGAAGCCCGAGACCGTGAGACGCCAGGCTCGACTGGGTGCATTCTGGTCATGCTACTCAATGGGATTCCTCATTCGCTCGCCCTTGGTCATATGGGCGGGCATTGCCGACGCCGCGCGCAGGATGAGGGTCTTTGCCCGGACCTACGGAAAGAGAATTGATCTACTCGATGGCAAACTGACCATTCTCTTTCTAAATGGTGCATTACCCAATACAGTTCCCATCATCTTCGGCGAGTTATTTACGGCAGTGCTTTACGACGGTGTGGCGATCGATCCCGGTTCACCCAAGATGCGCCGCTCTCTAGCCCGTCACCTTGATCAGTTGAAACCGATAGTTTCGACGATTGTCGCCACTCATGCCCATGAAGAACACGTCGGCAATCTCAATTGGCTTTCTGAGAGGACGGGCGCACCAGTCTGTGTCTCAGAAATGACAGCCCGGTTCCTGACCCCATTCAAGAAACTTCCGTTCGTGCGCGCAGTCGTGATTGGCCAACCGCCGAATCTGCAGCCTCCATTTCAAATCTTGCGAGACACGGTGGGCACCCGTTCAGGTCAGCTACAGGTCATAGCATCGCCCGGACATTGTGATGACCATGTTGTTCTCTATGACCTGGAGAAGAAGGTGTTGCTGGCGGGCGATGCCTTCATGGGGACATATTTCTCGACTCCGAATCCCGATGTGGATAGTCGAAAATGGCTGGCCACGCTCGAGCGTTTGCTCGAACTGGAAATCGAAATTCTGGTGGAAGGCCACGGGCACGTTCATACCCTGCGACCGGACATCCCCGATTTCCCAGGTGTAGTTATCCGGCAGGATCCCCGAGCGGCAATTGCCGAGAAGTTGGCCTACATGCGCTGGCTGCGCGAACAAGTCGAAGCCGGGTTTGAGGAGAAGCTGCCTATACGCGCCATCGAAGCCACTTGTTTTCCATGGGAGAGACGTTCTTCGTGGGAAAACTGCGCCAACGACGAATGTATTCGCCTGTTAAGCATTGGTCACTTCTCTCGTACGGAACTGGTGCGCAGCTTCGTCCGAACCGGCGATGGCGCGCTTCCGATAGTGTACGAAGTGCGCATGTACGAAGAAGGCTGAGCCCTAGGGCGCCGAGCCCCTCTCTAGCGCAAGCCGTCCTCGCCCTTGATCTGATCCTTGGTCAAGCCTCCCACGCGGGGAAGCGGTCGGCCACTATCCGTTACCGCTACCGCGACCAAGATCTCGTTGGCGCGCGGAGCGTCGTTGAGTCTGACTTCCATGCCATCAAAGTGACTGCGGACAAAGGCTGCGTCCTTGTGTCCGAGGGGTATGTCGAGTGGAACGCCCGGCCCTCCGCGCTTCTTTGAGGACGGAATCAGCGCGGTGCCCTTGCCCAGGGCTTTGCGTACGGGAGCACCAAGCTTGGGATGCAGGATCGCGGCAGCATGCTCAAGTTCACCGTTTTCGCCCACAGCTGCCGCCTTCCCGTAGCTTTCAACGCTTGTCCCGGCGATGCCCAGGGCCGCGATCGCGCGTTGCGTCAGCAACTCGCCCAGCTCCTCGCCAATCGTCATCAGTTCAGATAAGTCTTCCACGAATTTTCCGGCGTAAGGGTTTTCAATGACAGCGACAGCGGCGGCACGATGCGTCGGCGGATCAACGGCGCGCCCCATCTCTGTCCGCGTCTCTTCGAGAAACGTCGCAATTTTGCGAATGCTGGCTTTCATCGCAATCCGTCCTCTCCTTTGATCTCCGAGGCTTTCAGGCCGCCAGAGCGAGCATGAACGCGCGGGCCGGTTGTCATCACCAGCGCGAGGACAATCTCATCCGCGCGGGGAGCATCAGTGAGACCGACTTCCATGGCGTCGAAATGACTTCTCACATAAGAAGCGTTGATGTGAGTGATGGGAACGTCGAGCCGGGTTCCGGGGCCTCCTACTTTCTTGGTAGAAGATACGATGGCCTTGGCGCCGCCCAGAATCTCGCGCATGGCGTATCCGCCAGGTGCATGCCAGAGAGCCCCATGCTCGAGTTCACCGGCCGAGCCAATGATTGCGCCCTTGCCGTAACCCTGCACGAGATTAGAATTTCCACCCAATGCGGCGACGAGCGCCCGCGCCATCTCGAGGCCCAGGGGTTTGAGATCGTCCATGAACCCGGTAATCTCTTCCACGTACCGCCCCGCGAAGGGATTGTGGATAACCGCCAGTACAGCTCCGCGGCGCAGTGGCACGGCGGAAGCCGGTCCACCCTCGTGAAAGATCTCCTCCACCAGCGTTGACTGCTTGCGAACCTGTACCTTGGGCATGAGCTACGACTCCAGTTGAGCCATCCACGGACCCGGAAACTCTGGTTGGTGAAGCAGGGGCCTAGGCCCTGCAATGCCTTCCGAGGATTGACGGCTTAAGCCCCTGATGTACTTACTACACCGGCAGCAGAAAGGTGCTGAGTAAGTACTGCAGCGGCTGAAGCCACGCTAGAAAGCAACCCTAATGCAGCGCTGAAGCGCTGCTCCACCCAAAATCTGAGCCACGATCTCTACCCCGGTTTGAGAACTGCTCTGGATCAACAATATCGGTTTTTCCGCGCAAGTGCAGGGCTGCCGAGCGGATGAGTCCATTCAATACAAGAGACTCAGCGATAGCTCTTCCGGCATCCAGTGCGGTGGTTACCTCGCATGCAGAAAGTTCCCCTACGCCCTGTGTCACCTGAAGCTCGCCGAGATCGCTATCGGGCACCAAGTCGCAAGCGCGGACGCGGAGAACGCCCGGGTGCCCCGGCAAATCCACGTCGTTCGCAATGACGGTTGCCGCGGCGTCAGCAAAAGCCGCCAGGTCGGCAAGAACCGTCACCGCGTCGGCAATGCCCAGCGAGAAGCTCCGCCCGCGCCAGCCGCTGGTTGCGATGCCTCTTACGGGCTGGCTCGAGTCTAGCGTGGCTGTGCCGAACAGAGACGGACGATCCGGCCGCTCGACCATGCCCGCAACCAAGCTCTCGCCGGGAGCGAGATGCAGCGCAATGTCACCACCGTTGTTGACGTACGCCCGCGAAAGATTTGCTGCCGAGGTCATCGTTCCCAGAATCTCCTCGGCAACCGCACCTGCCACGGCCGCCATCGGAGTGATGAAAATTCGTTCGCAGTAGGGAGTGACCGCCGTGCGCATACGTTTCGCGATCACGCCAGTGAGGAGCGGGCCATCCTTCCGCGCCGGCTGTCGTAGCAGCGGAAGCTCGCTGCAAAGTTCATCGAGCACGGTCTCAAACCGCTTTGCTGCGGCAGCGTACGCGATGCCAATCTCACCACGATTCCCAAAAGCTTCAACGACCAGATCGATCGGCCCGTCGTGCAAATGCAACCGGCGCTCGTCCGGCAGAAAGCGTATCTGAGCTCGGCGTTTCACTGATCGGACCTCGTGCCGGACTTCGGAGTCTTAGGTTGCACCAGCGGCCAGGGATTTTCCGGGCGTAGAGAAACATGACGCCGGCCTTCGCCGTGCATGATGGAGTCTAGTGGTCGTACGTGATCCATATAGCCGCCGAGAGCGGCATAGTCCTTAATCTTTAACGTGAACTCTATCGGTGCAACTAGCGCTGGCGTAGGAACATAACCGAATGCATTCTCGGGCATGCGAGTCACATCCACCATAAACGTAATGCCCCCGCCGGGCCATACGTAGACCGGTGCACCGCCGCAGGTGACGCGAGTCAGTGCGTCCCGCACCGAGTGCGTGAGCCGCACCGGATTCTCTGTAACCCCGGCTCTTAGAGACCCGCCCGCTCCGCCCATGAAGAGCACGGTAGAAAGGGCGGGTTCGCAATTCTCTTTGATTCGCGCGACAGACTCGCTAAGAGTACTGGGCAATTCCGTTTCCACCGGCCGCAACGCTTCATCCAACTCGAAGTAAGCGTAGTGCTCGCCCGTGGTGCTGACCATGAGCAGCCGAAGTTTAGGCCAGGCAATCTTCAGATTGAAATCCTGCAGAATAGAAAGCGGGTCTTCGATATTTGTGCCGCCCCACGCTGTACCGGGCTCGGCTACCTTGAAGTACCGGCCCGGAGTGGAGCGCCGCCCTTTCATTTTGATTCCTGTCTCTGGAATACCCAGCAGCTTTCCAGCTTGATGCTCAGAAAGAACGCCAGTGATGTGGTCGTCTACCACAACCACTTCGTCAACCTTGCCGAGCCACTGCTTGGCAAACATGCCGATAGTGGCCGATCCGCAACCAACGCGCATGCGTTCTTCCTGCGCGCCATCCACCACAGGCGGTTTACCTGCCTGGACAGTTACGGTGGTGCCGCCATCGATTGCGAGCTCCACAGGCTCTCGATTGCACAGATTCAACAGCGTCTCGCACGTCACCGTGCCTTCCTGCCGACTACCACCTGTGAGGTGACGAAAACCACCAAGCAAAAGCCACTGCAAGCCATACTCGCTGGTGGTCACGTGTCCGACGGGCTCGCCTTGCGCCCGCACTGTGTTCGTCTCCGGGCCAAGATGCCGATCGGTATCGATTTTCACCTTCACGCCGCAATAACTGAATATGCCTTCGGTGACGACGGTGACGATGTCGACGCCCTGCACCGCGGAGGAAATGATGAACGGAGCAGGCTTGTAATCGGGATAAGTCGTTCCCGCGCCAATGGCGGTGACAAAGTTGTCCGGGCCACTTACGATGCTGCCGTCCCACTCCCGATCGCGATCCAAAAAGGGGACAACGGAATCTCCGCGGGTCACGGCGCGGTCGAGCACGACGTGCGGATCGATCCGTACCAGCTGCCCGTTGTCGTTGCCGTAACGATCGCACGCGCCCGTCCGTCCTGGCTTGATGTAGCAAAGCACCGGGCAGGCATCGCATCGGATGGCGTCGTCTTCAGCCACGTTTCTCTTTCCTGCGGGCTGCCAGAATAGCCGCACGTATGCGGTCTGGCGTCGCGGGCACGCGGTGGATGCGAACCCCAGTCGCGTCGTGGATGGCATTCAGAATTGCAGGCGCTGTCGGAATCACCGCCTGCTCACCAATCCCCTTGGCTCCGAACGGGCCAACCGGTGACGGGTCTTCGATCAAGATCGACTCCACCGGCGGCATATCACCGGCGGTCGGGATCAGGTAGTCATGGAGGTTCTCGCCCTTGCCTGGGAAGAACTCCTCCATGAGCGCCATTCCCAGCCCCTGGGCCGCTCCGCCTTCAATCTGTCCCTCGATCAATGTCGGATTAATCGCACGACCGACATCGTGAGCCGCCGTGATCTTCCGTACCTGCACCGTCCCAAGTTCCATATCGACAGCAACCTCGGCCAGATGCGCACCAAATCCGAATACGGCGTAGGGAATACCTTGGCCGTTCTCGTCCAGAGGGCAGGTCGGTGGATCGAACGTTGCCTCGCCAGTCAGTACATAGCCGTACCGGTCCAGCGGCAAGTCGTGCAAAGTGATTGTGCGCTGCTTACCATTTTCTGTAACCGTGATGCATCCGTCACCAAAAGCAATCTCCGCGCACTTGCATGCATCGGCCGAACGCAAGATGGCACGGCGCAATTCCGTGCCTGCCATGTGCGCAGCCTTCCCAGTGACGAATGTCTGGCGCGATGCAGATGTCTTTCCGCAGTCCGGCGTGATCGAGGTATCACCGGAGAGAAGATCGAAACGGTCAATAGGGGCGCCCATCGCATCGGCGCAAATCTGGGTCACGATGGTGTTGGATCCTTGCCCGATATCCACCGCGCCTTGGTGGAGCGCAATCCGTCCGTCGGCTTTCAGTCCTACCCGAACGGTTGAAGGGTTGGGCAGGGATGTATTGCCGCACCCATACCACATTCCCGCGACCCCCACGCCTCGACGCAGGGTAACAGATGATTTCACATTCGACGCGGCCGCTTCAGCACGGGCGGCCGCCCATCTCGGACGCAAAGCTTCCAGGCAGGCTCGAATTCCCACTCCCTCGCCAAGCACCTGCCCGGTGACGGTCGGAGTGTCATCACCCAGCGCGTTGATGATGCGA
>JACXTT010013707.1_pt1 | contig 10655 bp, 11 predicted proteins | sample 9270951 | NCBI WGS metagenome assembly JACXTT01 (sample SAMN15532306, study PRJNA645909) | rock metagenome | isolation source: weathered quartz diorite | place: Puerto Rico | collected 2017-06-21
AGCGGCAGCGGCAGCGGCAGCGGCAGCGGCAGCGGACATGCAGCCTGCGGCAAATGTCAGTGCCAAGACGAACTGCCTGTACTTCCCGGGGGCGCCGGCCGGCGTGGCCGCGATCGCGTCATATTCTTGAGTCACTGCTGGTCTCCTTGCTTTCAGGGCGTGTTCTCTTCCCGTGGTGGATAGAGCCGGCCCGCGTAGGCCCGACCCGAGGCATGCTACATTTGGATCGCCATGCCACTTGTCGCCCCGCCGACAACTCTCCCCATTTTTTTCTTCCAATGACCGTGCCAGGCTCAAGTCCCGATTGCGATATCCGTCGCACGCTTGCGACAGATGCCTGGTTCGCCGCCCTGCCGGACGCGCTGCAGCACAAGATCGTCGCTTACGGAACGGTGCGCAGCTTTGCCAAGCGCGCGGTGATCTCGCCCCAGGGCAGTTCGCCCAAGGCCATGTGCGCGGTGTTGAAAGGGCGTGTGCGGGTGACCCGCACCCATGCCGAAGGCGAAGAGAGCCTGTATCACGTGGGCGACCCTGGCTTCTGGTTCGGGCCGCTGTCGTTGATCACCCATGAAGAGACAACGGTGTCCGTCGTTGCCGACACGGACGTGCGCGTGTTCGTGCTGTCCAAGGCCCAGTTCGAGCGGATCGTGGAAGAAGACCCCGGCGCCTACCGGTACTTCGCCCTGTTGATCGCGCAGCGTTACGCCAGCGTGCTGCGCTATATCTCGGACACCCGGCTGATGTCTCCGGAAGCGCGCGTCTGCGCGAAGCTCACGGAACTGCTGCGGCTGCAGCGCACGGCAACGCCGCAAAGCGGCCCCATCACCATCAGCGTCTCGCAGGTGGATCTGGCCGCCATGGTCGGCGTGTCGCGTCAGACGCTCAACGAGTTGCTGAAGAAGCTGGAGAAGCGTGGCCTGATCGAGATCGCCTTCCGAAGCATCCGGATCGTGGACCCGGAGCGCTTGCGGCACGGCGGCGACGGCTGACATCCACGCAGGAGCCATCTTGGTGAGAACCCTTGCGCTTTCCATGCTGCTAGCGGCGCTGGCGTCCGCCGTCGGCGGCTCGGCCCATGCCGACGATTACCAGCCTGTCCTCTGCACCACGCGGGCAGACTATGCGGGTCGTCCGCTGCACGCACACATCGATGTCACCATCCCCACGGCAAGAATTCCCGATGCCTCCCTGGACCCGGGAGTCGCGCGGCGCCTCGACGACGCATTCGCACAGACGCTCAACGCCACCCGCGCGCCCTCGATGACGGCAGCGGTCGCCGTTCCCGGCAAGGGCCAATGGCAGCGCCATGCCATACCCACGGGTGCCCCCGTGTGGTTCTGGGCCAGCGTCGGCAAGACGTTCACCGCAGTCGTCATCCTCCAGCTCGCGGAGGAAGGAAAGCTGTCGCTCGACGACACCGCATCGCGCTGGATCCAGGACGTGCCCAACGGCGATGTCGTCACGGTTCGCGACCTGCTGGCCCATACCTCGGGCCTGTTCAGTGCCAACGAAGATCTGCGCGCCCGCGCCGATCCTCGCTATCGCCCGCCGTCCGAAACGCTGGCCATCGCCCGCCGGCATGGCGCGATGTTCTGCCCGGGCGCCGACTGGCGCTACACCAATACGGGCTATGACCTGCTCGGCGAGATCATCGCCAGGGTGGACGGCAGGCCTTTCGAGCAGGCGATCGCCGCCAGGATCATTCGTCCGCTCGCGCTTGGCTCGATGCGGGCGTTGCCTCCGGGCGGCGGCGCGGATGGCGTCGCGCCGCTGGAAAGTTCACGGGAGCGCCCGATCGATCCCGGTTGGGCGGGCGCGGCAGGCGCCATCGTTTCCGACGCGGCCGACATGGCGCGCTTCTGGGCCGCGCTAATGGAAGGCCGTCTGGTTCGTCAGCAGACCGTCGCGACGATGTTCGGCACGCTCTATCCGATGTTCGATCCTGGCACGTTCTACGGCCTCGGCGTCATGGTGTTTGACGTGCCCGACAAGGACCGCCAGCTCCGCTGGCTGGGCCATGCGGGCGGAACCCCGGGCGCCAGCGCCGTCGTCGCTTATTCGCCGGCCGACAACGCCATCGTCGCCGTGGCCTTGACTGGCGATGCCCCGGCAGTCGCCGTGGCAAATCAGTTGCTGAAGGCGGTGCGCGCGGCGCCCTGAATCGTGGCATCCGTCGATGGGGAAACCTGGCCTTCCTCTCTCTACATATAGTGGGAAGCCGGCCGACCCGGCCCGTGGGTCACTTCATACATCTTCACAAATTCCACACAATTCCCGGCAGACTGGCGAAGGACGACGGTGTAGCGTTCCAGGCACATCCGGCATCGTGCCGTTTTGCCACCCACTCCGCCTCATGTCCCGCATCCTGATCGTCGAAGACGACCTGAAGCTCGCGCGCCTGATCGCGCAATTCCTGACGCAACACGGCTTTGCCGTGACCCAGACCCACCACGGCGACGATGCGCTGCCGGCGCTGCACGCGCACGCGCCGCAACTGGTGGTGCTGGACCTGATGCTGCCCGGCCGCGACGGCCTGCAGGTTTGCCGCGACGTGCGGGCCGTCTCGCCGGTGCCCGTGCTGATGCTGACGGCGCGCGAGGACGACGTGGACGTGATCCTCGGCCTGGAAGCCGGCGCCGACGAATACGTGGTCAAGCCCGTGGAGCCGCGCGTGCTGCTGGCACGCATCCGCGCGCTGCTGCGCCGCCCGGCGCTGTGCCTCTCGGACGCGGCGCGGCTCGTATTCGGCGAACTGGCGATCGACCGCCATACGCGCACCGTGGCGCTCGACGGCCGGCCGGTCGAGGTCACGACCATGGAGTTCGAGATGCTGTGGGCGCTGGCAAGCCAGGCCGGCACGGTGCTGTCGCGCGACGACCTGCTGAACACCGTGCGCGGGATCGACTTCAACGGGCTCGATCGCAGCGTCGATGTCTGCATCGGCAAGCTGCGCCGCAAGCTCAACGACGACGCGCGCGGCCCGTCGCGCATCAAGACGGTCTGGGGCCGGGGCTACCTGTTCGCGCGTGATCCCGCGCACGCGGCGGCGCTCGCATGCTGAAGTTCTTCCTGCGCCTGTTCCTGCCGGTCGTGGCAGGCTTTGCCGTTGCCTGCTGGCTCGCGCTTGAGGTGCAGGAGCACCGCTTTGCCAATGCGGCCGAGACGTTCCATCACGAGGCGGTGCGCGGCCAGGTCTACTCGCTGGTGGAGCAGTTACGACCGCTGCCCGCGGCCGCGCGCGAGCGTGAACTCGCCCGGATCGCGCCCCACTACGGCCTCTCGCTCGCGCTGCTCACGCCCGGCAGCGTGGCGGTGTCCCCCGACGAGGCGGCACGGCTCGCCGCTGGCCGCTTTATCGCCCGCGACGATTACGGCGAGTACATCGCCCCGGTGCCGGGCAACAGCAACGCGCCGCTCCAATGGCTGCGCCTGCGGCTGCCGCCCGGGCCGTACCTGAGCCCGGCCGCGCTGGCGGCCACCTGCCTTGTCATCGTGCTCGTCGTCGGCGGCTTCGTGCTGGCGTGGGCATGGCCGACCTGGCGCGACCTGGAGGCGCTCAAGCGCGCCGCCCAGCGCATGGGCGACGGCGACCTCGGCGCGCGCACGCGGATTTCTCCACGTTCCAGCGTGTACCGGCTCGCCAGCGACTTCGACCAGATGCGCGAGCGCATTGCCGCGCTGGTCGCCAGCCAGCGCGACCTGAGCAACGCGGTCTCGCACGAGATGCGCACGCCCGTCTCCCGGCTGACCTTCGAGCTGGACATGCTGGCGCGCGAGACCAACCCGGCGGCCCGGCAAGCGCTGATCGGCGAGATGCACGACGACCTGCGCGAGCTCGATGCTCTCGTCGGCAGTTGGCTGGCCTATGCGCGCCTGGAGCAGCGCGGCGCCCGGCCGGCGCTCTCGGCGGTGCCGGCACGGGACTGGCTGGACGGCGTGCTGGCGCGCGTGCGGCACGAGGCGCAGGCCGCCGGTGTGAACTGCCGCGTGGTGGCCTGCGGCATGCCCGACATCGCCATCGACGCGCGCAGCATGACCCACGCGCTGTTGAACCTGCTGCGCAATGCGGTGCGCTACGCCGCCAGCCAGGTGGAAGTCGGCCTCACGCGCGATGCCGCCGGCAACATGTTGTTGAGCGTGGCCGACGACGGCCCCGGCATCGCGCCGGCGGACCGCGCGCGCATCTTCGAGCCGTTCACGCGCCTGGACGAGAGCCGTCAGCGCGCCACGGGCGGCTTCGGCCTTGGCCTCGCCATCGTGCGGCGCGTGGCCCGGTGGCACGGCGGCGAGGTCGAGGTCGACGATAGCCGGCTTGGCGGCGCCCGCTTCCTGCTGCAATGGCCGTCGCCGGCAATCAACGCCAACAACGGCCCCAACAACTGCGCCGCCCGGGCCGGGCCGGCCTAGTAGCGGTAGGTGTAGGTAAGTTGCAGCACGTCCAGCCCCGGATTGGGCCGCTTGATGCCGGCATTGGAGAAGTGCGAGAAGCGTAGCCCGATGCGGTTCGCCGGCGACACCTGGTAGCCCAGGCCGATGTGGTCGCCAAACTGGTAAGCGGTGCTGAAGTCGCGCCCGGCAAAGGTCGTGCGGGAAAACAGCGTCGCACCCACCCCGCCCTCCACGTAGAACTTGTCCGTGGCCCACCAGCGCAGCATCGGGATCGCATTGAACTGCCACACGCTCTCGGGGCGCCAGGCATCCCGCGCCCACCAATAGGACACGCCGAACTCGCCGGTCAGGTCGAGCCGCGAGCCGTTGCCGAAGCGGTATTGCCACAGCGGCGCGGTCTCCCAGTTCACCGTGGCGCGGTGATAGCGGTTGCCGCTGCCGAGCTGGAGACTGATGCCGGGCCCCGCCGCCGCATCGCTGGCGGCGCCGGAAGCATTGGCCGAGGGCGCCACGCACATGGCGGCCAGCGCCATCGCGCCGGCGGCGAGGATAAGAGGAAGATGGCTGGCGGGATGCGGGTAATGCGGATGCGACATGACGATCATGGCCTCGATAACGATGAGGCGGCCATGCTATCGGCGGGCCTTTCGCCGGATTCGGCGGTTTTGTGCGGATTCGGTAAAGACTTGTAAAGCGGACTTGTCAGGCGCCGCGCGGAATCGCTGGCATCACTTTGCCGCCCGCTTGGTGCGGCAGCCGCCGCATGCCGCCTGAAAAGCACGGCGCGTTGCCCTATGCTGAACTTGACGGAGCGGCAACATGAGACACGTCCCCAGACTTCCGGCACGCGCGGACACCGGCCCCGCGTTATCCACGGCACTGACCATGCTGGCGGCGCTCGCCTGCCTGCTGCTGTCCGTGCCGGCGGCCGCCAAGGTGGAGGGTGACACCATCATCCTCGGCGCGGCGGTCTCGCTGACCGGAAAATACTCCACCAACGGCAAGAACACACAGGACGGCTACGCGTTGGCGGCAAAGCGGATCAACGAACTCGGCGGCGTGAAGGTTGCCGGCAAATCGTATCAACTGAAGATCCTCTACTACGACGACGAGTCCACCTCCGCGCGCGGCGCGCAACTGGCCGAGCGGCTGATCAGCCAGGACGGCGTCAAGTTCTTGCTCGGGCCTTACAGCTCGGGCCTCACCAAGGCGATCGCACCGGTCACCGAGAAGTACCGCATCCCGATGGTCGAGGGCAACGGCGCCGACCGCAACCTGTTCACGCAGGGCTACCGCTACCTGTTCGCCGTGCTCAACACCTCCGACTACTACCTGCGCGCGGCCATCAACCTGGCCGCCGAGGAAGCGCAACGCACCGGCAAGTCGCCCAAACGCATGAAGGTGGCGATTGCCGTCGAGAACGACAACTTCTCGCAGGACGTGCGCGACGGCGTGGTGGAAGACGCCAAACGCTGGGGCATGGAGGTGGTCATCGACGACAAGCTGCCGCCCGAACTGAACGACATGTCGGCCACGCTCACCAAGGTCCGCGCGCTCAAGCCCGACATCCTGGTCGTCTCCGGCCATGAAAAAGGCGCGACGCTGGCGGTGCGGCAGGTGGCCGAGATGCGCGTGGACGTGCCGATGCTAGCGCTCACGCATTGCGACTCCGCGCAGATCGTCGAGAAGTTCGGCAAGTCCGCGGAGTTCGCGGTCTGCGGCGCGCAGTGGGACCGCTCGCTGTCGTACACGGACCGCTGGTTCGGCTCCGCCGAGCAGTACGCGCGGCTGTTCGAGCAGCAGTACCACTACGAGGCGCCCTACCAGGCCGCCGAATCCAGCGCCGCCGTGCTGGCCTTCGTGGATGCCTTCGAGCGCGCGGGGTCATTCGATCCGGACAAAGTGCGCGACGCGCTGGCCGCCACCGACATGATGACGTTCTACGGCCCGCTCAAATTCGATGCCAGCGGCAAGAACATCGCCAAGTCGATGGTGCTGTACCAGGTGCAGGACGGCAAGTTCAAGGTGGTGGCGCCGGCCCGCTGGGCCTCGTCGCGCATCATCCTGCCGACGCCCCCGTGGGCGCAGCGCAAGTAAGACGCGCCGGACGGCGGCATTCATGGGCAACCTGACGGTCCTGCTGCAAGCACCGGAGTTGAACCTGCAACTGGTGGCGGACGGCGTGCTGACCGGCGCGCTCTTCGCGCTGGCGGCCTACGGCATGGCGCTGGTCTGGGGCGTGATGAACCTCATCAACGTCGCGCAGGGTGAATTCGTCATGCTGGGCGGCTACGTCGTGATCGGCCTGCATGCGGCCGGCGTGCCGCTCGCGCTCGCCGTGCCGGCCGCCGCGCTGGTGCTGTTCCTGGTGGGATGGGCGCTGTACCGCGTGGTCATCTTCCGCATCGTGGAGCGCGACCTGTTCACCTCCGTGCTGGCCACCTTCGGCCTGTCCATCGTGATGCAGCAACTGGCCAACGAGGCGTTTGGCGCCAACGTGCGCACGATCGACGCCGGCCTCGGCAGCGTGCTGCTGGCGGGCGGCATGGTGTCGGTGTCGCGCGTCAAGCTGGTCGCTTTCGTTGCAGCGCTGGCGCTGGGCGGCATCCTGCTGCTGTTCCTGCGCCACTCCCGGCTCGGACAGGCCATCCGGGCCACGGCGCAGAACGCACGGGCCGCGCGCGTGCTGGGCATCGACACCGACCGTGTCTATGCGGCCACGTTCGCGCTGAACGCGGCAATATGCGGCGCCGCCGGCGGGCTCGTCGCGATGACCTGGATCATCCATCCGTACCTCGGCCTGCCCTACACGGTGCGCGCGTTCATGATCGTGGTGGTGGCCGGGCTGGGCAACGTGCTGCCGGTGCTCGCCGCGGGCAGCGTGCTCGGCGTCGCCGAGAACTACGCCGGCTTTCTGCTGGGCACCGAATACCAGACCGTGTTCCTGTACACGCTGCTGGTGGTCGTGTTGGTCTGGCGCAACCAGCGGCTGCGCCGCCAGCGCCGTTACCTGCGATGAAGCGGCTTGCCCTCCCCGCGCTGCTGTCCGGCCTTGCGTTCTGCGCGGCCGCGCCGTGGCTGCTGCCGTCGCTGACGACGCAGCTCACATTCCTCTGGCTGATGATCCTGTTCGCGCTGACCTGGGACGTGATGGGCGGACAGACCGGCTACAACTCGTTCGGCAACATTGTCTTCTTCGGCGTGGGCGCCTATGTGTGCGCGGTGGTGCAGCGCGATGCAGGCCTCGCCTACTTCCCCGCGCTCGCGGCCGGCACCGGCTTCGCCGCGTTGGCGGCGGTGGTCGTCGCGCTGGTGCTGGGTCCGGCGCTGCTGGCGGTGCGCGGCCACTACTTTGCCATCGCCACGCTAGGGCTTGGCATCGCCTTTGCCGATGCGGCCGCCGCCTGGGATTTCATCGGCGCCGGGTCGGGTCTCGCGCTGCCGCTCTTTCCCGGCGCCATCGGCGCGCGCCAGCGCTTCTTCTACTTCGCGCTGCTCGCGCTGGCCCTCGTCGTCCTGCTGACGCTGCGCTGGCTCTACGCGCGGCCGTTCGGGCTGGCGCTCAACGCGATCCGCGACGACGAGGACAAGGCCGAATCGCTGGGCCTCGCCACCACGCGCTACAAGATCTCGGCATGGTGCGTCTGCGCCATCTTTCTCGGCGCGGCCGGCGCGCTGGCGGGCAATCTGGTGGGCTTCATCGATCCGCGCGAGCTGGCGTTTGCCGGCGCCACCTTCGGCATCTGGATGGTGGTGATGGCGATACTGGGCGGCAAGGGCACGCTGTGGGGGCCGGTGATCGGTGCGGCGGTGTTCCACCTGACGCAGGAACTGTTCTGGACCTACCTGCTGCGCTGGCAGCGTGTCGCGCTCGGCCTGCTGATCGTGCTGATCGTGGTGGCCTTCCCCACCGGCATCATGGGCTGGGTGCGCCAGCGCCGCGCGGCGCGCGAGGGGACGCGCCATGCCTGATCTGCTTGAAGTGCGCGGCGTCACCAAGACCTTTGGCGGCGTGGTCGCCAACCGCGACATCTCGCTGCGGGTGCCGCAGGGTGCCATCGTCGGCCTGATCGGCCCGAACGGGTCCGGCAAGACCACGCTCTTCAACGCCATCGCCGGCGGCCATGCGGTGGACCAGGGCACCATCGTCTTCGGCGGCCGCGACATCTCACGCCTGCGCGTGCCGCAGATCGCCAGGCTGGGACTCGCCCGCACCTTCCAGCAGACCCGCATCTTCGGCAACATGAGCTGCCGCCAGAATCTGCTGGTCAGCGTTCCGCGCGCGAGCGAGGGCTGGCGCGCGATGTGGGCGCGACCGCCTGAAAGCGTGGAGGCACGCGCCGATGCGCTGCTGCACATGGCCGGCCTGCAGGCGCAGCCCGGGCTGCTTGCCGGCGAGCTGTCGTTCGGCCAGCAAAAGCTGCTGGAGTTGGCGATGGCGCTGATGAACGCGCCGCGACTGCTGCTGCTCGACGAGCCGACCGCCGGCATCAACCCGGTCATGATCGGCAAGCTGGTGGCGCTGCTGCGGCAGGTGAACACGGAATCCGGCGTCACGCTGCTCGTGATCGAGCACAACATGCGCGTGGTGGCGGACCTGGCCGGCTACGTCTATTGCCTCGCACACGGCGCGCTGCTGGCCGAGGGCGAGCCGGACCGGATCCTGCACGATCCCACGGTGATCGCGGCCTATCTGGGCGGGCGATGATGGCGGCCGTGCGCGAGCGACCCGACACCGCGCGGCTGGCGCAACTGGCCGCCGGACCGCCCGTGGTGGCGGTCGACGGCCTTGCGGCCGGCTACGGCGCGATGGAGATCCTGCACGGCGTCAGCCTGCGCGCCGCGCGCGGGCAGTCGCTGTGCGTGATCGGTCCCAACGGCGCCGGCAAGTCCACGCTGCTGCACGCGATCTTCGGCTTCGCGCGCATCCACGGCGGCACGGTGCGCGTGAACGGCGACGATGTCACGCACCTGCGGCCCGCGCAAAAGTTGCGCCGCGCGGGGCTGGCCTACGTGCTGCAGGACAGTTCGATCTTTCCGGACATGACGGTGGAGGAAAACCTGCGCATGGGCGGCTACCTGATGCGCCACCCTGCCGAAGCGCGCGAGGCCGCCGCGCGCATCTGCACACGCTACCCGGCGCTGGCCCACCGACGGGATCAGCGCGCCAGCGTGCTGTCCGGTGGCGAGCGCCGCCTGCTGGAAATTGCGCGCGCGCTGATGATGGACCCGGCGGTGCTGCTGATCGACGAGCCGTCTATCGGGCTGGAGCCGCGCTATATCGACATGGTGTTCGAGCTGCTGGGCACGTTGCAGCATGCGCAGGGCAAGACCATCGTGCTGGTCGAGCAGAACGCGCGCAAGGGACTGGAGTTTGCCGATATCGGCTACGTGCTGGTCGCCGGCGAACTGGCGATGGCCGGCCCGGCGGCCGAGTTGACCGACGACCCGGAGGTGGGCCGGCTGTTCCTGGGCGGCTGAGGCAGCCTGGCAGTCAGTCGGCCAGCCCGCTGCTGCGAACCAGATCCAGCGCCTCGCGCACCATTGGCCGGTCCTTCAGCACGTAGCAGACGCGCCGCTCGCGGATGGCCAGTGCCAGCACGCCGACCTGCGTCAGTTCCTGGAAGCAGTGGGCGGCGCGCGGCAGACTCAGTCCGGCCAGCGTCGCGAGGTCCGCCGCGGCCATGCCTTCGTCCCCGGCCTCCAGCAACGCCCGCAGAATCGTCACGCGCGCCGGCTCGGTCAGCAGGGCCAGTGTCAGGGTGCTGGTTGTCTCTTGCTGCGTCTCCATGACCAACCTCGTATTTTTCGTAGTGTCCCCGGGGCACGCATGGCTGCGGCACCCCGATTTCCTACGTTCTACGCGGCAGTCGCGGCAAACGCAATAGCTCCGCGGCATGGCTGGCGCGATTACAACACGCGGCCCCGGGTCGCGCCGGCGCCGCTACGCCACCTGGATCAGCCCGTTCATGGTTTCGTGCCCCGAGCCGCAGAAGATGTCGCACAGAAAGCCGTAGGTGCCGGCGCCCTTGGCGGTGGCCGGCAGGCGCACGGTCATGCCCGGCGGCAGGTCGGCCCGGATGCCGAAGTCGGGCACCGAGAAACCCATGATGACGTCCTGCGCCGTCAGCTCGAAGATGACCTGCTCGCCCGGGCGCATGGTGATGCGGTCTGGTGTGAAGATGAACTTGCGCGCGTGCACGCGGATCACGCGCGGCGCGGCGGCGCTGCCCGGCCCCGCGCCGGCGAGCAGCACCGCGCCGCCC
>JACXTT010013709.1_pt1 | contig 10653 bp, 6 predicted proteins | sample 9270951 | NCBI WGS metagenome assembly JACXTT01 (sample SAMN15532306, study PRJNA645909) | rock metagenome | isolation source: weathered quartz diorite | place: Puerto Rico | collected 2017-06-21
GGTGGTCGGCCCGATTCCCGCCTCGGTGGCAATGGCGCAGTGTCTGGCGACAGGTAACCCGACCTACTGCGCGCTGATCGTCCGGGACCAGTTCTTCGGACTGTCGGGGGCCACCATCGGCGGCGGCGGCTACTTCGTCCAGACCAATCAGAACATCGGTTCAGGTCTCACCAGCGGCATCGATCTGCAGGCGAACTACAAGCTCGGGCTGGGGCACGCGGGCTCGCTCGCTTGGGCCATCAACGGCGCGTATCTGCTGCATGCCACCACTCAGCCGATCGCCGGCGGGCCGCACTACGATTGCGCCGGTCTGTTCGGGCTCACGTGCCAGACGGTCAACCCGCGCTGGCGGCACAGTTTGCGCGCTACCTGGGAGATGCCGTGGAACGTGGATGCCTCGCTCAACTGGCGATTCATCGGCAAGGTGGGCAACGACAACAACGATCCGCAGCCGCAGCTATACCTCGTCGCGTACTCGGGGTCGTTCGACCAGGACCTGCGGCAGATTCCCAACATCAGCTATCTCGACCTCTCCTTCGGCTACCACGGCTGGAAGGGCGTCGACGTACGCGGTGGGGTGAACAATCTGTTCGACCGCAATCCGCCGCTGGTTCCGGTTACCATTCAGCCCGGCGGCGCTCCGAACACGTACGGCAGCTACGAAGCGCTCGGTCGCCAGCTCTACCTCGCGGCTACCGTGAAGTTCTGATGGCGGCGACGCGGGCGGTCCCTTTCGAAGGACCGCCCGCGCGCGAGCGATGCGTGACGGCCGGCTCAGCCAGTGTGTCGGCCGGCTCACCCCATGTGCAGACCGCCGTTGAGCGAGAAATCGGCGCCGGTGGCGAACGCCGCCTCATCGCTCACCAGCCAGGCGACGATCGAGGCGATCTCTTCCGGCTCGCCCAGGCGCTTCACCGGGATGCCACTGACGATCTTCTCGAGCCGGTCGGGCTTGATGGCCCGCACCATATCGGTGCCGATGTAACCCGGTGAGACGGTATTGACCGTCACGCCGCGCGCGGCGACCTCCTGCGCCAGCGCCATGGTGAAGCCGTGGATGCCGGCCTTGGCGGTCGAGTAGTTGGTCTGGCCGTACTGGCCGCGCTGGCCGTTCACCGAGGAGATGTTGATGATGCGGCCCCAGCCCCGCTCGAGCATGCCGTCGATCACCTGCTTGGTGACGTGAAACAGCGAGTTGAGATTGGTCTCGACCACCGCGTGCCACTGGTCGTTCGTCATCTTCTGGAACGTGCAGTCGCGGGTGATGCCGGCGTTGTTCACCAGGATGTCGATCTCACCGACCTCGGCGCGCGCCGCCTCGAAGGCGCGCTGGGTAGAGTCCCACTCCGCGACGTTGCCTTCGGAGGCGTGGATGTTCAGGCCCTCGGAGCGCATCTCCCGCAGCCAGCGCTCCTTGCGCTCGGATCCGGGGCCGCAGCCGGCGATGACCGTATGGCCCGCTTTGGCGAGCCGCCGGGAAATGGCGGTGCCGATTCCCCCCATGCCCCCGGTGACGTAGGCGATCCGCGACTTCATGGTCCTTCCCCCGCAATTGGCTTCGAATGAGCCTTGATTTTGGGTCCGGGCCTGAAAGCGACGCAAGCCGGCTGTGACCCCCTACGGTTCCGGAACCTGGCAGAGCGCCCCGCAGCCCCTGCGGCCGTGAGGCGCGTTAGGGGGGAGGGAGGGCATTACATTATTATGGCGACGGCGAAGCCCTCGACGAGGGCAAGGCGATGAGCGATTCAAAGCACTCCAGGCCGCCCGGAATCCGCCCACCCACGGGTACGGGCGGGCCGCCCACCGCACAAACCAAGAACCCGCAGGGCCGCGGGGAGCCGGCTGGAGCCCCCGGCGCGGCAGGGTCCGCCGCACCAGGCGGCGGCGGCTCGAGCGGGAAGGTCGTTCACGATCAGCGGGGTAACGCGGTATGGGATTGGCTGAAAGACACCGGTCGCAACGCCCTCGAGAGCACCTCGCGGCTTTTGCGCAAGCTCGAGGTGCCGGACCTGAAGGTGGAAGACAAGAAAGACGAGGAGCTGCGGCTCACGGATGACGACGCCGGCGGCGGCTACGATCCCTATAACCAGCGACCCACGCCCCGCCGCCCGGGACGCAAATAGCGCCCCGCGCGGGTGAGCGACGGCCGCCCGACTGAAGCCGAGGCTGGCCGCGCGTGACCCTGCTCGCCACTGTCGTCGCCACATCGCGGCGTGTGGGCGCCACCTCCGCCCGCCTGGCGAAGGTGCGGGAGCTGGCCTCGCTGCTGCGAGCCCTCGAGCCGGACGAGATCGAGATTGCCGCGCTTTATCTGGCGGGAGAGATTCCGCAGGGGCGGATCGGCATCGGCTACAGCACCCTGCAGGCTGCCGCAGCAGTAGCCCCCGCGACCCGCGCGACGCTCTCGATCGCCGAGGTCGATCGGCGACTCACGACGCTCGCCGCCACCCGGGGCGCCGGCTCCGCGGGCCGCCGGGGGGAGCTGCTGCGCGAGCTGTTCTCACTGTCAACCAAGGAGGAGCAGAACTTCCTCTTTCGTCTTCTCGTGGGAGAGCTGCATCAGGGGGCGTTGGGAGGAGTCATGCTGGACGCGATCGCCGCTGCCGCTCGGATCCCCGAGTCCGAGGTGCGCCGGGCGGCGATGTACTCGCGCAATCTGGGGGCCCTGGCGCGGGCGGCGCTCCTCGAGGGCAGCGAAGGTCTCCGGAGGTTTCAGCTCGAGCTCTTCTCGCCCGTCTCGCCGATGCTCGCGCAGACGGCGGCGGACGTGGCCGAGGCGCTCAAGGAGCTGAAGGGCGAGGTGGCGTTCGAGTGGAAGATGGACGGCGCCCGCATTCAGGCGCACAAGCTCGGGGACGAGGTCCGTCTCTATACGCGGAGCCTCATCGAGGTCACGGGCGCGGTGCCGGAGATCGTCGAGGCGGTGCGCGCCTTTCCCGCCGAGGCGCTGGTCCTGGACGGCGAGGCCATCGCCGTCGACGCATCCGGACGCCCGCACCCCTTCCAGATCACCATGCGCCGCTTCGGGCGCCGACTCAACGTCGAGGCGGCGCGCGCCACCTTGCCGATCAAGGCTTTCTTCTTCGACTGCCTGCGGACCGAGGCGCAGAGCATTGCCGAGCGCCCGAGCCACGAGCGCTTCGAGGCGCTCGACAGGGCCGTTCCCGAGGCGTCACGGATGCCGCGGCTCATCACCTCCTCCGAGCCGGCGGCGCGCGAGTTCTACGACCGCTCGCTCGAAGCCGGCCATGAAGGGCTCATGGCCAAATCGCTCGATGCGCCCTACGAGGCGGGCAGTCGCGGCGCGAGCTGGCTCAAGATCAAGCGCGCGCACACCCTCGATCTGGTGGTGCTCGCCGCCGAATGGGGGCACGGCCGCCGCAGCGGCAAGCTCTCCAATCTGCACCTGGGTGCCCTCGATCCGGCCACGGGCGAGTACGTCATGCTCGGCAAGACCTTCAAGGGCCTGACGGACGAGATGCTCGATTGGCAGACGAAGCAGTTCCTCGCGCGCGAGGTCCGCCGCGATCGCTCGAGCGTGTACGTGAGGCCCGAGCTGGTCGTCGAGGTCGCCTTCAGCGATCTGCAGGCGAGCAGCCGCTACCCCGGTGGCCTGGCGTTGCGGCTCGCGCGCGTCAAGCGCTACCGCGATGACAAGCGCGCGGAGGATGCCGACACCATGACCTTGGTTCGCCGGATCGCCGCGGCCCAGGCGGCCGCGGTCCGCGACCCGTAGCCACGGCCAGGGCTTTTGAGGTATGAAGCCTTGAATGAGCGCGGACGCCTGCGACGCGGTGGTAATCGGTGGCGGCCCGGCCGGCAGCACCGCCGCGGCGCTCCTGGCGCGGCGCGGCTACCAGGTGATTGCGCTCGAGAAGGAGCATCACCCGCGCTTCCACATCGGCGAGTCGCTCCTGCCGATGAATCTGCCGCTGTTCGAGCGGCTCGGCGTGCTCGAGAAGGTGTGCGCGCTCGGGGTCTACAAGCGCGGCGCGGATTTCGAGGCGGACAACGATCGCGGCTATAACACCTTCGCGTTCGATCGTGCGCTCGGCAACAGCCCCCCGCACGCCTATCAGGTGTGGCGGCAGGACTTCGACCAGATGCTGTTCGAGCACGCGCGAGAGTGCGGCGCGAGCACCCGCGAAGGCCACGAGGCGCTCGCCTTCGAGCAGCGCGGTCCGCGCGACACGCGTCTCGAGGTCCGCGCCGACGACGGCCGCAGCTACCGCATCCAGACGCGCTACCTGATCGACGCCAGCGGCCGCGATACCTTCCTGGCCGGAAAAAAGAAGCTGCGGCGCAAGAATCAGCTGCACCAGAGCGCGGCGATCTTCGGGCACTTCCGCGGCGCGGACGCCAGGGCGGGGGAGGATGCGGGCAACATCAGCATGTACCGCTTCGAGCACGGCTGGATGTGGATGATTCCGCTGCCCGAGGATGTGATGAGCGTCGGCGCGGTGTGCTGGCCCGACTACCTCAAGCAGCGCAAGGGCCGCACGGTGGAATTCCTGCTCGAGACCCTGCAGCGCAACCCGGCATTGTGGCAACGCATGCAGCGCGCCGAGCTGATCGGCAGCGAGGTGCGTGTCACCGGCAACTATTCCTACGACTCGACCTGCATGGGCGGGCCGGGCTGGGTCCTCATCGGAGATGCTTTCGCGTTCATCGACCCGGTGTTCTCCTCGGGCGTGTATCTGGCGATGAGCGGCGCAGAGCAGGCGGCGCACGTGGTGGACAGGGCGTTGCGTGACCCGGCCGCAGAGGAAGCGCTGCTGCGCAGGCTGGAGAAGCGCCAGCGCGCCGGCATGAGGCGATTCTCATTTTTCATCTATCGCTTCAACGAGCCGGTGATGCGCGACATGTTCCGCAACCCGCGCAATGCGCTGAAGCTCGAGCAGAGCGTGATCTCAATGCTCGCCGGCGACCTGTTCGATGCGCCGCGGGTGCTCTGGCGGCTGCAGCTCTTCAAGCTGATCTATGGGGTTCTGGCACTGCGCAGCTGGGGGCGCTGGCGCGCCGGGCATCGCTATCGTCTCGCCCAGGCGCGCGCGCAATTCATTGGCGGCAATACGCCGCTCGACAAGGTCTGACGGGGCGCAGGCCACCCCCGGGGTCCGCGGTCCCCGTGGGGCGCGCGTCGAGACTTCAGCGCTTCGCGTCCCAGTACTCTTCCATTTTCCGGCGCATCGCCGGATCCGGGAGCCGACCGCGGCCGGCGGCCTGATTGTCCAGCAGGTGGCTGAGCTTGGTTGAGCCCGGGATGGCGCAGGTGACCGCGGGGTGCGAGATCACGTACTTGAGGAAGTACTGCGCCCAGCTGGTGACGTCGATGTCGGCCGCCCAGTGCGGCAGCTCACGATCCGCGGCCTGCCGGAAGAGCGAGGCACCTTCGAAGGGAAGATTGGCCAACACCCCGATCTTGCGCTCGAGCGCGGTCGGCAGGATGGTCTCAGCCGCATCCCGATTGGCAATCGAATAGTCGACCTGGATGAAATCGAGCGGGAAGTTGCGCATGACGTCGAGCATCTGCGGATGCTGGCCGATCCGGGAGGTGGTCACGCCGATGTAGCGGATCCGTCCCGCTTTCTTCCACTCCTGCATCGTAGGGATCAGCTTCGCCACACCGTTGAGGTTGTGAACCTGCAGGAGCTCCACGCGTCGCGTCTTCAGCCGCTCGAGCGATCGCTCGAAGCTCGCGGCGCCGCTCGGATTGAGCGGGTTGATGGATGAGCCCACGAGCTTCGTCGCGATGAACATCTTGTCGCGCGTGCCGAGGCCCTCGAGCGCCTCCCCGATCAGCGCCTCGCTGTCGCCGTAGGCGGCCGCAGTGTCGATCACGGAGGCCCCGAGCTCGCTCATGCGCTTGAGCTCGGCCCGTATCTCCTCGCGCGCCGAAGTGCGGAAGGTGTCGGTCCCTATTCCAATCGCTGCCAACCGCTCTCCGCTCGAGGGTATGGCTTTAGTGATCAGGGGGAGCGAGAGCGCTCCGCTCTCCGCGGCCCGCGAGGGAGCCCCGAGCAGGGCGCCGATGCCGACGGCGGCACCCGCTGCGAGAAAATCGCGCCGCGAAACATTCCAGCTCATGTGCCGGCTCATGTCGTGCTCTCCGTGCGCTGTGGCGACAGCTAGTCAACGTCGGCAAACGTCACGGTCACCTTGCCATGTTGGTACGGGCCCGGTGGTCCGCCGGGCAGCGCGCCGCCCACCTTCAGCCGATAAATACCGGGCGAGACGGTCTCGAGGATCGCGCCCTTCACGTCCGTGATGGCCCAGCGCGCGCGCAGCCCGAGACTCGAGGCGATCACGCTCGGATAGTCGAGCTCGAGGTTGAGGACCGCGCCCGCGAGGCTCACTCCGGTCAGCTTGAGGGCTTTGCTCGGCTCGCCGATCTCAGCTTGAGGCGGCGCGGGCATGATCACGACTCCGCCCTCGTAGCCGATCGTCAGCTGCGTGGTGCCGCGGGCGAGCATGAGCTCGAGCCGCGCGTGCGTGTCCTGCGGATTCTGCTCGAGCGTCGCCATAACGCGGCGCTCCTCGAGGAGCGCATCGCGCAGTTTCGCTCCGAGCGGGATCTCAGGGGCGAACAGCATCGGCACCGGAGCTCCCCGATTCTCGGCACGCAGCCGGATCTCACCGGCGGACTGCGTCACCTGCAGCGTGAGGTCCGAGCCCCTCACGCGCACGTGTCGGACGGTGATCGTGCTCCACTCTGGCGGCAGGTGCGGAGCGAAGCTCAAGCGACCTGAGGCACCCTGCATTTTGAGGCCCAGCAGCCCCTCGACGGTTGCATCCAGGAAGGACGCCGACGACCAGGTCTGCTCGGGGACCGACTCCACTTCCGGGTGGTAGTAGTCCCCGGCGAGCACTTCGTGCATGTGACCGAGGGAGTCGAGGGAAGTCCAATGAAGGAGCGCGCTCCAGATCGCAGAGGCGGTCAAGGGTCGGTGCGCCTGCCAGAACGTCGCGGCCATTCCGGAGCTGCCGAGAGCCCACACACTGCCGCTCGCATAGGAATTGGGGTTGTAGGTGCGGGCGGTCATCGCCTTGCTGCGGGTGCCCCAGTCCGCCTGGAAGTCGGAAGAGGCGAGCCGATCGAGGAGCGAATCACGCTGCAGCGGAGTCAGCAGGGAGTTGCGGATCATGGCCGCGGGATGGAGATCGGGATCCGTCACCGGGGTGCCGGAACGCGTATGGGCGCTGATCCACACCTGGTGACTCTCGTCCCAGTATCGCCGGACGACTGCGAGCCTCGCCTGCTCGCTCGTGCTGTGAGCCTGCCGCGCCGCGGCGGCATGGCCGGTCGCGCCCGCCAGATCGGCAAACGCCTGCGAGGCCGCCACCCAGCCGGCAGATAACGCCAGCTCGTCACCGAGCGGGTCCTGCTCGTTCTCGCCTTCCTTGTCCTCCGGTATGCGCGGCAGCCCATCGTGCGGATCGAGGAGCGTGCGGCAGTAGCGGTAGGCGGACTCGAGCGCCTTCCAATGATCCTTCACGAAGCGCAGGTCGCCGGTCGTGGACAGGTAGTCGTCGACCGTGCGAAGAAAGTCGAAGCTCAGGTCGACGTGGATGTAGAAGTAGGGGTACCGGCTCCAGTCCAGGAAGCGGGCGCTCTGCGTGAGCTCATGCCAGACCATGCCCGTTCTCGGGTCCTGGTACTTGAGAATGAATTCGAGCTCCTCGCGAGCCCGATCGTACTCACCGGCGGCGAGCAGCGCGTGCAGGGCGATCATGCCGTCTCCGGCGAAGAACCAGTCGTACTGCGGACGCCGGGCCTTGCGCGAAGGGCCGTAGCCGGCGACCAGCCCACACCCGAGGTCGACGTTGCACACCCACGCCTGATCGAGCGCGATCTCGGACCAGGCGAGGGCGCGATTGATGAGCGGGTCGGGCGTCTCGATCTGTAACGAGTTATCCAGCACACCCTGGTAGTGAGCGACGGCGGCTTCCTCGAGCGAGGCGCCCTGCTCGAGTAGTGTTCTCGCGATGGCGGTGGCGTCGGCGCCCTCGATGCCGGCTGCGATGATGACCCGCGCCTGACCTCGACCGCCGCCGGTGCGCAGCGTGAAGGCGAGACCCGGCGAGCGACTCACGCGCTGCCTGGCGTTTGGCGTGTCGTCGTGCGAGGCGATATCGGGCGAGCCGATGCTGGCGGTGAATCGGTGCAGTGGCTCGGAAAGCAGGTAGGCCGAAGCCGATGCATTCCAGACGCTCTCCTGGCCGCCCATCGAGGCGGGCCACATGAGATCCAGCACCGGATTGAAGCGAATCACCGCATCGACGGGACGCGCGCCCTGCGTTTCGTAGCTCGCGATCACGCCCGGCAGCTCGAGCGGCACGAACAGCTTCTCGCGCACGACGAAGTCGGGTCCGACATAGATGCGGGTCACCGCCTCAGGGGTGTAGATGATGCGGCGCAGGACCGCCTGGCCCTCGATCTCCGTGGTCGCGCCCTGCTGGCGAAAGCTGACCCGGTACGCGCTGAGGATCTGCACCGGATAGGCCCACGCTTCCAGCCCGTTCTCCGAGTAGCCAAAGAGCGCGGCGCGGCGGCCGTGGACCGAGATGAATCGCGAGGGCTCGGCGGACTCGCTACTCCAGGCGAGTCGACTCAGGGAGTGCCGTGCGGTGGGCTCGGACTGCGCTGCGCACGGACCCGTGCAGCTGAGCAGCACCCAGAGCGGGAGCAGCAAGGGTCCCCCCCGACGGCAGCAATAGCGGCGCGCTGGGGGCGGCTGCGCCACGGCACGCTCATGCGCGCACGTAACGACCGGGCGCATCTTCGAGCGCAGCGGACTCCGTGCCCGCCGCTCCCACTATGCGCGCCGGCTGTCGCTTCGGGCTCGAGTGCTCGACCAGCCAGCGCTGCCAGGTGGGCCACCAGGAGCCCTCGCGCAGCGGCGCGCGCTTCAGCCACTCATCCGGCGTCAGCGTCTCGGTGGCGTCGGACCAGCTGAGCACGCGGTGCCGGCGCTTGGGGTGCACCGGTCCGCTCACGATGCCCGCGTTGTGGCCACCGCTCGTCAGCAGGAACGTGTAGTCGGGGCTGCGCGTGAGCGCGCGCAGCTTGTATACCGAGCGCCAGGGGGCGACGTGATCCGTCTCGGTTCCGACCACGAAAAGTGGCGCGCGCACCGCCGACAGGTCGATCCGCTCACCCCGTAGCGTGAACTCGCCGCGCGCCAGCTCGTTCTTGAGGTACAGCCGCTCGAGATACTCGCTGTGCATGCGCCAGGGCATGCGCGTCCCGTCCGCGTTCCAGGCCATGAGGTCGTTGAGCTTCGGGCGCTCGCCGCGCACGTACTGATCGATGGCCGGCCCCCACAGCAGATCGCGCGAGCGCAGCAGCGTGAACGCAGCGCTCATGCGCTCGCTGTCGAGAACTCCGCTCTGATGCATCAGAGCCTCGAGCATGGCGATCTGGCTCGGGGTGATGAACACCGAAAGCGCCCCCGGCTCGGTGAAGTCCGTCTGGGCCGCGAGCAGGGTGAGGGAGGCGAAGGGATCCTCGCGAGCCTCGGCGAGTGAGGCGGCGGCGATCGCGAGCAGCGTGCCGCCGATGCAGTAGCCGACCGCGTGCACTTTCTGCCGTGGGACGATGCGGCGCACCTCGGCGAGGGCATCGAGGAACCCGAGCTGCAGGTAGTCGTCGAGGCCGAGCGCGCGGTCTGCGGCATCGGGATTCTTCCACGAAATCATGAAGACCGTGTGGCCGTGCTCGACCAGGTAGCGCACGAGTGAGTTTCGCGGCGACAGATCGAGGATGTAGTACTTCATGATCCACGCCGGCGTGATCAGGATCGGCTCGGCGTAGACGTCGGGGGTCTGCGGCGTGTACTGCAGCAGCTCGATGAGCCGGTTGCGGAACACCACCTTGCCGGGCGTTATCGCCACGTCCTTGCCGACCTGGAACTGCTCGGTGCCGGCGGCGCGCCCACCGCCGGCGACGCGCTGTGCGTCCTCGAGCCAGTTCTTCAGCCCGCGGATGAGATTGTGGCCCGACTCCGACGCGGTTCGGTTGAGGAGCTCGGGGTTCGTGTACAGGAAATTCGCCGGCGAAGCGGCCTCGAGGAGCAACCGTCCCGCGAAATTCGCGCGCGACACCTTCGGGTCAGCCGAGGCAGCCGAAGGGGGCTGGAGGGCCTGCTGCCACCACGAAGCCCAGTTGGCATAGGCGCGGGCGTAGGCGTTGAAGGGCCAGACGTTCCAGGCGGGATTGCCGAAGCCGAGCTCTTCGTGCCCTGGCGGGAGCGGCTGGCCGCCAGCGGCGCGTGCCGCGAATTGCCAGCTGTCGAGGAACTTCTCGGAGGCGCTTCGCGCCAGTTGCGCCTGCCGCGGCGGTTGAGTGGCCAGCTTGAGATACCACTCCCACCAGGCCTTGAGGTAGTCGTCCGGTGCGAGCCCGCCGGTGAGCGCCGCGAGCTGGGCACGTAAATGGCGCGTGATCTCGGCTTTCAGGGGCTCGCGCGCATCGCCCGGCGAGGCGTGGGGTGCCTCTGCGCCCCGAGGGGCACCTGCCGTCTCGCCGGCCGGGCGCGCACGCCGCCGGCCGCCCGCCGCGCTCGACCCACGTGTACGCGGGCGCCGCAGCGGCCCTTTCTTCTTCGAGTGAACCCTCCAGGCCGTTCTCCGTGAAAATCTAACCCGGCGTGC
>JACXTT010013710.1_pt1 | contig 10653 bp, 10 predicted proteins | sample 9270951 | NCBI WGS metagenome assembly JACXTT01 (sample SAMN15532306, study PRJNA645909) | rock metagenome | isolation source: weathered quartz diorite | place: Puerto Rico | collected 2017-06-21
CGCGCTCGGCGTGGTGGCGGCGCTCGCGCTCGGCTGCGGGTTGGCGTCGGGCCCCGAGCCGGCGGGCGGCGGGACCGGATCGACCACCTGGTAGCCGTGGCCGCCCTCGCACGCGCCGGTCATCGCCACGCTCGCGAGCAAGATCCGGAGGTGGGAGATGGTCCGCTGCCGCGGCCCGTCGCCGCCCGTCTCGCGCCGCGCGGCCTCGGGATCGGGCAAGATCTCAGTGAGCAGGCCGAGACGCTTCTTCTTGTCGTCCGACATCGTCACCCTCGCCGGGCGAGCGTATCACGCGCTTGTGACGCCGCGCCGACCGGCGTATTTTCGTCGTTTCGGGGGTACGTGATGCGATTCGGTCGCTGGGCGTGGCTGGTGGGTTGGTCGGGGGCATGGCTCGTCGCCTGCGGGGCGCGCGACGCCTGCCCCGCGGGGCAACGGGACTGCCAGGGCGCGTGCGTCGACTTGACCACCAGCGCCGCGAGCTGCGGTTCGTGCGGCAACGCCTGCGCGGCGGGCGAGGTGTGCTCGCTCGGCCAGTGCAGCCCGAGCTGCGGCGGCGGCACCAGCAACTGCGGCGGCTCGTGCGTCGACATCCGCTCGAACCCGAGCCATTGCGGCGCCTGCGGCAAGGTGTGCGCCGCGGGCCTGTCGTGCTCGCAGGGGAGCTGCGCGCTGTCGTGCGCGGGGGGCACGAGCAAGTGCGGCGCGTCGTGCGTCGACACCCACGTCGATCCGGCGCACTGCGGCGCGTGCGACTCGGCGTGCGCGCCGGGCGAGGTGTGCTCGCAAGGCAAGTGCGCGCTGTCGTGCGCGGGGGGCACGAGCAAGTGCGGCGCGTCGTGCGTCGACACCCAGACCAACCCGAGCCACTGCGGCAACTGCGACACGAGCTGCTTCGGCGGGCTCGGCGTGTGCGTCGCGGGCCAGTGCAAGCCGGCGAGCTGCGGCGACGGCGTGCAGAACGGCTCGGAGAGCGACGTCGACTGCGGCGGGATCTGCGCCAAGTGCGCCGACGGCAAGGCGTGCAAGCTGCCGGACGATTGCAAGAGCGCGCTCTGCGACATGAAGGCGTGCAAGGCGGCGGGCTGCAAGGACGGGCTGAAGAACGGCACGGAGACCGACCTCGACTGCGGCGGCAGCTGCGACCCCTGCGCCGTGGGCAAGAGCTGCGGCGGCGGCCTCGACTGCGAGAGCGCGGTGTGCACCAACAAGAAGTGCGTGGCGCCGAGCTGCGGCGACGGCGTGAAGAACGGCGGCGAGACCAACGTCGACTGCGGCGGGCCGTGCCCCTTGTGCACCGTGCTGACGCTCCACTTCGACGAGGGCGCCGGCGCGAGCGCCAAGGACGCTTCGCCCTCGGGCAACGACGGCGTCGTCACCGGCAACCCCAACTGGGTGACCGGCAAGATGGGCAAGGCGCTGTTCACCGACAAGCAATCGCACGTCGAGGTGAGCGACGCGGCGAGCCTCGACCTGCCGAACGGCATGACCCTCTCGCTGTGGGTCACCGCGGCGAGCGCGGCGACCTACGCCAGCCCGCTGATGAAGACCACGAACGGCGCCTGGAAGGACGGCTATGGCATGTACCTGGACAACGGCCTCTTGTGCGCCTACGTCAGCGAATGGTCGATGTACCGCGCGTGCGCGCCCTTCGCCGCCACCGCGCAGTTTCGCCACGTCGCCGCGAGCTACGACGGCGCGGTGCTGCGGCTCTACCTCGACGGCGTGGAGAAGGCGACGTTCGCCACCGCCATCGGCATCTCCGACACCATGACGACGCTCAACCTGGGCGACGCGAACGCGAACGGCAGCTACGTGTGGGACGGGGCGATCGACGAGCTCCGCATCTACGACTTCGCGCTGAGCGCCAAGCAGATCGCCGCGCTGGCCCAGCTCTCGAACCCGTGAGTCAAGCTTCGCGGAACGCGTAGGGCACCGCGGCGGCGTCGAGGCGGGCGCGGGCGACCTCGATCGCCACGGGGCTCGCGTCGGAGCCGATGAAGCGGCGGCCGAGGCGGGCGGCGACGACGAGCGTCGTGCCGCTGCCGCACATGAGATCGGCCACGGTATCGCCTTCGCGGGTGGAGGCGCGCAGGATGCGTTCGAGCAGCAGCTCGGGCTTCTGCGTGGGGTAGCCGGTGCCCTCGTTCCGCAGCGGGGTGTTGGCGACCATCGCCGGGATGTCGGTCCACACGCTGCCGATGCGGCGGCCCTCGTCGGCGTAGTAGCGGTAGGCCTTGCCGGCGATGACGCGCTCGCGGTAGCGGCGGCCCGCGTCGTCGACGCGGGTGAAGTGCATCTTCTGGCTCGTCTCGGCGAACGGCTCGCGCAGGAGCGGGTGGTCGACCGCGAACGGGAGCTCGCGGCGATCGCGCGCCGCGTACACCAGGATCGTCTGATGGGTCACGGCGAAGCCGCGCGCGCCGCGGCTGCCGTTGCCCGGCGTCCACACCACCTCGCCGGCGAAGGCGCGCCGGCCGAACACGCGATCGGCGGCGACCTTGGCCTCGTGCACCGCGCGCCAATCCATGTGGAGGTAGAACGCCCCGCGCTCGGAGAGGCGGCCCTGCACGCGCGCGAACAGGGGCTCGAGCGAGGCGACCAGGGCCGCGGCGCCGGCGCCGTCGACGTAGGCGTCGCGCCCGCTGTGCTTGTGGCGGCGGCCGCGCGCCTGGCCGCGCTCCTCGCGCATCGCCATGGTCGCGCCGACGGCGTACGGCGGATCGAGGTACACGAGGTCGAAGCGCGCCTCGGCGTCGAGCGCGTCGCACACCGCCGCGGCGTCGCCGTGCCAGAGCGCGTGCCCGGTCATCGGCGAGGGCGTATCACGGCGACGGGGCGGCGTGGCTCGAATCGCCGTGGCCCGGCACCGGCGGCATCGCCTGGGGATCGTCGAACAGCGCGGCGATCATCCGCTCGTCGGGCTCGACCTCGGTCGTGCCCGGCTCGGGGCGGCGGCCGCCGGGGAGGCAGCCCTCGGCGATCTCCGCCGGGATGCAGTCGATGCGCAGGTGCAGGTGATCGTCGTGGACGAAGCTGTCGCCGGGCTCGCGCATCAGGGTGGCGGCGCGCCACACCGTGGCGTCGCTCTCGCCGCGGGCCAGGGCGTGCTCGACGAGCAGCGCCTCGAGCCAATGGGCGACGAACAGGTACTGCACCGCCGCCTCGTCGTCGTTCACCAGCTCGCGCACGAGGATCCAGGTGCGCTCGACGTCGATGCGCACGAGCTCGGGAGGCTCGCGCCGCGCCACCGCCAAGCCGTCGGTGCCGAAGGGGATGAAGCCGTCGTTCTCGACCGGCCGGCCGTCGGGCGTGAGCGCGTAGAACAAGAGGTCGGCGTCGCGGCCGTTCTGGTGCGAGTGGTGGTTCGGGATGCGGCCGCCGCGCTTCTGCGACAGATCGCCGACGACCAGCGGCTCGCCGCCCGGCCGCTCGTGCGCCACCGCCCGCGCCGCGCGCATCACCGCGTGCACCAGGCGCGGGTTTCCCCAGCGCACGTCGTCGGCGCGCAGGCGCTTGAAGCCGTCGCCCTTCGCCGGCAGCGGCATGGCGTCGGTGAGCACGCCGCGGTACGGCTCGCCCACCGAGCCGTGAAAATTCGGCACGAGCGGTGTCGGCGTCGCGAAACAGCCGGCCGCGAGCGCACAGGCAGCCGAGAACAAGGGCCGCATCTCTTGAGAAGATACTGCGCCCGCGGCGATGGGCCAGTTTGCCGCAAGAATCAGATCTTCACGCAAGCGCCGTTCGACGGGGCCTTTTGCGGCGCGTCGCACGCCGGCGCCTTGCCGGTCTTGTCGACGCACACGCCGAGCCCGGGATAGCCCTTGAACATCGGGCCGTTCATCCGCGTCGCCAGGCAGGTGCCGCTGCCGCAGTCGCCATCGCCGCAGCAGAAGCGCATGCAGGTGCCGGCGAACTGGGCGCTCAGCGCGCAGGTCTCGCTGCCGACGCAGAACGGGCCCTTGGTGTCGTCGCACTTGCCGCAGAGCTTCTGGTCGTTCGGCGGGTCGTAGCACTTGAAGCCGTCGAGATCGCCGTCGGTGGTGTAGTTGGCGTCGCACGCCTGGCCCTTGCTGAAGTCGCACGGCGCGTTCGTCACCGGGTTGCAGCTCGCCAGCATCCCCGAGCCGGTGCTCGTCATCCCCGTGCCCGTGATGGGCCCGACCACCGTGACCGGCTCGACGCCGGTGCTCGAGGTCATGCCGCCGTCGGTCGTTATCGGCACGGGCTGCTTGCCGGAGGTCGTCGACACCGTGGACGTGGTGGTCCCACCCGCGCCGGCCCCTTGCACCACCACGACCTGCGACCCGCAAGCCGCGGCACACACCGCTCCGGCCCCGATCCCCACCAGCACCGCCGCCCGCATCCAAGGAGCATACCCCACCTCGAGGTCAGGGCGCGCCGGACAGCACGTCCCGGGGTGTGAGGCGTTTCACGTGCCGGAGCGCATCGAAGTCTTTGTCGACCGAGACCAACGACGCGATTCCCGCGTTCTCCATGACGCCCACGTGAACGGCGTCACGCGCGCTCAACCGGGGATGGGCGTCGAGAATGTCGCATGCACGAAGAATTTCGGCGGGTCCGACGGCAAGAACCTCGACCACGAGCGCCGCGGCCGCCCGCACCGCTGCGACGGCGTCCTTGACACCGGCTCGCCGCATGCGGACGTGCAGTATCTCCTGGAGAGCCTCGGTACTCGTCACTCCGTCGATCTCGCCCCGCCCAACGGCCGCCAGAACGGCCCGACACGGCTCCCGATGCGGCCCGGCGCCTCCGACGGCGTAGAGAAAAATGTTCGCGTCGATGAAAACTCTAGCCACGTCGCTCCTCGAGCTCGCGCTTCAAATCGCGCCACGAAGGCAGTGGGACGTCGGGGAGCTGGAGAAATGTGTGCGCTGCCTCGGCCCGCCGAGCGTCGTCCTTCCGGTCGAGCCATTGGGCGCGCGCAGCTTGGCGCATCAGGTCAGAAACGGAAGAATGCCGAGCCTTCGCCAACTTGGCGATCTGGCGAAATTCCTCCGGCTCCATCAGCACCTGCACGCGCTTCGTACGGGCCATGTGTCTATTATGCACATGTGCATGTGCATGTCAACCAGCCCGCCGATGGCGCCATGGGCGCGGCGAGGGTCGGTCATCGGGGCGACAGGAACGCGGCGAGGCGGGCTTCCACGGCTTGCACGCCGGCGGGGGAGGCGAACGACTGCGCGAGCGAGAGCTCGTCGCCTTTGCGGATGAGGTAGCCCTGGTCGACGAAGGCGTCGATGGCGTTCTCGAGCATCGGGCGGGCGACGGCTTCGGCGCGCTCGATCTCGCCGCGCAGGAACATCCGCTGGCCGGTCTTGATCGCGCGGAGCGCGAGCTCCTTGTGGCCGAGCGGGGCTTTCAAGAGGTGCTCGAGGCTCTTCGCGGCGACGGCGTAGGCTTCGATGAAGTTCTTCACCACCGCGGCGTAGAAGGCGATCCAGCCGGCGCCGTCGAGGCCGTCGTGGCCCGGGCCCGGCGCGAGTGTGTCGCCGGGCCCCGAGGCGAGCTCGCCCGCGTCGATCATCGCCGCCAGCACCTCTTCGAAGATGCGGTCGAAGGGCGCGTCGGCGCGGAACATGAACTCGTACTTGAACAGGCGCGAGAGCGACAGGACGCGCGCGCGGAGCTCGCCCGGGGCGATCGGCTCCTTGCCGAGAGCCGCGGCGATGAGCGCGCGGTCCACCAGGAAGTGGATGATGTGGTTCTTGGCGAAGTCGAGCCGCACGCGCTTCGGGTCGGGCACGGTGAAGATCACGTCGGTGCCGGTGTAGAGGCGCGAGCGCTCCTTCTCGTCGTCGTGCATCTCGCCGGGGACGTGCTGCTCGACCAGGCCGCTCTTGAGGTACAAGCGGAGGGCCTCGGCGATGCCCTGCTCGCGCAGGCGGGTCGCGCCCGGGGGCAGGAGCGACGGCGCGATCCGCGCGCCCGAGCGCTGCATCAGCTCGCCGGCGCGCATCGCCTGATCGACGAGGTCGCGCCACGCCATGCCGCGGCGGCCGTGGCCGAGCAGCACCAGCGCCACCAGCGCGCCCGGGGTCACCGCCGTCACGCGGTTGATCTCGTCCATCACCTGGTGGGCGAGGCGCTTGACGATCGCCCGGCGCTTGGCGGGCGTGGCCTTCTTGGCGTCGCCGAGGCCGAGCTCCGCCCGCAGCGCGCCGAGCTCGATGGGGCGGCCGATCTGCACGTTGAGCCGGCCGAAGCGATCGGCCAAGAGCTTGCCGGCGGCGAGCAGCTGCGAGGCGTCCTCGGCGCGCTTCTCGCCGCCACCGAGCTCGCGGGCGAACGCGCTCTCCTCCATCAGCCGCTCGTAGCCGATCGAGATGGGGAAGAAGTGCACCTTGCGCCGCTCGAGCGGCAAGGCGGCCGCCACCACCATGTTGAGCAGGCCGAGCATCGGCGGCAGGAGCTTGCCGGTGCGCGATCGCCCGCCCTCGAGGAAGAACTCGATGATCCAGCCCGCGCGCAAGAGCCGCCGCACGTAGGCGTCGACGACGGCGGTGTACAGCCGATCGCCGCGGAAGCTGCGGCGGATGAAGAACGCCCCGGCGCGCCGCAGCACCGGCCCGAGCGGGAAGAACGCCAGGTTGTCGCCGGCGGCGATCACCGGCAGCTGCAGCGAGCGCTGCCGCAACACGTACGACAGCACGATGTAGTCGACGTGGCTCTTGTGGCTCGGCAGGAGCACCACCGAGCCCTCGCGCGCGGCCTCGCGGATGCGCTCGATGCCCTCCTCGTCGACGTCGATGCCGGCGAACAGCCGCTCGAGCACCTGGCTGGCGATGGCCTCGAGGCTCCGCGCGGTCTCCGGATCGGGGATCGTCGCCAGCTCGCGCAGCATGTCGCGCGCGCTGTTCTCCATGCGGCCGAGCTGCTCGGGGTTCGGCCCGGCGAGCTCGCGGATCACCGCCTGGAGCTTCGGGCTCTTGACCATCTCCTCGCGCATGCGATCGGGCGGCTTGTAGGCCGGGCCGATGACGGCGCGCCGCTCGCGATCGACCTTGCGGAGCAGGGCCCAGCTGAGGCGCCGCACCAGCACCTCGCGCGGCTCGCCCGGCTGCTCGGCGAGGAACTGCGACAAGGACAGCGGCTCGCCGGCGCGGAGCTCGCCGCGATGGTAATTGATCACGATCTGCGCCAGCTGGCGGAGCTCGCCGGGGAAGTCCACCGGACCGAACACGGTGTCGACGATCGAGAAGCCGCGCCGCTCGGCGCGCCGGGTCCACAAGAGCAGCTGCGGCACCATGGTGATGTCGCGGTCCGCCTCGCTCTGGCGGGCCAAGAGCGCCGCGAGCAGCGCCGCGCCCTCGCTCCGGCCGGGGAGGCCGCCGGGGCGCTGTGGCGGGCGCTGGAGAAACAGCGCGGCCGATTGCCCCGCCCCGAGCGCGCGCTCGAGCTCGGCCACCTCCGACAGCTTCGAGCGCGACCAGCGCGAGCTCGACGGGGTCAGCGCCGCCGGCAGCTCGTTGACGAAGCCGATCCGCGGCAGGCGATAGCGCTGGGTCAAGTGATCGAGCGCCAAGTAGTCGAGCGCCGACACGTTGCGCAGCACGTACACCACGGGCCCGCGCGCGACGGCCGCCTCGACCTCGCGGAGCCAGCGCGGCTCCACTTCGAGGTGGCGGAACAGGCGATCGGTCGCGCGGCGGATCCACGCTTCGGCCAGCACCCGCGGGCTGTGCCTCAGCTGCCGCCACACGGCAAGCTCCGTCGGCACGCCGCGTGCTCCGTGCCCGGCGCGCGATGGATCTCGGCCACTCGCTGCTCGAGCGCGGTTCCACGGGGCTCCTGTTCGCCGCGCTGCTCGCGGCCGGGGTGGGCGCGCCGCTGCCCGAGGACTTGACCTTGCTCGTGGCCGGGGCGCTGGTGCGGCGCGGGGTGCTGCCCTTCGGCACCGCGCTCGCCGTGTGCTTCGCCGGCGTGGTGATCGGCGATTTCATCCTGTTCCACGTGGCGAGGCGGGTCGGCGTCGCCGCCGCGCGCGCCGCCAAGATCGACGCGAGCCCGCGCTGGGCCCGGGTCGACCGGCTCTTGTCGCGTCACGGCGCGTGGATCGTCTTCGCCGCCCGTTTCGTCGGCGGGATGCGCGCGGCCACCTTCGGCACCGCCGGCGCCCGCGGCATGCCGTTCGCGCGCTTCGCGCTGGTCGACGTGCTCGCCGCGGCCCTCAGCGTGCCGCTGATCGTCGGGCTCGGCTACGTGTTCGCCGACGAGCTCGAGCGGGTGCGTTCGGCGATCGGCCGGGCGCAGGAGGGCGTGCTGATCGCCGCCGCCTGCGCCGCCGCCGCCTACCTGCTGTTCAGCGGGTACCGCCGCCGCCGCCCGCCGCGTCCGGCCGAGCCGGCGTGAGCCCGAAGCTGCTCGGGGCTTGACGGCGGCTGGCAAACGGCTACGGAAAGATCCATGAAGCGCTTTGGTCTGCTGTTGCTCTTGGGGATGGTCGGTTGCGGGCCCACCTATGTCCGGGGGTCGGAGGCGCCGGGGCTCGACGACGCGGCGATGAGCACCGGGCTCGACAAGCGCGACCTCGAGACGCTGCTGCACGACAACCTCTCGGCGCTGCGCGACTCGGCCGAGATGCGCGCGTGGCTCGCCGAGGGCAAGAAGCCGCGCATCGCCATCTACCCGCTGATGAACGAGACCAGCGAGCACGCCGACAGCCAGCTCGACGCGATGCTCAGCGACATCGAGAGCTACCTGGTCGAGTCGAACGCCTTCACGGTGATCAGCCTCGAGCGCCAGCGCGAGATGATGGCGGAGGTCGAGAAGCAGCACGGCGGCGGGTTCGATCCGAAGAACATCGCCGCCTACAACAAGCAGCTCGGCGCCGACTACTTCATCACCGGCAAGGTGTTCAGCTCCGACGAACGCACCGCCGAGGCGCGCCGGGTGCAGTACTTCATGTACCTGCAGATCCTCGAGGTGGCGACCAGCGCCATCAAGTGGCAGCACAAGAGCGCGCTCACCAAGGGCCTGGTCGGCGGCTGAGCGGCATGCGCCTCCTGGTCGCGGCCTCCCTCGCGCTCGGGCTGTGCGGCTGCCCCGGGCACGAAGCGCGGGTCGAGACCGCGCTGGCGGCGCTCGACGCCGGGCAGACCGACGCGGCCATCGGCGCGCTCGACGTGGAGCTCGGCGTCAAGAAGCCCGAGGATCTGCCGGCGGTCGAGGGCGACAACTCGCTCTTGCTGTTGGATCGCGCCACGCTGTTGCAAGCGGAGCAGCGCTTCGATCTGTCGCAGCGCGACTTCGGCGCCGCCGACAAGGCCATCGAGGTGCTCGACCTGTCGCGGAGCGCGGCGCACGACCTCGGCCGCTATCTGTTCAGCGACGACGTCGGGCCGTACCGCGCGCCGGCGTTCGAGAAGCTGCTGCTCAACAGCCTCAACATGCTCAATTACCTGGCGCGCGGCGATCTGTCGGGCGCGCGGGTCGAGGCGCGGCGGCTCGCGGTGATGCAGAAGTACCTGAAGGACGCGGGCGGCGGCGGCACGCTCGCGGGGCTCGGCAGCTGGCTCGCCGGCTTCACCTTCGAGAAGTCGGGCAACAAGCCCGAGGCGCTGCGCTGGTACGAGGAGGCGCTCGCCTACCGGCCGTACCGCTCGCTGGTCGATCCGCTGCGCGTGCTCACCGGCGGGCAGCCGACCAGCAAGGCGATCGACGAGCTCGTGGCCGGGGCCGGCCCGCTCGACGCGACGGCGCAGACCGGCGAGTCCGAGCTGGTGGTGGTGGTCGGCTACGGCCGCGTCCCGCCGAAGCTCCCCGAGCGCATCCCGATCGGCCTCGCGCTGACGATGGTGGCGATGTACATGAGCCCGGCCGACAGCGCGCTCGCCGCCGACCTCGCCGCCAAGGGGCTGGTGACCTGGGTGAACTTCCCGCGGCTCGGCCCGGCGCGCGGCACCTACTCCATCCCCGAGCTCATCGTCGACGGCCGCGCCGCCGAGCTCGAGCTCGCGGTCGACGTCGAGCACGAGGTGCGGAGCGAGTGGGACAAAAACGAGGGCACGGTGGTGCTCGCGGCGGTGACGCGCACCATCACCCGGCTCGCCGCCGGCGCCGCGGTCGAGGCCGGCACCAACGCGCTCGCCAAGGACAAAAGCGGCATCCTCGGCCTCTTCGCCGGCCTCGCCGCGAGCGCCGCGCTCACCGCCGCCGACACCCCCGACACGCGCAGCTGGGTGACCCTGCCGTCGAACGTGGCCATCGCCCGCCTGCGCGTCCCGCCCGGCTCGCACACCGTGGTGGTGCGCGCCCGCGGCATGGCCCGCAGCTTCCGCGTCGACTCGACCGCCGGCCAGTGGTCCCTCGTGACGATGCAGGCCCTCCGCTAGCGTTCCCCTACCCAACCTCCCCCGCTGCATTTTTCTTTTGCGGGCCGGTCCAGCTTTTTTTTGTCCCAGGCTGCGCGTATCTTCCCGCCTCCGATCCGGGGAGGCGCGGATGGAAGCACGAGAGCAGGAAGGGTCGAGTCAGGCGCAGGTGGTTCGCGCGGTGGCGATCGGCGCGCCGATCCCGGGGCGCCCGTTTCGCGAGGTGCTCGCCGAGGTGCTGAGCGCGCGCGGGCTCGAGGCGCTGGGGAAGGCCGCCACGGAGCCCGCCGGGGCCATCGCCCTGCGCGTGGCGTCGCCG
>JACXTT010013711.1_pt1 | contig 10653 bp, 9 predicted proteins | sample 9270951 | NCBI WGS metagenome assembly JACXTT01 (sample SAMN15532306, study PRJNA645909) | rock metagenome | isolation source: weathered quartz diorite | place: Puerto Rico | collected 2017-06-21
AAAATTCCAAACGCAAAATGCAAACACGATGTTACTTGCGGCCACGGGGTGAACGCCGCAGCGATTTTCACCTCGTTGCGACTGACCTCGCGATGTTTGCATTTGAATTGTGCATTTTGAATTGATCAGTGCACAGGACCTTTCGACCAGCCGACGTTGGAATAAGACTCCGAGAACACGCGCATGTGCTCCTGTAGCGCCGCCACGAGATTCGGAACGAACTGCACCGGCACGACGACGCGCGCACGAACGGGCGCGCGCACGACATGGTCCGTCTCGGCTTCCCGCAGCTCCTTTTCGGAAAGCGGCATCACCTCGCAGAAGGTCAGCGTGAAGTCGAAGGGGGTATGTGCGATCGAACAGAAGTTCGCGTAGGTACGCGGTTCGCCTGGTTGGTCGTCGGGAACGATCGTGAAGTTAATCTGCTTGCGCTGTGGAGTCTCGTCGGCCATAGACGCCAATACTAGTCCACCGGCGAACGAACGCGAACCAGTCGATTTCACGGAGGTCATCGAAATAGGAGTAAACGACCGGCGTGACGAGCAGCGTCAGCAGCAGGCACAACACCTGACCGCCGAGAATCGTGACGGCCATGGATGCGCGTGACCCTGCGCCTGCGCCGCGGCCGAACGCAATGGGCAACATCCCCGCGATGATCGACAGCGTCGTCATCAGGATCGGCCTCAGACGCACATGGTTGGCGGCGACGATCGCCTGGTGCCGCTCCAGGCCGTGTGCACGCAGCGTATTCGTGTAGTCGACCTGCAGGATCGAATTCTTCTTCACGATGCCAAACAGCATCAGCATCCCGATGGCGCTGTACACGTTCAGTGTCATACGGAAAGCCATCAACGCCAGCAGACCCGCAGGCACGCTGAGCGGCAGTGACGACATGATCGAAAACGGGTAGATGAAGCTGTTGAACTGCGACGCCAGCACCATATAGATGAACGTCACCGCAAGAAAGATGGCGATGACGAAATCGTTCGAGGCTTCGTTGAGTGTGCGGGCGTTGCCGCCGAAGACGACCTGATACCCAGGCTTCAGGTGCATGTCATCGACTTTCCGGCGCGTCTGGTCAAGCACCGTGCCGAGCACCGCACCGTCAAGGCTGGCGTTAACCGTGATCTGTCGCTGGCGGTTATAACGATCGATCGACGCGGGTGCCGAGCCCATGCTCAGTTGCGCGACGTCGCTGACGCGCAGCGCGCGCTGGGTCGTCGAGGGAACGAGCAGATTGCCCATTAAGGTCGGGTTGTTTCTGAATTGTTCGTCGAGCCGCAGGACGACGCCGTATTGATCATCGCCGTCCTTGAACTTGGAAACCTCCTCGCCGCCGACGAGCGTCCGCAGATTGGTCGCCAGCGAGTCGATCGGCACTCCAAGGTCGGCCGAACGTGCCCGATCGACGTTGACGCGCAACTCCGGCTTGGTGAAATCGAAGTTCGAGTCCACGTCAGCCACGCCAGGAATCTCCTTCACTTTCGCGAGCAGCTCGGTCGTGTACACCTGAAGCTGTTCGAGATCCGGGCCCTGGATGAGCGCCTGCAGCCGGTTACCGCTGTACCCACCGCCGGTGGAGGCACCCGAGATATCCGTGCCGCCGCTGATGCGCGTGCGAGCCGCCTTGTATCTCGCCAGCGACGCGCGCGCGCGCCGCATGATGTCCTGCTGCGACAGCGACCGCTCTTCAAGCGGCTTGAGACCGACGTAGAAGTTGGCGTTCCCCGCGTTGATGTTCGCGAAGATCAGCTCGACGCCCGGAAGCCGCTTGAGGTCGCGTTCCATGTCGGCGGTGTAGCCCTCGGTGCGCTGATAGCTCGTCCCGGAGGGAAGCTTCACGTTGACGCTGAACTCGCTCTGATCGTCGTCAGGAACGAGCTCCTTGCCGATGTGCGGATAGAGCAGCACGGCCGACCCGGCTACCGCAGCGGCGATGCCGGCCATTTGGAGGCGGTGCGTCAACGCCCAGTGCAGCATCCGGCCGTACCGCGCGTCGAGCCACGCGTAGAAGCCGCGTGATTTGGACGTCACGCCGTGGCCGTGCGAGTCTTTCTGTTTCAGCCACATCGAGCAGAGCGTCGGCGTCAGGGTGAACGAGACGAGCATCGAGATCATGATGGCCGCCGCTGAAGTGATCCCGAAGCTGTAGAAGTAGCGGCCCACCTGGCCCGTCATGAACGCGACGGGCAAGAAGATCACGCACAGCGACAGAGTGGTCGCCATGACGGCAAGGCCGATCTCCTCGGTGGCCTTGATGGCTGCCTCATGCGGCGTGACGTGCTTCTCCTCGACGTAGCGGAAGATATTTTCGAGCACGACGATCGCGTCGTCGATGACGATACCTGTCGCCAGCGACAGCGCCAGCATCGTCATGTTGTTCAGCGTGAAGCCGAACGCTTTCATCACCGCGAACGTCCCGATGATTGACGTCGGGATGGCCAGCGCAGCGATGAACGTGACCTTCGGATTCCACATGAACAGGAAGACGACGAGGCTCGCCAGCAAGGAACCGAGAATCAGGTGCAGCTTGATGTCCTCGAACGATCGCCGGATGAAGCGAGACTGGTCGCGGATCGGCTGAATCCGGATGTCCGGCGGCAGCGTTCGCTTGATCGATTCAACGCGGGCGAGTACGCGATCGACAACATCAACGGTGTTGGTGCCCGATTGCTTCTGAATCAGCAGGGACACCGCGGGAACGCCGTCCAGTCGACCGGCGCCTCGAATCTCCTGGACACCGTCCACGACGCGGCCGACGTCCCCAAACGTGACGACGGATCCGCTCCGGTACGCCAGGATGATCCGGTTGAAATCGTCGACGTTCTGAAGGCGTCCCATCGTGCGCAGATCGATTTCGGCGGGGCCGGCGATAAAGCTGCCGCCGGGCACTTCGACGTCCTGCCGCTGGACCGCTTCTCGTACCTGATCGACCGTCAGGCCGTAGGCGTTCAGCCGGTCGGCGTTGAGCAGCAGATCGATCTCCCGATGGCGATCGCCGATAAACGTGATCGCGCCGACATCCTCGACGGTCTCGAGGATCTGCTTGACCTGCTTGTCGACGATCGTCGTGAGCTCCTTGGGTGTGCGCGATCCGGAAACGACGAGCGTCAGCACGGGGGCGGCATCCGGATCCGCCTTCGTGATCACCGGCGGCAGGGTGTCTTTCGGGAAGTAGCGCGCGGCGGCTCCGATCTTGTCGCGCACGTCCTGCGTGGCGCTTTCGATGTCGCGTTCGAGGACGAATGAGATATTGAGATTCGCACGGCCGGGATCCGAACTCGCGCGCAGTTCGTCGATCCCATTGATCGTGTTGACGGCTTCCTCGAGCGGCTTGGTCAGCTGCGTCTCGACTTCCTCCGCGCTCGCGCCAGGCAGCTGCACCTGCACGTTGACGATCGGCACATCGGTCTTCGGCATAAGGTCGAGACCGAGTTGGCGATACGAGAACCAACCAATGACGATGATCGCCGCCGAGATCATGATGGCGAAGACAGGGCGCTGAACGCTGACGCGGGAGATGATCATGGCGTGCTCCGCCGCGCGGTAACTGTTACGCCTGCGGAAAGCTGGTTCAGGTTCGAGGTTGCCAGCGTTTCGTTGCCGTGAAGGCCATCGACGATTTCAATCAGGGTTCCCTTGCGGGCTCCAGTCGTCACGTTCTGCGGACGGATCGTTCCGTTGTCGACGATGAACACCGTCGAGACGCCGGCCAGCGTCGAGATGGCATCTTCGGGTGCAGCGATAACGGCGGAATCGACGTGCGTGAGGATGGCGCCTTTTGCAAAGAACCCCGGCTTCAGCCGGTGGTCGGGATTGGGCAGTTCCGCTTCGACCGCAAACGTTCGCGTGGATTGGTCCACGGCCGGACTGACGGACACGATCCGTCCGCGGAACATGTCGTTCGGGTACGACTCCACGCTGAACTGGATCGGCATTCCAGGCTGGATAACGCCGGCGAATTTTTCCTGGGCGGCGGTAATGACCTTGAGCGGATCCATCTGCACCAGCGTGATGACCGGCGTGTCTTCCTTAATGAACTCGCCAGGCTGCACGAGGCGATCGGCGACCGCGCCCGCAATCGGCGCGCGGATCGTCGCGTCGTTCAGCTTTTTCTGGGCAAGGTCGTACGCCGCGCGGCGGTCCTGCAGGCTGGCTTTGAGACTGCGGACGGTTTCAACCGCGGATTCATACGCGGCCTCGGCGACCTTCAGCTTCGTTCGAGTGGCTTCGACTTCGGCGCCAGCGAGTAAGCCGCGCGCCGCGAGTTGCTCGGCACGCTGGTTCTGCGTTTTCGCGTCGTCAAGGTTGGCAAGAGCCGTACGGATGGCAGCAATCTGATCGTCGGACAGCGGCTCGCTACCTTCGCCGGACATGCCGAGCTGCGCCTCCGTCTGCCGGAGCGCGCTTTGCGCGCGTTCGAGCGCCAGCTCGAGCTCGCGGGGCGCGAGCCGCACGAGTTCCTGGCCGCGAGCGACGTTATCGCCGAGCCGGACCGAAACGCTCTCGACTACACCGGCTGCTTCGGCGCTGACTTTGGCCTGGTCCGGCGACACGAGTGTGCCCGCCAGATCGACGCTCCGCTGAATCGAGATGTGTTGAACGGGAGCCGTCGAAACGGCTATCGCGGAGCGGCCGGCATCACGGCGCGCCTGGCCGGCGGCGCCGGTACAACCCGCAACGACAAAGAGGGACAGTAGTACACCTGAAAACCACCGGTACAGCACGCAGCGTCCGCCCTTAAGAACGAATGTATGAAGCCGAGTTGCCCGCGCCGAACGGTCGCGCGAGGGCGATATATGGATGTAATACGAGTGGCGACGCCGGATTGTTTAGAGGGCTAGTACTTCCGCATGACGCCGACGACGACGCCCTGCACCTGTACGCGGTCCGGCTCCACCATGATGGGCTGCATCGCGGGGTTGGCGGGCTGCAGCCGCACGCGCCCGTTCTCGCGATAAAACTTCTTCAGCGTCACGTCCGTGCCGCTAACCAGGGCGATCACCATCTCGCCGTTGTCAGCGGTTTTGCGGTCTTCGACGATGACAAAGTCACCGTCGCGAATCTGCTCATCGATCATCGAGTCGCCCTTGACCCGAAGGACGTAGGAATCGCGTTTGCCGGCGAGCGTTTCGGGCACGGCGATGGTTTCGTTGCCCGCGACCGCTTCGATAGGCGAGCCGGCGGCGACAAATCCGAGCAGCGGCAATTCCACGGCGCGGCCACCGCCGCGTGTGGGAACGAGCTCGACCGACCGGCTGCGGTTCCAGGCGCGCCGGATAAATCCCTTCTCCTGCAGGTTCGATAGATGTTTATGGACGGTTGCCAGCGAAGAGAGATTGAATCGCCGTCCGATTTCTTCCAGGCTCGGCGCGTAGCCGTGGTTCTGGATGAACTCGTTCAGGTAATCGAGGATTTCACGCTGCCGTTTCGTGAGCGGGAGCATTTCATTCCTCCTGTTCGGTCGAGGTGGCGAGACTATAATGCGAACAGAAGGCGAAGATCAAGTGGATTGCGCCAAGGCGAGGCAGGTCCTACACTCGAAAAGCCAGCCCCGGAGAACGGTATGAAGCATCGATTGTCGGCGGTTGTCGTCGGCCTGCTTGTGGTGGCCGGCGTGGAGTTGCCGAACCTGACGCTGCAGGCCGCGGCGATTTCCAAGCAACAGGCTGATCTGTTCGCTCGAAAGGTTGCGCAGATCGTCGGGCAGGCCGACCGCCTCGAGAAGCCGGGCTCGCGCCGCACGTCGGTCAGCGAGAGTGAGCTGAATTCGTGGTTCGCATACAGCGCCACGCCGCTGCTTCCCGCCGGCGTCGCCGAGCCGAGCATCACGATGGTCGGCAATGGAAAGCTCGCCGGCAAGGCGCTCGTCGATCTCGACGCCATCGCGAAGAAGAAACAGAGCGGCGGCACATTCGATCTGTGGAATCTCGTCGGCGGCAAGGTTCCAGTCAATGTGACCGGGACACTGCGGACCAGGGATGGGCAGGGAACCTTCCTTCTCGAGAGTGCCGACATTTCCGGTTTGCCGGTGCCTAAGACGTTCCTGCAGGAGCTCGTGAGCTATTACTCGCGCACCCCGAACAATCCGCGAGGCGTGAACCTGGAAGATCCGTTTGCGCTGCCGGCATCGATTCGGCAAATCGATGTCGGCGCCGGGCAGGCCGTCATCGTCCAATAATTGAACGACTTCCTCGACACGCCACTCCAGTTCTTGAAGGGCGTCGGTCCGCGGAAGGCCGCGGACCTCAAACGCGCTGGTCTGGTCACCATTGAAGACCTTTTGTACCGGCTGCCATTCCGTTACGAGGACCGCAGCCACATGCAGCCGATCGCCTCGCTGCGCCCCGGCATGCGCGCCGCGGTGCTGGGTGAGATCAAGAGCGCACATCTCGCGGTCACCGGGCTCCGGGGGTCAAGGTTCTTCCAGCCGGGTGTGGGGGTGGGAAGCGGCGCCATCCGATGCACCTGGATGAACCAGGCATTCCTGCAGGACATCTTGAAGCCGCACCTCTCGGTCGTGATCTTCGGCGACGTGAAGCTCGACTCGACCGGCATGCATTTCATGAATCCCGAGTACGAGCTGATGTCCGAGGAGCTGGAATCGGTGCGCACGGCGCGCATCGTACCGTTCTACGAAAAGACGGGTACCGTCACGCCGAATATGCAGCGTCGGATCGTGCGTCAGGCGCTCGATCAGCTACCCGCCGAAATTCCTGACTTGTTGCCGTTGGACATGCGTGCTCGGCTGGAACTTGTCGACCGCCGCGTCGCGCTCGAGGGAGCGCACTTCCCGGCAAACGACGTCAAGGTGGACGAGCTCAACGCGTGTCGAACGCGTCCGCAGCGGCGGATGGTCTTCGAGGAGTTCTTCCTGTTTCAGATCGGCCATGCGTGGCGGCGACACGCCACCAGCATGGAACTGAAGCCCTACGTCCCGAAGGTGGACGATAGGATCCGAGCGTCGGCCGCAAAGATCCTTCCGTTCAAGCTGACGTCAGGGCAGCGCGGGGCGGTGAAGGAGATCGTCGACGACATGCTGCGGCCGCAGCCGATGCATCGGCTGCTGCAGGGCGATGTCGGCGCAGGCAAGACGATCGTCGCGCTGCTGGCATCGATTGTCGCGATGGAGAACGGGCTGCAGGTGGCGTTTATGGCGCCCACTGAAATTCTTGCCGCGCAGCATTTCGGAAACATTGCGAGACTCTTGTCGCAATCGCGTTTCCGCGTAGACCTGCTGACCGGCAGCACGCCAGGGCTCAAAAAGCACACGGTGCACTCGCACATCGAGCGAGGGACGACGAACCTCATCGTCGGCACACATGCACTGGTGCAGGAATCGATCAAGTTCCACAAGCTCGGCCTCGTGGTGATCGACGAGCAGCACCGGTTCGGCGTCGAGCAACGCGCCGCACTGCGCGCGAAAGGTCTCCGGCCGGACGTGCTGCTGATGACGGCTACCCCGATTCCGCGCACCCTCGCGCTGACCGACTACAGCGAGCTCGACGTGTCGAAGATTCCCGACCTACCGCCGGGTCGCAAGCCGGTGCGGACCTGGGTCAAGCCCGAGTCGAGGCGCGACGAGATTTATCAGCTCATTCGTGAGCAACTGGATGCCGGACGCCAGGCGTACATCATCTATCCGCTCATCGAAGGCTCCGAAAAGATCGACTTGAAGTCGGCGACCGAAATGGCTGACCACCTGCAGACTGAAATTTTTCCAGCCTACCGAGTGGCGCTCCTCCATGGACGGATGAAGCAGGACGTCAAGGACCGCGTCATGCACGCGTTTGCGGCAGGGCAGATCCACATCCTGGTGTCGACGACCGTCGTTGAAGTCGGCGTCGACGTGCCGAACGCCTCCATCATGGTTGTCGAACATGCCGAACGCTTCGGCCTCTCGCAGCTGCATCAGCTACGTGGGCGAGTCGGCCGAGGCGAATGGGAATCGCATTGCATCCTGCTGTATCAGGCGCCGTGGACCGACGATGCGCGGGAGCGGTTGAAGGCGATGGCGACGACAAGCGATGGGTTCGTCATCGCGGAGCGCGACCTCGAGCTGCGTGGTCCGGGTGACTTCTTCGGCACACGGCAGTCAGGAGTGCCGAAGCTGCGCACCGGCGATCTCGTGCGGGATCGCGACATCATGGAGGCGGCGCATCGCGAGGCGCGAACGCTCGTCGATCAAGGCGGCTTGTCAGGTGATCTCCTGCAGTTCGTCCAGCAGCGATGGCAGGAGCAATTCGGATTGATTGAAGTCGGGTAGCACGAAGGCCACGAAGCAATGCGAGTGATCGCGGGACGTTTCAAAGGACGACGTTTGAAAGCGCCCACCTGGGAGGGCCTTCGCCCTACTTCGGACAAGCTGCGCGAAACGCTTTTCAACGTTCTCGCGCCGCGCATCGAGGGCGCGCGCGTGCTCGATGGTTACGCAGGAACGGGTGCGGTGGGCATCGAAGCGATCAGCCGCGGCGCCGCGCATGTCACGTTCGTCGAGCAAAACCGCCGCGCCGCGCAGTTGATCGCCTCCAACCTGACAGAGTGCGGCATTGAGGGAGGCTATACTATTCGATGCGCTGAGGTCGGTGCGGAGCTGGATGCGCACGCGGCCGCCGCGACCTTCGATCTGATTCTGCTGGATCCGCCGTACGACATCGACAACGTAGGATTCATTCTGGAGGCGGCGGCACGTCACCTGGCCGGCAACGGGTTGATCGTGCTGGAACGCGCCACGCGGCGGGAGCCGCAGGAATCGGGCGCGCTGCGCCGCATCCGCGACATGAAATCCGGCGACAGCACGTTGTCGCTATTTGTGATTCGCGATTAGCGATTCGTGATTTGGCAATCACAAATCACTAATCACAAATGGAGCATGAGATGCCAGGGCCACCGCAGGGGCGACTCGCGATTTTCCCGGGGTCATTCGATCCGCTGACGAACGGCCACGTCGACATCATTCTCCGCAGCGCGCACCTGTTCGAGCGAATCATCATCGCCGTGCTCGTGAACGCCGAGAAGCAGCCGTTGTTTTCCGCCGAGGAGCGCGTCGAGATCATTCGGGATGTGTTCCGCGAGTACCCGAACATCGAGGTGGACACCTTCGACGGTCTGCTTGTCGAGTATGCGCGCCGGTGCCGGGCCAGCGCGCTGATTCGCGGTCTCCGTGCGGTCTCGGATTTCGAATACGAGTTCCAGATGGCGCTGATGAATCGGCATCTGGAGCCGACACTCGAGACAGTGTTCATGATGCCGGCGGAGCAGTACACGTATCTCAGCTCCCGTTTGATCAAGGAAGTGTTCAGCCTCGGCGGCGAAGTTCGCGGACTGGTGCCGTCGACCGTTGAGCAATGGATGCGCAGGAAAACCAAGGTTCAACCCGTTTGAGAGGTTCGCAATGTCTATCGCGCTCGCACAACGTCTGGCCAATGTAACCGGTTCGGCAACGATGAAAGTGGCGGCGGAGGCCGACCGCTTGAAGCGCGCCGGGGTCCAGGTTGTGGATTTTGGCGCGGGAGAACCGGATTTCCCGACACCCACGCACGTCAAAGACGCGGCGAAGGCGGCAATCGACGCGAACTTCTCGCGCTACACCAACGCCATGGGAATCCCGGAGTTCCGCGAGGCGGTGTGCGCGCAGTACAAGCGTGACTACGGCATCGACGTGTCGGTACCGGAAGTGGTACTCACCAATGGCGGCAAGCAGGCGCTGTTCAACACCGCCCTCGCGCTGTTCAACCCGGGCGACGAGGTGATCACGCACGCGCCGTACTGGCCGACGATTCCCGAACAGATCAAGATCGCGCAGGCGACGCCCGTGATCGTGCCGACCAAACCGGATGACGGCTTCACTGTTCACCCGGACAAGATCATCGCGGCGATTACGCCGAAGACGAAGGCGATCATCATCAACTCGCCGTGCAACCCGACCGGATCGCTGACCGATGAAGCGGCGATGACGCCGATTGTCGAAGCGGCGGCGGCGCGAGGCATCTGGATGATCGTCGATCTCTGCTACGAGCATTTGATCTACGACCAGGTGCAGCACAATCTGCCGAAGCTGCTCTTTGACAGGCATCGCGATCGGTCGGTGATTTGCGGATCGCTGTCGAAGACGTATGCGATGACAGGGTGGCGTGCGGGGTGGACAATTGCGCCGAAGGACCTGACGCAGGCGTTCAACGTCATCATGGGCCACACGACGTCGAACATCGCATCGATCGTGCAGAAGGCGGGAGTCGTGGCGCTGAACGGCCCACAGGACGGCGTCAAGGTGATCCTCGACGAATATCGCCGACGTCGCGACGCGCTCCACGGATGGCTGACAGCGAATCCGGCGATCAAGTGCGTCAAGCCGCGCGGAGCGTTCTACCTGTTCCCGGATATCTCGGAACTGCTCGGCGGCGAGGTGAAGACCTCCTCGGAGTTCGCCCAACGGCTGATCGAGCAGGAGCACGTCGCGCTGACGCCCGGCGAAGGCTTCGACGCGCCCGGCTATCTGCGCATCTCCTATGCGACCTCGATGGATCAGTTGCGCGAGGGAGCCACGCGGATCCTGCGACTGGCAGAGAGCATCCAGCCAGCCAGGGCCGCTGCACGCTGACACGGGCCACAGAGACTCAGAGACGCAGAGTAGTAATGTTGTCCTCTGAGTCT
>JACXTT010013712.1_pt1 | contig 10653 bp, 7 predicted proteins | sample 9270951 | NCBI WGS metagenome assembly JACXTT01 (sample SAMN15532306, study PRJNA645909) | rock metagenome | isolation source: weathered quartz diorite | place: Puerto Rico | collected 2017-06-21
AAGTCTTCAGATCCGTGAGTCCCAATTTATCGAGAAGATGATGAAGCGAACTAACGTCGTACAAATCGAGAATCGCCGTCGCTTTCTTTAGATCGCCTCCCGCCTCAGACATCGCGCGCGTGACGATATTCTTTTTGCAAGCGAGAACCTGCTGGTGATATCCGCGCGGACCGATGAGTTCAAAGAGATCTTCGGGGAGATCCTCAGCCAATACCATCGGGTCGGACCCGAACGCGATGGCATGCTGGATGACATTCTGGAGCTGCCTCACATTGCCGGGCCAGCATACACGGTTCATCTCGGTGGGACTAAACAGCTCCGTGACCGCCGCATACGGTATGGAGGAGTCTACATAAACAGTTAGCCCCGGGGCTGGAGATGTTCACACCAAATCAGCAGCAGGGATGTTGCTCGCTCGCCGTTCTCCGTCTTTCTCGAACGGGAGGATCATAACCTTCCAGAACTCGTTAGACTTGGGATAGGTACTCGGATCAACCACGCCAAGTCGTTCTGGCAAGCTCCCTGGTCTGTACGAGAAAGTGCCAAATAGGATGTCGATGAACGAAAGTGTGACCGCATAATTCTTCGACTCTTCGAGATTCGCGCTGTGATGAAAGCGATGCAGTTCTGTTCCCACAAACACGTAATTGAACCATCCGGCCCGGATGTCTACGTTGCAATGCGAGATTAACGCCTGGAATGTGACAATGGTGCTTACCAACAGCACTGTTTCCGGACTTGCACCGAGATAGTACAACGGCAGCAAAGTCACCAGCCCGCGGACAATGAATCCGTTAATCGGGTGGGACGCCGGGTGCATCAACACGTACACTTGCTCGGGAAGATGATGCGCTGCATGACTTCGCCAGAGGAAATTCCCGAAGGTGCCGCCCAATTCGTGACTCCATCGGTGTTGCCAGTAATTGAGAAACTCGACAACCACCAGCGCAACGGGCACTGAAAGATACAGTGGCCAGTTGGTAATGGGACCCGCGTGACCGGTATTCAGTCGAATGGATGCAAGGCCGAAGAGCCCGTCGATCGCCGCGAACGAAGCGCCTCCAGCCGCGATATATTTGAGATCACGCAAGAAGGATCCCCACGTCATCTTCCATTCGCGCCGGACGGGAAAGAGAAACTCCAGAGTAACCAATGTCACAACATCGATGATCAACAACGTCATCAAGACGCCGGAGTAGTTTCCTCGATACGCAACTGCGCGCAAAGCAACGACGACATTGAACGCGAACAAGATGGGCCATGTCAGCCATGTGACGGCCCACGGTGTATTGGTTTTCATATTCTGATCCTCCCGAGCTTGTGAATAATGAACAGCATGTTCGGTAACTTACGCGATGGCTCAGATGCGAAACATGACAAGCCGGCCGGAAATGTTCGTTACCGGACAATCCGAGTGGATTTGTTCAGGAAATCTGTGGAGGAACACCATGGATCGTCGTGTACAACGGACCCACGATGTGCTGCATCAGGCCCTAATTTCTCTGATTATCGAAAAGGGCTATGAAGTCATCACTGTCCAGGACATCATCGATCGAGCGAATGTGGGGAGATCGACTTTCTATACTCATTACGTCGGGAAACAGGATCTCCTGCGCGCCGGCCTGAAACATCTCAAAGAACACCTGCGCTCACACCAGCACGCCGCCCGTGCGGCAAAGGAAACTCCACGAGAGCGTGCCTTTGGTTTCAGCGCGGCATTATTTGAACATGTTCATTCCTACCGCCCTGTCTATCACGCCATCGTCGGGCGGCAGAGCGGAACAATCGTCATGAGCGAGTTGCGAGCACTCCTTGCCGAACTTGTTCAAAACGATTTAAAAACTCTTGCGCCCAACGAACGTCCTTCCGGCGTGCCCAAGAATGCCTTGACTCACTTTGTTGTGGGTGCACTGATCTCCGTCATCACATGGTGGCTTGATGAGCGATCAAAACTGTCGCCAGCGGAAGCCGACGCGATATTTCGGCGTTTGACGCTGCCCGCAATCCTCCACAACGTGTCTTTTGACCCTTGACACTGCACGGATGGGACAATGCTTTACTTTGTCGGAGCCTGAAGACTAGTGCCTTCTCTCACTTCATCATTGGCGCGAGCAACCACTTTATCGCCGGGTTGCAAGGGGCCGATGACCTCGATCAGGTCTCCATCCGCGGCACCTTTCTTGACATTGACCCACTCGGCCTTCCCGTTTTTCGCTCGAATGACGAATGTCCGCTCCGTGGTTGTGACGACGCTTGTCTTCGGCACATAAAGTACAGGTTGCGCGCGGCGGACGGGCCATTTCACAGTTGCATACATACCCGGCACCAGCGAATGATCCGGATTCATCACGTCGAGTTCAACTGCCATGGTTCGAGTTTTCGGGTCGAGCGATTGCGCGCCGCGGGCGACTGTTCCGGAAAAATTGCGGTCGGGATATGCCGGCACTTGAAAGGGAACACTTGCCCCCTTCGCAATCGCCCCCACGCTTTCTTCCGGCACTGCGACCGTGACCCGAAGGTGAGATATCTGCTGAAGCACGAGTAGCGGTGCGTCGGATCCGGGGCCAACGAGAGCGCCGGGATGTACGATTCTTTCCGTGACAACGCCGCTGAACGGGGCCGTCACTCGAAGATATGCTTCGATTTCCTTGACTGCACGAAGCGCAGCTTCGGCTGCCGCCTTTCCGTTACGAATACTTTCGATGCTCCCCTGCTGCGCCCGAATACTCGCGCGTTGAGCTTCGACACCGGCCCGCTGCGATTCAACCGACCGAAGCGCCACATCCAGTTCGTTCCCCGAAATTGCGCCCGGTGTCTGCGAAGCTATCTTCAAACGGTCATATGTCGCCTGCGTCGACGCAAGTGTGGCTTCGAGCGATGCTAAAGTGGAATTCAACGACGCAAGTTTCGCCTCGGCTTGCAGCCGATCGCTCTCCGCCACCTGAACCTTCGATTCAGCCTCCGCAATTTGCGCCTTCATTTCCGGTGCGCTCAATTCGACGAGCAACTCACCTTCTTTCACAGCGCTGCCTCGATCGACGAGCACTCGATCGACATAGCCGCTCACGCGGGCACGCAAAGCGACATTCAAAAACGGGTGAATTTCTCCGGGTAAAGTGATTGTCCGCGAAATCGGTTTCGATACGACCGCGACCAGTTCTTGCGCTTGCGCATTGAGGCAAGCAACGAAAAATCCGGCGACAATCAAAAGTTTATTAATTCCCCTCATAATAACGGCTCCTCGGGTCCATTGGATCTAAAGAGAGCGAGCGAACGGAAGCCTTCGATTGCAGAATTGCGTAGATCGAAGGCAAAACGGTCAGCGTCGCGAATGTGGAAACAATCAGGCCGCCGATGACGGCGCGTCCGAGCGGCGCCGTCTGAGATCCGCCTTCCGCGAATCCGATGGCCATCGGGATCATGCCGAAAATCATGGCGACGGCGGTCATCAGTACGGCCCGTAAACGGCTCGTTGCGCCTTCTTGCGTGGCTTCAAAAACAGGCCGGCCCTCGCGGCGAAATCGTTCGGCGAAGCTGACCAGTAGAATCGAGTTCGCAACAGCGATACCAATCGCCATGATGGCGCCCATGAACGATTCGATATTCAAAGTCGTCCCGGTCACGCCCAACGCCAGGATGACCCCGCACAACGCGGCCGGAATCGTTAAGATGATCGATAAGGCCAGCCGCACAGATTGGAAGTTCGCCGCGAGGAGTAAAAAGATCGCAACGACAGCGATGAGCAGTCCGGTGCGCAAGCCGGAAGTCGTTTGCTCCAACGGCGGAATTTCGCCGCGGTATTTCACACTCACACCACGCGGCGGAGTGCCGACCTTCGCCAAGGCTTCGGTCAATTGTTTCGCAGCTTCGCCGAGCGTGATGCCGTGGATGTTGGCAGTGATGCTGACCACTCGTTGTCCGTTGTTGCGTTCGATCAAGCCCGGCATTGTTCCAGGCTTTACGGCAGCGACGCTGCTCAGATAAGGCTCCGACAAACCATTTTTCATGACTGGCACGGCGCCTAGATCGTCGATGCTCTGCACGCGGTTCTGTGGAAGTTGCACCTGGATTTGGAACCCGTTGCCTGAGACCGGATCGCGCCAATAGTTCGCTTCCGTGTATCGCGAAGAAGATGTAGCAGGGACGACGGAACGCACGACATCCGCCATCGTCAAGCCATACTGGCCTGCGCGATCTCGATCAATATTGATATCGACGGTAGGATAATTCTTTTCTTGAACGATCTGCAGATCACGCAAGAACGGCAGTTGTATCATCTGCTGTTGAATCTTTTCGGCATACTGATAGTCGTCCTGCAAATTTGAGCCGGTTACCGCAACCTCGATCGGCGTTGGCGATCCGAAGCTCATCACTTGACTCACAATGTCGGCCGATTCAAACGAAACCTGTGTTCCGGGCAATTCTTCAGTGATTGCTCCCCGCAATTTTTCCTTCAAGAACTCACCTCGCGGCGTCTCATTCTTCACTGAAACCTGAATGACTGCTTCATTCGGGCCGCTCGTGAAAAGATGAATCAGCAGGATGGGATAATTCGGCGGCGCCACACCTGTGAAATCGCTCGTGATAACAACGTTGTTGGGACCGATCTCGCGGTGAATGACATTCAACGCTTGCAAAACCAGCCGCTCTGTTTCTTCGACTCGCGTTCCGGCCGGCGCTTTCAACCGAATTTTCATGAGTGGGCTGTTTGTGTCCGGAAATATTTCTGATCCCAGCCGCGGGAAAAAGAAATAGAGAAACCCGATCGAGACCGCCAGGTATCCGATCACCAGAGGCCAACGTAACCGGAGCACCGCGCCAAGGTAGTCTCGATAAAACGACCGCAATCGGCCGAACAGGCCCTCGCGTTCTTCTCCGCGGTGAGCTTCGCGCATCAACCATGTGGAAAAGACGGGTACGAGGCTACTGGAAAGCAGATACGAGGCAATCATGGCAAAGGCCACTGCCAGCGATAAAGGAACGAACAATTGCCGCGCGACTCCGGTCATGAAGAAGGAAGGAACGAATACAGCCAGGATGCACAACATCGAAAGCAATCGCGCCACGGCAGTGCGGCTGCAGGCTTCGACCACGGCTTTTGCTCGGGAGACGCCGGGCAGCATCTGAGTATGGATGTTCTCGATTTCTACCGTCGCTTCATCGACGAGAACACCCACGGCGAGCGCGAGTCCTCCGAGGGTCATGATGTTGATCGACTGCCCTGTCAACCACAGAAACACGACTGCAGCAAGCAGCGCGAACGGAATGTTCATCACAACGATTAACGCGCTGCGCCAATCGCGAAGGAAGATGAGTACCATCAATCCGGTGAGGACAGCACCAAGTAGTCCCTCGGTCACCAATCCACGAATCGCATTCCTCACGTAAGGCGACTGGTCGAACTCCAAACGTATATCGACATCTTCAGGCGCGGCTTTCTTGAAGTCCGGCAAAGCAGCTTTCACACGGTTGAGCACAGCCAACGTGGATGCGTCCGCTCGCTTGGTCACCGGAATGTAGACCGCTCGCTTCCCATTGATGTGCGCATAAGCGGTCACAATATCCGTTCCGTTCTCGATAGTGCCGATATCCCGCAGATAGACTGTCGTTCCGGCCGCTGGCCTTATTGGCGTATCGAGCAGTTCGTTCAGATTTCCGCCGAGCGTCGCATTGGTCTTCGCAATTCGATCGAGTTTTCCTGTGCGCAAATCACCTGCAGGTTGGATGACCGTGCTTCTATTGATTGCGGTGATCGCCTCTTCCGGGGAAATCCGGTATTGCTGCAGTTTGTCTGGATTGAGCGTAACAACGATTGTCCGCTGGGCTCCGCCGAATGGCGGAGGCGCAGACACACCTTCGAGCGTTGCGAAAAGTGGGCGCACTTGATTCAACGCAATGTTCTGCAGATCGCCCTGTGTGCGGTTGGGACTGGTGAAAATCAACTGCCCGACCTGGACACTTCCGGCATCAAAGCGCGTAACAAAGGGCGGCACCGTACCTGACGGCATGAAGGCGCGAGCGCGAGTCACGTAACTCATCGTTTCACCCATCGCCTGCGCCATGTCGGTGCCTTGATGGAACACCAGCTTGAGCAAAGCTTGACCCGGCAGGCTTCTGCTTTCCACACGATCGATTCCCGTAATGTAGAGGAAGTGATACTCGTAGTAGTACGTCAGATATCCTTCCATCTGTTGTGGATCCATGCCGCCGTACGGCTGCGACACATAAATCACCGGCTCGCCCACTTGAGGAAAAATGTCTGCGGGCATCTGTCGCAGCGCCATTACTGCACAGAGCGCCACAGCAATTAGCGCAATCACAACAGTTAACGGGCGCCTAAGCGCAAGGAATACGAATCGCATAATCTCCCCTATGAATGTTTTCTTACCCCTCCTTCGAGGAGGGGTCGTTGCGCCCTACAAACAAATATCACGCTACCTTAATCAGGGCGCAGCGGGGGAGGTCAGAAGCAGCTGTCTGACCTCCCCGGCCGCGCCGAGTCTGAGGTAGCGTCGCATTTGTTGATCGGCGCGGCCGCCCCTCCTCGAAGGAGGGGCATGAAACCTTCAGTTCATTGTCCTACCTCGCTAATAAACGGTTGAACATCGCCGACGGCGATTGCAACTCCTAACAAGCCGCGCCACACGCCTAGTCTCGCGAGAGCGTCATCGATTTCCGCCTGCGTGAGAAGACGCTGCGTATCGGCGACCTCGACGATGTTTCCAAGACCAGACTGGTAGCGGGCTGACGCTTGTTGTACCGCCGCATTTGCCGCTGATACTTGGACCGGTGTGTCTGCGGCTATTTTACGTGAACCTTCGAGAACGGCTGAAGCCTGATTCCATCTTGCCGTCAAATCCGTTGTGATTTGCTGATACCTCGCTGTCTCAGACCGAACAACCGCGGATTGGCTGGCCTGCTTGGCGTGGATCAAAGGTAAATCCAGAATCGGAAAAGTGACGCTGAGCCCTACAGCATAATTCCGAATATCGGGAGCGAGTCCGTTCGTTCCCGCCAATGTGCTGCCATCGACACGCGCGCCAGTACCCCGTGCATACGCCGAGCCCTGCAGATACAAACGCGGGTAGTAGGACTTGTCCAGGATCTTGAGCTGCGCTTTCGCTTGGTCGACGGCCGCGTTTTGCTCAGCCGCAATGGGATTCACAGCGGTGTTGAACTGTGGCGCGGATTGGCTGGGCGGGAGCTGAAGGAGTTTCGGCGCAGCGAGAGTGATTTGCGCAGCGTTGCCACCGACAAACTGCCCAAGCAGCGCGCGCGCAACATCCGTTGCCTGCTGCGCGCGTGAGACCTGGGTTCGCGCAGACGCAAGCTCAGCCTCAGCGCGCGAAGCGTCCGCTCCAGGACGTAATTGAGCGTCGACCAGGGCCCGAACACTGCGGACCAACACTTCCGCTCTATCCACACCCGCTTGCGCTGCACGCACAGTTTCTTGTGCTGCAGCTAACGTCAAATACGCGTCGGCCGTCGCAGCGGCGACATCAAATTGAGTGCGCTTCAAACCCGCTTCGGATCGCGTTTTCGCGGCCGTGGCTGCCGAGACGCCGGCGTGACGAAGCCCGAAATCGAACGGCTCCCATGTCACCAGTGTTCCGACCGCACTTCCCCAAACCGCTTCAGAATTATTCGTGCCAAGCACAGGCCCAGAAATGGCGGGAATCACCGGTTGCGGAAACAGCAGACCGAATACGTTGTTTCGGGTCGCGCGGTTGAACTGCGCCAAAGAATCGACTCGCGGCAGATATGCTGTGCGCGCGACATCGATTCCGGCAGCCGCAGCGTTCACCTGCTCCTGCGAAACGGATATAGCAGGATAATTCTTCAAAGCGCTCTCAACCGCCTGGCCGATACTCATCGGCGTGGCCGGCGCCTGTTGTGCTTGTCCCATCGAGCTCGTGATGAACACGAGTCCCACTGCCGCTACGACGCTAAATCTGCAACGTCTTCTCTGCTTCTGCATGTTTAGGTGTCCTGCCTCTTGAGTAGATTTAGCGTCAACCACGAAGCGAAGCGTGCATCTTCTTCGCTTCTTCGAGACGGCGGTTGCATTCATCCCAATTGATGTTCTGCATGAATGCATCAATGTACATTGCGGCATTGGAGCCGAAGTCCATGTGATATGCGTGCTCGAACATGTCGTTCACGAGGATTGGCCGGCCAAACGCGACGTTGTCTGTGTGGTCAAACGCAATGTAGTTGTGAAGTTTGCCGTCACGAAGGTTGAAGTTCAAAATGGCCCAGCCACTTCCGCCTCCGAGCGCCGCCGATGTCGCTCGAAAACCTTGTTCCCACTTGTCGAACCCACCGAAATCGGCCGCGATTGCCTGCTGGACACCTCCTGATGCTTTACTGTCGCCACCAAGATTTCCGAAGTATTCCTCGTGAAGGATGGCGGAGTTCGTTGCGATCAATTCTTCCATCTTTAGGCCCTTCACCTGGAACCCTGGTGCATTGTTTGGAAGCCCCGCCAACATTTGCTGAATTTGTCCGATCCGGCGAGCGGCGCCGGCGTAATTGTTATCGTGATGCGATACCAGGAGCTTTTCAGACAGCCCCTTCAATTTCTTCGGATCGAAAGGCAACGGCTTGATCGGCCAACCGCCCGCTGCGGGTGCCTGAGCTTGCAATTCAGGCCGGAGCATTGAGGCTGCAGTTCCGACAAATGCAGTTGCGAGAAGTGTACGTCGATTCATGAACTAATCTCCTTTTCTTAGCGTCGGGCCCACCGTCCAGTTCAGTGCGGTACACCGCTTCGCGGCCTCTTCACAGCTGGCCGGTCTCCCCACGCTTGTTGGTTAATTTGCGACAATAGGCAAAGAGTGCGTCGTACATTGGAAATTGCTTCGCGAGCCGATCTTCGTCAGATAATGCCATAGCCTGACATCCATCCGCGATGGCGCGGAGGCCAATGCCTTCGGGCGCGACATGTTCTTGTCCCTTGATGTCCGCAGCCCGGACGATTAATGCCAAAGAGCCGAGGCCGGCCTGATTGAGGTTGTAATCTTCAATGATTGCTTCAAACGTGCAACGCTCGCCTCGATGGTTCAGCTTGACGCTGGATAGGCGCGGCGCATCGAAAGGAATAGCGCCTTCACGGGCAGCAACATCGAGTAGCTGAGTTTCCTCGACGAACAGAAACTCCGCCACTGGATCGATGAAACGCCGTATGAGCCAAGGGCACGCCACACGATCCACCTTAATGTTCTTGCGCGTGATCCATTTCATGATGTCTTCTCCAGCGGAAGTTCGACGCGAAACACTGAACCAGGGCCGTCGGTGCTCTTGACAGTAACGCTGCCATTGTAGGCGGTGAAAATCGACTTCACGATGGCTAGGCCAAGGCCGGTGCCGCCGAGTTGCCGCGATCGGGCCTTGTCAACTCGAAAGAACCGGTCGAAGATCTGAGTGGTCGCGTCGCGTGGAATTCCAATTCCTGTGTCCGCCACTTCGAGGACGACTTTTCCATCCTGCGGAAAGGTTGCAACCGAAACCGATCCGCCTGATGGCGTATATTTGATCGCATTGTCGACGAGATTGACGACAATTTGCTTGAGGCGCAGCGGATCACCTTCGATGTCTACGGCATTTGCGCCTTCAAATCGCAATCGAAGATTCTTCTCCTCAGCCAAGAGCCGCATCTGATCGACGGTCGTTCGCGTCATTTCCGCGAAATCAAATCGAGTCTGTTCCGCCAGCGTCTCGCCGGCTTCTAACCGCGACATTTCCAGTAGCTGTTCCACGATTCGGGAAAGCCGCTCTGCTTCTTCGAGCGCACTGCCAATGGTTTCGCGCAGCTCGACTGTGAGGCCGGAGGCCTGAAGTGCGTTCTCCAGTTCGCCGCGGATGATTGCCAGTGGGGTCCTAATTTCATGCGCGGCATCGGCGGAAAAGCGGCTGATGTGATGAAACGCGGCTTCAAGTCGTTCCATCATCCGATTGAGCGAAACGGAAAGTCTTTCGACTTCGTCACCGGTTGGAACTACTGGGACGCGCTCATTCAGATTTCGCGAGGTGATCCGCTCGGCCGTTGTGGCGATTTCATCCATGGGGCGAAGCGCATTCCGCATCAGCACGTATCCACCGCCGACAGCGGCTCCCACGATTAGAGGAAAGGCAATACCCAACGAAACAAGAAGTCCTCGCAACACACGTTCGACTTGTTCGTACGGTGCACCGGTCTCAATCAAGTATTGCTTACCTGTTCGATCTGCGAACGGCAGCGTAAATATCAACAGCTCTTTGCCATCCGGCAAATGTTCTTCACGCAGCGGTTGCGATACATCGATTTTTTTTGGCCCGATCTGCTTTGGATCAAATGCACCGCTCTCGGGGGCAGAGGACTGATAAAGAACGCTACCATCAGCTTGAAGCGTGAGACGAACAAAACGCCCTGTGATGCTCGGCGCGAAGTGTTCTTCAATTTCGGAGGCGACGTAACCAAACCCACTCTGATTGACGTCGCGCAGCCAGCTTTCGCCGATGGTTTGCGCATCCTTCGCGAGCGTGTCACTCAAACTTCTCTCCAGGAATCTTTCGAGCGTGAAATAAATAACACCGCCAAAGAACGCCAGGAGCAGAGTGAGCAAACCCGCATACCATACTGTAAGGCGGAACCAAATGGACCGGTATTTCATA
>JACXTT010013713.1_pt1 | contig 10652 bp, 11 predicted proteins | sample 9270951 | NCBI WGS metagenome assembly JACXTT01 (sample SAMN15532306, study PRJNA645909) | rock metagenome | isolation source: weathered quartz diorite | place: Puerto Rico | collected 2017-06-21
CGTTTCGGCGTTCATGCAGTAGGTCAGGCTAATGAGCTTGATCGCTGCTCCACTCTCTAACATACCGGTGGAGGATAGATCGGCCTTGATTTGGTCTACGCGGTCGTGTGGGGGAAAGTTATGACGATACTTCGAAGCGTTCAGAATATCGGAGTAAAGCGGCTTCATTCATGGGTGTCAGACACTCTGACAATTGCTAGTATACCGGACACCCACGACACATTACCTTATTGAAAGACTTCGCTTCAATACTGAATTGCTGGCAGATTCCTTCGTCTGACGGCCGTCACTGGTGCAGAAGAGCGGCCCTGTCATGACCCTACGCGAAGAGATTCGGCAATTTATAGTGATCTCGGAAACCTTGCTCGACTGCAAGGTAAGAATCGAGGAACTGACCTATATCGAAGCGGAACTCATTCAGTATTATCCGTCGAAGCTCGCTCGAGCGAGGAGGCCGCACTGCAAGCCCTCTTATAAGCAAAACATATCATCAAGTTTCTCGAACGCCCCATAGCTGCTTTGGAGACGCAAGCTAGCCGAAACACCCAGTTACAGCATTTCCACCAATCCTTAAATGATCATTGGCGCATTTCCCACTGAGTGATTGTTTACCAGGAGATTGACTCCTCTTACGGCTCGGCATAGGAGAACATAATACAAAAGCATTCTCTCCTGTATGAAACCTTCGTCCTTCACTGATGAGCAGGGAGTCAGATGGCGTTGACGGTACACAAAGACAATGTATGTCTCGCAGCGTTATCCGCTTGGTTGTGGTGTGCGGGTGTGCTCGCTGTCATGCTGAGCCCAACGCCCGCGATCGCCTCCGAGCTTCAGGTATGGAATTTTGATGGTGACCAGCCGGAGAAGGTTCCACCCGGCTTCCAAATCGGCAGGCTGTTCGATGGGCGGCCAGCAGGCGACTGGCAAGTGATTGCAACTGACAAGGCTACGAGTCCACCTCATGTCTTGGCTCAGCTCCAAGGGAAGGGAGCTGAACATGCGTACAAACTGGTGCTGATCCAAGGCACGGAATCAGAGAACCTAGATCTCAGTGTGAAGATTCTGCCCATTGATGGAAAGGCTGATATGGGAGGCGGCCTTATTTGGCGTGCGACCGATGACCGGAATTACTATCTGGCCCGGGCCAATCCTCTGGAACAGAACATACGCATGTATCGAGTCGTGAACGGGATACGGCACATGATCCAGAACTTCGATCATGTCATTGATGTGCGCCGCTGGCATCAGCTGCGCGTGCGGATGGAGGGTTGCAACATCCACGTATTCTTCGATGAGCGGCCAGTATTTAAACTGTGCGACCAAACGTTGAGGAAAGGACGGATTGGGCTATGGACGAAGTCTGACGCGGTCACGCATTTTGATGATCTACAGTTAGAGGAGTTCCAGTAGTCCCAGTATCAATAGCGACGGTGCCTAGTGATGTCCCCCGCTATGCGACCTGTTACGAGGTGGCAGAATAAGAATAGAGCAATACAAAAAGTTGGAGGGCACCATGAACCGCATAATGGTTACCATAGGCCTGGTGGGGACGGTGTTTTGTTCGCAGCGCCCGTTGAAGGCGAAGCAGCGGCTGGCAGCCTCGATACCAAAGCGATTGAGCAAGCCTTCGGCAAACCCGGCGAGCTGAAGGATGAGGTGTATAAGGTCTCACTGCCGCGCAAGGATTTGTCAGTCTTTCTGAATGGAGTCGAACTGAAACCCGGCTTTGCCCTCGGTAGCTGGATCGCGTTTAAGCAGGCTGGACATGACGCGGTTTTGGACGGAGATTTGGTATTGACCCAACAAGAGGTCGGTGTCGTGTTTAGCCAACTCCGAAAAGAAGGCATTCAGGTGAGTGCGCTCCATAACCATCTGATCGGCGAGACGCCCAAACTCATGTTTCTCCACGTTGCGGGAAAAGGTGATGCAGGGGAAATGGCCATGTCTGTGAAGGAGGCCTTACGTCTCACGGGTACGCCGATGGAATCTCAACCGGCCAAAGCGACCCCAACGGCGATGAGCCCTGCCAGTGAAGAGCATGATTTCGATGTCGGGATCATTGAAAAGGCACTCGGCAAGACGGGGAAACTCAAAAATGGCGTATTGCACGTCTCGGTGCCGAGACCAGAGTCCATGAAAAGGCATGGAACACCGCTGCCTCCGAGTATGGGCATGGCGACCGCGCTCAATTTTCAATCAAGTGGAGGAAACAAGGTGGCCGCGACTGGCGACTTTGTGATGGATCGCGATGATGTGGATCGGGTCACGAAGGCGCTCGCTGCACATGGCATCTTGGTCACGGCCTTGCACAACCATCGAAACCGAATCTGTAACAGAATTATAAGGTCGTTAATATTGGTGATCCAGATATATGCGCCAAGCGATACGGTACTTGTAGGGTTGGAGCATGAGGCACCGCTATCGAAGAGTGGACTATTGACTAACCGTCAGCTGGTCCCGCCGTGGGCGTGGCGAAAGCAAGGCAAAATACCAAATTGACCGGTGCAGAAAGATGAAAGGAGTCGGAGACTTAGTCTAGACGACTCTTTCCTCGGACCCAGTTAACCCAACTAGATTACTTACCACCAGCTCCGCCAGACCCCATGCTGCCTGCACCTGAGCCCATGTCGGACAATTTGTCGTACTCGAATCGGGCATCCGTCCCGATCCGTCTAGAGTCGCTTCGCCGCACGCTTTGGGTGCGCCGGTTTGACCATAGGTCTCCACTCCTGTCTTGACCGATTGACCTGACTTCAAAGAGTCCCCGCCAGCACTGCCAGGCTTATCCCCTTTGGATTGATCGGAGCGATGTTGGTCGCCAGTCATGGATTGCTCGGCGAAGACCGTTCCCCCCGTCCATATCAACAGTCCACTTGCCATCACCAGAAATACGCACGTGTGACGAATTGTCATATTGTCCTCTTCTTTGGTATTTGGTTGATGAGCCTTCGCCTCTCTGTACTTGGTGGTTCTACCGTAGCTTCGCCTCAGGGAGTTCTATACTGGGACAATACATAGGCGGAAGAAGGCGACGAGATAGGACGAGTCTCATCAGATCTGACGAAACATCCAGTTTGTTGGTGAACCTACGCCAAGCCTCCTCAGAGCGACACTGCATAGTGCACGGTAAACTCGTAGGACATCCGTAACAGGGGCATTGCCTAGTGCATCGAGTGGCTCTTTTCGACCATACTTTGCACATGGAAGACCTAGCATCCCTTAGTAAACAAGCCAGCGTATTTAACCGGGCGGCAAGCACTGCCGCTCGTTTACTTGGTACCGCCGGTGCTTTCGGCATTGCCGCAGCAATGGTCCTCATCTGGGCAATCACCGGCCCATTTTTCCATTTTAGCGACACCTGGGAATTGGTGATCAATACCGTCACGACCATTGTGACGTTCCTGATGGTATTCCTGATTCAGAACACACAAAATCGTGATAGCGCGGCGATTCAATTGAAGCTGGCCGAAGTCATTCGCTGCACGAAGGGTGCACATAATGCCCTGCTGGATTTGGAGAAGTCATCGCAGGAAGATTTAGAGAAAATGCAAGCACTCTACGAGCACTTAGCCATTCAAGCCCGACAGCATGCGGAACTTAGGAGCCTCGCCACGGGGACACCACCCATTCCCCTGAAAACCAATGGCGCCGTCATGGAAGCAACTAACAGTGGGTAATGCGAATCTACCGTTTGCAGCCAATCACTCATCTCAACAGGAAGGGGCATTCGAAGGGGCATTCCATGTCGAAACAGGCACCGGAACTTCATGAGAGAGCCGCCGAACATCACGAGGCTGCGGCGCATCATGCCCACCTCGCGCATGGGCATCAGACGCATGCCACGCACCATGTGTCGGAAGGCGTGAGCAGCATATCGAACACCACGGCAAGGAATAGCGGGTTTAGAAGACACAGCGAAGAATTCAGCGAAGATAATCTTTAACCAAGGAGTGACCCCGATGAAAAAGATAAGTCTGTTGATCGGAATGATGCTGACGCTGAGTGGGACCGTGATGCCGGCCTGGGCGCTCTTCGAAAGCGATCGAGAGCTGAGTAACAAATCCACTGTGAGCATGGTCGAGGCAATTAAAACTGCGGAGCAGGCCCGTCCTGGCAAAACGGTTGAAGCGAATATCGGGAAAGACGACGGTCGTGTCGTCTATAAGATTGAGATCGTGGAGGGGAAATCTACGTACAAAGTCTATGTGGATGCCGTGACCGGGAAGGTACACGAAATCAAATAATCTCCTTCATGGCCTTTCACTTCACAGGTGGGGTCACCTATGGGTGGTCTTACGATCATAGTGGGTGACCTCATAGCTCACGTTCTTTCAAATCCAAGCGGCATATTCGGCCCCTGCCTTGATACAATGCCCACCTCAATTCGCCCGGCATATGGGGGGTCCGATGAGAGTCAGAGAACGATGTCCGTTTTCCAGCAATTGCAGAACCGTCGCCGCATATATTTTGTCAGGTCTCTTGCTCGCCTCGGTACTTCTTGAGCTCCCAGGCTGTAAACGCCTTCTCCCGGCGCCAGCCGCCCCCCCGACCCCGACGGGGTTCCACGGCATGTTGAATGGCCATCCGATTGAACATGTCGTGATCTTCGCGATAGATGGGCTCGAATACAAGACTCTCGTCAAATATCTCGCGCATAATGCTTCCAGAAAAGCGGGGGGACTGCACGATCTGTTTGGTGTACGAGCTGAGTCGGATGGAGTGGTCTTCACTAAGGGCGTGGCTGTCCAACACCCTACCACGGTCTTCCCTTCTTACACCTACCCCGCCTGGGCCTCGGCATTTACCGGGGTATTGCCCGGCGCGCATGGCATTACAGGAAATAGCGTGTTTTTTAGAGATCGCGCCGTAGCGCGGTACTACACCGAGTATCATCTGGATGCCGTGAAGGTGCAACTGGCGGAAGACTTCCTCTCCAACGATATAAATTCTCAGGTAAAGACCCTTTACGAGTATATCGACCAACACGGCGGACAAAGCATTGTCGTGCATCACATGCTCACCCGTGGCAGTGGGTCAGGAGCGATCCCGGCGGATTTGGACACCCTCCTGAGTTATACCCAGAACCGAAGTCGGGTCGTTGACGAAAACGCGTTATGGGAGGCCGTCAACGCGATCCACAAATTTAATGGCGCGGGGAAGACAGAAGCGCTGCGGCTTCCGAGCGTCACAACGATCTATTTTGCCGGATTGGACCATGCCGAGCATCTCTCGCCTGCGGATCCGGAGGAGGCCCGCTTAGAATATCTTCACCACCTTGATGACCTCATTACCAAATTCATCGCAGGCGATCCTGCAATCACCAAGCAGCACCACGCCTCGACAGGGTCCGGGATGATGTCAATCGATCCGATTCGATGGGAAGGATTACGGAATCAGGCTGTCATGCAGCGCACCCTCTTCGTACTGATGTCGGACCATGGCCATACTCCGATTGATTGGAATAGCGCCGTCGGCATCGATGACCTGAAGATCGTGTTTGAGGAACTGAATGACGTGCGAGGGACAGCCTATCGTCTTGAAATTCCATCCTTGATCGACGAAACCTTTTTTTCGAAGGTCCGGGCCACATTGGGAGTGTTATCGAGCGGGGCGATTGCACGAGATTCCAATGTGGTGGCGACACTGAATGGTGGAGCGCTTGGATTCCATGTGAAGCCCTCGACCGGACGGTGGACAGAGAATCCTGACTATCACCATGACCTCGTGCCGATCTTGGAACATCTACTGCTCACGTTCCATCTCAATCACCAGGAGCCGGACGCCGTGCTGATTAAACAAGAGAATCGCTACGTCTATCTTCCCTATCAGTATGAGGGAACGAGTGTGCACCTCCTGCCCGTTGTCTCTCTCGAGGACAGTCGGTTGAACAGTGCCTCCTACCCGATGGCCGCACGACGATTGACGGGGCTTGCATCACGGCTCCCCACGGATCCTCTGAGTGCGCCGGATATCATTGTATTGGCCGATCGGTCAAAACACTTGACCTATCTCAACAAGCAGGATGGGCGAGTGCTGGAGAAACTTGACGTGTCCACGCATCGACACTTTCATTCCGATCATGGCCATCTCAATGCCTCTGACTCCCTCGTGCCTATTCTGTTTGTGAGAGGGGGCCAGGATAAATCCGAAGGATTCGCATCTATTTGTGAGGCATCGATCGTCGACATCACACCGACCATTCTCGACATGCTGGGGTTACTGCCGTCCTTTCAGGCTTCCGTGCAGAATCGCCCTGCGGAGATGACTGGATACTCACTCAAGCCTGTCCTGGATCGCATTCTCACCAAGGCGTTTCCGCTAGCCGACAGTGAAAACATCTGCTCTTCATCGAGCTCCACAATCCTCCATTAGGTGCATACTCCTCCAGCGACCTCAAGGATTCCGTAGCCATACGGAGAAATACCCGCATTCCATCGTGCCCAATGTCGTACATCTGCACCTGATAAACTATTACGTCCATATTGTTTCGAACCTCTCTTTGCATAGCTTCCACTGCGTCCTCTTTCAGGCGGGCACAACACCGTTTGCCTTCTCACCTTTACTGATAAGGCTTTCCCCGCAAGCCGCAACTCATAGGTTTTTTGCAGATTCATCAAAAATTCAGGAGCCGTGTTGAACAACACCGCCAGCCGTACCACCGAAGTAACGTAATCTTGATGTGGTGTTGAACCCGAAGTTACTTGGTTATACACATAGATATGCTGCAGATGTCTGGGCATAGTTTGCTCCCTAAATACGAGCTCCTTTTCATGGAAGGATGGTGTGGCATGTGGAAACTTTTACCACGGATACGGCGAGCGGCGAGGCTTGCGCTCCCGCTCGTCGAAAGGAGACCCTCAATGTTAAGGACAGTTTTGATTTTCATCGCTTTTAATTGCATCACCACAACGGCCTCTGCCTGGAATGAGTTTGGACATATGACAGCCGCCGCGATAGCCTATGATCAACTCAGCCCGCAGGCACGTCAACAGGTGGCGTCCCTGCTAAAACGAAATCCCGACTACGCCAAATGGACGAAAGGAGTCACAACTAACGAGAAGGACCGTATCGCGTTCATCATGGCTTCTCGGTGGGCGGATGACATCAAACGTAAGAGCAACTATATCAGCGATGGCACTCACAACGGCAACCGACCTCCATCGACTCCACAGGCGTCCCAAAATATTGGTTATAGCGATCACTTTCGACATAAGTACTGGCATTTCATCGATATGCCTTTCTCACCTGATGGAACCACCACCGTTATCCCCCCCCGTGCCTAATGCACAGACGGAAATAGCCCTGTTCCGCAGCACGTTGCAATCATCTAGGGCTTCACAAGGCATCAAATCCTACGACTTAGTGTGGATAATCCATCTTGTGGCAGACGTACATCAACCATTACACGCCACGTCGCGTTTTGATGTGACGTTTCCAGAGGGAGATGATGGAGGCAATACCGTGAATGTATGCCTAAAAACTTGCTCGAGCCCCGAAGCGCTGCATTTCTTCTGGGACAGTGCCCTTGGCTTAAGTACTGATCCGAAAGCGGCAATCCGAGAAGCAAGTCTTCTCCCGAACCCTGATCCTGAATTGGCTGCTATTGACGATGAAGCGACCTGGATACAAGAGAGCTTTCAACTTGCAGAATCTCAGGCCTATAGCGACCCAGTTGGCACAGAAGCTGGCCCTTACCTTCTAACCGATGATTATATGGCTGCAGCGAAGAAAGTTGCTCAGGAGCGGATTGCTCTTGCGGGGTTTCGTCTGGCCAACCTATTGAATGCAGCTCTTCACTGACTTCTCACGGCATCAAAATTGACTAGAATTGTGAGCAGAAAGGACAATATAGAGATACAGTCCGCCCTGCTTTTGTAGTGCCTGGACTGTTGTATCGAGGATACCAATCTTTCTCAAATGAGTTCAGATGTTTGAATAATCTGATCTGTTGGGGGCGATGACCTTTGAGCCCTGTCTGCAACCACTTTGCTATCACAAGCTATCGCCTGTTTTGTCGCGCCTAGAGAAAGAAAGGGAGGATGAGGACGCACCGTGCGAAGGCAAACCAGCACACATGGGGAAGTTGAGTGCTACACCCCACGGACTAATTTCTTGGTTTAAAGTCACGCACCACCCATTTTTGCCGCTCCGGCTTCCGTTGCCATCCGGCGGGATATCCGCATTCCATCTTGCCCAATGTCGTACATCTGCACCTGATAAACTATTACCTTCATATTGTTTTGGAACCTCTCTGTGTATAGATTCCAGGCTTCCAATTTCAGACGCACTGCACCGTTCCTTGCTCTCTATAATATGCCTTCTGACCTTGACCGATAATGCCCTTTCTGCAGGTCTCAGCTCATAGGTCTTTCGCCTCAAATGACCCTCCCCCAGCACAAAGTACCCTACCCTTCCGTCAACCGTGTTGAAGCTTTGCAAACTGCTTCCCTCTAAATACCAATTAACATTTCCGCAATTGTTTAGTGATGGAATCGAAACATTTAGATATTAATCAGATTCTTAGTTGCAAGTTACGATTAACGACTCACCTTGGAGGCCCAAATGGCACATAAGTTTTTTATGCTGAAGCGTATCCTCTTGGGTTCATTAGCCACGGCCGCGTTGGTGTTAGCAGGGACACTTGCACTCACGAATGTCGGCACGTTTGAGCTCCTCGCTGCGGAGCTTGACACCCCATCACGTGAAGAACGCGAAAGTTCGGAGCATTCCGGCGGCGATGGTCACACATCACTTGCTAACATCAAACATGTGCTTTTGATTAGTGTCGACGGATTGCATCAGCAAGACCTCGCTCATTGCTTGAAAGCCGGGACCTGTCCACATCTTGCCAAACTGGCTTCCACTGGCGTGAATTACACCGGGGCGTTTACGCCTGGCTTATCGGACTCGGTTCCTGGCCTTGCTGCTTTGGTGACTGGTGGTACACCTCGAACTACCGGGTTAGTGTACGACGATGTCTATGACCGTACCCTCTATTCGGGTACGGACCTCACCTGTACTGGCACGCAAGGCGTGGAGGTGTTCTTACAGGAAGTGGTGGGCTTGGATGCCTATAATAATAATGGCGGCGCGCCTTTTGCTCATTTGGATGGCGGTGGAAGTTTTAATCCTCAACAGATTCCTCGTAAAAAATTGTCAAATGGCGAATGTGTTCCCGTCTATCCCCATAACTTTATCCAAACCAACACTATTTTTGAAGTGGTGCGAGAACACATTCCTGGTGCCTTTACGGCCTGGGCAGATAAACATGCCTGGGGCACGGATTGGGTCAATGGCCCGTCCGGATCGGGCGTCATTGACTTGGCTCGAACCGAAATTAATTCCAGAGTACCCGGCCAGACCTATGACTACACTCAAAATGGGTTTGCCACCGCAGAACTATTTGACAATTTCCATGTCAACATCCTGCTGAACCAAATTAATGGGAAAGACTCGTCCAATATTGTGTATCCAAACAACCCCCCGAATCTCATTCCTGTACCAACGTTATTTGGGGCGAATTTTCAGACCTTAAGTGTGGCTCAAAAAGCCCTCCAGAAGGACGGCGGCGGCTATACTGATGCCAACTTCACCCCCAATACGCAAGTGGCGCACGCCATAAGGTATATTGATGGCGCCATTGGCAAGATTACCAAGGAATTGGCGGCTAAAAACCTGACCCACTCGACGCTTGTCATCATCACCGCAAAACACGGCCAGAGCCCCGCAGACTATTCCAAACTTAAGAAAATTGGACATACAGAAGCCACGGCTCTTGTCGGTCTCAACATTGGGACGGGATCAGACCCGACGACCGGGAATGTTCTCGGAACTGGGCAGATTACCGATGACACCGTGTCATTTATTTGGCTGAACAATCAACACGCTGATTTAGCTGCGGCATTGTCCACCTTAAATGCCCAGAAGGCCTGTCCGCCAGTGGATCCAGTAACCAAAATCATCACGACTGGGAGCGGCATTTGTACTGATGACGGTGGGTCTGTCCTCTCTCTCGCCACAGTCCCAAACAAGTTTGGAGATCCGGCTCTCGGCCGTACCCCTGATATTATGATCCAGCCCAATCCCGGTGTGATCTATAGCACGAGTGCCAAAAAAGATGCTGAGCATGGCGGGTTTTCTCTCGATGACAGTAATGTGGGCCTCTTGGTCTCCCACCCTGCCTTACATCAGCAAACGATCACGACCAAAGTTGTGACGACCCAGGTGGCTCCGACAATTCTTAAAGCCCTCAAACTGAATCCTTCGCTGCTTCATTCAGTCCAAGTAGAACACACGGAGGTCCTACCCCATGTATTCTAGTTCTTCTTCGGCATGACCCAACCGCCGTGAGTCAGGCCAGCGTCTGGGATGAATTGCGCGGGCCTGACTCCCCTATTTGTGAACGACTTCTTGACGACATTTGCCGGAGAATGGTGTCGCCCGAGGAACTGAGCAAAATAGAGCGGGGGACCATTTAACATTACATCGCGATGCTTGCCGCTAAGCTCCCAGCCGTCTCAACAGACTGACCCATCATCTCTGACGCGATCTCAGAGTCTCTTCAGCGACTTGCTTTCCAATGACCTGGATATCTGGACAGGCATCCAACATTGAGCGAAGCTCCTGCCGGACGATGATATGGTCGTCGACGA
>JACXTT010013714.1_pt1 | contig 10652 bp, 6 predicted proteins | sample 9270951 | NCBI WGS metagenome assembly JACXTT01 (sample SAMN15532306, study PRJNA645909) | rock metagenome | isolation source: weathered quartz diorite | place: Puerto Rico | collected 2017-06-21
CTGGGGCGTGCGCGGGAGCCGGAGCTGGCGCGGCGGCCACGGGAGCCGCAGCCGCAGCGGCAGCGGGCGCAGCGGGAGCGGGAGCGGGTATTTTGATCGTCGGCGCGGCGGTTGGCTTGGGAGGCAAATTGATTCGCACCGTCTCTTTTTTCGGCTGTACCTTGGCGGCCTCGGTCGGTTTTGGCGGGACGGCGCCCGAAGGTGGAATCGGATTGTCAGCCATAACTTTCTGGGGTCAAACTAGAGTTGATGCCAACAGGTGTCAAATGCTTATTCGAAACACGGAAGTAAAACGGACCGGCAAGAACCGGTCCGTTGCTTGTGGGGTCCAAGAGTGAACCGTGGTCAGTAACGTTCCCGACGACCACCGCCGTCGCGTCCTCCCCGATAGCCGCCTCCCCCACCGCCACCGCCGGGACGGGGCGCGCGTTCTTCGCGCGGCCGCGCAATGTTGACCGTCAGCGAGCGGCCTTGAAGTTCCTTGCCATGGAACATTTCGACCGCCTTGTTCGCTTCTTCCGACGTTGAAAATTCAATAAAGGCAAAGCCGCGGGATTTGCCCGTGAATTTATCGAGCATGAGGTTCACCGACGTCACTACACCAGCCTGGGAGAAGTACTCCTGCAGGTCGTTTTCCATCGTTTGGTAAGAAAGATTACCGACGAAGAGCCTGGATTCATTCATAATAGTTTACCGCTCAAAAAACCCAGTGGGGAGATTCTGCAACCGGCAGGATCACTGAATGTCAAACGGCTTCACTGACAATCTGTCTTTCTGACACCGACACCGCAAGTTCTTTGTGCTGGCAGGAGGTTGCAACAAATCGCTGCTGCGAGTCAACAAGAGATTCGAGGCCCGCCAAGGCTGGAGCGCGGCTGTGTCGCAGACCAGCCGCAGCGCTGCGACTGGTGCTTCGCACACAATCGCGCTCCGAAAGGGTTGAACGGAGGCGGATGTTCTCGAAGTATCGTGCGGGCGGCGTGGGGGTCGTGCGCGAAGTTCAAAAGGAACGTCTGGTTGTGACAGCGATGGGGCACGTGTAATACTCCCTCCTCGATTCTCAATCGGTTTGCCCTTACCATGCCGGAACTGAATACCGGCGGACATGACAGCCGAAAAAACAGGCCCAGAAATCCAGCGATAGCCTGAATGGCTCTGAATTCCACCAACCTCCTAAGTTGCCTTTTGGACAAGGAATCCAATGTGCGATTTGCAGCTGTCTTAGGGCTGGGCATTATCCATGAGGAACCCGAAACAGTGATCCCGGTCCTGATCACTCATCTCGACACTCATCTCGAAGACTCGGACGTCAATGTTCGTGAACAAGCTGCCAATGCGCTCCGCAAGTTTGGCAAGGAAGCCCGCGCTGCTGTTCCAGCGCTCTTGAAAGCAGAGGAAAGTCGGGACTCAAAATTTGCAACTGCAGCGCCGAAGGCATTTGATCCAGAAGCCGCCTCTAAGACGGGTGTCAAATGATTCAAACCACAGAATTTTCGCTTTGCAGATGGGCTGCTCCGATGTCAGCCCTGTACGTTGGAATAGCTGCGCTCGCGGCCGAACCAACCGAAGGTCCAAGGCAACCGCCGCAGGAACTAGTGACGTTCCACTTCGCCGACGTGAACCTCACAGCCGAACTTGTAGCCGCTGAACCTGACATCGTGGCTCCCGTCGCCCTGGCCTGGGATGCGGACGGCCGACTGTTCGTCGCCGAGATGACCGATTATCCTTCCGGCCCTGTCTCCGGCCGAATCCGCATGCTCGAAGACCGCGACGGAGACGGCCGCTACGAACACGCCGTCGTGTTCGCCGACCAAATCGCTTTTCCCAACGGCGTGATGCCGTGGAACGGCGGCGTCCTCGTCACCGCAGCGCCGGACATATTGTTTTTCAAGGACACAAATGGTGACGGTCGCGCGGACGAGCGTCGCGTCATCCTCACCGGTTTTGCCGAAGGCAACCAGCAGTTGCGCGTGAACGGGCTCTTTTGGGGACTCGACAACTGGATCTACGGCGCGAATGGCCGCAGCGATGGTGAAGTGCGCTGGGTGGCGCAGGCTTTCCAGTCTGCGGGTTCGGGCGACTTTCCAGTCGCTCATCCCGAAGCCAAGGACGAATCAGCTCGACCTGGTTCACGCGCGGCGGACAAACGGGCCACGGAGCTGGAAAGCTCCGTGAACCGGCAGGCTGGAAAGCCTGCCCTGCAACAGACCGTGTCCATTCGCCGACGCGACTTTCGTTTCCGCCCCGAAACAAAACAATTCGAAGCCATTGCCGGGCACTCGCAATTCGGCACGGCGCATGACGATTGGGGGAATCCTTTTCCCGTTTTCAACAACATCCCCATTCGCCATGTCGTGATCGAGCAACGTTATCTGGACCGCGTCCCCGCGCTATCAGGGACGGCGACGGTCGTGGCCATCTCGGCGGCGGATGACAAGGGCCGGGTTTATTATCTCGCTCCTCCCACGTTGCTGATCCCTTAGGCTTCGGATTACTTCACGTCCGCCTGCGGCCCGACGGTGTATCGTGGCGACGCACTCGGCACCGAGTATCGGGGCAACTTTTTCGTTTGCGAACCGGTGCACAACCTCATTCAGCGCCGCCGGCTCGTGTCCAAAGGCGCGACCTTCGTCGCCGACCGCACCGAGACGGGCAAAGACTTCCTCGCTTCAACCGATCCCTGGTTTCACCCGGTCTTCACGACCACGGCTCCGGATGGCTGCCTTTACGTCGTCGATTTCTATCGGAAATATGTCGAGCACCCCGCGTGGGTGGCGGACGAACTCAAGACCACAGTCCCCTGGCGGACCGGCGAGGCACACGGCCGTATCTGGCGCATTCGACCGAAGGATTGGAAGCCCAGGAGCGCACGTCCGAATCTCAGCCGGGCAAAATCGCGCGACCTGGTGAAGCATCTGCGGCAGGAAAACGGCTGGTGGCGCGACACCGCGCAACGCTTGTTGGTCGAGCGGCAGGACAGGTCCGTGGCGCCGTTACTGGAGAAGGTGGCGGGTAAATCGCCTTCGCCGCTTGCGCGACTGCACGCATTGTACGCGCTCGACGGATTGGGGGCGTTGAAGCCTGATCTCATCACGGTCGCGTTGCGCGATTCCGATGCGCACATCCGCGAACACGCTATCCGCTTGAGCGAACGCTTCCTGGCGGGCAAGTCGAGCGGGCCAGCAAGCCGTGGAGGAGGAAGGGAGCCGAACGGAGGTTTGGACGCTCGCGGCATCAAGCAGCGTGATACACTGTTCAAGTTGCTTGAGGACACCCATCCTCGGGTGCGACTCCAACTTGCGTCGACTCTTGGTGATATCGAAGCGGATGGCCAGGTCCGGTCCGGAGCGTTGGCGCGTTTGGCGGAAAGCGTAGCCGATGACTCGTGGCTGGCCGTTGCCATTCTGAGCAGCGCGGGGTCACGGCCGGTGGATTTGTTGAGCGAGATGTTGCGTTCCGGGAACGATGTCAAGTTGGAACGGGAAACCGAAGCGGATTTCCTCGAAAAAATCGGGCTGGTGATTGGTTCGAACAAGGAGGACCTGAATCGGATTGAATTGTGGCGGCTGTTGCAGAAACACCGAACGAATTGGGTCGGCGATTTGCCGCTGGTGGCCGGTTTGGCCGAAGGCTGCGCTCAAACAGGTCGCAGCCTGCGGAAACCGTGGGCAAACGCGCCGGCCGACCTGGAGAATGTTGCATCCGCAATGGAGCAAATCGCCCGCTATGCGCTCACGGTTGCAAACTCGGACGATGCACCGCTTCGTTTTCGACTGCCGGCCATTCGAATCCTTGGCCAACACGAATTGTCCGTCGGTGGAAGGGATCTTGTCTGTCTTCTGACCCCGCCGCAGCCGTCGGAAATCCAGCGAGAGGCGGCCAGGTCGATTGCGCGGTTGAACGACGACGAGGTCGCGACACTGGCGCTGGCCCGATGGGCGCATTGCACGCGCCTCGTCCGGCAACAGTTGCTGGCAGGCAGCACGCGGTCGCAGAGTCTTGGCAAGGCCCTGCTCGGCGCGCTGGAAAAGGGCGCGATCCAGTTGACCGAGGTCGATCCCGCAACGCGTCAAGCCCTGGAAAAGAACACTGAACTAAAGGAGCATGCGCAACGCCTCTTCCGAGGCGCCGTGTCCGCTGACCGGGAGCAGGTCGTCACACAGTTCCAGTCCGCCGTCAAGATGACGGGCGACCGCCGGCATGGCGCCGAGATCTTCGCGCGGACGTGTCTCTCGTGTCATGCGATGCAGGGCGAAGGCGCGAGGGTGGGGCCGGATTTGTCCGGCATCGCGACGCATTCGAGAGAGACGTTGCTGGTGGATATTCTCGATCCGAGCCGGCAGGTGCCGCCCGACTTTGTCGGCTACATACTGGTCACAACGGGGGGCGAAACGTTGACCGGTTTGATCACCGCGGAATCCCCGGCGAGCGTGACGCTGCGCCAACCCAACGCTGCGGACACCGTCATCGGGCGCAGTCAGATCAAGGAAATACGTGCGGAAGGAAAATCGCTCATGCCGGAGGGACTGGAACAAGGGATGAGCGTGCAGGACCTGGCGGACCTGCTCTCGTTTCTGCGGCAGCCTGACGCGGCGCTGTTGCCCAAGGACCCGCAAGCAGCCTTCGGCAAGAGCGGCAACTTGAAATGACGGAATGGTCACAAAGGAAAATTCTTCGTACGTTCCACTCATTGCTCTCGCGGCATGCGTACTCGTAAGCGAGAACGCCTTCGCCGTGGACTCGTCCAACCTGCCGTTGTCGCCGCGATTGGAGTCGGCCTCGTTTCACTTCGCGGATACAAATCTCACCGCGGATTTGATCGCATCCGAACCCGACGTCGTCAGCCCCGTGTGCGCTGCCTGGGATGCCGATGGGCGCCTGTTCGTCGCCGAGATGAGCGATTATCCGACCGATCCCACAGGCGGGCGCGTTCGACTGCTCGAAGACCGCGATGGCGACGGCCGTTACGACCGCGTCACGGTGTTTGCCGACAAGCTCCCGTTCCCCACGAGCGTCCTGCCCTGGAGAGACGGCGTCCTGGTCGCGGCGGCGCCCGACATCTGGTTCCTCAAAGACGCCGACGGCGATGGCAAGGCTGACGAGCGGCGCGTGCTGTTCACTGGCTTCGGTGAGGGCAACCAGCAGTTGCGCGTGAACGGGCTGACCTGGGGCATGGACAACTGGGTCTATGGCGCCAATGGCCGCAGCGACGGAGACGTGCGCTGGGTAGCGCAGGCTTTCCAGCCTGCGGGTTCGGGCGACTTTCCAGTCACCCGACGCGAAGTTAAAGCCGAATCGCTTCGATTTGACTCACGCGCCGCCGACGAACGCGCCACGGAGCTGGAAAGCTCCGTGAACCGGCAGACTGGAAAGTCTGCCTTACAAAAGACCGTCTCCATTCGCCGACGCGACTTCCGATTCCTGCCCGACACCGGCCAGTTCGAAGCGATCGCCGGTCAAAGCCAGTTCGGCACCACGTTCGACGACTGGGGCAACCGCTTTCTTTCGTGGAACACGATGCCGTTCCGCCATGTGGTGATCGAGACGCGCTATCTGGACCGCGTGCCGCAATTGGCCGCCGCCGAATCATCGCAGAATCTTCAGCCGCCCGGCGATGATGGCCGGATCTTTCCGCTCACCGCGCCGCCGCAGGTGTTCAATAACGAATCCCAAACCCATTTCAACGCATCGGCGGGAACCACGGTCTATCGCGGCGACGCCCTGGGTGAGCTGTACAAAGGCAATCTGTTCGCCGGCGAACCGCTTCGGAACCTCGTGCATCGGCGTGTGCTCGTCCCGAAAGGCGTGACGTTCGAAGCGCGGCGCGGCGAGGATGGCCAGGAGTTTCTTGCGTCCACGGATCCGTGGTTTCATCCGGTCAATTTCGTAACCGGGCCCGATGGCGCGCTCTACGTCGTGGATTTCTATCGTCAGTTTGTGGAGCATCCGGGCTATGTGCCGGAGGCGATGCGGACCAATGTCGATTGGCGGGTTGGCGCCGAGCACGGTCGCATCTGGCGAATTCGGCCGAAGAACTGGAAGCCAGCGAGGCCGCATCCGAATCTGAGCCGAGCGAAATCCGGCGAGTTGGTGCGACACCTGGAGGATGCGAACGCGTGGTGGCGTGTCACGGCGCAGCGTCTCCTGGTCGAACGGCAGGACAAGACGATCGTGCCGGCGCTGGAGAAATTGGCGCGCCAGTCACGATTCCCCCTGGGGCGCTTGCATGCGCTTTGGACTTTGGAGGGCCTACGTTCGCTGGCACCCGGTGCTATTTCGGATGCTCTCCGCGACAGGCATCCTCGCGTTCGCGAGAATGCGGTCCGAGTGACCGAGGATTTTCTAGCGGAGAGAATTTCCGTTCCCGCCAGCGCCAATCCACCAGCGGGTGGCGCTCTCGAACAACTCAAGCGAACGTTTACGGCCAGACTTGGGGACACCGACCTTCGAGTTCGGCTTCAATGCGTTTTGACCTCGGGCAAAGTCGATCCGGCAGGGGGATTCGTTTGGCCACCGGGAGACGTCTTCACCTCTGCGGTGGGTGATCGCTGGCAGTCGCTGGCATTGCTGTCGGCCGCGGGCTCCGACCCATTGGGTGTCTGGTCCAGTTTGTCCGAATATCATCCGGACTGGTTTCGAGACCCAAGTCCCGAGCAAGCTGACTTTTTGCAAACTCTTGCGCTTCTCGTCGGGGGCGACCGACACGAAGGCAATGTGCAAGTAGCTCTAAAAAGTTTGATAACTGCAAGGAACACGCCATTCGCAGATTTTGTGCTCTTCAATGGCTTGGCCGACGGAGCGAAGTCCAACCCTCTTCTGAAAGAGTTCCGGGCCGGGCTGACGCAACCGATGGACAGTTCTGATCAAACACGGAGTCGGATATCGACGGCAGCCCTCCGCGTGGCTGTCTCGCGCAACCTCTCCTTGCCTGTCCGCACAGCAGCCATCCGGGTTCTCGGAAAAGTCGCGCCGGACGCGGACCTGAGCCGGCTGGTCGACCTGCTGTCGTCCCGCGAACCGGAGGAAATCCAATTGGCTGCGCTGAGAGCAATGACCGAGCTGAACGACCCCAAATCGTCCCGGCTAACCTTCGCCAGGTGGCGAAACTTTTCTCGAGCGATGCGTCGGCAACTCCTCGGTTCGGCTTCGCGCTCCTCCGCCTTTGCAACCGCGCTGCTGGAGGGTTTGGAGAATGGGCAGGTTCACTTGACGGAGGTTGACCCGTCGACACGGCGGGCGTTGGAGCAAAGCCCGAATGCGGCATTGAAAGAGCGGGCACAACGGCTGTTTCGTGGCGCGGTGTCCGCCGACCGCGAAGCGGTGCTGAAGCAATTCGAACCCGCCACTGCCCTGACCGGCGACCGCGCGAAAGGCGCCGCGATTTTCGGCAGGAGTTGTCTTCAATGCCACGCGATGCAGGGACAGGGGAATGCGATCGGCCCGAACATCTACAGCGTCGCGAGCCAGCCGAAGGAAACGCTGCTCGTCAATGTTCTGGATCCCAGCCGCCAAGTCACGCCGGACTTCGTCAGTTACACGGTCATTACCACGGACGGCGAAACGTTTACCGGTCTGATCACGGACGAGTCGGCATCGAGTGTGAGGTTGCGGCGGCCGAACGCTCCCGACGCGACAATTGAGCGGAGCCGGATCAGCGAATTGAAGGCCGATGGCAAATCCCTGATGCCGGACGGGCTGGAACAGGGCTTGACGCCGCAGGACATGGCCGATTTGCTGGAGTTCATTCGCCAGCCCGATGACCGGCTTTTACCTGGCGAGAAGTAGTGTTGGTACCGGCCCGCAACCTTGCAGGCCACAGCAACGCGAACGTGATTACCATTGGCTCAGTAGCTCGTGAGAGATTCGCCTGGAGCGGGAGGCAGCAGTTTCGTTCCCCTCACCCTTACCCTCTCCCGCAGAGAGAGGGAACAGCGAGCAAGGCGTACTGGAAGGCCAACGGCTGTGGAATGTGCTCCGGGCAGAAAACGGCCCACCCTCTCCCCAAGGGAGAGGGCCGGGGTGAGGGGAAATGGCGCGACGCACCTCCCGCGGAGCGGATTAATCCCGGAATAGCCATACCCCACAAGTCCTCCGGCAGAGGTTTCCCTAAATGACCATGACAAAGCAACGAAAGAAAATTCGGTCCGGTCCCGAAATGACACCCCCACGAGCTGAGCGTGCTATCACGCGCCGCGAAATGATCAAAGGCGCGGTTGGCCTCGGCGCGGTGGCTGCGTTGTCGGGTTGTGCCCACGTCGAGAAGGATTCCGGCGGCGTGACGAAGAGATCCATCCTCAGCCAGAACGACCTGATTCACCGTGAAAACGCAAAGACCGGCACGCGCGACTGGATGCTGAGCAACACGCGGATTGATCCCGAGACCAAGTATCGCTGTCCGTGGATTGAAGGGTACTGCTCGCGCACCAGCGTTGGAGCGGGCGAATCCATCCGCATTCACGTCAGCACCAACCCGCCCTCGCCATTCACACTCGATCTCTATCGCGTGGGTTATTATGGCGGTTCTGGCGGGCGCTTGATGTGGTCGTACGGACCGTTCAACGGCCGGATCCAGCCTGAACCGCCGATTGGCGAAAAGCGCGTCCGCGATTGCGTCTGGGAGCCGTCCATCGCCATCACGATTCCGAAAGACTGGTTGAGCGGGGTTTATCTTGGCAAGTTGACTTCACTCCGCGAAGGCATCCAGAGCTACGTGGTCTTCATTGTCCGGGATGACCGCCGGGCCGATTTCCTCTTCCAATGCTCGGATACGACTTGGCAGGCCTATAATCGCTGGCCGAGCCAGTTCGCGCTCTACGACGATGGCAAGGACAAGTGGTATTGGGGGCCGAACGTTCAAGTCAGCTTCAACCGGCCCTATGGCAAATACTGCCAGATCATGGACGCGCCGATCTCCACGGGTTCGGGCGAATGGTTCCTCTGGGAGTTTCCGCTCGCATATTGGATGGAGTCGCGCGGGTACGATGTCAGTTACGTCTCGAACCTCGACACGCACGCCAACCGGGAGGGGCTGCTTCGGGCGAAGGGTTTTCTCTCGGTCGGACACGACGAATACTATTCCATGGAAATGTTTCGACACCTCAAGGCGGCCATCAGCGGCGGGTTGAACGTCGCGTTCCTTTCCGGCAACGCGGTGTGCGGCCGCATTCTGCTGTCACCCGACTCGCGTAAGATACCGAATCGCGCTTTTGAGCGTGTGGGCGTTTTCGGCCCACCAAACGGCACGCGCGATTTCGTGGCCATGAAGTCGCTGCCGCACGAGCGGCCCTACGCCAACGAACTCATCGGCGCGCACAGCACCGGCCCGGTGACCGGCGGCGCGGACTGGATTTGCCTAAAGCCGGACCATTGGGTGTTCGAAGGCACCGGGATGAAACAACGCGACGGCATTCCCGGACTGGTCGGCTGGGAGTGGCATGGCGATCCGGCGCCACTTCCCGGACTGGAAGTCGTTGCTAGCGGCCCGACCCAAGACGCACCCGGCAAGCCGAACGGTGGCAATTACACGGCCACGATTTATCCCGGGCCCAAAGGCAACTTCGTCTTCAACGCCGCGACGTGTTGGTGGGCGGATGGGCTCTCGGCGCCGCCCGGCTACGTCCGGCCGTCGGCTTACACCACTCCAAAAGGCCCGGACCCGCGCGTGCAACGCATCACGGCGAATTTGCTGAACCGAATGCTGAAGTCGTGACGATCGGCACCACAATAATCGAGCGTCTCCGCGCGCTGCGGCAGGCGTGTTGTCGGACGCGGCGGGCGAGAATTCTTTCGATCGGCGTTGTGCTCGCGTTGATCCTGGTTGGGATCTGGATCAGGACCCGCGAGCCTAGCTACGAGGGAAGACCGATCAGCTATTGGATCGCCCAATTGGAGGGAGATAATTCGGACAAGGCGGCCGAAGCCCTGGCTGCCATCGGCGCGCCGGCGACTCCCTATCTCGTGGAGGCAATTCAGATTGAAATGTCGGCATCCTTCTCGCAACTCCTCGAAAAGCTCTCGGACGTGCCCTTCGTTGGCAAGCTCGCGGACAAACTGACTGAGCGAAGAAGCCGGCGACAGGAAATTCCGGATGCTGCAGCCGAGGTGCTGGTGACCATGCGGGAGCATGCGAACAAATTTGTGCCGGCGTTGGTCCGGATCTACCAGAATCCGAAGGGATCGGAAGAGGTCATCGAACGAGCCGCCGATATCCTCACCGATTTGGGGGTCGATGCGGCGTCTTCCATGCCCTCCTATCTGGCGCATTTGCGCAGCCGTGATCTGCCGCACAAGACCCTGACGTTATCGATCCTTTCTGCCCTCGGTCCCGCAGCCAGGGAAGCGGTGCCGCTGCTGACCAACCTGTTTAACGGCGACGGAGCAAACGACCTATCCTGTGCCGAGGCATTGTGGAACATAGATCGCCGCACCAATGACGTCGTGCAGGCCTGTCAGCGGATCCTTCAGGCCCGAAATCTGGGATGTCCGGAAGACCTGACGACACGCGTTACTTCCCTGCTGGCCCGAATGGGGCCTGCGGCCGGGGAGACCATACCGATCCCCCCAGATCTGGTTCCCAAAGGACCCGACACAAACCGATTCCCGGCCGAATGGGCCATGCGCAGCCACGACGCCCCCAGTCCCCGAGCCCCGTC
>JACXTT010013715.1_pt1 | contig 10652 bp, 9 predicted proteins | sample 9270951 | NCBI WGS metagenome assembly JACXTT01 (sample SAMN15532306, study PRJNA645909) | rock metagenome | isolation source: weathered quartz diorite | place: Puerto Rico | collected 2017-06-21
CAGGCGCAGGAGTTGATAAATGTTCGTAAATCAAAACTGGCTTATTTGCCTACGATAAGTTTATACGGTTATACCGGTGCTCAGTCTTTTCGCCCTCAGTTTGATTTATTTTCCTCCAACACTAAGTGGTACGGTGTTTCGTACATGGGATTAAAAGTGGCATTGCCAATTTTTGACGGAAGTCTGAAACATGTACAAACACAGGAGACAAAACTCACTTTGAAAAAGAAGGAAAATGAAATAAGGGCGTTTGAGAAACAATATTCTTACGAAGTTCAAAACGCAAAAATAAATGTGACGAATGCTTTGTCAAACGTAGCCATTCGTAAAAATAATATTGAGTCTTCCGAATCGTTGCTTAAAGTAACCCAAACCCGTTACAACGAAGGGCTGGCCAACTACAAAGACGTAGTAGATTCGGGCAATACGTTAACCGACGCGCAAATAGGTTATTTTAATGCTTTGTACGATTACATCTCTGCCAAGCTGGAATACGATAGAATTGTAAATAAGCTTCAATAGTAAAGAAGGAGGAGAGGAGTAAAGAAGGATAGAATGAAAATACTTCTGTCCTCTATTCCTTTTATTCTTTCCTCCTTTCCTTCTTTTATTCTTTCCTCCTTTGTATCTTTAGGTATGAGGAGATTTCTTTGTTTGGCCGGTATTTTCTTTTTTAGTTTTTTTACTTCGAATGCTCAACTTTTGAGTGTAGAAGTGGCCATCGATGGCTTCACCTGTTCTATGTGTGCGATGAGCGTAGAAAATTCCCTTCGGCAGTTGCCTTTTGTAGAAGACGTGAAAATGGATTTGAATAAAAGTCTTGCACAGATTTCCTTTAGAAAAAATAAAGATATTTCCATCCGTAGAATTTCTGATAAAGTATATGATTCCGGCTTTTCAGTCCGTTATATTCATGCCGCTTACGCTTTTCAGGACACTACTATTGAGGATTATGCAGTTTATAAATCCGGAAATGAGGAATATCATTTTTTGGGAATCGGAAAAACAATTCTTAATGGAACGTATACTATTATCTTTTTAAATAAAAGGTTAATTTCAAAAAAAGAATACACCCACTGGGAAGGATGGATAAAAGAAGATACCAGAAGAAATGGGAAGGGGGAAAATGTTTACTACGTAACGTTATTGCGTGGCTGATCGTTGTTTCCTTTTTTCTTGGTACTGGTAAATTATATTCACAGGAATTATACCCTAACACCGAACCCGCCAGTACTATGCCGAAGAAGCTGGTGGGCTTCCGGCAGATAAACGAAATGTACCGGGATATAAACAACCGGGCTCGGTATTTTGCCGGTTTCAGACTCATGTACGGATTGACAAAAAAGCTGACCGTCATGACCATGATAGGTTATTCCAACCATCATTTCAAAAATTTTCCGGCTAATTTCGTTGGCTATATTAATAACCATCACCAAAAACAATATCCTCTCTATCCCTTTCTGATAGAAGGAATTCATGTGTATGCCAAGTACAGGCTTGTTAATTTTGACGGCGAACAAAAACATTTCCGGATAGCCGCATACGGAGAAGCGACCAAATCTTTTATAGCGCATACGGAAGCAGAATCCAGTACCATGACGGATAATACAGGTTATGGGGCTGGGTTGATTTTTACAAAATTACACAAACGATTTGCAACCTCCTTTACCTGGGGCTTTATCAACAGCATTGCCTATAACCAGCACAATACTTATCAGGCGATAAAATTTAAGTCAGGCGATGTTGTTATGTACAATGTCTCTTTTGGATATAGAATTTATCCGAAGGTATACGATAGTTATAAAAATATTAATGTAAATATTTATTCAGAATTCATTAACAAAGATTATCAGGCAGCCCAGATTTATTATGATGGAAAGCCTTATGATTATCGTTATCTGAATGTATACATTCCTGGTACGAATACGCTTTATACGTACCGTGGCCTTATCGCGAATCGTTATTCTGAGATGCGAACTTCTCTGCAGTTTATTTTTGATTCTTCTACCCGGTTGGATATAGGGGCGGCTGTCCCTATTTACAGTAGATCGTATCTGCACGATTACCCGTTAATTTTCGTCAACGTTCAAAAGTATTTTTTTAGATAGGAATAGGCTAGAAGCTGCTATCCGCACCACCACCGCCAAATTTACCTCCTCCCAGCTCAGGATTATTCTCCTGATGTTGAGGTCCTGAAAAGGTTTGCGCAATGATCAAGGCTTCCGCATCCAGATTTCCTAAAGCGTTCTCTTCTTTATCTTCTAGGTAGGTGATTCCAAACTTTGGTGTTTTAAAATAATTCGTAGAAAACCATGCCACAGCAATCATAATAACGCCTCCAATGGTCATCGTAATTTCATGATGCCCGAAACTGAAATAATATTTAAAAGTAAGGACAGAAGCGGCTACCAAGATAAGTCCGGTTTGCAGAAGCAATCGGTTCTTATTTTTTAATCCAAAGAAAATATAGGTCAAAGGAATGAGAGCAGTATACGCATAAAATATAAAGGCAAGCGATATGTCTTCGTTCTCCTGTAATTCAAGATGGAAGGCGGCTTCCGATAGGGTACGAACGGTGAAATAATTTCCTGCCACATAAAAAAGAAGAAGCGATAAAATTTCCAGTATCATCAGCGAACTGTCCCAGAAACGGAAGTTTTCTTTTTGTCTGAATTTTGTTGTTAGAAAATAACAGACTGCTGAAATAATCATAATGAAAAAGGGCATTCCATAGAGCGCGATTGCTCCTGCTTTGGCAAGGAGAAAAAATAGAATGAACAAAGCACAACCGAAGGTACAAACGGCCATTAACATATCGGAGTATCGTATCGTCGCGGCAATGAGGAAGGGTAAGGCTATATAAGCATAAAGAAGTTCCTTACCATAATCCGGGTGATATTGATCAAATAATATACATATCCCTCCAATAAGAGCGCCAAGCCCCATATATAAAAGCGCATCGTCGATTCCGGATTTGTAGAGTTTTTTTTCTTTGATAAGCATTTCTAAAATAAACAACCCAAGCATACCGTTAAGAATAAATCGAATGCCAATACCTGTAGCGCCTGAGTCAAACATACCGGTGAACAGCATGAGCAAGCCGCTGGCTGCTGAAGCACTTATCACGGTGAAAATGAACAAACCAATTCGAATGAAGAAATTAGGTGTGTACAGATGCTTGGTGTATTTATTCTTGATAGCATCGTAACTCAAATCACTGATGCGTTTATTTTTATGCCATTTTTTTGCGTGAAGCAAAATTTCCGTATGGTCTAACAGTTCAGTCTTGTACGCTAGCATATCAGGATTTTAGAAATTTTTTATAATTGAAAAAGAAATAAATAATTCCTATACAGGAAAGAACAAAATAAAGTAGGCTAAGATAGATGAGGCCTACCTCAAAAGAAGAGAAGCCGTCTAAATAATCAATGAACAGTACTAAAAGATAAGTTACCCCGATATAGCCATACAAAGCGGCTAGTAGCAGAAAATAAAAAGACTGTTCTTTTTTTGCGTAAGCAAAAGCCATATAACACAATCCTGTCAGTAAAATAAAAAACAGATATTTTATAGTGCCAAAAGTAAAAATGGCTGAGGACGTGCAAATAAATAATAATTGAATTCCGAAATTGAAATAAGTAAAGGAAAAATGTTTTTTCCAGTCTTTTGTAATAATAACAAAAGAGGTTATGGTTAGTACTGTACCAAGTCCAATACCCGTATAGATAAGGTAAGTAGATCCGAAATCCTGTTCAAACATGTTCAACGGTGTGACAGTAATGCCCAGCCAGCTTCCAAGACCGGTGATGGCCATGGACAATATTCCTTTGTGATCAAAACGATAAGCGAGGAAAAAAAACAAGGTAGAAGGAATTATTGCAGCAAGCCCATAGCGTGTGCCGAAAATATTGTATTGGAATTGCAGATAGCCTTCAAAGGACAAAAACAAAAGACAGCCCAGTAATAGGATGTAATCAGAGAACGGATGTTCGTTGATAGATTCCTGCCAGGTAAAAGGTTTAATTTCTCGGAAACAATACAGAAAACAGCCCAGGCAGGCAAGTCCTATCAAAGAAAGAATAGCCGTGTGGCCGATGGTGTCTATGTTCAGGTAAATAAGAATCCCAACGCCGGTGCTTAGCAACATAACTCCCAGGTATAAAATTGTTTTCAGTTCCCAGTGAATGGAGAATAATTTTGTATTGTAATGGTGCGCTAGTTTCTGATGTTCTTCTGAAGAAAGAAGGTTCTCTTTATGGAGCTGCTCAATGATTTTTTGAGATTTCATAAAGTTAAGATAGTGAAAAAAAAGAATACTTAGTAGGTAAGTTGAAATTGTGTAAAATAGAGTGAGTGGGGACTATTTTATCTGTTGAAGTAAAAGGATATTTATTCGCACAAATGCATCGAATAAATATCAAAAAAATTATGATCCATTACTTCGTCAAACCAGTAGCCGAATTTCATAGAACTAGGTTTTTCACCAAACGAAACTTCGCGAATGTATTTTAAAAGTTTATTATAAATCAGAGAGTCCGGCGTAAGCTCTCCCCACACGGTGACAGAAGTTTGCTCCTGGTTTAAATCAAGTTGGTCAAAGACAAACAAGACATAGTAAATAAAATCTTCGGAAGTACTGAAGTAAAAAGTATTGCAAAATTCAAGTGTCTTTTGATTTTTGACCAGGATCGTCAAATAATTTTGTTCCACATGGATGTACATGTTTCGTTCTGCTTTACCATTGCTGTTGATCATGATGCCTTCTATGAGCGGAGCGGTGTGGTGTATCAACTGTACATGTTTGGAAGGATACATTCTGGTAAACCAGTTGATAATTTTTTTATCGGCAGAGAAAATATTTACAGCATCGGTACTTTTCTGGCTGTAATAATAAAAACTTTCTTCCGGCTCTGCGTTTAAAGTGCAGTTCAGCGAAAGATATTCTTTCAGATAATTTTTGTCAAACAATGAATTTGGAATCAGAGAGAAGTTCATTCCTTTGATCGCCAGTTTTATCGATTTCCAATAACCAGCCTTCAACACATGGTGGTCATCGTAGATAAGCTCAAGCTGAGAAATGAGTTGTTCAGGAAAGCTGATGGCTTCCAGTTTGTAGTCTTCTAATAGCAGGCAGCGGTTTCTCTCTGTATCCGTCACACAGATGCGGAACATCGAATTACTGATTTGTAAAAATAAATTGTATTGAGACAACTTATCTACATCAAAAGTATCGTCTTTGATTCGCTTATTAAGCCTGTAATGAAGTTTTTCTGACATGTTATTAACAGGAAATAGACAAGCTATTCACAGATTATCCACATTTTTTCAAATGGAATCCTCCATTCGTTTTTATAGATGAATTATAATAATTTTAAGTTAATTACTTAATTATCTACAAAATTAGCAAATTTTAATTGCATAAATTCTTTAGAAAATCAAAAATAACTGTTATTTATCCACATGTTTATTGACAATAAAAAGTGGAAAAGATGCTACCAACCACTTAAACGTAAAAAAAATGCAGTAGTTTCAGGGAAAGAGGCTTAAGGCTTTGGTTTTGCATTGCTGAAAAAGCCTGCTGGATGAAGTAATTCGCCTATGGTTTTTCTTGTTACTAAAACACTATGAAAAAATAGGGGTTCCTGCAGCGCAATTTCTTCCATACTCCAATAACGCAGCTCCTGAATTATTTGTCGGTTACTACGCATCTCAGGATCGGAGCCTTTCGCTAAGATGCCTCCGGTTATTTCTATTCTGAAAAATAATTCAACCGCATGCAGGGGGGCAGCAAAATATTCGTTTACAAAAAGAAATTCTTTTACCGCTATCTCCAATCCTGTTTCTTCTTTATATTCCCTTATAAGGGTCTGTTCGGCAGACTCACCAAAATCAAGTCCACCACCGGGAGGAGCCCAGAGGCTGCCTTTTTCCCCAACACCTTTGTGGTGGATAAGTAAAATTTTATCTTCCTGTACACAGATCCCGCATACACGCACACGTACCCGGTTTCCATACAAATTGTCAACTTCTTCTTTTATAGTCATATTGAATTAAATTTCAAAAAACAATAACGCAAATGCCAACTAGTAATTGTTGTATGTCCTGTATTTCGAAATGGAGTATAGTGAAGTTTGATATTTTATTTTGACTAACTTCGTACAAAATAGTTTTAAATACAAATCTTTTGTCACCTTCAGAAATTATCCGGAAGAAATTTTCATTCAGTCCTACCTCAGGCCAGGAAAAGGCTTTCCGTATGTTGGATAAATTTATTGAAGACAAAGATTCCGCACGCCCTATTTTCTTATTGCGTGGTTATGCCGGTACAGGTAAGACTACTTTGCTAAGCGCTCTGGTAAATACGCTGGACTCTTTGGGATATACCTTCATTTTGATTGCTCCAACAGGAAGGGCGGCCAAAGTAATGTCCAATTATTCCGGTAAGTATGCGTCTACCATTCATCGCCATATTTATCAGCATGAAAAAACAGATGGCAACGGTGGATTGTTTTTTAAAAGAAAGAAAAATATTCTGGCTAAAACTTTCTTTATAGTAGACGAAGCCTCTATGATATCCGATCAGGCAGAATCCTCTCCGCAAGGAATTTTATCCGATCTGATCGATTATGTATTTGAAAAAAAATCCAATAAACTTATCCTGGTAGGAGATACGGCGCAATTACCACCGGTTAAGCTGGACGTAAGTCCGGCGCTGGAAGGCGAATATTTACGAACAAGATTTTTTGCCAATTTATACGAGTGTGAATTAACAGAAGTAGTAAGACAGGAAACCGAGTCGGGCATATTGCGCAATGCTACGATGCTTCGTAATAGCCTTACTGAAAAAGCAAAAGCTATTCAGTTTATCACAAAAGGATACAAAGATATTTATCGCATGACCGGTGATAAAATGGAAGAAGGTCTTCGTTATGCTTATAAAAAATACGGAGAAGAAAATACTATTGTCATCACACGTTCTAATAAATCGGCTACTGGCTATAACCGCTACATCCGGCAAACCATCAAAAGTGTAGAAGACGAGATCAGCGCAGGTGATTTACTAATGGTGGTAAAGAATAATTATACGACACTACCAGAGGATTCACCGGCAGGATTTCTGGCCAACGGCGAATTTGTAGAAGTAGTAAAAATTAGAAAATACGAAGAGATTCATGGATTCCGTTTCGTGCATTTGGAACTGCGATTATTGGATTACCCGAAGCATCCTAAGTTCGAAGCGGTTGTATTTATGGATATATTATATTCCAACAATGCAAGCCTTACACCGGAACAAAACAAAATGCTTTTCGAAGAAGTATGGAAAGATTATGGTGATTTAATGTCCAAACGGGCGAGACTGGAAGCAGTCAAGAAAGATAAATTTTTTACCGCTCTGCAAGTGAAATTTGCTTATGCACTCACTTGTCACAAATCACAAGGAGGCCAGTGGGACGCTGTATTTGTGGATCAAGGCTACCTGACAGAAGAGAACCTGAACGAAGATTTTTTAAGATGGTTGTATACTGCCATGACCCGGGCAACCAAAGAAGTTTTTCTTGTAAATTTCCACGAAAGATTTTTTGGTAATTGATAAATTCATTAAAATAAACATATACCATCCGATGCTTTTGGCCGTTATAAAGCTGGCAGGGAAATTGAAATAATCTTGTAAATTTGATGAACAATAAGTAACTTAAAATCAGTTCAAGTAGATTAATATGATGATTCGATATAGTATAGTATTCTTAATACTGATAGTTCAGGCGTCGTTTTCATCTGCCCAAACTCCGACAGGAGAAAAGCAGGCGGTCATTACTTTCGCTGAGGATATGAGGGATTATGGGGATATCGTCTATGGCGATTCTATCCGCTATACTTTCAAATTTACCAATACGGGAAATGCTGATTTAGTCATAAAGAACGTAGTCACTACTTGTTCCTGTACTTCCAGAAAGTACACAGAAGGCCCTATCGCTCCCGGCCAGACAGGAGAGTTGATCGTCAGTTTTGATTCTAATAAGCAGGACAAAATAGGAAGACAAAATAAAGTAATCACCATTCTTTCAAATGCACAGAATAATCCTGAAAGAGTGACGCTGGCGTTTAATATTCTGGAAAAAGAAAAACGTTGATTTTTCTAAAATACTAATTTATTGAATAACCAGTTTTTTATTAATCGTTTTTGTATCACTAGTAACGATAATAAAATAAATTCCAGGTGTAAGATTGGTTGCGATATCATTTCCTACAACTATATTTTCATCATTCATAGTAATAATTTTAGAGTAAATTTCTTTTCCCTGAATATTTAGAAGGGTGAGGGATGCATTATTCTGTAAGCTATTTAATTGTATTTCGAAATTATTGTTTGTAGCCGGATTTGGATAGACAGTGAAATTGAATTCATTGTTCACATCGCTTTCAATAATTTTTGAATAAGAAAAAAAACCGTCAATATCTACTTGTTTCAATCGATAATAATTTTTAAAGAATGGTTGTTTATCGGTATATGAATAGAAATGCAGATTGCTACTTACGTCGCTTGCATTTATTTTATCTATGGCGATAAAATTTATACCATCATTACTTTTTTGTATTTCGAAATAGCTGTTATTGATTTCCTGAGAAGTTTGCCATTCTAAAATTGTATGATCATTTTCATTCATTACGTTGAAAAAGTTGAGCACTATAGGTAAAGTTCCATTTGAAGTACTTGAACCATCTTTAATGGTCCATGGACCAACTATAGTGCCATCGGTACCTGTGTATTCTGCACCACCACTACCGCCGATTCTCAGCTTACTGCTTGCCGAACCATTAGAACTTAAATGGCCGCCAGTATAAATATTTACAATTGAACCTGGACCGTCTAATTTTAGGAATCCCGTTATATTTAAAACTCCATATACCTGTAGTGTAATATCTCCGGAAATAGTAATGGTACTAGGGACTGAGATGGAATCACCATTTCTGATAATTGCAATATCTCCTACAGTTGGAGTACAGCCGCAGTTTCCAGTTCCATTTGAGTTTAAAGTCCAGGAAGTAGTACTTGACCATTTCCAATCGGTCACGCCGGTAGAATAATAAGTAGTTCCGTTGGCTATAAATACATTTAAAATATTGAATGTAAGAAAGATAAATAATATAATTTTATTCATTTGATGACTTTTAAGAAAATGCTGGGTATACGTATTAATACTAATTATATTTGTATTTTATACGTATATCACTAATACGTTTAATACTCTTAATAGTTATAAGTATAAATGTAATAATGCTGCTAATAGCTAATTTTTTAAATGATTCTTTGCGTAAAGAGATGAATAAATGAAATAATAATAATTAATATGACTTCAATACTATAGTTGGATTTTTTTAATATCACTTTATATGTTTAATCTTACATGATTTGTACATGAAAAAATTTAAATGACGCAGAATAAAAATGAATGATTGCATAGCTATTACATCGGTTTAATGTTATCTCTCTTCCATACAATTATTTATTATTATTTTTTCTTCTTATACTTAGGATACTAATTAACCTTAATTGAGTATCCATGAATAATTTCAAAAACATTAAAGAACGTGTTTGGTACAGGATTGAGCTGTACATTGGTAAAGGCGGAATTTCTATGTTTTATGCCCTTGCCATCGCATTGATTGCAACACTCCTTATTTTGCTGGGAATACGCTACCTGATGTTATGGGTTTTTGGCAGTGAATTACCCGGAACAGATTTCTGGAACAATATATATTTCCTGTTCATGGAAGTAACAGATTCTGGTAACATGGCTAACTTTCTGGACAAACCATTTTGGATAAAATGCACAGCAATTCTGGCCGGTATGTCAGGTATTGTAATCTTTTCGATGCTGGTGGCGATGATCACCGCTGCTTTGGAGAAAATGCTCTATACGTTTAGTCAGGGCACAACCGACGTATATGAGAAAAATCATTTTTTAATTATTGGCCATAACTCCAGGCTTACCGATATATTAAGTGAATTTGTTATTGCCAGTGAAAATCAAAAACACACGGTGGTCATATTATCAGAAACACCTAAAGAGGATATAGACAATGAAATAGAACTTTCTTTAAATAATCTCAATAAACTTAAAATTGTAACCAGGACTGGGAAAATAACTTCTCCTGCAATGCTTGAAAAAGTTTCGGTAGATACCGCACAGGCTATTATTGTACTTTCTTCCTGTGAAAATTTTTCAGGCGAAGAAGAGAAAGAGGTTTCTGATACCAACGTGATAAAAATTTGTTACGCCTTGTCTATCGCTATCAATAAAGATCATGAAATCATTGTGATTCCTGAAGTATACAATAATTCAAACAGAGAGATTATTAAAAATATTCTGGAAGAAAAAGTACTTCAGCTAGATGCCAGTTCTTTCTTATCACGTTTGTTGGTTCAAACTTCCTTATTTAATGGGTTGGTAGGCGTATACGAAACATTATTTTCCTTTGACGGTTCTGAAGTTTACTTCATGAAAAACACCGCAGGAAAAATTAAATTCGGAGAAGTATCGTACAACCTGCCCGATGGAGTAGCGATTGGGTATAAATGTCCGGAAAAAGGATTGGTTTTAAATCCACCGCCAGACTATATGTTGAAGGAAACGCATCGGTTGAGAATT
>JACXTT010013716.1_pt1 | contig 10652 bp, 9 predicted proteins | sample 9270951 | NCBI WGS metagenome assembly JACXTT01 (sample SAMN15532306, study PRJNA645909) | rock metagenome | isolation source: weathered quartz diorite | place: Puerto Rico | collected 2017-06-21
GACGGCAAGCCGGTCTACCTGAAGGACATCTGGCCGAGCGACGAAGAGATCGACGCGATCGTGGCAAAGAGCGTCAAGCCCGAGCAGTTCCGCAAGGTCTACGAGCCGATGTTCGCCATCACCGCGGCCAGTGGCGAGTCCGTCAGCCCGCTGTACGACTGGCGCCCGCAGAGCACCTATATCCGCCGCCCGCCCTACTGGGAAGGCGCGCTGGCCGGCGAGCGCACGCTCAAGGCACTGCGTCCGCTGGCGGTGCTGGGCGACAACATCACCACCGACCACCTGTCGCCGTCCAACGCGATCATGCTCAACAGCGCCGCGGGTGAATACCTGGCCAAGATGGGCTTGCCGGAAGAGGACTTCAACTCGTACGCCACCCACCGCGGCGACCACCTGACCGCGCAGCGCGCCACCTTTGCCAACCCGACGCTGATTAATGAGATGGCCGTGGTCGACGGCCAGGTCAAGAAGGGTTCGCTGGCGCGCATCGAGCCGGAAGGCAAGGTCGTGCGCATGTGGGAAGCCATCGAAACCTACATGGACCGCAAGCAGCCGCTGATCATCATCGCCGGCGCGGACTATGGCCAGGGCTCGTCGCGTGACTGGGCCGCCAAGGGCGTGCGCCTGGCCGGCGTGGAAGTCATCGTCGCCGAGGGCTTCGAGCGCATCCACCGCACCAACCTGATCGGCATGGGCGTGCTGCCGCTGGAGTTCAAGCCGGGCGTGAACCGCCTGACGCTGGGCCTGGACGGCACCGAAACCTATGACGTGATTGGCGAGCGCCAGCCGCGCGCCACGCTGACGCTGGTGGTGAATCGCAAGAACGGCGAGCGAGTGGAAGTGCCGGTGACCTGCCGCCTCGACAGCGACGAGGAAGTGTCGATCTACGAAGCCGGCGGCGTGCTGCAGCGCTTCGCACAGGACTTCCTTGAGTCGACCCGTGCGGCTGCATAAGCTGTGACATGGGCCCGGACGGCACGCATGCCGCCCGGGCCAACCAGGACAAAAATTTCCATGGCTCACGTACCCCAGATCAAGATTCCCGCCACCTATATCCGTGGCGGCACCAGCAAAGGCGTGTTCTTCCGCCTGCAGGATTTGCCGGAAACGGCGCAAGTACCCGGCCCGGCCCGCGACGCGCTGCTGATGCGCGTGATTGGCAGCCCGGACCCCTATGGCAAGCAGATCGACGGCATGGGGGCCGCCACGTCCAGCACCAGCAAGACCGTCATCCTGTCCAAAAGCAGCCGGCCCGACCATGATGTCGACTACCTGTTCGGCCAGGTCTCGATCGACCAGCCCTTTGTCGACTGGAGCGGCAACTGCGGCAACCTGTCCGCCGCGGTCGGCCCCTTCGCCATCAGCGCCGGCCTGGTCGACGCCAGCCGCATCCCCCGGAACGGCGTTGCCGTGGTGCGCATCTGGCAGGCCAATATCGGCAAGACCATCATCGGCCACGTGCCCGTCACCAACGGCGAAGTCCAGGAAACCGGTGACTTCGAGCTGGACGGCGTGACCTTCCCGGCCGCCGAAGTGCAGCTCGAGTTCATGGACCCGGCCGCCGAGGAAGAAGGCGCCGGCGGCGCGATGTTCCCGACCGGCAACGTGGTCGACGACCTCGAAGTGCCGGGCGTCGGCACGCTCAAGGCCACCATGATCAACGCCGGCATCCCGACCATCTTCGTCAACGCCGAGAGCATCGGCTACACCGGCACCGAGCTGCAGGACGCCATCAACGGCGACACCAGGGCGCTGGCGATGTTCGAGACCATCCGCGCCTACGGCGCGCTGCGCATGGGCCTGATCAAGAACGTGGACGAGGCCGCCAAGCGCCAGCACACGCCCAAGGTTGCCTTCGTGGCGAAGCCGGTCGACTACACGGCCTCCAGTGGCAAGAAAGTGGCCGCGGCCGACGTGGACCTGCTGGTGCGCGCGCTCTCCATGGGCAAGCTGCACCACGCCATGATGGGCACGGCAGCGGTGGCGATCGGCACCGCCGCGGCCATTCCCGGCACGCTGGTCAACCTGGCCGCCGGCGGAGGCGCGCGCAATGCGGTGCGTTTCGGGCATCCGTCCGGCACGCTGCGCGTGGGCGCCGAGGCGCAGCAGGTCGAAGGCGAATGGGTAGTCAAAAAGGCCATCATGAGCCGCAGCGCACGCGTGCTGATGGAAGGCTGGGTGCGCGTGCCCGGTGACGCGTTCTGATGCCTGCCTGCTGATCCACGCCACCCCGCGAGGCTGCTTATGTCTGGTACCGACACGCCGTCCGCCCAACGCCCCGCTCCGGACCAGGTGCTGGTCGACATCGTCGACTATGTCACCCGGTACGAGATCAAGAGCAGCCTCGCCTACGACACCGCCCGCAACTGCCTGATCGACACGCTCGGTTGCGGGCTCGAGGCCCTGTCCTACCCGGCCTGCGCCAAGCTGCTGGGTCCTATCGTCCCGGGTACGGTCGTGCCCAATGGCGCGCGCGTGCCGGGCACCCAGTTCCAGCTGGATCCGGTCCAGGCCGCGTTCAATATCGGCGCGATGATCCGCTGGCTGGACTTCAACGACACCTGGCTCGCGGCCGAATGGGGCCACCCGTCGGACAATCTTGGCGGCATTTTGGCCACCGCCGACTGGATCTCCCGCAATAACGTCGCCGCCGGGCGCCAGCCGCTGACGATGAAGGCGGTGCTGGCGGCAATGATCAAGGCGCATGAGATCCAGGGCTGCATCGCGCTGGAAAACTCGTTCAACCAGGTCGGCCTGGACCACGTGGTGCTGGTCAAGGTGGCCTCCACGGCCGTGGTCGCGCAGATGCTGGGCCTCGCGCGCGACGAGATCCTCAATGCCGTGTCGCTGGCCTGGGTGGACGGCCAGAGCCTGCGCACCTACCGTCACGCCCCCAACACCGGCAGCCGCAAGAGCTGGGCCGCGGGCGACGCCACCAGCCGCGCGGTGCGCCTGGCGCTGATCGCGCGCACCGGCGAGATGGGCTATCCGTCGGTGCTGACGGCAAAGACCTGGGGCTTCTACGACGTCTTGTTCAAGGGACAACCATTCCGCTTCCAGCGGCCGTACGGGTGCTACGTGATGGAGAACATCCTGTTCAAGATCTCGTACCCGGCCGAGTTCCACGCGCAGACCGCGGTGGAGGCAGCCATGCAGCTGCACGGTGCGCTGGCGCTCGCGGGGCGCAGCGCGGCGGATATCGCCGCCATCACCATCCGCACCCACGAGGCCTGCCTGCGCATCATCGACAAGCAGGGTCCGCTCAGCAATCCGGCGGATCGCGACCACTGCATCCAGTACATGGTGGCCGTGCCGCTGCTGTTCGGCCGCCTGACCGCCGCCGACTACGAAGACAAGGTTGCAGCCGACCCGCGCATCGACGCGCTGCGCGGCAAGATCACCTGCGTGGAAGACCCCGCACTGACGCGCGACTACCACGACCCCGGCAAGCGCTCGATCGCCAATGCGCTGACCGTGACGCTGGCGGACGGCACCGTGCTGGACGAAGTGCTGGTCGAATACCCGCTCGGCCACAAGCGCCGCCGCGCCGAGGGCATCCCGCTGCTGGTGGAGAAATTCCGCACCAACCTCGCCCGCCGCTTCCCGCCGAAACAGCAGGCCGCCATCCTTGCCGTGTCGCTGGACCAGGCCCGGCTGGAGGCGGTACCGGTCAACGAGTACCTCGATATGTATGCGATTTGAGTTATCGCCCCGCCCTGTTCATGCCGAATCGGCATAACCCTCGCACGGCACCTCCCGCGCAAATTTCTCCTCACGTATAGTTTCTGCCGCTGCCCGAACCGGGCCCTGCACCACAGGCCCGGTTTGGTCAGCCACTGACTGAACACGGACGGCACCATTCCGCCCATAAGGTATGGCGCGCCGATTCCAGTACGGGCCACACGCTCGTATAGATACCGAGGAGAACCATGAAACCTATCGCCCGCGTCACCACGCTGGCCGCTGCCCTGTTGTCGGCGAGCCTGATCACCGGCACCGCCCACGCGCAGCTCGCACCCGCTGCCCAGCCTGCCGCCGCCGCTGCCACGGCCCCGGCGGAAGCCCGCAAGGCCAATATCGTCATCATCGGCACCGGCGGCACCATTGCCGGCGCCGGCGCGTCGGCGACCAACACGGCGGCCTACCAGTCTGCCGTGGTGCCGGTCGACAAGATCATCGCCTCGGTGCCCGAGATCGCCAAGGTTGCCAACGTCAAGGGCGAACAGATCTTCCAGATCGGCTCGGAGAGCTTCAACAACGAGCGCCTTCTGAAGCTGGGCAAGCGCGTGTCGGAACTGCTCAAGCAGCCGGACGTGGACGGCATCGTGATCACGCACGGCACCGACACCATCGAGGAAACCGCCTATTTCCTGAACCTGACGCTTAAGAGCGACAAGCCGGTGGTGGTGGTGGGCTCGATGCGCCCGGGCACCGCGCTCGGCGCCGACGGCGCGCTGAACCTGTACGACGCCGTGCTGGTCGCGTCCAACCCGGCATCCAGGGGCAAGGGCACGCTGGCCGTGCTGAACGACGAGATCCACACCGGCCGCGACGTCACCAAGAGCAACACCTTCAAGGCCGAGACCTTCCGCTCGCCGTTCGGCCCGCTAGGCTACGTTGTGGAAGGCCGCACGCTGTTCTACCGCCTGCCGGCGCGTCCGCACACGATGCAGACCCAGTGGGATATCGACAAGATCGACAAGCTGCCGGAAGTGGCCGTGGTCTATGCCTACGGCAACGCCAACCCGGCAGCGGTCGACGCCGCGGTGAAGAGCGGCGCCAAGGCGATCATTTACGCCGCCACCGGCAACGGCAGCGTCGGCGACTACATGGTCGAGCCGCTCAAGGCCGCGCGCGCCAAGGGCGTGCAGATCGTGCGCGCCTCGCGCACGGGCAGCGGTGTGGTGGTCCGAAACGCCGAGCAGCCGGACGACAAGTACGACTGGATCGTCACCGAAGACCAGCTGCCGCAGAAGGCACGCATCCTGATGGCGCTGGCGCTGACGCAGACCAGCGACACCAAGGCGCTGCAGCAGGTCTTCTGGAAGTACTGATGGTGTCGTGGGGCAAGCGGTCTCGCCGCTAGACGCTCCTGCGCTCACCCCCAGCCCCTCTCCCGCGCGCGGGAGAGGGGCGCAAACCGGCGGCTGCGTCGCCCGGCAGCAATTTCCCGGCCTCCCCGGCTTTTTCCCCTTCCTTTCCAGCGGGGTCGTCCAGCACGATCTGGCGCATCGCCAGCGCCATCGCCTTGTCGATCCCTTCGCCCACCAGCAGGCTGCGGCTTTGCACGATCAGCAACGGCATGGCGTCAGCCAGCCGGCGGCTGCGTGCCATGCCTACCATGGGTCCCTTTGAATTCTCCGCAATTTACCGGTGTAGCGACTCCTGGCATTCATGCGGGTTTCCGGGCGATGCCTGCCTGAAATCCCCGTCAGATCAGGCATTTGCTGACTGGTCCTTTCCGCGCCATCACCCAACGTTGCTGAGGCCTCCGCGGAGGCCTGGCACGGCTCGCCAGCGCTTCACGGCCCGTTTTGGTCAGATAACAGGGCGCGGGCAGCCCCGACGGTCGCGGCGATCGCACACGCCGAACGCCGCTGGCCCAGCCCTATTCGAGCATCCCATGCAGTTAACATGTGCACGTAACCGATCAACATCAAGTTGAATTTCCCCGGTTATGAATCCATGATGAATTCATGCCGCCCTCCATCGCAGCAAGCGCGAAGTGCCGGCTCATCCGAGACCCTCACGACAGTTACAGTCAGCAGAGAACCAGGAGAAGCCATGCGGGTATGCCAGATCGAAGGTGAATGGAAGAGGGAAAACATTCGCATTAGTGAACGTCCACTACCAATACCAAGGGACGGCCAGGTCCGGGTCAAGATCTCGGCCAACGCATTGAACTATCGGGACTTAATCATCCCACTTCGCGGCTACGGCAAACGCATGCAAGCGTTACCCCTGGTGATGCTAAGCGACGGTGCCGGCAGTATCGACGCGGTAGGGCCCGGCGTCTCGCAGGTTCAGGTGGGCGAACGCGTGTGTCCGGTCTTCTACCAAAGCTGGCTGAGCGGTGCGCCCGACAATGCGCGCTTCCGATATAGCCTGGGCTGTGAGCAAGATGGCACGATGGCGGACTATATCGTGCTCCCGGCAGAGGGAGTCTGTGCAGCGCCGAACCATCTGACTGACGTCGAGGCTGCAACGCTCCCGACTGCGGCGGTAACAGCCTGGCGGGCTTTGGTCACGGAAGGGCGAATCAAGCCGGGGGACACGGTGCTGGTCCAGGGGACCGGGGGCGTTTCGCTTTTCGCCCTGCAGTTCGCCAAGCTCCTGGGGGCTCGTGTCATTGCCACGTCTTCGAGCGATCAAAAGCTTGCGAAAGTGCGTGCGCTGGGTGCGGACGAAACCATTAACTATCGTGAGAACGAGCAATGGGGAAAAGCCGCACGAGAGATCGCCGAAGGCACTGGCATTGACCACGTCATTGAGGTTGGAGGTGCTGGAACTCTCGAGCAGTCCCTCCGTGCAATACGTACCGGGGGAACGATCAGCTTGATTGGTGTGCTCGCCGGCCCAGATTGCAAGGTGCCATTGGGGCAGGTCGTGACGCGTCACATCCGACTACAGGGCATTACCGTCGGCAGCCGGGATGATTTCGAAGCGATGGCCACCGCTATCGCCCAGCACAAGCTCCGCCCGGTGGTTGACCGAGTGTTTGCTTTCGATGAATTAGGCATGGCGCTTGATTACCTTGCCAGCGGGCAGCATTTCGGCAAGGTCTGCATACAACATGCGAACGCCTAAATACCCTCGCATCGCATACGCGCTTATGTTGCTCGGCGCCCGCAGAATCCAAGACTTTCGATCATGACTCCGGTCAGGCACATCTATGTGGCAACCATGATTGCGGGCCTCGCGATCCTGGATTGCTGCTCCAGCCGGTCATCGTCCGGGGCACTGGTTGAGGTAACTGCTGCAAAAAAGATAACCGTGCAACGCCCGCAGCTATCTGGACGACGATCGGGATGCCACGATTATGCATCTCGCATGAACAACGCGACGTTGTCCTGGACCAGTTTCGCTACAAAACTGGCCACCACGCGAATATGCGCTGCCTTGCGGTGGTCCTCGTGCACATGCATATGGAATGACCGTGTCAGGCTGAACTGCCCGGGCAGCACGGCAACGAGATCTGGAAACGACGCTGCAATATATGCTGGGAGAATCGCCAGCCCGTGTCCGCCCGCCGTTGCGAAAACTTGAGGCAGCAGCGCCGAGCTCCGGATGCGTGGCTGAATACCTGCATCTATGGCGTGCAGATAGTTGAGTTCCGGAGCAAACAGGCCCTCTTCGACGTAACCGACAAAGGGGTGGTCTTTGAGGTCCTGCATCCCCCTGATCGGCGCCGCGTGACGCAGATAGGCTCTGGAGCCATACACAAACATGCGGTAATCGGTGAGCCGTCGTGACGCCACCCGCAGATGTTGTGCTCCGGAAAGGCTGATTGCGATATCCGCCTCCCGCTTCGACAGGCTGAAGATCCTTGGCGCGGCGAAGATTTCAATCTCCAGGCGCGGATTTGCTTCGGTCAGTTCATGAACCCGCGGTGCGAGAAAGTGTGAACCAAATCCGTCAGGCGCGCCGATGCGAACGACGCCTTCCACTTCATTGGTTTCAGCACCTGCCATCGCGCGAGAGGTGTAGAACGCGCTCTCGATGCCTTGCACGATTTCAAGCAACCGCTCTCCTTCTGGCGTGAGAACGTAACCCGTCGTGCTCTTATGGAACAGCCGGTTGTTCAGTCCACTTTCCAGTGAGCGAATACGCCGGGACACCGTCGTGTGTTCGGTGCCGAGCCGCTCTGCGGCCGCCGACAGCGTTCCGGTCCGCGCCACCGCAAGAAAATAGCGGTAGTCGTCCCAGTTTTCCGATAGCTTTCTGGATACCACGATGCACCTTCGATGGCTGTGTTGGTCTCCTGTAGTAATTCTGATCTGTGCAACACAAATCGAATAACTATGCTTCGACCGCATCTTCAAAATCATCGCCCCTGTCGTGAACGTCCTCACCGGGTTCCGCACTCAGGCCCATGGTGGCTTCTGAGCAAACCTCTCCTCAATCCATTGCTTGAAGAGCTTCAATTTTGCAGGAGTGTGCTTGATCGACGGCGTGACCAAATAAATGCCGGAGCGCGCATCAAGACGCCATTGTGGCAACACTCTGACGAGCTGCCCCGATGCGATATCCCGACTCATCAACCAGTCGCCACCCGCAATGATGCCGACCCCTCGCACCGCTGCCAGAAGCAGTGTTGAATTCTCGTTGCTGGAAAGGTTTCCGCGAACGGTAACCGTCTCCTTGTGGCTTCCATCCGAAAGCTTCCACGCAGGATACGTGGCAAGCCCGGTGAACCCGAGGCAGTTGTGACGGACCAGGTCAGCCGGCGTTTCCGGCATGCCCCGCTTGCGTAAATAGTCTGGCGAAGCACAGAGGATCCTTTGGTGGTCACATAGCTTCCTGGCCCGTAGCCGGCTGTCGCTCAACTCACCCACACGAATCGCCGCGTCGAAACTCTCACCGATGAGGTCCACGAACTGCTCGGAGTATTCCGCATGGACGATCAGATCAGGATTCATTGACGCGAACTCGGCAATCATGGGAGCCAGCCACATCCGCCCAAGCGCACCCGGCAGAGCGAGACGAAGCGTTCCCGTTGCCTGCACTGCGGATTCAGACACCTCGCGCTCGGCATCCGCCAGTACCGCCTCCGCTTCGCGCAACCGCTGGATGTACCGGATTCCCGCTTCGGTAAATCGGACATGACGCGTCGACCGTTCGACCAGGCGGACGCCAAGCCGTGACTCCAGTTCCGCGATACGCTTCGAAATCACGGTCGGATGTCGTTGCAGAATCTTGCCCGCCTGGACAAAAGTACCGCCGTCGTGCAAGGCAAGCAGTGCCCCGATTTGGTCGGCATATTGACTTTCGAATGCGCTCATTGTTGCGGCCGGCTAGATGGCATGCGCCGTCGTCAGTTCGGCTTCCCGTGACATCAAGGCTTCAGTATAACGGCCCCCTCTGCCTTGCCTTGCTCCAGCAGCGCATGAGCTTGGCGCACGTCGGCAAGGGAGAATGTGTGGCGGGGTTCAGCACGGATAATTCCTGCCTGGAGAGCGCGCAGCACCTCATGCGCGCGCTGCTGGTACACCTCTGCCGACGCCGTATGCGCCGCCAGCGAGGGGCGTGTCAGGTACAGGGAACCCTTTGCATTCAGCGTCGATACGCTGACGGGGGATGGAGCGCCTGAGGTCATGCCAAACGACACCATGAGGCCGCGCGGGCGAAGGCACTCCAGCGAGGCATCGAAAGAAACCTTGCCCACGCCGTCATACACCACGTCCGCCTTCCGGCCCCGCGTGATGTCCGCCACCTGTTCACCCAGTGTGGCTGCGTCAAATACCAGCACATGATCGCAGCCCGCCGCACTGGCCCGCTCGACACTCGCGGATCGCGATACTACGCCGATGACATGCGCGCCCAGATGCCTGGCCCATGGGACCATGATCTGCCCCAGTGCCCCGGATGCGCCGTAGATGGCAACCACTGTGTCGTCGCAAACTGGGTAGGTAGTGGTCAGGAGATACTGCGCAGTAATCCCTTTGAACAGCACGGCAGCCGCCTCGTCAAAGCTCACGGCGTCCGGCAGCCTGACCAGCCTCTCGGTCGGATATCGTCTGCCGCTCGCATACGCGCCAAGCGGGCCCGTTGCATAGCCCACGCGATCCCCCACCCGGAAATCCGTGACGCCCTCGCCCACGGCACCAACGGTACCAGCGCCCTCGAGCCCGAGCCCCGACGGAAGTGTCACTGGCGCGTCTCCCCGGCGTTGACTGATATCGAGCGGGTTGACGCCGATCGCCTCCTGGTCCAGCCAGACTTCGCCAGGTGCCGGACTCTCTCGGCCGACCTCGCGGCATTGCAGCACCTCCGCGCTACCTGTTGCGGATATCCGAACCACTACAGCCATTTCGACTACTCCTTGTATTCCGGGAATGAAACTGTCTGTCCCTTACAGTAGGCGCTCGCGAGGTGCCTCGCAATAGCATCTCGTGCATCGATGAGCTGCACATGTTGCAGCAATCGGGAGTGAGGGGGGGTCACCGCCTCTGTCCGCGCCGGGTCAGGTTGAAGGGGTGCAGGACAAAAAAAGGGGCCGCGATACCATCGCGGCCCGAAGGACACCAAGTGGAAAAACTCAAATCGCCTTGATAAAAGGATGCACGTTCACGTCTTTCCAGACCTTGTTGATATAGAACGGGTCGCCATGCCCAAAGGCGCGCGCTTCTTCCAGATCGCGGGCCTCGACGAGCAGCATGCTGCCGATGCGCCGCTCTCCCCGTGTATCGGTCAGCGGGCCCGCAGCAATGATGGGGATAGGCGCCGATGACAGATAGGCACGATGTGCCGCATAGTGCTGGTCGCGCGCTTGTGGCGTCGCCGGGTCGTCCAGGCAATAAATGACGAAATGCATGAACTATGCCGCATCGTTAACTATGTTCGATTTGAACAAGGCGATGCCAAATTCAAGGCGAGAACCGAAAGAGTGTTCGGCATAGTCTAAGCAATGTCAGACCCCGCTTTTGCGAGAG
>JACXTT010013717.1_pt1 | contig 10652 bp, 10 predicted proteins | sample 9270951 | NCBI WGS metagenome assembly JACXTT01 (sample SAMN15532306, study PRJNA645909) | rock metagenome | isolation source: weathered quartz diorite | place: Puerto Rico | collected 2017-06-21
CTGGGGTTGCCACGCCCGAGACGGGAGTGGTTTAGAGGATTATTTGCCGCAGCAGAACAGCTAAAGTCACCATGTCAGCTCCAAAATGCGTACAGCTAATGCAAAATCCGGGTTGAAACAGTTGAGCTCTCGCGAGCGGGCGCCCACACCGGGCTGAAGCCGCGGTGTTAATGAAATGGGCGGGAGTAGTGTTGAATATGCGGGTAAGGGCACGCGACCGCATGGCTTGGCTCAAACTTTCCAGGAGCCGCGCTTCGGTCGGTCGAGCCATTGGTTTGCTTCTTCGTCGCCGATAAACCTTTCCTTGACCGGGTCCCATTTCAAGCGGCGATTGTTCCAATAAGCCAGATTGCCCAGGTGACACACCGTGACGGACCGGCAGCCGATCTCTACATCGCAAATCGGTTTCTTCCGGCTGCGCATGCAGCTCAGGAAATCCGTCAGGTGGTTGTTGCTCTTGTAAAGGCGGACAGCTTTGTCGTCCAGCGGCGCTTCACCGAGCGAGGCGGGCGTCGCCTCGAATTTGCCGCGATTGACCAGGATCTTGCCTTCGGGGCCGATGAACAGGATGCCCCCACTGTCGCCGTGGAGCACCTCGACCCCGTTCGCGTAAAGATACCTCAGGCCCTTCGTGGCTTTGGGATCCTCCGGCGGGATGATTTCCACTGGCCCGCTGTCGTCCATGCCCAATCCCCATTGGGCGATGTCGAAATGGTGCGCGCCCCAATCGGTCATCATGCCACCCGAGTATTCGCGGTAGTTGCGCCAATTCGGGAAGTGCTTGTGGACTCCGCGCGGACTCAGCACCGAATTGTACGGTCGTATGGGGGCCGGCCCCAGCCAGAGGTCCCAGTTCAAACCCGGCTCCATGGCTTCCTCCGGCAAATCGCAGGGGACCGAAGGCGGGCCGACGTCCACGATGACCTGGCTGATTTTGCCGAGTCGTCCGTTGCGCACCAGTTCGCAAGCTTTGTGAAACTCACTCGAGGACCGTTGCATGGAGCCGGTCTGAAACACGCGGTTGTTTTTGCGCGCCGCATTCACCATGGCGCGGGCTTCGTGGATGGTCAGCGAGAGTGGCTTTTCGCAATAAACGTCCTTGCCCGCGTTGCAGGCCGCGATGGCGATGTAAGCATGCCAGTGATCGGGCACCGCAATCACTACCGCGTCAATGTCCGGCCGCGCGATCAGGTCCGGAAACTCTTTGTATTCGGCGCAGCCTTTGAAGTCGGTGTCTTTCTTAATGCTGTAAAATTCCTCGACCATTTTCCGATGGTGCTCGCGGCGCGTGGAATCCACATCGCATACGGCCACCACCTGCGTATCTGAATGGTTCAGGAAACCCTGCATGAGGCCGCGGCCCTGCGTGCCCGTGCCGATAAAGCCCAGGGTGATTCGTTCACTCGGACCCTTTTGCCCGGGCGCGGCCCAGGCCGAGGGCCAGAGCAGGGGGATGGAGGCTGCGGCGAGCGAAGTGGATTTTAGAAATTGGCGACGATTGAACTGCTTTCCCATAGCGTTTGCGATTGTGGTCGGCTCCCCGGCGATGGGCAATGCAATTTTCGCTGCGAGCGAAGCCAGGTCTGCCTTTCCACGTCGCCCAAATCAGCACTCGGCATTTAGCGGCTTGACTTTGTACGCCGGAGTATGATAATCATACTGCATGACGACAACAATCGGTCAGCGTGGCCAACTCGTAATACCCCTAACTATCAGGGCTCGCCGCAGGATTCAGCCGGGGGATGATTTCGAAGTCATCGCGGATGACGACGATCTTGACATGATTCTGCTGCGGCGGATTCGGCCAGCGGCGAATGCTGGATTGGTCAGGCATTTGGCGTCCTGTCCGTATAAGGGAGCGCTCTCCGCGACCGCCCGTCGGCCTGAACGGATGAGGAAGGTCAGGCTGTGAATTATCTCGTCGATACCAACGTTCTCTCCGAACCGCGTCAAAAGCTTCCCGAACGGAAGGTTGTTGATTGGCTTTCTGCAAGTGAAGCGAGCCTTTATACCAGCGTGCTCGTCACAGGGGAGATCCGTTATGGCATCGAATTGCTGCCGCGCGGCAGCTCCAAGCGCTCACAACTTCTTGGCTGGTACCAAAAGCTGCTTGCGATCATGGCGGGTCGTATCCTTTCCATTAATACGCGCGTAGCCGAGGAATGGGCGAAGGTGCAAGCGGAAGCACACGCCAATAATATTATGCTGCCAGTAGTGGACAGCCTGCTGGCTGCGACGGCCCGGCGATACCAGTTGACCATTGCAACTGACAATGTTCGGGATTTTGCGGCAATACGTGTGAAAGTGTTCAACCCGTTCGACTGAGCGCCGCGGACCCGGAAGCAATGGACAGATCCGCTGCCTTCACGGAAGCCCCGGTAGAAACGGGAAATCTCCTTGCGCCGATGCTGAGAAACGACGATGACCCTGCGATGGACCGACTGTTACTTGCCTACAGGAAAACGAAAAATTCGAACTTACTCCCTCGCATCCTCGCATTGGCTGCCGCCTTTCTGACGGCGCTGACGACTGCTTCAGCCCAATCACAACCCGCGGCCAACCCGAACGCTAACCCTCATCGGCTGTGGAAGCCGGTGGCCGACGAAGTTTTCCTGCAGGAGATCGGCGAGAAGATCTCAACGGACAAACCCGTCACTTCCATCGCGGTCTATAGTAACACACTTTATCTGGTCGTCGGTGGCGAGCTGAAGATCCTGCGCGATTCGGTTTTCCAGGATTCGGCGGGAGCGCCCAAAAATGTACAGCGGCTTCGCTCGCTCGGCGGCGCGCTCTGGGCCGCGACGGACGAGGGCGCCTATCGTTTTGCCGAGGGCGCCTGGCAGCGGGTGGATTCACAAGCCTTTACAGATTTCTGCCTCCACCTCGGCCAGGTCTGTGGCGCGACTCGTAACGACCTGTTCCGGTTCGAGAACGGCAAGTTTGTCAACCTCCGGCCTCCTGGCGGCTACTTGTCCAGCGACACCACCCTCCTCATGGAAGACTTCACCCAGGTCATCCCCGACCCCGTCCATCTTGGCCCAATTGACCGCATTGCCTCTTACAGCGGTACGCTTTATCTGCTGCGTCCGGGCCGATTAGCCCTGCTGGACGGAAGAACTTTGGTGACAGATACTGCAGATTGGGGGTCTCTGCCTTCGCCCGTCACGCGCGATCTCCTCACGCAGGGCAACCGCCTCTACATCGCCACCGACCGTGGAGTGGCTGCACTGCGCGGCATGGCAATGACGGCGCTGCGCGGCCCGGATGGCCTCCCGTACGAAGACACGACGTGCCTCGCCGCCGGTTTCGACAACGACCTCTGGATCGGCACCACTCGCGGCGCGATCCGCGAAGTGGGCGATGAATACCACTACTTCGGCGCAGATCATTGGCTCCCGGCTGACCACGTGCGGGATATCGCCGTAACCGATCGCGTCGTCTATATCGCTACCGATGGCGGCCTGGGCATAATTCGCTACGAGCCTTACACTCTGCTGAAGAAATCCCTTTATTACGAGCGTGAGCTTGAGGACTGGGGCTTCAAGCGGCTGGGCTTCATGCACAAGCTTTATTGGTCTGGCGATGAGAACGGTTGGCTGCGCGAGATCAGCGACAATGACGGCGGTCATACGTGCTATTACCTTTCGGCGATGACCTTCAAGTACGCGGCGACCGGCGACGAACAGGCGCGGCAGTCCGCGCTCGATGCCTTCCGGGCCATGATTTGGCTGGGCGACATCACGAAAAAGCCCGGTTTCCTTGCCCGGGCCATCTGGTCTGTCAAAGGCGATCGCGGCGCGCGCTCGACGCGCGGCTCGGGAGGACTCCCGGCCAAGTGGTATCCGACCGACGATGGCATGTGGCTCTGGAAGGGCGACACTTCGAGCGATGAAGTCAACGCCCACATCTTCTCCGTTTCACTCTTTCATGACCTGGCCGCGAAAGGCGCCGAAAAAGAGCGTGCCCGGCGCCAAATCTCCGACATCGCCTCGCACATCATTGATAACGGCTGGAGATTGCGCGACATGGACGGCAAGCCGACGCGCTGGGGACGGTGGGACCCAGACTACCTGCAGCGACCCTACGGCTTCGAATCGCGCGGGCTCAACGGCATGGAGGCTCAAACTTATATGCACACAGCTTTTGCACTCACCGGCGATGCGAAATTCCAGCAGGGTCTCGAGCAGCTCCTCAAGTGGCGCTACCAGACTTACACGGTGCGACAACGGCTGACCTTTCCGCCCGATCAGATCGCGCCCTGGGACGACGAGCTGGCCTTCCGTTGCTACCACCCGCTCCTGAGCTATGCCAAAGACCCCGAGCTGCGCTCTATCTATCTGCGCAGCCTCGAGCGTAGCTGGGAGATCCTGCGAATGTACCGGATGCCGTTTTACAACTTCATTTATGGGGCCCTCACCGGAAACGATTGCGAAGCGCCCGAGGCGGTAAACTACCTTCGGCAATGGTCGCTCGACCTGGTCAGTTACAACTATCGGAACTCGCATCGCAGCGACCTCGCGACGCCGCGCGGATATGTGGCTTATGGTGGCGGCACCCGCGCGATTACGCCAAGGGAGACGGAGGCCGAGTGGGGCGACCGCTCTCCGCTCGAGTACGACGGCGGCAGCGGCGGCCGCAGGGTCACGCCGCCCGTCGGCTGGCTCGAAGATTACTGGATGGGCCGCTACTACGGTTTTATCGAACCGCCCACGACTCAGGAACCGAAGCTGACGTCGCTCGAACCACGTGCGAAAAAAGTGGGCGGCGCAGCACCCTACGATGGGCCTCCGCGTCCGGCTGCCAAGTTTGACAACTAAAGCAACCTCAAGTTTTTACCGCCCACTCATTTAACGAGCGTTCGGAGAGCACACGATCGGGCGAGCCCTCCAGGTGTTCGAGCGCTTCGCCGACGAGGTACAATGAACCAGTCACAAGAACGAATGGGTCAGCGTTCGTTTTTTCCAGCGCATCGGCCACGGAGCCGCAGATGACGGTTTCTGCCGAGGGATTTGCTTCGCGGCAGGCCCTCTCCAGGTCCAGAGGAGCGGCGGAGCGCTCGCTGCTGACGGGCACGAGCAAGATTCTTTGGGCGAGCGGGGCCAGGATACCGGAGATGCCCAGCCAGTCTTTGTCACGCAGGACGCCGAGAACCAGCGCGGGCTTTCGGTCGGGAAAGTACTGCTCGAGCGCTGTGGCCAGCATCCTGGCGCCAGCGACGTTATGCGCGCCGTCGAGCAAAATCTCCCGGCCCCCAGGCTGCCGCACGAGTTGGAGTCGACCGGACCAGTTGACTGAAGCAAGGCCGGTACGTTCCGCGTCTTCACCCACTGGAATGCGGTCGGACACGGCGTGGACGGTGGCTAACGCCAAGGCGGCGTTCAGACGCTGGTGTTCACCGAGCAACGGCAGTTCCATTGTGTCCAAGGGCGGAACCCGAGTGTCCGCGGCCGTCACCACACGAAGCGGCGATTGCTGGCTCGTTGCGGTCTGGGCAATGACTTCGAGCGCTTCCGGCTCGGCGACCGAGGTGACCACTGGAACACCCCGTTTGACGATTCCCGCTTTCTCTGCGGCGATCAGGGCCAACGTTTCTCCAAGCCATTGCTGGTGATCGTACTGGACATTGGTGATGACGCTGGCGAGAGGCGTGACGATGTTGGTCGCGTCCAAACGCCCGCCCAGGCCGGTTTCCCAAATCACCAGACCGCAGCCTTGGGCAGCGAAATAGCGCAGAGCCATCACTGTGACGACCTCGAAGAAAGTTGGATGCTCGTCAGAGGGGAACTGCCTGAGCAATGGCTGCAGCTCGAAAACCAGCCGCACGACGTCTGCCTCGCTGATCGGCCGACGGTTGACTTGAATGCGCTCGCCGAAGGCGATCAGGTGGGGCGAAGTAAACAGACCGGTCCTGAGGCCTGTTGCGCGATAAATGCTCTCGAGCATCGCGCAGGTCGAGCCCTTGCCATTGGTGCCGGCGACGTGGATGAAGCGCAAATGCTTCTGCGGGTTGCCCGCCAGCGCCGCCAGTTTGCGTGTGTTCGCCAAACCCAGCTTGGTGCCGAACCACCGCAGGTTGTAGAGGAATTGGATGGCTTCGTCGTATGACACAGGCAATCTTTCAAGTCCAAAATCTGCCAGGGTCCCCGGAGGGTAAAGAAAAATGAAAGGAGCGCTTGAGGTATGGAGTAGTGCGGCTGTCGCTCGCCGCGCGGGTCAGCTTCCGACGCCTCGCAGCAACTCGTCGAACAAATCGCTCGGGAAAGCCGCCGGCACGCGTTCGGGATGCTCCAGGTCAAATTCCGCGACGCAGCACCGTTCCAGCCGTCGCTGACGATAGTCAGGGCGTAGGCGAAGCCGTGGCAAGTAGGAAGCACAAAAGTCCAGAAAGCCTTCGGGCTTACGACGGTTGACTACGGGCTGGAAATCACTCCCTTCGGGGAACTCCAGTCGATCATGAAGGAGCACTTGTTCACTTGGTTCACTTGGATTGGACGAGTCGCCGTACTTTGTCATAAAGCTCATTGCTTCCGTACTTAAGAAATAAACCCCGAATCTCCGCGGATTGCAAATCCAACTGGTTGGCTTTGACCAATTCCAGGACATCGCTGAAGTCGTCCAGGAACCGGTGGATTTTGCCTTGCTTGAGGACATGAAGCTTGAGCGCCAGCAAGTGGTTGAGTGATACCATTCGCATGGCGGCTCCCATTACCTGAACCGGGAGCGAAGCGGCGGCCAGGCCATCAAAAGTTGGGTCGTTGACCAGCATCAAATCCAGCGGCCAACTGGCGGGCCCGGGACGTTCATATTGGTGAAAGTTGTCCGTTTCATTGACAAGACAATAATCGAGCCCTGCAAGTCCGCTTTTCCAGGAGTCCTTGCAACGGCTTCGCACCAGCAGATCGATGTCGGTCGTCAGACGGGCAAATCCGTGCTCTATAACTGCTAAGCCGCCAATCAGCAAAAACTCCAAACCCAATTCTCCGGCCTTCTGCTGAATGTGCTCAAGCTCCATCATCCTGATTTTATGCCGGCTTTTGCTGGACGCGCTGCAGCGCCGCGGCGATGAACCCTTTGAACAGCGGATGCGGTTGGTGGGGCTTGCTGTGGAACTCAGGATGGCACTGGCTGGCGACAAAGAACGGATGGCGGGCCAACTCGATGACCTCGACCAGCTTGCCGTCCGGAGTGAAGCCGCTGAAGACAAAGCCTGCTTTCTCGAAGCGCTCCCGATAGGCGTTGTTAAACTCGTAACGATGGCGGTGACGCTCATTCACGACGAAGGCGCCGTAGAGCTGCGCCGCTTTTGTCCCCAGGATCAACTGGCACGGTTGCGCTCCCAGCCTCATCGTGCCGCCCATTTGTGTCACGCGCGTCTGCTCGTCCAGCATGGCAATCACCGGGTCGGGTGTGCGCGGATCAAATTCCGCCGAGTGCGCTTTGGGCAAATTCAAAACGTGGCGGGCGAATTCGATTGTGGCAACCTGCATTCCCAGGCACAATCCCAGGTACGGCACACTGTTTTCGCGAGCGTAGCGCGCGGCCTCGATTTTGCCCTCGATACCGCGGGCGCCGAAGCCTCCGGGCACCAGAACACCGCCGAGGCCTTTCAGGTATTTCTCGGCGCCGTCGCGTTCCAGGTCTTCCGAATCCACCCGCTGGATGTCCACGCCGCAATCATTGGCCACGCCTCCGTGGCTGATCGCCTCATAAACTGATTTATAAGCATCCTGCAATTCAATGTATTTGCCGACCACGCCGATCCGCACGCGATGCTTCGGAGCAATCAGCTTACGGATCATTTCCTGCCAGTGCGACATGTCGGCAGGCGGAGCTTCCAGGCGCAGGAGCTGGCAGACCAGGTCATCCACACGCTCGCGCTGCAACATCAGCGGCACTTCATAAATCGTATGCTCCACGTCCTGTTCTTCTATCACCGCCTCGAAGGGAACGTTGCAATAGAGCGAGATCTTCTGGCGCACATCCTTGGCCAGCGGTTTTTCGCAGCGACAGACGATGATGTGAGGCGCAATGCCGATTTCCCGCAATTTGGCCACCGATTGCTGCGTCGGCTTGGTCTTGAGCTCGCCGGCGGCTTTAATGAATGGGACGAACGTGACGTGAACGAAAATCGCATTGTTGTGGCCGACTTCGAGCGCGAACTCGCGAATGGCTTCCAAAAAAGGCAGGCCCTCGATGTCTCCCGTGGTGCCGCCGATTTCCGTGATAAGCACATCGGCCTGGTTTTGCTCGGCCAGACGGTGAATGCGATTCTTGATTTCGTCCGTGACGTGCGGAATGACCTGGACGGTCTTGCCGAGGTACTTCCCCTCTCGCTCGTTGTTCAGCACGGTCTGGTACACCTGCCCGCTCGTGAGGTTGTTCAGCCGCGTCAGCTTGCAGTTGGTAAACCGTTCGTAATGGCCCAGGTCGAGATCGGTCTCCGCACCGTCATCGAGCACATAGACTTCACCGTGCTGATAAGGGCTCATCGTGCCCGGATCGACGTTCAGGTAGGGATCGAATTTCTGGAGAGCGACTCTTAGTCCGCGGTTTTCCAGAAGCGTGCCGAGCGACGCGGCCGTCAGCCCCTTGCCCAGGGAACTCACCACGCCGCCGGTTACGAAAATGTATTTCATGCTCTCTGAGAAGAGTTAATTGAGTTAACTCGGTTAACTCAGTCAACTTAGTTAACTCAGTTAACTCATATCACTGTTTTCCCTGCCAACAACCGTTCAACTCGCACCACATCCTCAGGCACATCCACGCCCACGCTGTCATACGCAACCTGCGCGACCGCAATCGGGATGCCGTTTTCCAGCGCGCGCAACTGTTCCAGTTTCTCCGCCGCTTCGAGCGGAGAAACAGGAAATTTCACCAGGCGCAACAGCGTTTCGCGCCGGTATCCGTAAATGCCCAGGTGCTTCAAAAAAGGAAACGCCGCCAACTGTCCCCGAACGTCTTCGGGGCTGGCGGCCTCGCGCAGATACGGGATCGTGCGCCGGGAAAAATATAAGGCGCGACCGGTGGCGCTGACAACCACTTTTACCACATTCGGGTTCTCGTAATCAGCGGCGCTTTTGAGAGCGGTGGCGGCCGTGGACATTTCCTCGCGGTCGAGCGCGCGCGCAACCTCGTCAATGACGCGGGGATCGATTAGCGGCTCGTCCCCTTGAATGTTCACGAGAGCATCGCAATCACACCGCGCGGCCACCTCCGCGATCCGGTCGGTGCCGCTGGGATGCTCCGCCGCGGTCATTTCTACGCGGCAGAACTTTTGAGCGACCTCGCGGATTCTGTCATCGTCTGTCGCGACGATCACCTCGGCGATCGCTTTGGCCAGCCGGCAACGCTCCACCACGTGCTGCAGGAGCGGTTTGCCGGCGATGGGGACGAGCGGCTTGCCCGGAAAACGGGTCGAAGCGTAGCGGGCGGGAATGATGCCAATAATTCTCATGTTCGGGTCTGTTTCGGTTTGTTCCTGCCTGACGGCAATTAGCTTAAGAATCCATCCATCTGCGTCAAAACCGAATTGCCCGGGAGGGAGGGGCGAGGGGCGAGGGTAGAAGGGCGAAGGGCGAGGCGCGAGGGGCGAAGGGAGGAGGTGCAGGAGGCGGAATTGACAGTGGGTGGCACGAATCGCACGAATTTTCACAAACACCACAGAAAACTCAGTGGCTTTACGAAGCGAGGCCAGGGCGGAAGGCCGGAAAATGAGTCAAACGCGAATTCACGAATTTTCACGAAAGCCAAAACGGTTGCGGCACGGCGGGAAGAACGGGGAAGCAGCCGATACCCTTAAAGTCGAAGGCTGGAACGAGAGTTGAGAGTGGCGCCTCCACCGTTGGTCGAAGCCAGATGGCGCACAACAACGCCAAAAAACCTCGCTAGAGATTGACCCCTCGCACGGGTGGCCGACCTTCTATCGAGCCGGCCTGAGGCGAGCCAGATTCTTTCACACCTCTTGTGCGGGACACCGGGCGGGTTGACTACACCGTCCACCCTGGTTTGAAGAAGAACATCATCTGTTCGCCGCGGAACAAGTTGTAGATGAAAACTGATTGCATGTAAGCGCCAACCATCAGGAGCAATGCTTCGGGAACGCGGATTTTTTGTGCGCTATTGAACATGACGGACAGGCCCAGCAGCGTGAGCGCGATTCCAACGAACGAGTCAAGTGGTCGTGGAAGCGAGAGGTATTCCAGGAAAAGCGCCGCGAGCAGGCACAGGACAACCTGAATGACTTTCATCACCCGCACTGTTAGCAGTTCCATCGCCGCAAGAGCGACGATGACAAACAAGACGACGAAGCCCGGTTTGATTGCCCAGCCAAGCCCCAATCGGCCGATACCAGAGAGATTCACCCATGCGTAGAGGCTCGCTACCGCCAAACCACAAACGAGCCAGAGGACAAGTCCGCTTGTGCGTCTTGTAGGTGGAACGGCAGTTCCCGTGTTCATTGTGGCTTCGGGCATGGCTTTGGTTTGCACGGCGTGATACCGCAATCGCAGGCATACTTGCCTAGCAGATTCTCAAAAAGGGGTCAAACCGGAATGGCGCTTAGTTAAGACCCAAAACTTTGGGGGACAATCGCTTGCGACGTGCGAGGTGGGGCGCTTCCAAGAAGATGATCTTGCGCGAAAGCCGTTCCATTT
>JACXTT010013718.1_pt1 | contig 10652 bp, 11 predicted proteins | sample 9270951 | NCBI WGS metagenome assembly JACXTT01 (sample SAMN15532306, study PRJNA645909) | rock metagenome | isolation source: weathered quartz diorite | place: Puerto Rico | collected 2017-06-21
TCCGCGTAGCCCACGAAAGTTCAGCGGCTGGCAAAAACGAGGACAAAAAAGACTAGGACCTGGCCGTCCACTTGGTCGAGGGCGCGGCTGAAGGCGAGGTAGTTCAGTTTGACGGCGTGGAGCATGACCTCGATGGACATGAACACCGTGATGACGTTGCTCTTGAAGATGAAGGCCACAACCCCCAGGCCGAACAGAATCGCGCTGAGAATCAGGCAGTAGGAGGTGAGCGGCACGGCTAGCGCTCCTTCTGGGCGAGGACGATGGCGCCCAAAATGGCGATCAGAATCAGGAACGAGGTGAGCTCGAAAGGGAAGACGAAGTCGCGAAACAGGAGCATGGCAAGGTCGCGCGTCCGAGTCGCCGGAAGCGACGCCGCGGCTTCGACGTGGCCGGCCTTGGCAACCGTGGTGGCGAGAAGAGCGAGCAGCGCAAGGGTGAGGGGGAGGCCGGCGGCGGTGGCAATGCGGCTCAGGTTGGTGCGCTCTTCTTCGCCTGCGTTCAACAGCATGATGACGAAGACGAACAGGACCATGATCGCGCCGGCATATACGATGATCTGGACGGCGGCGACGAATTCGGCGCCGAGTAGGAGGTAGAGGCCGGCGAGCGCCACCATCACGACGATGAGCGAGAGCGCGCTGTGAATCGGGTGCCGCTGGACAATGAGGCTCACCGCGCCGGCGATGGCCAGCGCCGCGAAAACGAAGAAGAGAATCAGCTCGACCGTCATCGGTTCGCCGCGCTCATTTGGCCTTCAGAACGATGGCCAGGCTCGTGAAGATCACATTCGCGAGCGAAACAGGAAGAAGGAGTTTCCAGCCGATGGCCATCAGCTGGTCGTAGCGGAACCGCGGTAGCGTGCCGCGCACCCAAACGTACACGAACAGGAAAACAAACACTTTCAGCAGGAACCAGAAGGGGCCTTGAATAAACGAGTTCACCGAGGGGAACAGAAGAAAGAGCGCGGCGAGGCCGGTCAGAATTCCGCCGAGGACGGGGAGCACGAGGCGGCCCCAGACGGTTTCGTAGCGGAGGCCGTCGCCAATCAGGTAGAGGCCGAGGGCGATGAAGAGCGCGCTGGGGAGGAAGTGGGTCCAGGCCCACACCGGCGTGGCGGGGAAAGGGGAGAGCCAGCCGCCGAAGAAAAGAATGGTCGCTAGGCAGGAGACGGTGATCATGTTGGCGTACTCGCCCATGAAAAACATGGCGAACTTGAAGCTGGCGTATTCCGTATGGAAACCGGCGACCAGCTCGGATTCGGCTTCGGGAAGATCGAACGGGGCGCGATTGGTTTCGGCGACGGCGGCGACGAAATAGCAGAAGAATCCGAGGATCTGAGGGAACGGCCCGGCAAAAAGGTTCCAGCGAGGGAGAATTCCCCAAAGTTGACGGCCATCCTGCGAGAGGATGATCTCGCGAAGGCTGAAGGAGCCGGCCATCAGGAGAACGCCGACGACGGACATGGTGAGGGCGAGCTCGTAACTAAACATCTGCGCGGAGCTACGCAGGCCGCCAAGAAGCGGGTATTTGCTGTTCGACGACCAGCCGGCCAGCGCGACGCCATAGACGCCGAGCGAGGTGATGGCGAAGAGGAACAGCAGGCCGATGTTCAGGTCGGTGATGCCGAGCGGCGTGTCATAGCCAAAGATGCGGATCGGTTGCGGGCCAAAGGGAATGAGGGCGATGGAAGTGAGCGCAAGCGTCATTGCCAGCAGCGGCGCGAGGTAATACACGAAGCGATCGATCGCGAGGGGCGTTGGGTCTTCTTTGAAGAGGAACTTCAGGCCGTCGGCAAGCGGCTGCAGCAAGCCGTGCGGGCCGACGCGATAGGGGCCCCAGCGCGACTGGATGTGCGCGATCACCTTGCGCTCGAACCAGGTGAGGTAAGCGAGCGCCGTCAACAGGAGGAAGAGCAGGACAACGACTTTGATGAGGGACACGACCAGGAGCGGGAACTGGGCGGCGATGGCGCTCACGACCGTGTCCCGCTTTCAGGAAGGGAATCGATCATCGTGCAGTAGCGGCCGAGGGTACCGCTCGAAAAAAGCGTGTCGTTGGCGGAGAAGACGAGGCCGGCGGGGACGTCATACGGCACGTGACCATTGCGCGCCGGCTGGATGCGAGACAACTCGGCGCCGCCGGTGAGGAGACCGGCCTGCGACACGTTGTAGCCCGGGACGGCACGGCGGATTTCGTCGAAGACGGCCTCGGGGGTTCGGTAGTGGAAGGCTTTGCCGAGACCGAGCTTTTCGAGTTGATGCGAGAGGATGCGCAGGAGATCGAAATCCGTGCGCGGCCCCATCTTTTCTCCTGCCTTGCGAAGAAGTTGAATTTCGCCCGAAGTGTTTGTGAACGTGCCGTCTTTTTCGTAGGCGCAGAGGGCCGGAAGGATCACGTCGGCGAGCTGAGCCGTTTCCGTAAGGAACAGCTCGTGAACGACCAGAAGATCGAGATTGCCGCGGCTCGGCCCGCGCTTCAAGAAGTGTTTCAGCGGGTTTGCGCCGACGACGTACAGGGCCTTGAACTTGTTGTGGTGCGCGGCTTCCAGCATCTGGGGCGCGAGAAGCCCGGGCTTGGGGGGAAGCGGTGCGCCCCAGAGTTTTTCGAAGGCTTCGTGCGCATGAAGGTCGTCCACGTGAGCGTGTCCCGGAAAGCGATCGGGAAGGAGGCCCATGTCGGCGGCGCCGCGCGAGTTGGCATAGTCGCCCAGCGCGATATAGCGGACGGAGCCAGGAAGCCGCGAGCCGAAGGCAACGAGTTCGTGAACGTGCGCGCCCGAGATTTCGGGGCCGAAGACGATGACGACTTCGGATTCGGCTTCGAGGGAAGCCTTGAGCGTGGTGAGCGCGGCTACAAGATCGGATCCAAAGTTGCCTTCTCCGCGAGCGAGCCAGCGAACGGCGGCGGCTTCCTGGCCCTGTGCGACTTTGACGAAGTCTTTGGCCTTGCGGCGGAGCTTGATGTCGCGGGAGTTGAGGATGTAAAGCCGGGCCCCATGGAGGCGGATGGCGCTGCGGATCTGCCAGGCGACGAGGGGATTCTGCTGCGTCGGATCATTGCCCACGAGGAAGATGGCTTTGGTCTGGCTGAGTTCGCTCATGGTTGCGAGGGGCTGGGTGGCGCGGTCATCCAGAGAACTGATCAGCCCCGCGTAATCGCCGGTGCGGTGATGATCCACGTTGTTGGTGCCGAACGTCGCGCGCGCGAGCTTCTGCAGGAGGTAATTCTCCTCGTTCGTGGTGCGGTTTGAGCCGATGAAGCCGATGGCGTCGGCGCCATGTTTTTCGTGGATTTTCTTCAAACCGGAGGCCACTGTCTGCATGGCCTCTTCCCAACTGACCGGAACGAGCTTGCCCTCCCTGCGGACGAGTGGTTGAGCGAGGCGGTCGGGGTGCCGGGTGAAATCGAAGCCAAAGCGGCCCTTGATGCAGAGAAAATCGCCGTTGATTCCGGAGAGGTCGCGGTTGTTGGCGCGCAGGATTTCGTGATTGCGGACGCTGAGTGTGGTCTTGCAACCGTTCGAGCAGTGCGTGCAAACCGTGGGGACGTAGGTCATCTCCCAGGGACGGGTCTTGTAGCGGTACGTGCCGCTCGTGAGCGCGCCCACGGGGCAAATGTCGATACACATGCCGCACTCTTCGCATTCGAGATGGTCTTCGCGGTTGGGGATGATGACGGAGAGCGCGCCGCGCTGGCCGACGCCGAGCGCCTTGACGTCCATGCCCTCGTCGCACACGCGGACGCAGCGGAAGCAGAGGATGCAGCGAGGCGCGTCGTAATAGACGACCTCGGACCATTTTTCCTCGGGGTGGTGAATTTTTTCTTCGACAAAGCGGCTCGACTCGGCGCCGTAGCGGAAGACCATATCCTGCAATTCACACTCGCCGCCTTTGTCGCAAACGGGGCAGTCGAGCGGGTGGTTGGTGAGGAGAAATTCCAGCATGGCCTTGCGGGCGTTGCGGACCTGCTCGGTTTCGGTGCGGACAATCATGCCCTCGGTGGCGATCAGGGTGCAGGCGGTCTGGAGCTTGGGCGCCTTCTCGACTTCGACAAGGCACATGCGGCAAGCGGCCTGAAGCGACAGGCCGGGGTAGTAGCAGAAGGAAGGCACCTCGATGCCGAGGCGCCGTGCAGCTTCAATGACGAGAGTTCCCGGTGCAATGGTGACGTCGCGGTCGTTGAGTTTAAAGTGGATCTGTCTTTGATCCGCCATGGAGTTACCGCGCGCCGACCAGGGCTTCGGCCGGCTTGTAGGGACACCGCCCTTTGAGGTGCTGCTCGAACTCGTTCTTCCATTTCGCGACGATGCTGATTGTGGGCAATGCGGCCGCGTCCCCAAGCGGGCAGAAGGTTTTTCCCAGCATGTTCTTGGCGAGCTCGCCGATGAGGGGAATGTCTTCGGCGCGCCCCGCGCCGGCGTGGAAGCGCTCGAGCATCTTGCGCAGCCAGGCGGTGCCTTCGCGGCAGGGGATGCACCAGCCGCACGATTCGTGCGCGTAGAACTGCATGATGCGGCGCGCGAGGTCCACCATGCAGGTTTCTTCGTCAATCACGACCATTCCGCCGGAGCCGAGCATCGAGCCGGCTCTGGCGACGGAGTCGTAGTCCATCGGGATGTCGATCTCTTCGGCACTAAGAAGGGGACAGGAACTCCCGCCGGGAATGACGGCTTTGAGCTTCATGCCGCCGGAGATACCGCCGGCGACCTCTTCGAGGAAGCGCTTCATGTTGAAGCCGAGCGGCACTTCGTAGATGCCGGGAAGATTGACGTGGCCGGAGACGCAGACGAGGCGAGTGCCGCCGTTCTTCGGTGTGCCGCGCGCGGCGTAGGCTTCGCCGCCTTCGCGGATGACGGCCGGCACGGAGCTGAGCGTTTCGACGTTGTTTATGACGGTGGGGCAGCCGTAGAGACCGACAACGGCGGGAAAGGGCGGGCGAATGCGCGGGTAGCCGCGCTTTCCTTCGAGCGATTCCATGAGCGCGGACTCTTCGCCGCATTCGTAGGCGCCGGCGCCGGTGTGCGTCGAGAGGTCGAAGTCGAAACCGGAGCCGAGAATATTCTGGCCAAGGTAGCCGCGCGAATACGCCTCTTCGATGGCGCGGTCGACAATTTCCTGAACGTAGCGGTATTCACCGCGGATATAGATAAAGCCGCGATGCGCCCCGACGGCGCGGCCGGCGATGACCATGCCTTCGATCAGTTGGTGCGGGTCCATTTCCATCAGCGGGCGGTCCTTGCAGGTGCCGGGCTCGCTCTCGTCAGCGTTGCAAAGGATGTATTTCGGCTTCGAAGTGTCCTTGGGCACGAAGCTCCACTTCATGCCGGTGGGAAAGCCGGCGCCGCCGCGGCCGCGCAAGTTGGATCTCTTCACATCGTCGGTGATCTGCTCTGGGGTCATCTGCTTGAGGGCTTTTTCGAGCGCGACGTAGCCTTCGTGCTGGAGATATACGTCGATCTTGTGGGAGTCGGGGATGCCCCAGCGCTTGCTGATGAGCGGCGTCTCGGCGGCGTGGCGCTCGTGAAGAGAACCGGTCGTTTGCGCGACGGGCGCGGGCCTGCGGCCGGCGTCGCATTCCTCGATGACTTTATCGAACTTGCGCGGCGTGAGGTCTTCGAAGAAGTCGTAGTTCACCTGCATGGCGGGCGCGCCGGTGCAAGCGCCGATGCATTCGACTTCTTCGAGCGAGAATACACCGTCCTTGGTAACTTCCTTGTGGCCGATTTCTAGGCGGCGTTTCGCGTGGTCGAGAATTTCGTAGCCGCCGCGGAGCATGCAGGAGATGTTGGTGCAGATTTGCACGTGGTACCTGCCGGCGGGCTGGCGCCGGAGCATCGAGTAGTAGCCAAGCGTCTCGGTGACTTGAATGGTGTTGAGATCGAGGCGCCGGGCGATTTCCGCAATCATCTCGTCGCTGATGTACCCGTATTCGTCCTGCGCGTAGAGAAGCATGGGGACAAGGGCCGAACGCTTCACCGGGTAGCGGCTTTCCAGCGTTGCGAACTTCTGAGCGAGTTGGGGGGAGAGATTCATCCGGGTATTCGGCCGCCCGTTTACCGGTCGACTTCTCCGAGAACGATGTCGATGGTGCCGATGCAGGCGATGACGTCGGCGATCAAGCGCCCTTCCACCAGCTTCGACAGGGCCGGCAAATTGACGAAGGAAGGCGCGCGGACATGGACGCGTAGGGGCCGTGGCGAGCCGTCGCTCGCGACGTAGAAACCGAGCTCGCCGCGCGGTGATTCGATGGTTTGGTAGGCCTCGCCCGGAGGTGGGGCAAAACCTTCGGTAAAGATCTTGAAATGGTAGATGAGGGCCTCCATTTCGGTTTTCATCTTTTCGCGCGAAGGAGGAACGACTCCGGGTGCATCGGCCCGGATGGGGCCCTCGGACGGGATTTTGGCCAGCGCCTGCTCGACGATTTTCAGACTCTCGCGCATTTCAGCGACGCGGACGAGATAGCGGGCATAGCAGTCGGACTCCGTGCGCGTGGGCACCTGGAAATCGAATTCGTCGTAGCTCGAGTACGGAAACACCTTGCGGATGTCGTAGCGGACGCCGGCGGCGCGCAGCATCGGCCCCGTCACGCTCATGGCGATCAGGTCTTCGGGCTTGATATAGCCGACGTCCTTGGTGCGGGAGATCCAGATGCGGTTCTGGGTGAGCAAATCTTCGTACTCTTGCATGCGGCTGGGGAGGAGATTCACGACGCGCTCGACGGCCGCCTGCCAGCCAGCTGGAGGTTCGAGGGCCAAGCCGCCGATGCGGAAATAGCTGGTCATCGTGCGCTGGCCGGAGAACATTTCGAAAATCTTCAGAATCTCCTCGCGCTCGCGGAAGCAGTAGAGGAAGACGGACATGGCGCCGAGGTCGATGGCGTGGGTGCCCAGCCAGACGAGGTGTGAGGCGATGCGGGTGAGCTCCGTCAGCAGGACGCGGAAGTACTGCGCGCGCTTGGGGATTTCGAGGCCGAGGAGCTTTTCGACGGCGAGGCAGTAGCAGAGATTGTTGGAGAGCGGCGCGAGATAGTCGATGCGGTCGGTGAGGGTGATGGCCTGGGAGTAGGTCTTCGCTTCGCAGTTTTTTTCGATGCCGGTGTGCAGGTAGCCGACATCGGGAGTAGCGCGGACAACGGTTTCGCCGTCGAGCTCGAGCAGGATGCGCAGAACGCCGTGGGTGGACGGGTGCTGCGGGCCCATGTTGAGGACCATCGTCTGAGCCGGGCCGGTAGCGGTTTGAACCGTAGTCATCGATCGGCGCGGATCGCCATCGGTCAGCGATACCCCTCCACCGGGTAGTCCTTGCGAAGCGGATAGCCTTCCCAGTCCTCTGGCATGAGGATACGCCGCAGGTCGGGATGGCCTTCGAAGCGAACGCCGAAGAGGTCGAAGATCTCGCGCTCCATCCAGTCGGCGCCGGGCCAGACGGAGGTCACGGACTCGACGGCCGGGCTTTCCCCCGGCAGACGGATACGCAGCCGGAGCTTTGAGCGGCGGGGAATGGAGACGAGATGATAATTCAGCTCGAATCGCGGCTCGACGGGGAAGAAATCAACCGCCGTGATGTCGGAAAGAAGGTTGAATTGGAGGGAATCGTTGTCGCGGAGGCGCTCCGCCGCAGCGCGGAGGAGTTCGCGGGGGACGACGAGGGTGACGTCGCCGTGAAACTGGGTCACTTCTTCCACAGCGCGCGGATTCCATGCGCGCAGTCGTTCGACGGCCGGATGCTTTTCGAGATCCGCCTTCTCCATCACCCAATGAGTCCTCGGGGAGCCGACTCGTGCCGTTTTAGCTGCCTTCGGCTATTCTCTGCGGTCGAATCGCTAAGCCCTGCCGCAGCTAGCGCTCGCTTCCCCCATTGCTTGGCTGAGCCCATCAAGCTGGGACGGCACTAGCGATTCCAGTCGAGGGCGCCCTTTTTCCACAGATAGATGTAACCGACCAAGAGGATGGCGATGTACAGCACCATCTCCACAAACCCGAACCAGCGCAAATCGCGCAGCATATCCCGAAACACGTAAGCCCAGGGATACAAAAAGATTGCCTCAACATCAAACAGAATGAACACCATCGCGACCAGGTAGAACTTCACCGAGACGGGCTCGCGAGCGTCGCCGTTCGGGCGCATGCCGCACTCGTAGGGCTCCTGCTTTGCGCGGTTCGGGCGACGCCAGCCCACCAGGCCGGAAGCGAGGAGAATTGCCCCGGAAACCGCCATCGCCGCCAGCAGGTGTATCAGTAAAGGCGCATAGGACTGGAGAAAACTCGCGTTCATCGGTGTAGTGGCTATAATAGCGACAGGCTGTCGCTCGGTCAAATCGGTCGCGGGGCATGAGGACGCGCGAGGTTCGCCGCGGCCGGCGGCCTGGCTATTCGCGCGATGCACTTCGGCCACAATTCCAACGTTCGAGTCGGCGATATCCTCTTTCACGTCCAGACGGAGGACCGCGGATTCCAGCATCCGTTTATCGATACGACCGTGTACTCGGAGGGGCGCGTTCTGCATCGGCGGACGACCAGTTACTACGACGTCTTGGAGATGGACGGGAACCGCGAAGGTATTCTCCAGAAGAGGGTGGAGCAGCAGCACCGGAGCGTGATCGAAGAGATTCGCGCCGGGACGCTCAAGTTGGCGCCGCCTCCGGCGTCGGTCCAAGCCCCTCCGGCCAAGGGGACGATTGCTGCGCCCGCGACTGCGGCGCCATCGGCGGCGTCACACGCGGCCGGGCTGCGGATCAAGCTCCTGAATCCAAATTCTTGGTTTGGAGCCGGAAACGCGACGCTGAAGGTGCAGGTGACGGCAAAGAACACGGAAGCGCCGCTCGAGGGGATCGACGTCGAGGCCCGCGTAGAAGGGGCGTTGGTGCCTACTGCGCACAGAGGCAAGACGGGCGCGAACGGGGAGATCGAGTTGGCCTTTCCCATGCCACGGATTGGGCCGGAAGGAGGGGCGCTGGTCATCCGCGCTTCGAGCAGTGCCGGCCAGGATGAGCTACGATATCAGTTGCGGCCCAGGTCGCGGACGGCGGCTCCGGCGGATGCGCGATGAGCGACAGAATCCAAATCGTGGTGAACGGCGAGGCGCGTGAAGCTCCGCAGGGAATCGCCGTGGTGAAGCTCGTGGAGCAGATGGGGCTCGACCCCGGACGCGTGGCCATCGAACGCAACCTCGAAATCCTTCCCCGGGCGCGCTGGCCGGAAACGCGCGTCGCCGCGGGCGACCGGTTCGAAATCGTCCATTTCGTCGGCGGCGGCTAGACCCACGCCCTCCGCAGATTCGCCCACAGGTCGTTCCCTTAATTGAATTACCGGATTCCAGAAAAGACGTGGCCGAGCTTGGCCTTTTTCGTTCGCAGATAGGACTTAGTGTGGCGAGGAACCTTGGGCTCGCAAGGAACGCGCTCAACGACCCGAATGCCGAAGCGCTCGAGCTGCCGCACCTTGTCGGGATTATTCGAGAGTAGGCGGACGCGCCGAACGCCCAGCGCCCGCAGGGCTTCGGCGGAGAAGCGGTAGTCCCGCGCGTCGGCGGCGAAGCCCAACCGCTCGTTGGCCTCCACCGTGTCCATGCCGCGGTCCTGGAGTTCGTAGGCGCGCAGCTTGTTCATCAGGCCGATGCCGCGGCCTTCCTGAGGCAGATAGAGTAGGACGCCGCTCCGGGATTTGGCAATTTCGCGCAGCGCGAGTTCGAGCTGAGCGCGGCAGTCGCACCGCAGAGAGGTGAGCACGTCCCCGGTGAGGCATTGGGAGTGGACGCGTACCAGGGGAATTGCGTCTCGCCCGATGCGCCCGCGGACGAGCGCGACCGCCTCGTCCTTTCCGGCTCCCTCGAGGCCGTAGACCGTGAAGCGACCGAAGCGCGTCGGTAGATCGGCGCGGGCGATGATGCGGGCGCGCCCGCCGCGCGGCAGTTTGCTCTTCGAAGTTGAATTCTTGCGTTTCATCGAACGTCGCGTAGTATAGCAGCAGAATGAATTCGGGCGCGGTACGCGGGCCTCGCGCCTGCGGCGCGGCTCGTTGGGCTTGACGGAATTCGCCGGTGGACTTTCTTTCCTCGATTCGCGATCTGCTGTTCATGCTCATGCTGAAGGTGGGCGTGGCGTCTTCGTTCGCGGCGCTGCTGGCGCGGTGGACCATTTTCCGCAAGGTGCTCTTCACCGAGGTGCGGGATCCGGATCAAAAACTGAAGTTGATGCTCTTCATGACGCCGCCGTTGATCGTCGGCGTGACCCTGCGGCTCGTGGGAGCGCCCTATCGGTTTGCCGACCTGACGCTCGAAGGAGCGTTCCTGCTGGGATTGCTCGGCGGACGCGTCGTCGGACCCCTCGGCGGCTCCATCGTGAGCATTCCCGCATTTCTCAATCACGAATGGCTCTCCATGCCCGCGGCGGCGACGGCAGGGCTCGTCGGCGGACTGATCCGCCAAGCCATCCCCAACAAGGAAGACATCTGGAATTTTGGGCCGTTCACGTTTCTCAACATTCCCAAGGCGGTCGTGCGGCTTGTGCGTCAGAGGAGGATTTCCTGGGAGATGCTGCCGCTCGTTGCCTGCGTGCTCTTGGAACTCGGGCGTATCGCGCTCGTTCGGGCGACCAAGCCGACGTGGCTCTTTGCCATCGATTCGCATCACGGATGGGGCCTGGCGCTGGTC
>JACXTT010013719.1_pt1 | contig 10651 bp, 7 predicted proteins | sample 9270951 | NCBI WGS metagenome assembly JACXTT01 (sample SAMN15532306, study PRJNA645909) | rock metagenome | isolation source: weathered quartz diorite | place: Puerto Rico | collected 2017-06-21
CGCTTCTCGAGCGGGCTGATGATGGCATCAAACAGCCGATCTTTGGGCGTGACTGTTTTCTCGATGCGTTGGCGTGACTCAAACCAAGCTCTGTTACAGATGTGGGATGTGACAACGTCAGCACGAAGCGCAGACAGCCCTTGCGCATGCACAATGTCAAAACCTTTTCCGATCCGACGGGCTCCGACCAGAAAACTGAGGATCGTCGCGAGCGCTCCATAACGCCAGGCAGCGATGTGGTGAAAATGGATCCGTGAGCTGGCTCCAGGAAATGTGTTGGCGTAGACGTGAACCTCATGTTCGCGGCTGAATCGCTCGGCCAGTTCGACAACATATCTGCTGTGGCCGCCGGCACGATGGTAATCATGGACAAGAAATGCGATCTTCATAAGAACGAGTTTTGAGTTCTGAGTTCTGAGTAAATCCGCCTCGACTCACAACTCACAACTCAGAACTCACTACTCAGAACTGAGTTGAAAACACGAACCAAACTTTCGACGTGCGCTTGGGTTGTGAACCGGCGCGCCGCATTCCTGGCTCCGTGGCGCAGATCCTGGTGATGCCGGGAATCTGCCAAACATTTACTGATCGCGTTCGCGAGACCTCCAGAAGCTGGAGGATCCGCCGGCGCCAGGTGCCCTGTGACGCCCTCACGCAGCCATGTGGAAATACCACCGACGTCGAACGCGGCTGCTGGAAGGCCTTCAAAGGCGGCCTCAACCCCAACCAGAGCAAATGGTTCCGGCCAGACGCTTGGGACTACCAGCAAGTCCGAAGCACGAAACAATGCTGCCAGCTCCGCGTTTTCCAGCCAGCCGGCGAATTCAATTCGTACGTCCGGAACTGAAGTGCGAACACGAATTGCTGCAGCTTCCCAATGCTTGCGGTCGGGCCCATCCCCGGCGAATACGAGAGCGATTGGCCGGTCCAGCGCAGATCGCAAAACTTGAAGGGAGTCCAATAACAGAAGTCCGCCCTTTAGCCTATCCATTCGTCCCGCAAATGCGAGCCGCACCGCAATGTTTGGTTCTGTCGCGTTCGTGGGATTGCGGCTATCCGCTTTGGTCTCGCCTAGAGCGCGAACGCACAAGGGAACACAATGCACGCGTTCCTCAGGTACGCCGTTACGAACGAATTCGGCTCGCATATGCTCGGAGTGGGTCACAATCTTTCGATATTTCTTGACCAATTCAAGCCGGCTCGCCTGGGTGCGATATTGTTGGACCATCGTTATCGGATTCAATCCTCCGCACCGTTTCGGATAGAAGTGCACGAGACATTGCCAACCGAATTTGCGGCTGCAAGGCCTGATTACCGGCCGCTTGAAAGTCTTGCCGCCACTGATGCACGTACCGTAGTAACCATGAGCAAAGAAAACGGCCGGCGCCAATTTCAAAACCTGATGCTCGAGTGAGGTGTTTTCGATTACATGGGTATAGATCACGTCGGGTCGCCATTCGCGTATGCCGGAAAGCGTTCGATCCATTCCGAGTTTTTCGAGGCACCACGAAGGCGCACCGGCGGGCAGCCGGATAGGATCTCGCTGGGGGGGCAGATCCCTTTCATAACAAAATGAAATTTCATGGCCGGCGTCGCATAGGGCGCAAATTACAGTATCAAGGTACGTTTCCACGCCACCGAGTCGGCGGCAATTCCAGTTGAAGATAGCAATCCGCATTCGGGCTTAAGTACCAGGCACGCAACACTAGCCACACCACGAGAAAATTTCAACAAAACGACAAAGAATGGCTACTATCTTGGGCGGTAATTGTCGCCTAATTCGGTGCCAGGCACCGAATTATAGAATGGAGTAAGCCGTGAGTACTGCCGTTGCCGAGGATCTGAATCGTTTAGCGTGGCGCGGCATGCGGCACCTGGCCCTTCGCCATATCTTCACGTTGTCCGTCAGCGTTGCCGGCAGCGTCATTCTGGCGCGCGTATTGAGCCCGGCGGATTTCGGAACCTACGCGATCGTCACATTTGTTGTTAACGCATTCATGATTTTTGGGGATCTAGGCCTGAACTCATCATTTATTCAGAAGCCTGCAGCTCCATCCGACAAACAATTGCAGACCTCGTTCACCATCCAGCTGTGCACGGTTACAAGCGTTTTTTTGCTGGTATGGGTACTTGCGCCCCGAATCATCGCTTTGTACCCCAACATGGACGGAAGAACGGTTTGGTTGGCCCGTTGTTTCTCGCTGTCGCTATATTTGCCCGTCTTCCGGTCCATGAGTATGGTTCAGCTTGAGCGAGGTCTCAATTACCTGCCCGTTGCGTGGGCGGAAGCAATCGGCATTTTTCTCTACCAAACGATCGCGACTGTCTTTGCTCTGCGTGGTTGGGGCGTCTGGGCTTTTGTTTTGGCTACGTTGCTGTCGGGAATTGCCGGCGCCGTGATCGTATACCGATCTGCGCCGACGCCCATCCGGCTCCGCTTTGACTGGACCGAAATGCGCGGCATTTTGCGATACGGGATGTCCTTTCAAGCCGCCGGAGTCGTCGACACGATCAACAACTGGGCTACGCCGGCAGTCGCAGGAATCCTGGTCGGACCGAGCGCTGTGGGTTTTCTATCACTCGCTGCGGCAAATGCGAGACGGCCGCTGCTGCTCATGGAAGCTGTGATGCGCGTCAGCTTTCCACACTTTTCACGGCTCCACTCGGATTTGAAAAAGTTTCACGAAACGGTCAGCGATTACCTGACGGGTTTCATTTGGATCATGTTCCTATGGGCGGGCTTGTTGTGGACGTCCGGCGGGCCCATTATTGCGCTGATCTATTCGGCGAAATGGGCGCCCGCCGTCGAATCCCTCGCGCTGTTCGCAGCGGCGCTCCCGTTGGACATCATCATCTGGACGATGACGTTGTCTTACGGCGCCGCGAACCGCAACTGGACGGGATTCCGAATCCTGACGCTCAGGACAGTTTTGAACCTGGCTCTCGCCTTTGTCCTTGTGAGGAGGACAGGTTTTGCTGGAATCGCCTGGGCGTATCTGGTGTCGGATGCGATCTCGGCTGCGCTGTTATTACTCCGTTTTTCTCCCGGATTTCTGGTGGGGGTAGTCCGGAGAGGGTGGTGGCTTTTACCTTGTGTTGCGTCCGGATGGGTGTTCGGCCGGTTATTGAGTCAGACGTTCATTGGTATGGGCGAGAGGTCACTTATCGGCCAAATTGTCGGCGGCGCCCTACCGTTTTCAATGGTTTATCTCGTGAGTTCGCTGGTTTTTGCGCCGCCAAGGTACCGAGACTGGCTCTTGGATTGGGTGCGAGGCATGCGCCTGCGGAACGGAGCGCCCGCGGAAGGTTGAGAGTGCTATTCAGCAGGACATGCGGCGGCTATAATGTCGCTTCCAGCCAACCGGGCCAATAGAGTTGCATGGTGTTTCTGAACTTGAATCGACATGTCGTTCTCGTGAGTGTCCTACTCACCTTGAACGTGGCTTTCGTCCAGCGTCTAGCCGCGCAGGACCTCGCTCCCCGCGGCAGTTACGTGCTTGGTCCGAACGATCAGATCACCATTCGTGCGCTCGACGCCGAAGAGATCAGCGACAAACCCTATCGCGTCGGTCCGAATGGATATCTCACTCTTCCCATGATTGGAAGAGTGAAGGCCGCAGGTCTCACCGTTGAAGATTTGGAAGCGGAAATCGCTTCAGCCCTCAAGCCGTACGTCCGGGAACCGGAGGTCTCGGTCAGTGTTTCGGAGTTGCACAGCCAACCCGTGTCGGTTATCGGATGGGTCAACACACCCGGAGTCGTGCAACTTCAAGGCAGCAAGACCCTGATTGAGGTTCTTTCTATGGCCGGCGGACTCCGCAGCGATGCCGGCAATAACATTGTCATTACGCGCAAGCAAGAATGGGGAGCACTGCCATTGCCGGACGCCCGGCCCGACCCCACAGGCCAGTTCACCATTGGTGAAGTGAAGGTGAAGGACATGCTCGAGGCGCGCAATCCTGCGCAGAACATCGCCATTCGGCCGAACGACATCATTTCAGTTCCGCGCGCGGACGTGATCTATGCATATGGCGCAGTCAAGAAGTCGGGTGGCTTCGTTCTGAACGAACGCGAGGCGCTGTCGGTTCTGCAGTTGCTTTCTTTGGCCGAAGGCTTGGACCGTACGGCGGCTCCGCAGAAGGCGAAGATCCTGCGCCTGGTTCCAGGCGCCGATCGGCGGGCGGAAATCACGGTCGACTTGATGAAGATTTCTTCCGGAAAGGCGACAGATGTCCCATTAAAACCAGATGACATCCTGTTTGTTCCGGACAGCACCGGAAAGAAAGCAGTATTCCGGACGGTCGATGCGCTCGTGACGATGGGAACGTCGATTGGAGTCGGTGCCGTGATCTATCGCCGCTGACGGGCGTGGAGTTTTTAGGTTTGAGTTATGAGTTATGAGCTCATGACTCAAGAGCCAACATGGAATTTTCCGAATACAACGCAAACGAAAACGGCAAGGATTTACCGGAACGCGTGCTCCCCGAAGCGGTCCGCGCGAATTGGATTTCCCGTGCCGACCGTGGTTACGAATTCAACGGCGCTTCGCCCGTCAGTCTTTTCGACTACTGGCGGCTTTTACTTCGCCGGAAGGGCACTCTTCTGATTGGCGGCGTGCTGGGAGCAGGACTGGGCTTACTCATCAGCGTGCCACAGACCCCCATATATCAGGCCCGCACAACATTAGAAATCCAGCGGCTGAACGAGAATGTGCTGAATACCCGCGACATCGATCCCGCCGCTCCGAACGTCAATGTCTCGACCCCCGAGGAAATTCAGACGCAGATCAAAATACTCGAAAGCGATTCGCTCATTGATCGGGTCGTCACCAAGCTTACCGGCGGCAAGGCCGCCGGTTCTCTCGTAGCACCTAGCCGGCTATCGAAGTGGCGGGCGGCATTCGGGCTCTCCAAGCCTGTCCCTGTTTCATCTCGCGAGGCTGCGATTGCGATGGCCACTCAGAATCTCCAGGTGCAGGCTCTGCAGCAGGCGCATATTGTTCAGATTCTCTGCGATTCAACCGATCCGGCAGTAGCGGCCGAATTTGCAAACACTCTGACCAATGAATTCATCGAACAAAAAATTGAGTCGCGAGTGACGGCTACACAACGAACCTCGGAATGGTTGTCGCGGCAGCTGGAAGAACTCAAAGTGAATCTTGAGAACTCCGAGGAAAAACTGCAGTCCTACGGGCAGGCTGCCGGGCTGATGTTCACGTCTGAAAAGGACAGCGTCGCGGAGCAGAGGCTGAAACAGCTTCAGGCCGATCTTTCTGCAGCAGAGGCCGATCGCGTGGCCAAGCAATCGAGGTACGAAATAGCGACGACGGCGCCTCCGGAAACATTATCGGAAGTGTTGGACGATGCTGCGCTCCGGGGATTTCAGTCAAAGCTCGCCGAACTTCGTAGCCAGTTGGCAGAACTTACCGTGACTCTCACCCCGGCGCATTATCGAGTCCGGCGTCTCCAGGCCCAGATCGACGAACTGCAAGCCTCTTTTGACCGAGCGCGCAACAACATCATCAAACGAATCAGCAATGAGTTTGAAGGCGCCAAGCGACGCGAGCAGCTCCTCTCACAGGAGTACAAGTTTCAGACGAGCCTCGTGACGGACCAGTCCGGAAAAGCGACTCATTACGACATTCTGAGACGCGAAGTGGACACGAATCGTCAGCTCTACGAAGCAATGCTCCAGCGCGTGAAGGAATACGGGATAGCCTCCGCAATCACAGCAAACAACGTACGCATCGTCGACCCGGCCAAGGCGCCAACACTCCCGTACAAGCCGGACATCTATATGTTCACGGTTCTTGGTCTGGCGACGGGTGTCTTCCTGGGAATATTGCTGATCATCCGGCAGGAGCGCGCGGACCGCACAATCCGCGGTCCGGGTGAGGCGCCGTCGTATTTGGGACTGCCGGAACTCGGAATCATTCTCTCCGCAAAAGCGGACTCCACACTGAGATTCTCGCGGCGGCACACCTCCTCGCTGCAGGGAGTGATTAAACGGATCGTCGGCCGCGATGTGGCACAAGCGGAGTTGTACTCCGGGCGGGAAAATCAGCCCAGCCGCGTGGAGCTGGTCACCTGGCAGAACAAGCTGTCCCGGTTGGCGGAATGCTACCGGGCGGCGGCCGCTTCAATCCTGTTCTCGCGGCAGGATGGGATCGCCGCTCACGTCCTGGTCATCACGAGCGCCAATCCGCAGGACGGGAAGAGCACGACTGCTTCAAACCTGGCGGTCGCGCTGGCCGAAACGAAACGTCGCGTTTTACTCGTCGATGCGGATTTGCGCCGGCGAGGCTTACACCGCGTATTTGAAATAGAGATTCGTTGGGGACTGGTGGACATCCTTCAGGAAGATGCGAATATTCACGAATACCCGCTGGAACTGCTGGCGCGAGAGACTGCGATTCCAAATTTGTACGTCCTGAGCAGTGGAAGTGAGGAGTCGAGCATGATCCATCTGCTCCACTCGACCAGGTTGCCCGAATTGCTGCGGCGTTGCCGGAAAGAGTTCGATATCGTGCTCATCGACGCTCCACCCGTGCTTCAGCTCGCCGACGCGAGGATTCTTGCGCGATTGTGCGATGCCGTCATTTTTGTCATACAGTCCGGCAAGACTACACGCGATATGGTAACTGCCGCTTGTCGCCAGTTCTACGAGGACCATAGCCGTGTCCTCGGCACCATCTTGAACAAATGGGATCCGCGTAGCTCCGAGCAGGAAGGATATTACGCCGCCTATTACCAGTACTACGATCAGGACCAAATCAAGAAGTAGTTCAAAGATGAGGATTATTTATTTAAATCCGAATGGAACAATTGGAGGCGCGGAAGCTTCCCTGCTACATCTTTGGGCAGTCCTGCGGAAAACAAAGCCTGCATGGCGTTTGTCTCTGATCGCCGGCGCCGACGGCCCGCTCTTGTCGAAAGCCGCTGCGCTAGGCCTAACCGTGAAAGTGATTCCGTTTCCACCGGCGCTTCAAGAGTTCGGCGACTTCGGTGTCCGGAGTGTTGTGAATAGCGGCTATTTCCCGTCGTCGATTTTTACGGGTGCGGGTTCCGCAGCGATGCGGGCTCCTGCCTATCTTTTGCGATTGCAACAGGCGATCCGGGAGTTTCGTCCTGATCTCATCCACTCCAATGGAATCAAGATGCACCTTCTCTCCGCGTGCGGACCGTTGCGCCGCGTCCCTATCGTCTGGCACGTCCACGAATATGTGCGGCGGCGTCCGGTGACGGCGCGCCTGCTTCAGTTGTGCGCCTGGCGCTGCTCGGCCATGGTAGCCAACTCGGAAAGCGTTGCCGAAGATGTTCAATCGCTTTGCGGATCGGAGCCGACGGTTCAACCGATCCACAACGGCATCGATACGGATGAGTTCGCGCCGGATGGTCCATCCATGGACTTGGATAAGCTGTCTCATTTGCCTCCCGCGCCGGCGGGAACAATCCGTGTTGGATTGGTGGCGATCTTCGCCCGTTGGAAAGGGCATGAAGTTTTCCTACGCTCATTAGCGAAACTAGGCTCCCAGCTCCCGATTCGTGGATACATCGTGGGTGGCCCGATTTATCAGACACAAGGCAGCCAACATACGCTCGCTAATCTTCAGGAATTGGCACAGACGCTGGGGCTTGCGGGCCGCGTGGGATTCACTGGGTACATCGACAATCCTGCCGCTGTCATGCGATCGCTGGATATTGTCGTGCACGCCAGCACCGAGCCGGAGCCGTTCGGTCTGGTCATCGTTGAAGCCATGGCTTGCGGCAAAGCGATCGTTGTCAGTGAGTGCGGGGGCGTCTCGGAAATTGTTCAGGATCACGTGAACGCTTTGACGCATAAGCCCGGGGACTCGACAGCTCTTGCAGATCGGATTCGGGAGCTCGCCATGGCGCCTGATCTGCGCGCGCGTCTGGGAGAAACGGCACGGTCGACAGCCAAGCAGCGCTTCGGCCGCGAGCGATTCGCCGACCAATTCGTAAAGATTTATACCAGGCTCGCCGGCGTTCCGATTTGATGCGGATCCTACATGTTCATAGCGGAAATCTCTACGGTGGGGTAGAGACGATCTTGATGACGTTGGCTCGCCACCAGCAGGTGTACCCTAAGTTGCAACACGAGTTCGCTCTCTGTTTTGAGGGGCGATTGCGACGCGAACTTGAAGCTGTCCCCGCTTCCATCCACAGCATTGGCCCAGTGCGCGTCAGCAGGCCCTATTCCGTGATACGCGGGCGCCGTCAGCTCCGAAAACTCCTCACAGCAAGGACATTCGATGCCCTGGTATTTCATTCGGCGTGGTCACAAGCGGTGTTTGCGCCGGTTGCACGTGCCACGCAAATACCTGTAGTCGTTTGGATGCACGGCACAATGGGCGGAAAGCACTGGTCCGAACGGTGGGCACGAACTCTCAAGCCGGATCTCCTGATCTGCAACAGCCGTTTTACCGCGTCCGAGGCAGGAGCGATCTACCCCAAAGTCTCCCCGCACGTCATTTACTGTCCTTTAGAGTTGAGCCGCCGCCAACTGTCTCGAAGCGAGCGGGCGTCGATTCGGGCGGAACTGAATACTGCGACAGACGCGGTGGTGATCGTGCAGGTCAGTAGAATCGAGCCGGGAAAGGGCCATTCATTGCACCTCGATGCGTTACACTTGCTGAAATCAGTTCCCAATTGGATTTGCTGGTTTGCGGGCGGTCCGCAACGCCCCGTAGAAAAGCGGTATTTCGATCAGATGCAGGCGATGTCAGCGCGATTGGGGATCTTTGACCGGGTCCGGTTTTTGAACGAGCGGGCCGATGTTAAGAACTTGCTGCGAGCCGCCGACATTTTTTGCCAACCGAACCTCACGCCTGAACCCTTCGGTATTACTTTTGTCGAAGCGTTGAACGCGGGGCTACCTGTGGTTACGTCCAATATCGGAGCAGCAAAGGAAATTGTAGATGACGCGTGCGGAATTCTCGTCGATAAAGATGCGGCCCAAATCGCCTCTGCACTCGGGTGCCTGATCGAAGATGCGCGTTTGCGACGCCGATTGGGACAAGCTGGGCCGGCGCGCGCAGATTCACTATGCAACCTGAGTATGCGTATCCAAGAATTTTCGACAGCGGTAGGCAAGGCCGTTTCATCCCGTCCGGTGCATCAGCCATGACTTCCCTTTTTATTTGCGCAATCTGTTTTCTCGCAGCTTACTCGTTGACCCGCCGCTCGCTGGTTGCCGGCTTGAGTGCTTGCGTCGGGCTGGGGTACATGTTCGGTGCTCTTCGGGCAAATATTCTGGACACTTTTTCGTTCCTCATCTGGGATTCGTCCGTGCTAGGCGTGTATGCGAGCTACTTCTCGCGACAGCCCACGCGCGAAGAACTGTGGGCGACAAATACTCTGCGATGGTGGGTTGCGGTTCTGATCTTATGGCCGGTGCTGCTCACGCTTGCGCCGGTCCAGCATCCCTTAATCCAGTTAGTCGGACTGCGTGGAAACGTCTTCCTGTTGCCGTTTCTAATTATCGGTGCTCGACTGAAGCCTGAAGAGTTGGATCAATTTGCGTTAACCCTCTCGGCGTTGAATCTGGTCGCACTAGCGTTGGCGCTGACTGAATACTTTTTCGGCCTGGAGCAGTTCTTTCCAAGAAACGAGGTGACCGAACTGATTTACAACAGCCGGGATGTGGCTGGGTTTACCGCTTTCCGGATTCCGGCGTTTTTCGTTAACGCCCACGCATATGCGGGAACAATGGTCATAACTACACCCTTCCTCTTAGGATCTTTGGCCCGCCAACACCGGCGCTGGCGGAAAAGTCTGATCTCGGCAGGATTGTTTGCTGCCCTGATTGGAGTGTTTTTGGGAGCAAGCCGTTCACACAGCGTTGTCTTGTTTGGGCTACTCCTGGTCGCGATGTTCAGTGGCGAACTGAAAGCGGTTTCCAGAGTGGGTCTAGTCTCGATACTGATATTTAGAGGCTGGCTCGTTTCCAATAACGAGAGACTACAGCGATTCACGACTTTGCTCAATACGGAGTACCTCACCGAGCGGGTTTCCGCCAGCACAGTAAACCTTCCGTTCCTGGACGCCGCCCTCGAATATCCCTTTGGCATTGGTATGGGGGGCGGCGGCACTAACATCCCATATTTTTTGCGCCAGCATATTCGTGAACCAGTGGCTGCCGAGAACGAGTACGCGCGCATCATGCTCGAGGAGGGCGTCCTGGGGCTGGTCCTTTGGATTGCGTTTATCGTTTGGATCGCCGGCCGCAGTACGGCTGTGACTTTCAAACCATCGCTAGGGCGACGGCTTGCGCGCTGTTCGTCGTTGGGGTACTTCGCCATGGCATGTCTCGGAGTCGGAATGCTGACATCGGTACCCTATACGTCACTGCTGCTGATGGCGACAGGCTGGGCTTCATCGGGAGCGGAAAATGTCTGACACCAGAACTCGCTTCGCAGAATTTCTTCAGCGAAGGGGTTCAGCGGTAGCGGCGAATCTGGGGCACGACGCGACGGTGGTCCGATGGGTCCGCCCGGTATATGATGCCGCGCTCAGTTGGCTGGCTGCGCGTCGAGGTGTCACGTGGTCGATCAACGGAACTGATTTTCGGATCGACATCCGGCACCGCCATATGTTGGCACACGAGTATGAACCCGGCGTCGCCGGATTCA
>JACXTT010013720.1_pt1 | contig 10651 bp, 14 predicted proteins | sample 9270951 | NCBI WGS metagenome assembly JACXTT01 (sample SAMN15532306, study PRJNA645909) | rock metagenome | isolation source: weathered quartz diorite | place: Puerto Rico | collected 2017-06-21
AAGATGTGCTTGCCGTCGGGATGAAATGCCAAATCCGTGCCGCCGTCGAGATGGCCGGGACTGGTCTCGCGGATTTTCTTGCCGGTCGCGGGGTCGAGGAGAGTGATCTTGCCGGCCAGGCCGTTCGATTCGCCGCCACGCAAGACTGCCAGCCATTTGCCGTCGGGCGAATAGGCAGCGGAGCACATGCGTTCCTTGATCTCCTTGCTGAAGTCGGCTTTGACTTCGCCGGTCTCGGTGTTCCAGATCTTGAGACCCGAGCGGGCGCCGGAATCGAAGACAAGCGGAATGCGTTCGGAGATGGTCGCAAACTTGCCGTCGGGCGACACGCCGAGGCCCCAGGCCCAGCCGGGCATCTTCCAGCGGCGCACTTCCTTGCCGGCGGCGCGGTCCCAGACGATGACGATACCTTTGTCGTCGCCCGAGACGAGCGTCTTGCCATCGGGCGTCATCGAGAGACCGAGAATCCAGTCCTTGTGGCTGAGCAATTCGAGGTAGTGCTTCTGAGCCTGTACCTTGACCTCGACGGGCTCCGGCATCTTTTTCTTGCGTGACTCGGCGTCGTAGCGAGCCCGCTCGTTGAGGACGACGGTGGCCGGCTCGCCTTTCGCGGCGGTCATGTCCCAGTACTTGATGGTGCGATCGCAGCTAGCGGTGATGAGCCACTTCTGATCGGGCGTGATCAGCATGCGCGTGATCTCGTTGGTGTGCCCGGCGAGGCGAATGACGGGGGGCGGGGCCTTGGCGTCGGCGGCGTCGGGCAGGTTCCAGACGAGGATGTCGCCGAGCTTGTTGCCGGCGGCGACGCGATTATTGCCAACGAACTGGACCGCGGTCACCCAGTCGGCGTCCCAGGGAAGGGTGCAGAGGAGCTTGGCGTCGGCAAAAGCCGGGCCTTGAGCATCCACCGATGCACCTGCGAGCAAGGAAACCAGTATGGCAAGGGCTCGTCTCACTTTTTTTTCTCCTGTGCCTTGATCCAGTCGCGCCAGCGATTCGCGGCGTCCGTGTTGAGGTCGACAAGAATCGTCTCGCCATGGCGCCGGCGCAGCTCGGCTTCCATCGCGTCGTTCCAGCCGTGGATCTCCTCCACTTGATCCTTGGGGAGCTTGGCCTCGCCGATCACTACGTAATCGCAATTGCAGCGATCCTTCAGATTCTTGATGTACTCACCATGCCAGCCAGGCGCCGGCAGCGGTGGATACTCTTTCAAGAGAAGCTTGTTCTGGGCGATCGCGTCTTTAGCGTCCGTGCTTCCCTTGACGAATGAGGGATGTATTAGGTCCAGCTTGTCAAGCTTATCGGTCCGGTGTGCCCGCGGGAGTTGTGGCGCCTCCTGGCGTACTACCGGCAGGACACCAAGAAAAAAGATCGTGGGAACGGCGCAACCGCAAAGACCGGCCGCCGCGACGAGCGACACGATCACGATCGGCACGCCCAGGAACGATTTCTTGGCGATGTCGCGCCGATCGGCAATGTCATGATGGTCCCAATCGGATCGGGTTTTCGCAGTCGGTGTTTTCTCGCTCACCGCCCCGTCCGGGTTGGCCGATTTCGCGGGAGGATCGCCGCTGGCGACGGCAGCGCTGGGCAGCGTGAATGCTTGTTCGCAGCGCGGACAGCGGACGGAGTTGCCCGCTGCGGCTTCGGGAAGCTCAAGCGAATGCGAGCAAATCGGACAGGTAACGGCTGCCATGTGCACCTTAAATGAGGCCAGAGATCAACCGAGTAGCGCCCGTACGGGCCGCGAGCCCTCTGGCGTCGCCCAGATCGGCCGGGCGCCGACGTAATGACGGGCGCGCGGATTGACGCCGAGCGCCGTGTAGATCGTCGCGAATAGGTCGCCTTCCGTGACCGGATTGTCCAAAACCTCGCGGCCATCACGGTCCGTCGAACCGTAGGCTTGTCCGCTGCGAATGCCGCCGCCGGCCAGTACGATGGTCCAGGCGCGGATGAAGTGGTCGCGGCCGGCGCGGTTGTTGATGTACGGCGTGCGGCCGACTTCGCCCATCCACACGACCAGCGTGTTGGCGAGCAGGTTGCGTTCCGCGAGATCGGTCAACAGGCCGCTCCAGGCCGGATCGAGCACGTCCATGTTCGCCTTGTGGACGGTGAAGTTGTCGGCGTGGCTGTCGTAATTCTCCTGGCCGACCTCGACGAACGGCACGCCGGCCTCGACGAGCTTGCGGGCCATGAAGCAGCCGCGGCCGAAATCGGTGTTGCCGTAGCGCGCTTGGGCGGCGGGCCAGTCGCTCTGGATGTTGAACACTTGCCGAGCGCGCATGAGCCGCAAGGCCCGTTGCTCGGCGAGGCGGTGCGATTCGTAGGGTTCGGCGCGATGGGTCTTGGCGTGCTCCTGTTCCATGAAGGTCAAGAGATCGGTGCGGCGTTCCTGAGCCTGCGGCGTCAAGGACGGGGCAGTGAAGTATGGGAGCTGCCCGTTCTGGCTGATGTGGAACGGCTCGTAACGCGGGCCGAGATAGCCCGAGCCGGCGTTGCCCGTCGAACCCATGCGGACGAAGCTCGGCAGGTCGGCCTCCGGGTTGCCGAGATACTTGGCGATCATCGCCCCGATCTCTGGGTGCGGCATGCGATCGTTCTGCTTGTAGCAGGTGTGCATGTGATAGATGCCGTCGGGATGATCTGGCGACTGCGTGCGCATGCTGCGAATGATCGCGAGCTTGTCGACTTGCCGGGCCATCAGCGGCAGGTACTCGCAGATCTGGATGCCGTTGACGTTCGACTGGATGGGCCGGAATGGTCCGCCGGTGGGCCGGCCTGGCTTCATGTCAAAGGTATCGATTTGCGACGCGCCGCCGTTGGCCCATAGGAGGATGCAGCGTTTATTTTGCCGTGCCGCCTCCTGAGCGATGGTCTGTGAGCTGAACAGCCCGCCCCAGTTGGCGACGGCCATGCCGCCGCCGGTGGCGAGCGTCGCCTTGAGGAAGACGCGGCGGCTTGTGTGGTTGTTGGTGTTCATTGGAAACATGTCAGGCCCCCCTTGCAAGATCACATTGCGTCAAATGTTTCTAAAAACGATCCGTACAATCCTAGGTAAGCGTCTTGTCCCGATTTTCCCGGACAAGCCAAACCAAATTTAGCGAATTCCTCGTCGTAGACGATCTTATATCCATTGCATCCGTCCGGGTCTTCCTCTAGTACAACCCATAGCTCTACGAAATCCTTTCCGCCCGGCTTACCAAAATTCTCAAAGCGATTAATCACGGGCGGGATCACACAGCGTCGCAGATCGCAGCCATGGGCGTTGGTCAAATCCCAGTTTCCCGCGATTTCACTCTCAACAATTGCTCGCAGCTTGTCGGACGTCATGAAACATTCTACTTCAGCAACCGCACGAAGCCAGCTTGCTCGTAGTGGTGATCGGTCGTCAATGCTTCGGTCAAGCCGCGATTTTGCATCACCACGAAGCTCGCGCAATCGACCAGGCTCCATTCCTTGTCGGGCCGCGATTGCCAGAGGTTCCAGGCGGCAAGGTCCAGTGCTGGATCCACGTGGACGATTTCCACCCATAGTGCCGAGCGAAGATCAGCCATGAACTGGATTTGCTGCAGTCGAGGTATTCGCAATGGCCTCGTCAGCAGCGCTACCAATTCGGCCAGGGCATAGTTTGTCGTGATGAATCGCCGACCACTCGAACGAACCTGTTGGACGATGGCAGCCGCTGGAACGTGAAATGGTTCCTTACGGCTGCCGAAATTCGCCCACCCGGAAGTGTCGGCGAACACGTCATTCATCGGTTTCGCCCCGCATTTCTTTGGCTAAGGCCTCTCCAATGTAGTCATCGTGGCGCTCGGCGACATCGCCGGGTCCCTCGAAGGCGCCGATCCACTTCATCAGCGGGTCATCCTCCTCCGAGCCGACGCTCTGCGCGACGCATTCCGCCGCAACCACCTCCGGCGTCTTGCCGAGCTGCTTGGCGCGTAGTTGCAGCGACTGAAACACGGGCTCCGGAATCTGAATCGTTAGTTGCGACATGGTTTGCCTCCGCGCCGGCTCACGCCTCTGGCTCCACGCCGAGCGCCTTCAATTGAGCCGCCAGCTTCTCGGCTCGCTGCTCGGCTTTTTGGCCCTGATCGACGAGTTCCGCGTACATCGCAAACTTCTTGCTATTCGGTCCAAACAGGCTCAGTTCGCCGTCGCGCAATTCAAAGCGGACTTTGAGCCGCGGACTGACCCATCCGTTCATGTCATGAGTGACTGCGAGCTTTCCCGCCTTGCGCAGCCAGCCTGCCAGCGTGCCTTCATCCGGATCGTAAACGTAGTATTCCTCGACGCCGTAGAAGTCGAAAAACTCGAACTTCTCCGCCAGCTTGCCGACTCGATTGCCGGGCGAGAGAATCTCAAACACGGCTTGGGGAGCGATGTTGCCTTCCTTCCATTGCAAGTAGGAACCGCGATGCCCCTTGGGCCGGCCGAACACGGCCATGATATCGGGCGCGGTGCGAATCTTGTTGTCTCCCTCGACGGGGTACCAAAACAGATCGGCGGCGACAAAGACATTCGGATCGTTCACGAAGACACGATCCAGGCCAACTTTCACGGCCACGATGTACTCGAATTGCTTGGTGTTCTCGGCAATGGGCGCACCATCGCTTTCCGGATAGACCACCTCAGGCTTTTTCAGGACTGGCGCGATTGTGCTCATGCGGAAATTCTACCAAAAGCTAACGGTCGCTCTCAACGGTTTTCATCCCACCCTCGCCCGACGCTGCGTCGCCTTGATTGCCGGCAACTTCAGTTTGACCGCCTTGACCAAACGGTCAATCGCGTCCGAAGGCAACGTTTTCTCGCCGGTGAGAAAGTCATCGAGCTGTTCCCAGCTAATCCCCACGCTTTTTGCAATGTTGATCGGAGACATTGGAAATTCGTTTATCGCTCGGCGCAGTCGACCACTGAACGTCTTTTCCCTCATTGCCTCGTCAGCTAGCCTGTCGCGGCGAATCAAATCCGGCAATTCGTCTGAAATCTGCGCACGCCATTTATCGAGTTGGCGTTTGCTGACCGGGACTTCCTTCACGTGAATTCGCTTTGCCCTGCGTCGTTCCATTTTAGTTACCGATTTCGTAGGCAGTTACCGGTAGAATCGTCATGTCATCCAATTGTTTGTAGATCGCGATGATATACCGTCCATCCTCAGTATAGCCGAAAGCGGCCGGCAGACCGGATGATCGGCTTTTGCGAAGCTGCTCGGGGCCGCAAACGACTTTTTCAAAATCCTCCGGCGTAAGGCCATGCTCTGCCAAGTGCTCGATGATTTCGTCCGTCCACTGGAAGAAAAAGTAGGGCATAGGAACCCGGTCTCAATGATTAAATCGGAATTCCGAACACGAAATCAACACCCAAATCGCGTCCTCCACGAGCTGCGGCGTCATCTTCGCATCGCTCGACAGGTGCTTGACGAATCGCTCGCGCTCGGCGGCGTTCGGCGTTCGGCTCAACACCGACAGGAACATGCGCTCGACCTTTTCCTCCGGCGTGCCCTTCATGGTCACGATCGTGTCGGCGAGATTGCCCTTGCGCTGCTGGGCGAACTGCCGTATCTGCGGCGCGTTGTTGAGGAAGAGGTGCTCGGCGAGGCTGCCCTGGAAGTGTCCCTGGCCGTCGGTCGGTTCGCCGAAGTAGCGCATGAAGTACTCGCTGTAATCGCCGGTGTTCTTCATCCAGGCCGGGTCGTAGCCGGTCGCCACGCGCAAGCTCGGCATCAACTCCTCCACCGACAAGGGACGCACGCGGGCGCGCTCATACATGTCGGGCAATGCCTCCGTGACCGGACCGGCATCGCCGATCTGGTACGCCTCGCTGTTGACGATCTCGCGGATAAGCCATTTCAGGTCGTACTTGTGCGCGACGATTCCATCGGTGATCGCCTTGAGCAGCTCCGGATGGCTTGGCTTGCGGTCTTTGCTGCCGAGATCGTCCACCGGATGCACGAAGCCGCGGCCCATGAACTGCGACCAGATGCGATTGGCGATGGCGCGGGCGAAATACGGATTCTCTTTGGCCGTCACCCAGTCGGCAAGTTTCTCTTTGCGTGAAAAGCCTGGCTTCGGCGGCAGCACCTTGCCCTTGATGACCGGCTCCTTGAAGTCCTTCGGCAGCGTCGGTTCCTTCAAGTCTTCCTTGCTGCCGAGAAACTTCGCTTTCACCGGGTCGCCCTTCATGCCTGGCTTCAACTCCTTGACCGAGCCGGCAAACAGAACCTCGCCGCTGCTCTTCTCGCCGATCTTGAATTTCCGCTTTCCCTCGGCGCCGCCGTCGTCGATGACGACGAGCCGCACGAAGAACCCTGCCATGCCGAAGAAATCTTTTTGCGTCCAGTTTTCAAACGGATGATCGTGGCAGCGGGCACATTGCAGCTGGGTGCCGAGGAAGACGCGTGACACAGCCGTCGCTGCCTCTTCGGGTGCGTTGCGGTACTGGACGTAGAACATCTCCGAGCCCTCCTGCTCGGCAAGGAGAATGTTTTTGACGATGCGATCATACGGCTCATTCTTCGCAAACTCGCCCGCCATCCATTTGGTGAAGCTATCGTGCTTGCGTGTATCGAAGATGTTCTGCGGACGTCGGCCGAAGAGGACGAGGTCCCAGAAGTGGGCCTGCTGCGTGGCGTAGCGCGGGTCGGCAAGTAACTTGTCGATCAGCTTGGCGCGTTTGTGCGGCTCGGAATCCTTAAGAAAAGCCGTCGTATCTTCATAGGACGGCACGACACCGACGAGGTCGAGATAGATGCGGCGAAGGAACACCGAGTCCGTCGATGCGGCGGCGGGCGCGATCTTTTCCTTCTGCCAGCCGGCCTTAATTTCCGCGTCGATGATTTGCCGCAGCGGTTTTTCTTGGGCAACGGTGACGGACGAAGCGAGCAAGAGAATGGCAAGTATCCAGGTTCGCAGACCAGGCATCAGTCGTCTCCTGGTGAAAAAGTCATGACAGTCGGCCCAGTGCGTCGTTGCCGCGGCTCGACCAAGGAGGCAGGAATTGGGGTTATTGTCGCTTCTCGCTTTGCTCGTGTCAACCAAATTGTCGGTAAAAAAAGAGTGATGCCACAGCATCCCCTCCTATAATAGAATATTCCGAAAGAGCATCATCCTACGGCTCATGCGGTAAGGGCCGCCTGAGCGGAACTCTTGAGAACTTCGCCAGGAAGGGGATCGAATCATGGCCAAGAAAAAAGCGACCTACAACAACGCCTTCGGCATGGATCCCGCTGAAGCGCAACGGCTCGTGGACAGTCTTACCCCGCGCGAACGCCAGACGGCGGAGCGCATCGCCATGGGCATCACCCAGGCCGAGATCGCCAAGGAGCTTGGCATCTCCCCCAAGACACTCGACATTTTCCGCGGCAAGGTGAAGAAGAAGTTCAAGACGACCATGCACGGCATCGCCCGCATCTGGTTCTGCGCGCTGCTGGGAAAATGAGCGCCGTCCCTCGAACGCTTGAAGAAGCAATCAGTCGAACAGCAGCCGATGGACTCCCCCGCTCGCCCCACCGGCGAGCCGCTCCGGGGCGCCAAGATCACCGACTTCCACCGCAACGACGAAAAGAAGACGTACACGCTGAAATATGAACTGCGCGGCAAGACCCATTCGGTGTGCTACACCTTCAATGCCGATGATTCGGTCACCTTCGTTTACACGGACGGCGCCGGCAAGGAGCGAACGGAGACCAACCGGCGGCGCAAAGGGAAGTAGCGATTATTTGCCGCTTGCGGCTCAGCGTTCGCGTGGCGCCATGCGCGCTAAACCGCAAGCGGCGAATCAGGTCAGCAAGCGCCGCGTCCTCCGCATGCCCATCTGCAACCCGATCCGTATATTAGCCAACATTCCCGGCCATCCGCGCCACCACGATCTCTTTTCTCCAGGAGCCTTCATGCCATACCAGATCAGTAAAGTCCCCGCCGGCGACAAGATTTCGATAGCGGACGGGAAGTTGCAAGTGCCCGATCGGCCCATCGTGCCGTTCATCGAAGGGGACGGCACCGGAGCCGACATCTGGCGGGCGTCCGTGCGCGTCATGGATGCTGCGGTGCAGAAAGCTTACGCCGGCAAGAAGAAGATCGCCTGGATGGAGGTCTACGCCGGCGAGAAGGCGTTCACCGCACACCAATCGTGGTTGCCCGATGAAACCGTCGAGGCGTTTCGCGAGTTCCTGGTTGGCATCAAGGGGCCACTCACCACCCCGATCGGCGGCGGCATGCGCTCCCTCAACGTGGCGCTACGTCAAATGCTCGATCTCTACGTATGCCTGCGCCCCGTTCGCTGGTTCAAAGGCGTGCCATCGCCGGTCAAGCGTCCTGAAAAAGTCGATATGGTCATCTTCCGCGAGAACACCGAGGACATCTACGCCGGCATCGAATTCGAAGCGGGCTCCGAGGGCTGCAAGAAATTCCTCGCCCTCTTCAAGGAGGCCTTCCCGAAAGAGTATGCCAAGATTCGTTTCCCCGACACGACCGGCATCGGCGTCAAATCGGTATCGAAGGAAGGCACCGAACGCCTGGTCCGCTCGACCATCGAGTACGCCATCGCCAACAAGCGCAAGAGCGTCACGCTGGTCCACAAGGGCAACATCATGAAGTATACCGAAGGGGCCTTCCGCAACTGGGGCTACGCCCTGGCCGAGCAGGAGTTCGGCAGCAAGGTCTACACCTGGGACCAGTGGGAACGCACCAAGAAGGCCAAGAGCGAGAACGACGCCAACGCCGAGCAGAAGGCCGCCGTCGTCGCGGGCAAAATCGTCATCAAGGATGCCATTGCCGACATCACCTTGCAGCAAGTCTTGACGCGCCCTGACGAGTTCGACGTCATCGCCACCATGAACCTCAACGGCGACTACCTCTCCGACGCCCTGGCCGCCCAGGTCGGCGGCATCGGCATCGCCCCCGGCGGCAATATCAACTACCTCACCGGACACGCCGTCTTCGAGGCGACCCACGGCACCGCTCCCAAGTACGCCAATCTCGACAAGGTCAATCCCGGCAGCGTCGTCCTCAGCGGCGAAATGATGCTCCGCTACATGGGCTGGACCGCAGCTGCCGACCTCATCATCAAGGGCATGGACGGCGCGATCGGCGCCAAGAGCGTGACGTACGATTTCGCGCGTTTGATGGAAGGGGCCAAGGAAGTCAAGTGCAGCGAATTCGCGGACGCGGTGATTGCGAAGATGTGAGCGATTCGCTTCGTGATTTTCCCTTGAGATCGGCGATGGATGGTGGTATTTTGACAGGGGTTGAACCATTTCCATCATGGTGGGCAATGATCATGTCAAGCGGTGTCCTATTCGGCCTTTCCCAGGGCGTACTGGACGTTTTTGTGCAGGCTATCGATGCCGCTAGGATGGACATCGAAGCGGCACGCTTTGATGAGGCCAAACGTGCCGCGCTTGCCAAAGATCTCGAGGGTTTTATCCGAAGCTGCGTTGACATGAACATTCCGCATCTACTTCGACTCCACCGTGACAGCATTTTGAAGTTGATCGCTGCCAATGCGCCGATAGATTTTTCGAAGTCCCATCGCGAACTGCGCGACGCTTTTGCTCAAGGCAGAATCGTCCTTGGCGGGCTTGTGGAATTGACACGCTTGTTCCAGGAAACAGGAGGTTCATTGAAGTCTGTTGACGACTTGGAGATTGCTGCCAAAGAGGTCCAACAACTCGACGAAGTCCGGCAACTGGAGGATTCATTCTTCCCTGATTGGTCTCCTCTTGATCCGGACGCTTTGGCCGAAGCCCGTCGAGCGTTCGAGCGCGGCGAGTGCCTGGATCTCGACGACGCCTTCGCTCAGATCAAAGGAGTGAGCCGCGAGGCGTGGCTCCAGATGGTAGCGAAGCGCAATGGCAAAGCCAGCGAATAATCGGGGGATCGCTCGTGGCTTTCAAGGTCATCATGACGTCGTCCGTCACCAGAAAAATTGCGTCGTGGCAGCTGTCCGACTTTGTATTGGTTGACGTAAATCTTCACCTTCGTGAATTGTTGCCGACAAATTCAAGTCAACTCTTGCGCCGTGAGACATCACCCTTTGACGGATTAGTTTACCGATTCAGCCTCATTGATTCGGAGAATCGACTCCGAGAGCATTTCTTCCTTTTTCAGATAGTCTTCAGTCAGGATGAAGAATCTCTGATCGTCGCGCAGGCAGCTTACCATAGAAGTGATGGAATGTAATCGCAAGACAAAACAAACACAGCCCGCCGCGCCAGCTGAAATGCAAACGGCGCGACGGGCTGTGTCTTTGGTAGGATCGTGGAACCCGAGTTGGGTTTGCGGATCGGTGTAATCTCTTGGATATTCCCGACGGATCAGTGCTCAGCGAGGAGCCGGTGCCGTCCAGGACCGGAGGAGCCGAAATCCGCGTTGCCCAGGGGATTCCCCTTCAAGGCCCGGTGGATCGATAATGGCTGGTCCTCCTTTCGCTGATTTGTGACGAACTGTCCTATCTCTATTCACACTATACCGCAGGTCAGTCTGCGATTGCAAGCGAAAAATCGGATTTTTTTTGCCTTAGTTTTCGCGCGGGTTCAGGACCGCCTTTGCAGCTGCGAGGGGTTTGTCCTACAAAGGAAAGGGACGGCAACGGGTGCCGTGTCACAAGTTCATGGAGGGACACACCATGGCGGCGTGGAGCATTTCCGAACCAG
>JACXTT010013721.1_pt1 | contig 10651 bp, 9 predicted proteins | sample 9270951 | NCBI WGS metagenome assembly JACXTT01 (sample SAMN15532306, study PRJNA645909) | rock metagenome | isolation source: weathered quartz diorite | place: Puerto Rico | collected 2017-06-21
CCAGTTGGGCTCCGGCCGTAGACATCTACGAAACCGAGCACGAACTCGTCGTCAAGGCCGATCTCCCCGAGGTCGATCCCAAGGATCTCGACATTCGCGTGGAGAACAACATCCTGACGATTCGCGGGGAACGCAAATTCGAGAAGAAGGTGAACGAGGACAACTACCTGCGCGTCGAGCGCTCCTACGGCTCGTTCAGCCGCAGCTTCTCGCTGGCGAACACTGTGAATCCCGAGGCCATCAAGGCCGACTACAGCAACGGCGTGTTGACGCTTACCATCCCCAAGCGGGAAGAAGCCAAGCCAAAGCAGATCAAGGTGAACGTCGCGGCAGCGGCAGCCGCAGCGGCGAAGTAAACTCAAGTCGATGGGAGGGGGCTGGCTCTTGACCGGCCCCTTCTGTGCCTGGTAATGAAGCGAGGAACGCATGCTGCGTTTTGACAAACTCACGGTGAAGGCTCAGGAGGCGCTCCAGGAAGCGCAAGAGATTGCCGCGCGCCACGAGAATCAACAGATTGAACCACTCCACTTGCTTTCGGCCCTCGTTGCCCAAACGGACGGCGTCGTCCCTGCTCTTCTCGGGCGTCTCGGCGCGCGGCCGGAGGCGCTTGCCCAGGAGATCGGGCGCGAACTCGACCGCCTGCCGAAAGTAAGCGGCTTCGCCCAGCAGCATCTCGGCCAGCCGCTCAATCAGGCCATTCAAAAAGCCTTCGATGAAGCTGCCCGATTCAAAGACGAGTACGTCTCAACCGAACATCTGTTTCTTTCCATCGCCGGGCTGGAGCGCGATCCGGCCGGTCAGCTTCTCAAAAAGCACGGTGCCTCGCACGACGCCATCCTACAGGCCCTGGCCAGTGTTCGTGGCAGCCAGCGCGTTACCTCGCAAAACCCTGAGGCGACGTACCGCGCGCTCGAGCAATATGCCCGGGACCTCACCGAGCTCGCCCGCCGCGGCAAATTGGATCCCGTCATCGGCCGCGATGACGAGATCCGTCGCGTCATGCAGATTCTGGCCCGGCGGACCAAAAACAATCCCGTGCTGATCGGCGAGCCCGGCGTAGGCAAGACCGCCATCGTCGAGGGCCTCGCCCAGCGCATCGTTTCCGGCGACGTGCCGGAAGTCTTGAAGACCAAGCGCATTGTCGCCCTCGATCTCGCTTCTTTGATCGCGGGCACAAAGTATCGCGGCGAGTTCGAGGATCGCCTCAAGGCCGTACTGAAGGAAATCACCGAAGCCGAAGGACAAATCATTTTGTTCATCGACGAGCTGCACACGCTCGTGGGCGCCGGCGCCGCGGAAGGCGCGATGGACGCATCGAACATGCTCAAGCCCGCGCTCGCCCGCGGGGAGCTGCGCGCCATCGGCGCCACCACCCTCAACGAGTACAAAAAGCACATCGAGAAAGATCCGGCGCTCGAGCGCCGCTTCCAGCCGGTGCTCGTGAGCGAGCCCACCGTCGAAGACACCATCGCCATTCTCCGCGGCCTGAAAGAGCGCTACGAGGTTCACCATGGCGTGCGGATCAAGGATGCCGCGATCATCGCCGCGGCAACTCTTTCGCACCGCTACATCTCCGACCGCTTTCTCCCAGACAAAGCCATCGACCTGATCGATGAAGCGGCGGCGAGTCTGCGCATGCAGATCGATTCTCTGCCCGTGGAGATCGATGCGATCGAGCGCCGCATTTTGCAGCTCGAGATCGAGCGCCAGGCGCTGCTCAAAGAATCCGACGCCCACTCGGTCGAGCGCCGCAAGCAAATCGAGGCGGAGCTCGCCGGGCTGCGCGAGCAGTCGAGCGCGCAGAAGGCTCGCTGGCAGGCCGAGAAGGAGGCCATCGCCAAGATTCGCAAGCTCAAGGAGCAGATCGAGCAGCTCCGCGCCGAAGAGCAGCGTTACGAACGCTCGGGCGAACTCGCCAAAGTCGCCGAAATTCGCTACGGCAGGATCGCCGCAGCGGAGCGTGAACTGAAGAAGGCCGAGGAGCAGTCTTCGGCCGCGCACCAAGCCGCGCGCATGCTCAAAGAAGAAGTCGACGAAGAGGACATCGCTAAGCTCGTCAGCAAGTGGACGGGCATCCCGGTCGGCCGCCTCCTCGAGGGCGAAGCCCAGAAACTCGTCCACATGGAGGAACGCCTCCGCCAGCGCGTGATCGGCCAGGACGACGCGCTCGCTCGAGTTGCCAATGCCGTGCGCCGCAGCCGCGCCGGGCTATCCGACGCCCGGCGGCCCATCGGCTCGTTCATCTTTCTCGGCCCCACGGGGGTCGGCAAGACGGAGCTTGCCCGCGCGCTCGCCGAGTTTCTCTTCGACGACGAGCACCTGATGATCCGCATCGACATGTCGGAATACATGGAAAAGCACTCCGTCGCGCGGCTCATCGGCGCGCCTCCGGGTTATGTCGGTTACGAAGAGGGTGGCCAACTCACCGAGCAGGTCCGCCGGCATCCCTATTCCGTCATCTTGTTCGACGAAATTGAAAAGGCGCACCCGGACGTGTTCAACATCCTGCTGCAAATCCTCGAGGACGGCCGGCTCACCGATGGCAAGGGCCGCACCGTGGATTTCCGCAACACTGTTCTTGTGATGACCAGCAACGTCGGCTCGACGGCCACGTTCGAGCTCTCCAGCCGTGACCCGGAGCAGGCACGTAAGCAGGCCATGGAGGCCTTGTGGGCTGCGTTCCGGCCCGAGTTCTTGAACCGTGTGGACGAAATCGTGATTTTCAATCCTCTCGGCAAGGAACAGCTCGGGAAGATCGTCGATCTGCTGCTCAAAAACGTCGAAAAGCTGCTGGCCGAGCGCAATATCACGCTGGAACTCACTTCGGCGGCGCGTGAACTGCTTCTGCGCGTGGGCTACGACCCGGCTTACGGCGCTCGGCCCTTGCGCCGCACTATCCAGCGGCTGATTCAGGATCCCTTGGCGCTCAAAGTTCTCGAGGGCGCCATTTTGCCCGGGGATCACAGCGTAGTCGATCGGGATGGCCGCACGGATACGATGCGTTTCGAACGCATCCCAGCGAAGCAGTCGGCCGCTGCCGCCAGGTCTTGAACTGGCATCTGGCGCTGGCTTGACGCGCCTCGCGCCGGCTCCTAGACTGAAATAGGTACGCGAGGTATTCCGTAGTTAGGATGGACGGGTAATATGAAGATCCTTCGAACAGGCTTCTTGCTGATCGCTCTTAGCGTTCTTCTCGTCTTGGTGGGCGGGGCCATCGGCGGACAGAACGGGCTGAAGATTGCGCTCGGCTTCGCCATTGTTTTCAACGCCTTTACGTATTTCTATTCCGACAAAATCGCCCTTTGGTCGAGCGGGGCGCACCCGGTATCGCGGGAGCAATTGCCGCGGCTCTACGAGGTGATGGAGCGGCTTGCGGCCAAAGCCAATTTGCCCCTGCCAAAGCTCTATGTGATCCCTGAGGCGGCTCCCAATGCCTTTGCTACCGGCCGCAGTCCGCGGCATGCCTCCGTGGCCGTGACCCAGGGACTCATGGAACTGATGAACGACGAAGAGCTCGAGGGGGTGATCGCTCACGAACTCTCGCACGTGCGCAACTACGACATCCTGATCAGTTCGATTGCCGCCACCATCGCCGCCGCCATCACGTCCCTTGCGAGGATGGGATATTTCGCGTCGCTCTTTGGTTACGGAGGCCGCGATAACGAACGCGACGGCGGCGGTCTCACCGCCCTTCTCATGATCCTCCTCGCGCCCCTCGCTGCCATCCTCCTGCAGCTGGGCATTTCCAGGCAGCGCGAATATGCCGCAGACGAGACCGGCGCGCGCATGGTCGGTCACCCCTACGGCCTGATTCGTGCGCTCGAAAAACTCGGCGCTTACAACAAACGAATTCCTTCGACGGCCCTTTCTCCCACAACCTCTGCCCTGTGTATCGTGAAGCCCCTCTTTGGGGGCGGCACTCTCTCTTCGCTTTTCAGCACCCACCCGCCGCTTGAGGACCGGATTGCAGCGCTCCGCGAGATGACGGTCGTCCCCCAGCCCTGAATCGTTTCAAACGCGACTGTCAAACTTCGGAAACCTGGTTGTAAACTTTTCAAGCCGCTCCATGCAGGCCGCCTAGCCATTATCACGGCCGCATCCATAATTGATTGCTCCGCAAGGAGTTAAGACTGCGATGAGACTTTCGTGGGTCTGGCGAATCAAATGCAGCGTGTAGAAGTTGGGCGGCGGGGCCCTCGCCGGACCTGGGGGATGGCAGTATGAATTGCCGGGACACTATCCATTTGATTTGCTGGTACTTGGAGGGAAAGCTTTCGCCGACCGTCGAGCAAGAGATCGAGCGACATTTGGAGCACTGTTCTGATTGTCGACTGGTTCTCGACGCCGCGACAACGACCCTTGATCAGTATTTCGCCACTGGCAAAGCAGATCAGCTCGAAACTGACATTAAAGCTGCGTAATCTTGGGCTGCCTAACACCCTATGTTTAAGTCTATTAGGGACATTGTATGTGTTCGAAGGTTTTTCCACAGCCGATTCGTCGAATGCTAAAGTAATGCCGTATCACCCGGAAGTTCCTCTAAAGTAAGTTCTTACCGTGCATAGGGAATTCGCGTAAACTTTACAGGTACCAGTACTTACATGCCTGCTGCTACCAACCGTTCTTGGGCAGCTATCTCCTTTTCCCTCAATGCATTGCCGATATTCGGGAGCCTACCGACATTTGGCCGAACAGGTGCTCCTGACACCTCACGCAGGGTTCTTACGCAAAGAGGAGACCAATTCAAATGAGTGAGATTCGCGACGATTATAGTTCGTCAGGGGGCGGCACGCCCAGGTGGGTGGTTTTGGCAGTTGCCGTCCTAGCAGGAATTTCTCTGCTGGCTCTCGGGATCGGGTGGAGCGCAGCGAGTCAGGCGCGAGGCCTCGAGCAGGCAATGCAGGCAAGCGTGAAGCAGAACCTCGATCAGTTGAACCAGCGCTTGGCCAAGTCCGACGAGATTAACCAGCAATTGCAGAGCGATCTGAGGGTGGTGACAGACAAGCTGCAGCTCACGCAGGAGCAGCTCGTCGCCGCCCGGAAACAGACGAAGGTGGCCTCTGTGAGCTACGGCAAGAAGCTCACAGGTGTGGAGACTTCGCTTAGGTCCGAGATAGCGACGAAAGCAAACGCCGAAGACGTCAAAAACCTGAGTGGCGACGTTACCGGTGTGAAGAACGATCTCGACGCCACGAAGAACAGCATCCAGATGGCGCGGAGCGAGCTGGGCACCCTGATCGCCCGCAACCACGAGGAAATCGACCAGCTCCGCCGGATGGGCCAGCGGGACTATTTCGAATTCACGCTTGCAAGGAAGGGTGGAGCGCAGAAGATCGGCGGCATCCAGGTCGAACTCCGGGATACCAACGTGAAGAGGAATAAGTTCACGGTGTTCGTCATCGCCGACGACAAGACCTTCGAGAAGAAGGATCGTTCGGTGAACGAGCCCATCTTCTTCTACACCGGCGGCAGCCGCACGGCGCTGGAACTCGTGATCAACAAGGTCTCGAAGTCCAGTGCATCGGGCTACCTCAGCGCTCCGAAGGCGGCTGGGCAGCAAGCCAGCGCTTACTCTTCGGGCCAATAAGCAAAGACGGCCGCGCCGGCGTATCTTGCCGGTGGCCAGCAAGTTCCAAAGGGGAGGGCATCCTGCTCTCCCCTTTTGCTTTTCTCCGCCAAGTGCCTGCCATTCAACGATAGAACCTGCTGGACATCCGCCGCTGGCTGTGACAAGCTAGCGCGCACCTGGCCTAGCAGCGGGGGATACCACTTCTGCAGGAGGAGCTAATCTGATGAGCAAGCGTCTTGTTTATGGTGCCGTTGCGGTCCTGGTCCTGGCGGGCGTGGTTCTGGCGTCCGAGGGGGCATGGACAGGCTACATCACCGACACAGCGTGCGGCGCGAAGGGGGCGAAGGAAGGTCACGCCGACTGCGCTGCCAAATGCGTGAAGGAACACGGCGCGAAGTACGCGCTCGTGACCGACTCAGACAAGAAAGTGTTCACGCTCGATCCGCAGGATAAAGCTGCGGGTCACGCCGGCCATCACGTCACCGTGAAGGGTTCGGCGGAAGGTGACTCGATCAAGGTCAGCAGCATTGAGATGACGGCCGCGCCGAAGTAAGCTAGCGCCAGCGGCGATTCGATATACAGCGGGCAGGGGACACCCTGCCCGCTTTTCTTTTCTAAACAGCTTTCGCACCGCTGTGCGAACCGCGGCCTTTCCGTTAGGATGTTGCGCTGCTCATGGCTCTCCTTCTCCTTCATATCGATCAGGCGCTGACGCCCGCGGAAGAAATCCGCGACGCCGCCGTCCTCATCGAGGATGTCGCCATACGAGAAATCGGCCCGCGTGCAGCCCTGCGGGTGCCCCCGGGCACGCGGGAAATCCGTGCCACCGGCTTGACTGCTGTTCCCGGCTTTGTGGACGTTCACATCCATGGCGCCGGCGGTCACGACGTCATGGAGGGCACCGGTGATGCCCTCGACGCGGTGACCGCGATGGTCGCCCGGCACGGAACGACATCCTTCGTTGCCACGACCGTAACTGCAAGTCCGGAAACTACTTGCCGCAGCGTCGAAGGCATTGCGCGCTATATCGAATCCAATTGTTCCACGTGGAACAATTCTGCCCGCGCTGAAATCCTCGGCATCCATCTCGAGGGCCCTTTCCTCAGCGCAACCCGGCGCGGCGTTCACCCGTCCGAATGGCTCACCCAGCCTTCCGCCGAGCTCCTAGACCGATTCCTTTCCTCCGCGCGCGGCAGCGCTCGCATCCTGACGCTCGCCCCAGAGCTTCCCGGCGCCGCGTCCTGCATCGACGCAGCGCTCAAATCAGGCCTTGTAGTCGCTCTCGGCCACACCGATGCTACTTACGAACAGGCGCGCGCGGCGATTGCCCGCGGCGCGCGTCATGCCGTCCACGTTTACAATGCCATGCGGCCGTTCTCTCACCGCGACACGGGCGTGATCGGCGCCGTCCTGACCTCTCCTGAAGTCACCGCCGAACTCATCGCCGACGGCGTCCACGTCGACGAAGCCGCGATGCGCATCCTGCTTCAAGCCAAGGGAATCGAGCGCGTTGTTTTGGTCAGCGACGGAACCGCCGCCACCGGCATGCCGGACGGAAAGTACACCCTGGGCACAATTGAGGTGACCGTCTCGGGCGGGGTCTGTCGCAACTCCGAAGGCAAGCTGGCTGGTAGTACCCTCACGCTCGACCGCGCCCTGCGCAACATTGTCGGGCTGGGCCTGCCATTCGCCCATGCCGTGCAGTTGCTGACGCTCAATCCCGCTCGCCTGCTAGGACTCGAGGCGAAGAAAGGCGTCCTGCGGCCTGGCGCCGAGGCGGACATCGTCCTGCTGGACCAAGGCTTGCGCGTCAGCAACGTGTGGACGCGTGGATCTCCCCTTCAAAGCTGACAGCCGATAGGCCGTCACGCTGTGGCGTATCAGGGATTGAGGCGGAAGCCCAATTCGGAGGAGAGCAGGTAGGGATCGAACGGGGTGCAGGCGAAATACCGACCGCCGGTTTCGATCGTCGGCACTTTGCGGCGGCCGTCGTTAACGCGGAGAACAAGCTCCTCGGCATCGACGTCCTCGTCGATGTTGACCTCGCAGAACTCGACGCCGCGCTCCTTCAAGAACTGCTTCGCGCGGCGGCAGTCGCGGCACCAGGCCGTCGTGTACACCGTAATAGGCTTGTCGCATGCCATCAGTCGTTAGATGCCCAGGAGCATGGGCGGGATTCGCGGGGCCGAACGGATGCGGGTAGCGGCTATGACCCTGAGGCCCCAGCGCCTCCCTTTGCCGCAACCTGACTGCGAATCAAGGCGCGTTGCAGCGCCAGGGTGGCGCGGTCCCAGTCAATGCTGGGATCCTGCGAGGCAAGGCGCTTCAGAGCACGGCGGCGCGCCTCTTCCGCGCGGGCGACGTCAATCTCTTCGGCGCGCTCGGCGAGTTCAGCGAGAACTGTGACGCGGTCGGCCAGCACCTCCGCGAAGCCGCGAATCACCGCCAGGTATCCTGACTGCTTGCCGGAATGGTAGCTCAGCTCGCCGACCCCCAGTTCGGTCATGAGCGGCGCATGGCCCGGCAGAATGCCCAGATACCCGTTCGCGCCGGGGAGTTGCAGGTCGTCCACGCTCTCGCGGAGCAACTGCCGCTCCGGCGTCACCACAATCAGGAGTAGCGATTCGGCAGCCATTGCTCCTCAGGCCGCGGCCGCGCGCATGCGTTCGGCTTGTTCGAGCGCCTCTTCGATCGTGCCGACCATATAGAACGCCTGCTCGGGAACCTCGTCGTGCTTGCCCGCGACGATTTCCTGGAAGCCGCGGATCGTGTCTTCGATCTTGACGTATTTTCCTTTCTTTCCAGTGAACTGCTCGGCGACGAACATCGGCTGCGACAGGAATCTCTCCATCTTCCGCGCGCGCGCCACGGTCTGCTTGTCTTCGTCGGACAGCTCTTCGATGCCGAGGATGGCAATGATGTCCTGCAGGTCCTTGTAGCGCTGCAGGACCGACTTCACGGCGCGGGCGACAGTGTAGTGCTCCTGGCCGACGATGCGCGGGTCGAGGATGCGCGAGTAGCTGGCCAGCGGATCGACCGCGGGGTAGATGCCGCGCTCGACGATTTGCCGGCTGAGGTTCGTCGTCGCGTCCAGGTGCGTAAACGTCGCGGCGGGCGCCGGATCGGTGTAGTCGTCCGCGGGCACGAAGATCGCCTGCACCGAGGTGATGGATCCATGCTTGGTGGACGTGATGCGCTCCTGGAGCTCGCCGATTTCCGTGTTCAGGTTGGGCTGGTAGCCGACCGCAGAGGGCATGCGTCCGAGAAGCGCCGAAACCTCCGAGCCTGCCTGCACGAAGCGGAAAATGTTGTCGATAAACAGCAGCACGTCCAGGTGCTCGGCGTCGCGGAAGTACTCCGCTACCGTCAGGCCGGTGAGACCGACGCGCAGGCGCGCGCCGGGCGGCTCCGTCATCTGACCATAAATGAGCGCGCAGCGCGATTTCTCCGGATTCCCCGCGACGACGACACCGGATTCTTGCATCTCGAGCCAGAGGTCGTTGCCCTCGCGGGTCCGTTCGCCGACGCCCGCGAAAACCGAAACGCCGCCGTGTTTCATGGCGACGTTGTGGATCAGCTCCTGAATGATAACCGTTTTGCCCACTCCGGCTCCGCCGAACAGCCCGATCTTTCCGCCCTTCAGGTAAGGCTCGATCAGGTCCACGACCTTGATTCCGGTCTCAAACATTTCGAGCGTGGTGGATTGATCTTCGAGCGGCGGCGCGGGCCGGTGAATTGGATAATAGGTGTCGCTCTGGATCGGCCCGAGCTGATCCACCGGTTCCCCGAGCACGTTCATCACCCGGCCGAGCGTCGAACGTCCAACGGGCACCTCGATCGGCTTGCCGGTGTCGTAGGCCTTCATTCCGCGGACGATGCCCTCGGAAGGCTTCATCGAAACGCACCGCACGCGTCCCTCGCCGATGTGCTGTTGCACCTCGGTGATGGTGTCGATCGGCTCGGGCACGTGGAAGCCTTCGCTCGTGACGCGAATGGCGTTGTAGATCGCGGGAATACTCTGCTCGTCGAATTTCAGGTCGAGGACCGGGCCGATGACCTGCACCACGTGCCCTACGCTGACATAGTTTTCTGCCATCTCTTCTCCTCTAGTGCCGTTCCAACTTGTCGCATGGTCAAAACTGGCATCCTGCGTCGCTCCTAGTTGGAACGGCACTAGCCCGCGCTCGCAGCGCCGCTGACGACTTCAATGATCTCCCGGGTGATCGCCGCCTGGCGAACCTTGTTCATGTGCAGCGTGAGACGCTCGATGACGTCACCGGCGTTTTTCGTGGCTGACTCCATGGCGGCCATCCGAGCGGCGTGCTCCGCCGCCGACGATTCCATCATGATCCGGTACACCTGCGTCTCGACGTAGCGCGGCAGGATGTGGTCGAGCAATTCCTCCGCCGGCTGCTCGTAGATATAATCCACCTGCGCCGTGGCCGCTTGGGCGGGGGTCTCCTCTTCGGACCGAATCGCCTCGACCGGAAGAATCTTCTCCGTAACGAGCTGCGGCGCCAGCACGTTCTTGAACTCGCTGAACACCACGTACACCGCGTCGACTTCCACCTTGGTGTAGAGCTCGATCACCTGCGTGGCGATGCGGCGCGCGTCTTCAAACTCGACGCGCGCGAGCACGTTGATGCATTCCCCGGCGAATTTGCGGCCTTGCTTGCGCAGCGCGTCCCGGCCCTTCTTCCCGATCGGCAAAACAAGGATCTTCTTCTGGCTGTTCTGCCGGAACAACTCGGCGGCCTTGCGGAGAATGTTCGCATTGAACGCGCCGCAGAGGCCGCGCTCGCCCGTTACGACGAGCACCAGCAGCCTTTCTTCGGGGCGCCGCGCGAGCAGCGGATGGACGGGCGCTTCAATCCGCGCCATCGTCGAGCGCAGCACCCGCGCCATCTGTTGCGCGTAGGGCCGCGCCGAAAGCGCCCGCTCCTGCGCCCGCCGCAGCCGCGCTGCCGCGACGAACTTCATCGCCCGGGTAATCTGCTGGGTGTTTTTCACCGAGCGAATGCGCCGCCGAAAATCGAGCAGTGTGGGCATCGCGTCTGGTCAACGCGGGGCAATCAGCGCGCT
>JACXTT010013722.1_pt1 | contig 10651 bp, 8 predicted proteins | sample 9270951 | NCBI WGS metagenome assembly JACXTT01 (sample SAMN15532306, study PRJNA645909) | rock metagenome | isolation source: weathered quartz diorite | place: Puerto Rico | collected 2017-06-21
GCGGCGCGCCCGAGGCGCGCGCGGCAATCGCGAGGTATTACGCGGAGCGCGCGCCAGTCGCTCCGGAGGATCTCGTCCTCGTTGCCAGCACCAGCGAAGCCTATTCCCACCTCATACGCTTCCTCTGCGAGCCGGGTCAGGAGATCCTGGTGCCGCGACCCAGCTATCCTCTCCTCGAGCCGCTGGCCGCGCTCGAAGGCGTGGCGGTCGAACATTACCGTCTGGCGCATCACGACCGCTGGCAGCTCGATCTGGATTCGCTGGAGGCGGCCCTCTCCTCGCGCACGCGCGCGGTGGTCCTGGTCCAGCCCAACAATCCGACGGGATCCTGCCTCTCCGCGACGGAAATGGCGGCGGTGCTTTCGCTCTGCGCCGAGCGCGGCATCGCGATCCTCTCAGACGAAGTGTTCGGCGATTTCCCCTGGCCCGCATCCACGAGCCCGCTCCCCACGTTGCTGGGCGAACGGCGGACGCTCACCTTCGTGCTGAGCGGTCTCTCGAAGCTCTGCGGCATGCCTCAGATGAAAATCGCCTGGATCGCGGTCTCCGGTCCGGACAAGACGAAGCAGGACGCGCTGCGGCGGCTCGAGTGGATCGCCGACCTCTTTCTCTCCGTGTCGACGCCGGTCCAGCTCGCGCTCCCCAGGTTCCTCGAAGTGCGGGGCCGCTTTCAGGCGGCGGTACGGGAGCGGCTCGCGACGAACTTGTCCGTCCTCCGGGCGCTCGGCAGGGACGGTCGCGGTCTTCGCCTCCTCGAAGGCGAAGGTGGATGGAGCGCGGTGCTGGCCACGCCTCCCCTTCACGGAGATTTCGCTCTGGAGATGCTCCGGAGGCGCAACGTCCTCGTCCACCCTGGACACTTCTACGATCTGACCCCGGACGGGACCGTGGTCGTGAGTCTCCTGACCGAGCCTCGAATTCTCGAGAGAGGGCTCTCTTTGCTTCGAGGCTAGAAGCCGCTCCCACATCGAGTTCGGGACTGCGAAGATTTCACTGGAATTGCGACGGCCCCGGTGTAAGCCTCTACGCCGCGTTGCGACGCTTCCCCGACGGAGGCATCGGGGAAGGGTCGCAGGTGTCGGGCGGAAGGTCATCCATCCCATCGCATCCGATCACAACGAAGGGGGTATCGAAGATGAAGGCTCGTGTCATTCTAATCGTTCTCGCCTTGTCCTGTTTCTCGCTCGCGGGCGCGTTGACGGCCAAGGAGACCAAGTCCGCGGCGCCGGCCTCGAACGGCTGGGCGATGAACGCCACCATCATCGAGGCTTGCAGCTGCCCGATGTTCTGCCAGTGCTACTTCAGCACCTCGCCTGCTTCCCATGACATGGCCGGAATGGAAGGCCACGAAGGGCACAAGGAGACCTACTGCCGATTCAACAATGCCTACCGCGTGAACAAGGGCATCTACAACGGCGTGAGCCTCGCGGGCGCGAAGTTCTGGATCGCAGGCGACCTCGGCTCGGACTTCGGCGGCGGCCAGGCGGACTGGGCGGTGCTCACGTTCGATCCTTCGGTCACGCCGTCGCAGCGCGAGGGGATCGGCGCGATTCTCCCCAAGATCTACCCGGTGAAGTGGTCGTCCTTCCAGACGGGCCAGGACGCTCCGATCGTCTGGGAGCACAAGCAGGGCGGCGAGGAAGCACACGCGACGCTCGACGGCGGCAAGGCCGCGGAGGTCGCGCTCAAGAGCTCGGTGAACAAGAACACCGCGGGCCCGGTCGTGATCAAGAACCTGAAATACTTCGGCGCGCCGCGGAACGACGGCTTTGTGCTCATGCCGAACACGGTCGAGGCCTATCGCATCGGCGACAAGCCCTACGAGTTCAAGGGCACGAACGGCTTCATGATCACGCTGGACATCACGTCGAAGGACGTCGCCACGAACTGAGCGTTTCCCGTTTCAGCCCAACACGCGAGGCACTTTCGGCGAATGCCGGAGGTGCTTTTGCGTCCAGGGCGGCGACATCGAGCCGGGCTTGAAACGAGGCAAGGAGGAGGTCATGACCAAGGCGTCTCTCAGTCCGTTCTGGGATCACTTCCGAACCGTCAACGGGATCACCATGCGGGCGATCGAGGAGATCCCCGCCGACAAGATCGACACCCGGCCTTGCAAGGACATGCGCACTCCCAAGGAGCTGATCGTCCACATGTACAACGCCATGCGCACGATCGCGGACGGCACGGTGCGGGGCGAGATCAAATGGTCCGACGACGAGGACAAGACCGCGGGCCAGGGCATCCGGTCCCATTCCGAGCTGCTCCGCTTCGCCAAGGATTCCTGGAAGGCGACGGACGCGTCGGTCCGGTCCCTCACCGACGAGAAGCTGACGAGTCCGGTGAAGACGCCGTGGGGGGAAAGCTTCCCCGGCTTTGTCTGCGTCCAGATCATCTACGACGAGCACCTGCATCACCGCGGCCAGCTCTACGCCTTCCTCCGCCAGCTGGGGGTCGAGCCGCCGTTCATGTGGGATTTCGAGCACAACGCGCCCGAATTCCAGCCACGAGCGGCAGCCGCGCAGCAGGTCTAGCCCGCTGACATCCAACCCGTCTCAACCGAGGGGGCCGCGCACATCGAGTGCCGGCCCTCTCGCCTTTCTCTGGGCGGCGCAGTTCTTCTCGCAATTCGGCGACTCGATGTTCCAGCTCGCCTTCATCTGGCTGGTGCTGGAGTTGACGGGGTCCAAGTCCACGACCGGGCTCGCAGCCACCATCTCCTACCTTCCTTCCCTGATCTTCGGCGTGGCGGCGGGGCTCCTGGTGGATCGCTGGAACCGGCGGCTCGTGATGGTCGGAGCGGACGCGGCTCGCGCGGCGCTGCTCGGCGTCGTCGCGCTGCTCTACCTCCAGCACGCCTTGAACGCTCCGGTCCTCACGGCGGTCGCTTTCGGCGTCGCGACCGCGTCCGTGCTCTTCTATCCGGCGCGGGACGCCCTGCTCCCGGAGCTGGTCTCGAAAGAGAGCCTGAACCGGGCGAACTCCCTGGTGCAGCTTTCCCAGCAGGGCGCGTTCTTCGCGGGACCGATGGTCGCCGGTTGGCTCATCAAGCGATTTGGCGTGGGCTCCGCCTTCCCGACCGGTGTGCTCTTCTTTCTCGGATCGCTGATCGCGCTGCTGCTGCTTCGCGGCGTGGGCACGGCGCATCGCGCGGGGAGGGAGGCCGTCGGCGTGGCCCAGGATTTCCGGACGGGGCTTCGCGCCATCGCGTCGGACCACACCCTTCTTCTCCTCCTCGCGCTCACCGCCCTCGACAATCTCTTCATCATGGGCCCCGCGATCGTCGGAACCGCGGTCATGGTGCGGGACACGCTGCGCGCCGACGCGTCGGCGTACGCTCTGGTGGAAGCGACCTACGGCGTGGCCATGATTCTGGGGAGCCTCACCATCGGCCGGCTTGGCGCGCGGATTGGATACGGACGGCTGCTACTGATCGGAATCACCATGGACGGCCTGACCTACATTCCCCTTCTCGGCTGCCGGACGCTGGCCTTCCTCGTGGCGTTCTCGTTCCTCCACGCGCTCTTCATCCCCACGATCACGATTCCACGCACGACGCTCGTGCAGCAGATGGTCACGCCGCGCCTACAGGGAAGAGTGTTCGCCCTGGTCAACGTCGTGGTCCTGGGGACTACGGCGATCTCGTCCGGACTCGCGGGGCTTTCCCTGGACCGGATGACCGCGCCGGTTCTCTTCGGGTGGATCGGCCTGCTCGCCGCGCTGACTGGACTCCTAGGGTTTGCCTCGGCGAGGTTGCGGAGCCTGTAGCGGCGTCGGTGGCGCCGCCTGGGGCTGGGGCGGTGCCGGCCTCGGTTGGGCCCGGAGCTCCGCCACCTTCCGCCGAGCGGCCAGGTCACTGGGGTCGATCCGGAGCGCACGCTCGTACAGGTCGAGCGCCCCGGCATTGTCCCCCGCCTTCTCGCGGAGCACCGCCAGGTTGGTCAGCGCGATCGTGACTTCCGGATCGATGCGAAGCGCGGTCTCGAGCGATCGCTCGGCCTCGGCCCTCTCCCCGCGCGTCGCCTGAACCACGCCGAGATTGACCCACGCCTCGACGTATCGCGGATTCTTGCGGAGCGCCGTCCGGAACCGGTCCACCGCTTCGTCCGGGCGCCCCTCTCTCAAGAGTCGCGCGCCCAGGCTGTACTCGGCGTCCGCGTTCATCTCGCTCGGCATCGGCCCCTGACCGAGATTCGCGACGAGAAAGAGCGCGACGGCCAGGGCGAGCGAAGCCACCCGCGCGGGCAGCCTGTCATCCTGAATCCACCACCGCACCCCTTCGGCCCCGAAGATGGCGAACGGGGGGACGAGAGGTACCCGGTATCGCGCCGTGATGAAGAACGCGAGGATCGCGGCAGCGTAGGTCAGGACGATCGCGAGAAGCAGGGGCGCGCGCTTCCCCGCCACGACGAGCCCGACGACGCCGAGCGGCAGGAGCAGTCCGAATGGAACGGCGAGGCTCGGGATCTTCCAGAGCAGAAGGCGGAGCACCGGGGAGTAGCTTCGCGCCGGATAGATCTCCTGATTGCGGGGAATCTCGTTCCCTTCGAGCAGGAGGTGCAGCTTCTTCCCTTGAAGGCGCGCGAATCCGATCGGGTCGGACACGGCCCAGCCCAGAGCCTTCCGGACGAAGTAGCTGGACGCGGGCCCCACCCTGCTGATGCCCGCACGCTGTGGCTCGAGCGCCAGACGCTTCCACTGGAGATCGGGACGGATGCCCACCGTCTCGTCGTAGCGCGGATTGTTCCCGATGTAGAGATTGATCCCCGCGTTCCAGGAGATCGGAATGAGCTCCCCGCCGCGGCTCCAGTTGCGCGCCGTGACCGGAGCGATCGCAAGCGCCGTTCCGAGGAGCAGGAGCCCTGCCCTGCGCCGCGCATGCACGGCGAGCACCGCGGCGATGACCAGGGAAGGCGCGGTCACGATGGAGGCGAGACCGATCGCGAGCCCGGAGCCCGCCCAGAGCCACCGCTCGCGTGCAGGATGCTCCCGGGCCATGAGCGCGAGCCGGATCGCGAGGAGCTGGAGCGCGATCGTGAGCGTCGGCGTCAGAAGCTCGCCGTCGTAGTACACGAGCATGCCGTAGATGGCGACCACGTAGCCCGCGGCGAGCCCGACGCGCCTGCCGAAAAGACGGGCGCCGATCCACGCGGTCAGGACCGCGCTCGAGGCTCCCAGGAGAGCCTGCGCGATTCTCGGCGCGAGGTAGCCTGGCCCCGCCACCGCATAGACAAGGGCGAGGAAGTAGGAGTAACCGGGAGGCTGCCAGAAGATCAGGTCAGGGTGCCCCTGCCCCGCCGCGATCGCTCGGGCCGCATCGTCGTACGTGGCGGCGTCGATGACCGGATTCGTGAAGTAGGGGCTCGCGCGCATGGCGAGCACGTGGACCAGCCGGATCAACAGGGCAATGCCGAAGAGCAGCCAGATCGAGCGGCGGGACAGCGTGCCGTCGGGACGAGCGCGCGAGTACGCCTTGGCGAGGTGCGCACGCGCGGGGGTCGCGGGCGCGGCGCGCGTCCCTTTCATGCCGCGGTGCGTCGTTTTCGAGTCCAGATGTACGAGAAAGGATAGCCCAAAGCCGCGACCAGGACGCCCGCCGCGGCACGCCAGCCGCTCGAGCTCAAGTCGCTGGCCACGATGGCCACGGTGACCAGGATGAACACGAGCGGCGTGAGCGGAAAGAGGGGCGTGCGGTAGTCGGGACGCCCGATGAGCCCAAGGCGTTCCTTGCGCCGGTACACGAAGAGCGCCGCGACGGTGATCCCGTAGAAGAGCCACGACGTGGTGACGAACCAGCCGGACACGTCCTCGAATCCCCCCGCGAACCAGAGCCACACGGTGGCCAGGGCACCCTGAATCCAGAGCGCCACGTCCGGGGTCCCGCGCTCCACGTTCACGTGGGCGGCGCGCTTCCAGAAGAGCCCGTCGGCCGCCATGGCCAGGGTGACACGCGGCCCGGTGAGGATCGAGGCGTTCACGGTCCCGAAGGTGGAGATCGCCACGAGCACCGCGAGCGCGCGCCCGCCCCAGTCCCCCAGGATCCGCCGTATCGTCTCCGCGCCGACCGCCTCGTAGGTCGCGATCTCGCGAGGGCTCAAGACCGCGTAATACGCGAGATTCGTCATCACGTACACGGCGACCACGAGGAGCGTCCCACCCAGGATCGCGATCGGGAAGTTGCGCGCGGGATTCACGATCTCGCCCCCCACGTAGGTAGAATCGGTCCAGCCGTCGTAGGCGAAGAAGATGGGGATCATGGCGAACGCGAAGGCGAGGAGGAAGGGATGCGCGCGGCTCAGCTGCGCGAGCCGTTCCGACGGGGGCGGGCCTGCGTGCGGCACGAGGAACGCGGCCGCACAGAGCGCCAGAATGCCGAGCACCTTCGTCGTCGTGAGGACGGTCTGGGTCCCGGTGCCCTGCTTCACGCCCAGGAGATTCACGAAGGTGAGGAGCGCGATCGCGCAGAACCCGGCGTAGAACTCGGCGCCCTTGGGAAGGCCGACCGCCTGACAGAAATAGGTCGCGAACACGCTCGCGATGGAGGCGATGACCGTGGGCTTGATGACCCACAGGCTCGCCCATCCGAAGATGAACGCGAGCCGGTCGCCGAAGCTCTCGCGGATGAAGACGTAGAGGCCGCCCGTGCGCGGGTGGGTCACGGCCATCTCGGCCAGCGCCAGGGAGCCGCAGAGGGAGAGGACGCCACCCACCACCCACGCGAGGAGCGCCCAGCCGGGACCCGTCAGCTCCTGGGCGACGGAATGCGGCGATCGGAAGATGCCCGAGCCGATGATGCTGCCCACCGTGATCGCGGTGGCGGCGTAGAGGCCGATCTGGCGCTTGAGGGGAGGCTCGGGGCCGGATCGGACCGAGATTGGTGGGGCAGCGCCACCGGGGACCGCCGGGCTCGCCATGGGGCGAGACCCTACCCCGTCTCGCCCGGAGTGTCCACGTCATCGGCACCTGAATCTCCGCGCCCGCGCGTGGGACCGGTATACTGACATGCGGAGCGTCCGATCCAGGCGGCGGCGGGGAGTAAAATGACCACAACAGGCAACGGAACCGCCCGCGTCATGCTGCTGGCGCTCTTCGTCCTCTCGCTCATCCTCGTCTGGCTCGTCATCCGCCCCTTCGCGGCCGCGCTGTTCATGGCCCTGGTGATGGCGGTCACCTTCTATCCCTGGAGGAAGCGCCTCACCGCGCGCCTGAGGGGCCATCGAACGCTCGCCTCCTTCCTCATCACTCTGGGAGTCCTGATCGCGATCGTGCTGCCGGTCGTGACGCTCGGCGTCGTGGCCGTTCGCGAGGCAGCCGACAGCCTCGATTACATGCATCAGGTCCTGGCGGAGGAAGGAGTGGAGGGGTTGATTCACCTCATCCCGGAGCCGCTGCAGGGCTGGGTCGCGAGCGCGTGGGACCGGCTCCCCCAGCGCGATCAGAACGTGGAGTTCATTTTCGGTCTCGAGCGCCGAGGAGCCGGAATGATTCCGCGCGCGCTCACCTGGGTGGGACAGATCGTGGCACAGACGGCGCTCATGATGGTCGCGTTCTTCTTCATGCTTCTCGAAGGCGGGAAGCTGGCGGGCTGGGCGATCGAGACCATGCCCCTGCCGCGAAGGCACCTGAGCGAGCTGTTCACGGAATTTCGTAGAGTCTCGGCGACCGTGCTCCTGGGCTCGATCGTGACCGCCGGCGTGCAGGCGGCGGCCGCCTTCGTGGGTTACGTAATCGCCCACGCGCCGAACGCGTCGTTCCTCGCGCTGGTGACGTTCTTTCTCGGTCTGGTTCCCATCTTCGGCGCGGGGGCGTTCTCTTTCGTGATTGCGGTCTGGCTCTATCTCACCGGCCACCTCAAGTCCGCGATCGTGCTCGGCGCCTGGAGCCTGCTCGTGGTGGGGACCGTGGACAACATCATCAAGCCGATCCTGATCCGGCGCGGCATGCAGCTACACGGGGCGATCGTGTTCTTCGCGCTGCTCGGGGGCCTCGCGACGTTCGGGCCGGTGGGGCTTGTGCTTGGGCCGATCAGCGTGAGTCTTCTGCTCGCGGTGGTGCGGATCTACCAGCGGGACTTCGCGGCGGCGGACGCCGCAGCCGTCACCGGGGCGGCGCAGGGGCAGGCGTCCACGGAAACGGGAGAGGTTCCCCCCTCAGCGTAGCAGGGCGAGGCGGGTCCTGACGACGGTGCCGCACCCGTCAAGAACGCTTGCCCTTCCGTCGCGGAGGGCTATGCTCCAGCAATGCTCGCCGCGCTCCGCGTCGAAGCGCTTGTCAAATCCTACGGCTCGCGCCCCGCCCTCTCCGGCGTTTCGCTTGAATTGAGTGAGGGCGAGATCCTGGGGCTCCTGGGACCGAACGGCGCAGGCAAGACGACCCTCATCCGTTGCGTCGTGGGTCGCGTCATCCCGAACTCCGGATCGATCTCCATATTCGGCGAAGCGGTCGGCAGTCCCGGCGCCCGGGCGCGCATCGGGTACATCCCCCAGGAGATCGCGCTCTATGGGCGGCTCACCGCGGAGGAGAATCTCTCCGTGTTCGGGCGTTACTCCGGCCTTAGCGGCGCGCCCCTCACGGCAGCCGCGCGGAGCTGCCTTGAGTGGGCGGGGCTGTCCGAGCGCTCCAAGGAACCAATCATGAAGTTCTCGGGGGGCATGAAGCGCAGGCTGAACATGGGTGCGGGGCTTCTTCTCCGCCCGAGATTGATCCTTCTCGACGAGCCCACGACCGGGGTCGATCCGCAGTCCAGGCAGCGCATCTACGCCATGGTCGAGCAGCTCCGCGCCGAAGGCGTTTCCGTGGTGTACACGACTCACTACATGGAAGAAGCCGAGCGTCTCTGCGACCGGATCGCCATCATCGACAATGGCAGGATCATCGCCTCCGGAACGAATGCCGAGCTCGTGCGCGAGAGCTTCGGCACGCGATGCGAGCTCTGGCTCCACTTCGACGGCGACTCCGCCCCCGCGTACGCCGGTTGGGCTTCCGCGCGCGGAGGAGTGGTGAACGGCTCTTCCTTCCGCTTCACGGTCTCCGATCCCGCGCGGGAGATCCCGCAGATCCTGGAATCGGCGCGCGCGGAATCGGTGCCGATCCGAAACCTCTCCCTGGAGGCTCCCAATCTGGAGTCCGTATTCCTGCACCTGACCGGAAAGGCGCTGCGCGAATGATTCTCTCGATCGTGCGCACGGGCTTTCTGAATCTGCGGAGGGACCGCGGCGCCCTCACCCTGAGCTTCGTCGTGCCGATCGCGTTCTTCTCGATCTTCGCCGGGATCTTCGGAAGCCGGAGCGGTGGACTGAATCCGATCCGGGTCGCGCTCGTGGACGAGGATCGAAGCGAGAACTCGCGACGGCTCGTGGAGGCGCTCGAGGCTGAAGGCGGGCTCCGGGCAGAGACGGCGCCCGCGGGGACCAAGGGCGCGGCCCCGGTGCCCTACGACGCCCGCTCCGCGGAGGCCGCGGTGCGCGCCGGAGACGTGTCCGTGGCGGTTCTGATTCCCCGAGGCTTCGGCGAGGCCCCGACCGGGTTCTACGACAAGCCAGGCGCGAAGCTCCGGATCCTCACCGACAGCGCGGACCCGATCGGATCGCAGGTCGTCTTCGGCCTGATCCAGAAAGCCGCGATCCAATCGATGCCGGACATCTTGACTTCCGAGGAGATGAGAATGCTGGACCGGGTGACGGGCGGGCTCACATCGGGGCAGCACGCCCGCATCGACAGCTCGCTCACGAGGCTTCGCGCGTTCGTGGACGCGCGAAGGAAGGCCGAGATCGCGGCGAAAGCCACGGGCGGGGCGGGGGAAGCGAGGGAGGGACCGAAGACCGCGCGCCTCTCGGGTGGGCTCATTTCCGCGGACATGCAGGACGTCGTGGGAGCCAACAAGAAAAACCCCCTGGTCGCCTTCTACGCCGCGGGCATCGGGGTGATGTTCCTTCTGTTCAGCGCTTCGGCGGCGGGGGGCGCGATCCTGGACGAATCGGAGAGCGGCACGTTGGACCGCATCCTTTCGTCGCGCGTCACGATGACGCAGCTCCTCCTGGGAAAGTGGGCGTACGCGGCGCTTCTCGGCTTCGCGCAGCTATCGGTGATGTTTCTCTGGGGAGCCGCGGCCTTTCAGGTCGAGCTGTTCCGGCACCTGGACGGCTTTCTGATCATGGCCATCGCCACGGTGCTCGCCTCGTCGGGGCTGGGACTCATGCTCGCCGCCTCGTGCAAGACCCGTGCACAGCTCGGGGCGCTCACGACGCTCGTCGTCCTCGTCATGTCGGCGCTGGGCGGGAGCATGGTGCCGCGGTTCGTCATGCCGGAGTCGCTTCAGAAGATCGGCCTCGTGACCTTCAACGCCTGGGCCATCGACGGCTTCACGAAGGTCTTCTGGCGCGAGGAGCCGCTGACCCATCTCTGGCCCCAGGTGGTGGTCCTGCTCTTTGCGGCAGGGCTCTTCTTCGCGATCGCGCGAAGGCTGGCGAGGCGCTGGGAAGTCGCCTGAAAAGATGGTGGAGGCGGAGGGAATTGAACCCTCGTCCGAAAGTAGATCCAGAAGGGACACTACGCGCGTAGTCCGTTGACGGGAATTCGCGGTCCAGGACGCCAACGGACTAGGTACGCGCCCCGCAACCTCGAGTAGATGTCGTCCTTCCTCACCAAGCTGAAG
>JACXTT010013723.1_pt1 | contig 10651 bp, 10 predicted proteins | sample 9270951 | NCBI WGS metagenome assembly JACXTT01 (sample SAMN15532306, study PRJNA645909) | rock metagenome | isolation source: weathered quartz diorite | place: Puerto Rico | collected 2017-06-21
ACGGTGCTCGTGGTCGGCTTCGACAAGCCCAAGGATCGCGGCGTGTCGGGGCCGAGCGTCGCGGTCACCGGCGTGCGCGGGCTGCCCGCCACGCCCGCGGGCTGGTTCTCGCACTGCGCCGCCCGCTACTTCGAGACCTACGGCGCCGGACGCGAGGATCTCGCGCAGATCGCGGTGAAGAACCACCACAACGGGACGCTGGCGCCCAAGTCGATGCTGAAGCGCGAGATCACCGTCGACGACGTGCTGAAGGCGCGCATCATCTCGTGGCCCTTCGGGCTCTACGACTGCGCCGCGCAGTCGGACGGCGCGGCCGCCGCGATCATCACCCGGCGCGAGCTGGCAAAGAACTTCCGGGACGATTTCGTCCTCGTGCGCGCGGTCGCGATCGCGCTCGCGCCCGACCCGAAGGAGGATCCGGACTTCGACTTCCTGCGCTGGAAGCCGACCGAGTACGCGGCCCGCCAGGCTTACGAGCAGGCGGGCATCACCGATCCGCGGAAGGAGATTCACCTCGCCCAGGTGCACGACTGCTTCACGCTGACCGAGCTCCTTGCCTACGAGGATCTGGGCTTCTGCGAGAAGGGCGCCGCCAAGGAGCACATCAGGACCGGCACCTTCGCGCTCGGCGGCGAGCTGCCGGTGAACACCGACGGCGGGCTCAAGACCTTCGGCCACCCGACGGGGGCGACCGGCGTGCGCATGATCTACGAGAACTACAAGCAGCTCCAGGGAAAGGCCGACAAGCGGCAGGTGAAGGGGAAGCCGACCGTGGCCCTCAGCCACAACATCGGCGGCGCGCCGCAGGCCTGCGGCGTGTGCATCGTGGCCCTGCCGTGAGCGACCTGGGTATCACCGTGAGCGAGCGGAGCGGGCGCCGCTGCGCCAGCTCGGGCTCGCGCTGGGAGCCCATCGTCGGCTACTCGCGCGCCGTTCGCGCCGGCAACGTGATCGCGGTCTCGGGCACGGTCGGCGTCAACGCCGACGGGTCGTACGCGCCATCGCTCGCCGAGCAGACGCGTCGTGCCCTCGAGATCATCCGCGCGGCGCTGGAAGCGCTCGGCGGCCGGCTCGAGCACGTGACTCGCACGCGCATGTTCGTGACTGACATCTCGTGCTGGGAAGAGGCCGCGGCCGCCCACGGGAAGGTGTTCGGCGACATCCGCCCCGCGACCACCATGGTCGAGGTGGCGCGCCTGATCGACGCCGCCGCGCTGATCGAGATCGAGGCCGACGCGACGCTGCCCGCCGGCGCCTAGCACGCGGCGCATCGTCCTTCGTCCGATGCTATCGCGCGATTTCTGGCTCTATCTCGCGAGCCGGTTCTGCAACGCGTCGGCCATGATGATGCTCCGTGCGGCGATCGCGTGGCACGTCTTCGCGCTCTCGCACTCCGCCTTTCACCTGGGTCTCATCGGCCTGGTCCAGTTCGTGCCGGTGCTCTCTCTCATGCTGATCGGCGGGGTGCTGGCCGACACCTACGACCGCCGGACGATCATGATGCTGGCGCAGGCGGTGCCGCTCCTCGGCTCGCTCCTCCTCTGGCTCGCGACCCGGAGCGGCGCCGCGAGCCTGCCCCTCCTCTATGGGCTGGTCGTCGCGGTCGGGGCGGCCTGGGCCTTCGACAGCCCCTCGCGCGCAGCGCTGCTCCCCACCCTGGTGTCGCGCCAGGTCTTTCCGCGGGCGGTGACCATCGCCGCCACCAACCAGGCGCTCGCCTTCTCGACCGGCCCCGCGCTCGGCGGCTGGGTGATCGCGGTCGCCGGCGTGGGAGCCACGTACGCGGTCGCGGTGGCCCTGATCGCATGCTCGCTGGTCACGCTCGCGGCGATGCGCGCCGGGCGGAGGCAGGGTGCGCCCGGCGTCGTCAGCCTGGCCGCGATCCGCGAAGGGCTCCGCTTCGTCCGGCGGAGCCCCGTCGTCCTCGGGTGCATGACGCTCGACATGTTCGCCGTGATCTTCGGCGGGGCGGCGGCGCTGCTTCCCATCTACGCGACCGAGATCCTGCACGTCGGCGGCCGCGGCTACGGGCTCCTCACCTCCTCGCTCGAGCTGGGCGCGCTCGTCACCTCGCTGGCGCTCACCGTGCTGCCGCCCGTCCGGCGGCCGGGCCGTGCGCTGCTCGCTGCCGTCACCGTGTACGGGGTCGCCACAATCGTCTTCGGATTGTCCCGCTGGTTCCCGCTCTCGGTGCTGGCTTACATGGCGGTCGGGATGGCGGACCAGGTGAGCGTCGTGATGCGAGCCACCGCGATCCAGCTCTCCACCCCGGATGCGCTCCGCGGCCGGGTGAGCAGCGTCAACATGATCTTCATCGGCGCCTCGAACCAGCTGGGCGCCGCTGAATCCGGCTTCGTCGCGGCGCTCACCAGCGCCCCCTTCTCGGTGGTCAGCGGCGGGATCGCCTCGATGCTCGTGCTGGTGGTCGTGGCCGGGGCCCTGCCGGAGCTACGACGCTATCGGACCGATCGCGCAGGCGAAAATTCCTGTTGACTATCCGGGGCGCCGGGGCCTACGGATCCCGGCCATGAAGGAGCCACGTTCACGTCGGGCCCGCCGGGTGCTCGCGGCGTGCGGGACACTCGCGGCCGTCGTCGCCACCGCCGCGGCGCTGGTCGTCCGCGCGGAGCAGCCCGCGCCGCCCGCCATGCAGGGGATGGTGATCTACCGCGACCCGGTGACCGGCAAGCTCGGCACTCCGCCGCCCGGCGTGGTGATCGGCGTGCCGTCCGGTCCTCCGGGGCCGCTGCCCGAGCGCCGGGGTCAAACCCATGGCGGCGGCTTCCTGGTCGACCTCCGCGGCCGCGGCACGAAGACGATGGTCGCGACCAGGGACGCGGACGGAACGCTGCACACCGACTGCGTCGACGGCGCAGAGGGCGAGACGGAGTGACCATGCGGCGCCGCGGCCCCGGTGCGATCCTCGTCCTGGCGAGCCTCCTCGCGCTGCTCACGCTCGCACGGTCGGCGACGGCGGCGACCTTGACCGTGATCAACGCCGACGGGGCGGGCGAAGGGCTCAACGACCCGACCGTCGTCGCGCCGGTCGGCGGAAACCCCGGGACCACCCGCGGCGCGCAACGGCTGAACGCGCTCCAGTTCGCCGCCAACATCTGGGGCGGCATCCTGAACTCCGTCGTCGAGATCCGGATCCACGCGAACTTCGACCCGCTCTTCTGCAACAACTCGCAGGCGGTCCTCGGTCAGGCGGCCGCGCACGCGGTCGCGCACGATTTCGCCAACGCCCCGCTGGCGAACACCCTCTACCCGATCGCGCTCGCCAACAAGATCGCGGGCGTGGACCTGGACCCGGGCAACGACGACATCGACGCGATGTTCAACAGCAGCGTCGGCACCACCTGCAACAACTTCGACTGGTACTACGGCTTCGACGAGAACGCGGGAAGCGCCACCGACTTCGTCACGGTCGCGCTCCACGAGCTGGGGCACGGCCTCGGCTTCTTCACCCTGGTCGACGATGCGTCGGGCCAGCGCCTGAACGGCCGGAACGACGTCTTCATGCTGAACCTCGAGGACCACAGCACCGGGAAGACATGGGGCGTGATGACCGATGCGGAGCGGCAGGCCTCCGCCGTGGACACCGGGGATCTGCACTGGGTCGGCCCGGCCGTGGTCGCGAACAGTGGCTTCCTGACCGCGGGCCGGGATCCGATGACCGGCCACGTGCTCATGTACGCGCCCGATCCCATCGAGCCCGGTTCGTCCACCTCCCACTGGGACAAGACCCTCACGCCGAACGAGATCATGGAGCCCGCGTACACCGGCCCCAACCACGATCCGCACCTCGCCATCCAGCTGATGCAGGACATCGGCTGGACCTGCGGCGACGGCATCATCGACCCGGGCGAGGGGTGTGACGACGGCAACACCACGAGCGGGGACGGCTGCAGCGCGAACTGCCAGGTCGAGAACTGCTTCATCTGCACCGGCCAGCCGTCGGTGTGCACGGGCGCCGGGGACGGCACGCCCTGCAACGACGGCAACGGCTGCACCCAGACCGACACCTGCACGGGCGGGGTCTGCAACGGCGCGAACCCGGTCGTGTGCACGCCGCTCGACCAGTGCCACGCAGCCGGAACCTGCAACCCGGCGACGGGGCTCTGCTCCAACCCGACCCAGACGGACGGTACGCCCTGCGACGACGGTGACAGCTGCACGGGGCCCGACGAGTGCACGGGCGGCGTCTGCACCAGCCTGCCGAGCTGCATCGACCCCTTCCTCTGCTACAAGGCGAAGACGTCGGCGGGCACGCCCAAGTTCGCGCCCGTCCCGAACGTCGGGCTGATGGACGACTTCGAGAACCTGACCGTCAACGTCACCAAGGTGAAGCATCTCTGCACGCCGGCGGACGAGAACGGCGCCGGCACCGTCGATCCGGCGACGCACCTCGGGAACTTCCAGATCGTGCCGGTGAGCGGGTCCCCCAAGCACGTCCCGCAGACGAACCTGGTGGTGCGGAACGTGCTGGGACAGATCACCCTCGACACGGTGAAGGTCGACTTCCTGATGGTCCCGAGCGCGAAGGACCTGACGATGGATCCGCCGCTGCCCGGCCCGAACCAGGTCGACCACTACAAGTGCTACAAGGTGAAGGTCTCCCACGGCGCCGCCAAGTTCCCCAAGGGCGTGAGCGTCATGGTGGGGGATCAGTTCATCAACCCGGCCAAGGCCTTCACGGTGGCGAAGCCGACCGACCTCTGCCTCCCGGTCGACGAGAACGGCTCGGGGAAGAAGCATCCCGCCATTCACCAGCTCTGCTACAAGGTGAAGCCGTCGGTCGCCGGGGTGAAGCATCTCGGCCTCCACGTCCACGACGAGTTCGGGATCCGGATGCTCGACGCGAGCAAGGAGGACTTGCTCTGCGTGCCGTCGCTCCGGCAATAGACCCGCATGGAGCGCGCCGTCGCCATGACCGGCATCGGCGGGCAGGGCATCCAGCTGATCGCCAAGCTGCTCGGCCAGGCTGCCATGCGCGAGGGCCGCGAGGTCATGATGTTCGGCCTCTTCATGGGCATGATCCGTGGCGGCTCGAGCGAGTCGACGGTGGTGATCGCCGACCGGGAGATCGTCTCCCCGCCGATCGTGCCGCGCGTGTGGGCCGTGCTCGCCATGCACGGCGAGGGCCTGCCCGCGCTGGCGCGGAAGGCCGAGCCCGGCGGCGTCCTCGTCTTCAACTCGAGCCTGGTGACCGCGCCGCCCGCATGGGAGGGCGTCCGCGCGCTCGCCGTGCCCGCCACCGAGCTGGCGACGGTGATGGGCCAGCCGATGGGTGCCAGCATGGTCGCGCTCGGCGCGCTCGCCGCGGCGACCGGTCTCACCAGCGTCGCGGCGCTGCACGCGGCACTCGGCGAGGTGCTGCCGCCGCACCGGCGGAAGCTGATCGACGCGAACGCGCTCTGCATCACCCGCGGCGCCGAGCACCTCGCCGCCGCGGACGCCGTGCCCGCCTGGGGCTGATCGCCACGCGACGTTGACCCTCCGGAACCCGCGTGTTACGGCTCGGCCGTGCCGCGGGAGCCGGCGACGGTCACGATCGACGTCGAGACCTGCAAGGGCTGCGTCCTCTGCGTCGAGGTGTGCCCGCCGCGCGTGCTGGTGATGTCCGAGGTGACCAACCGCATGGGCTACCGCTATCCGCTGCTCCTCGACGGCTGCACCGGCTGCGAGCTCTGCTACAAGATCTGTCCCGACTACTGCTTCGAGGTCTTCCGGGGGCGGGCGGCATGAGGACGCTCATGGAGGGCAGCCACGCGATCGCCGAGGCGGCGATCCAGGCGGGCTGCCGCTTCTACGCCGGCTATCCCATCACCCCCTCGACCGAGATCCTCGAGTACATGTCGCACCGCCTGCCGCAGGTGGGCGGCGTGTGCATGAACGCCGAGAGCGAGCTCGAGGCGATCAACATGGTGTGGGGCGCGGCCGGGTGCGGCGTGCGGGCCATGATCGCATCGACGGGGCAGGGCATCAGCCTCATGCAGGAGTCCTTCGCCGAGCTGGCGAACGCCCAGATCCCCTGCGTCATCGTCAACATGATGCGGGGGCAGGGCGACTACTTCCAGGCGACGCGCGGCGGCGGCCACGGCGATTACCGTCACCTGGTGCTCGCGCCGCACACCGTGCAGGAGGCCGTCGATCTGGTGCAGCTCGCCTTCTACCTGGCCGACCGGTGGCGGAACCCGGCGCTCGTGCTCGGCGACTTCGTCCTCGGCCACACCTCCGAGGCGGTCGAGTTCCGGCCGCGGGACGAGAGCGATCTCCCGCCGAAGACGTGGGCCGCGACCGGCAAGGGCACGCGCCGCGCCCACAACGTGACGCCCCTCGGCGCGCCGGAGAAGCTGCACCTCCAGCCGGGGAGCCACTACGCGGCGATCGCCGGGAAGCTGCCGCAGATCGCCGCCGCGGAGATGCGCTGCGAGAGCGGGCTCCTCGACGACGCGGAGATCGCGGTGGTCGCCTTCGGCTCCCCGGCGCGCTTCGTCAAGTACGCGGTGCACGCCTGCCGCGCCCAGGGCATGAAGGTCGGCTGGGTGCGGCCCATCTCCCTCTGGCCCTTCCCGGCGGAGGCGGTCGCATCGGCCGCCGCCCGGGTGCGCGCGCTCGCCGTCTTCGAGCAGAACGCCGGGCAGATGATCGACGACGTGCGCCTCGCGGTGCTGGGCACGGTGCCGGTCGTGGCGATCGGCGGCATCAGCCACGACCACTCCGGGTTCGGCGTCGGGCCGGCGCTCGAGCCGGCGAGCATCATCGCGAAGATCACCGACGTCTATCGCGGGAAGGCGGCGGCATGAGCACGCCGGAGCTGAAGAAGGTCTCCGCCAAGCCGGACCTCCTCCTCTCGACGCAGCACTCGCTCTGTCCGGGCTGCGGCGAGCCGCTCGCGCTGCGCGTCATCCTCGAGCTGCTCGGCGAGCTGAGCGTCGCCGAGCGGACCATCTGCGTCTGCGGCATCGGCTGCTACACCGCCTTCCCGGGCATCATCGACATCGACGTCCTCCAGGCGCTCCACGGGCGCGCGCCCTCGGTCGCCACCGGCGCCAAGCGGGTGCTGCCCGATCGCTTCGTGTTCACCCTCCAGGGCGACGGCGACATGGTCTCCGAGGGCCTACAGGAGATCATCCACAGCGCCGCGCGCGGCGAGAAGTTCACCGCGGTGCTGCTCAACAACGGCGTCTTCGGCGAGACGGGTGGGCACATGACCACCACCAGCGTCCTCGGCCAGCGCACCAAGACCACCATGGACACCGGCCGCGTGGCCGAGAAGCACGGCTACCCGATCAAGATCGCCGACCTCCTGGCGCAGGTGGACGGCACGGCGTACGTCGCGCGCGGCGCCATGCACACCCCGTCGTCGATCGCGTGGACCAAGCGAATCCTGGGCGAGGCCTTCCGCGTCCAGCTCGCCGGCCAGGGCTTCTCCTTCGTCGAGATCCTCACCATGTGCCCCACCGACTGGTACGTCGATCCGGCCGAGACGCCGGACTGGATCGAGCAGAACTTCACGGGCACCTACCCGCTCAAGATCCTGAAGCAACCCTGAGCGCGCGTCCGGCAGCGCTGGCGGCGCTTCTGTTCCTGGCGGGACGTGCGGCGGCCTCCTTTCACGTCGCCGTGATCGACGAGGTGGCGACCAGCGTCGACGGTGACACGAGCCAGCAGTTCGTCGAGATCCGCATGCTGGCGACGGCGCAGACGGCGACGCGGAACTCGGTGCTCGCCGCCTTCGACGCCGAGGGCGGGTTCGTGGGCGACGTGCTCGTCGTTCCCGCCGACGTGCCCGGCGCGGGCGCCGGGCTCCGCTGGATCATGGCAACGCAGGCGTTCCAGGATGCGCACGGCTTCGCCGCCGACTTCACCATGCCGGCGGGCGTGCTTTCCGTGGACGACGGCATGGTGTGCTGGGGCGCACCGGGGTCGATCCCGCCGGATCCGGCGAGCTGGAACCACGCCGACCCCACCGAGTACGTCGACTGCGTCGCCTACGGCCGCTTCTGCGGCGCCTCCCCCGGCGGCGCGCCCGTCCCGACGACGCCCAGGGATCATTCGCTCGCGCGCGCGGGGACGACGCGCTTCACGAACGCGAACTTCGCCTGCTCCCCGACGCTCACGCCGCGGAACAACGCCGGCGCCGAGACCGACCTGGCCGGCGCGCCGTGCACCGCCGTCGGCGGATTCCTGTGCGGGCGCCCGCTCGGCGGCGGCCCCCCGGCGGACACCGACTGCCTCGGCGTGTGGGTGGTGAAGGGAGCACGAGGATCGGGGCCGGTCGTGCGCTGCAAGGACGGCGACCCGGGCTGCGACCGCGGGATGGGCGCAGGCTGCTTCGTCCGCGCGCAGCTCTGCTTCGGCCTCGGCCGCGACCTCTTCCCGGCCGCCGGCTCCTGCGCCGCACGGCCGATCACGCGCCTGGCGCTCCGCAAGGGTGGGCGCGGGAACGCCACCCAGATACTGAACGCGCTCACGGCGCTCGGCGGCACCGTCGCGGGGCGGGTCGTGAACTTCGACCCGCCGCTCGCGCCGGGGACCTGCACCACCCCCTTCGATCTCTTCGTCCCGGTCGTGCGGAAGGGCGGGCAGCTTCGTCCCGGCGTCGAGATCTTCCGCTCGGCCACGCGCGGTGGCAAGGTGGATCACGACCTCCTGAGGCTCGTATGCGTACCCTAGCGCTCGCCGTCCTTCTCCTCGTCGCGTCGCGTGCCGGCGCAGTGAACCACCTGAACGCCATCGACCAGGTGCTCGGTAGCTGGCAGGGCGACGACTCGGTGCAGTTCGTCGAGCTACGCATGCTGGCCACGGGGCAGACGATGCTCTCCGACGGCGGCGGGACGCGCGGTCCGGCCGTCCTCATCTTCGACGACGCGAGCGGGTCGCCCGACACGCGGCGCGTCTTCACCTTCACCCGCGACCTGAGCGTCGGCCAGGCGGGCGCGCGCATCCTGCTCGCCACGCCGGGGCTGGCGAACATCGTGGGCTTCGCCCCGGACTTCGTGCTCCCGGCGGGGATGCTCGCGCCCCGCGACGGACGCGTCTGCTACTTCGTCAACCCGCCGCAGATGTCCGGGCAGCCGACGGGAGTGATCGACTGCGTCGCGTACGGCAAGTTCACGGGCGACAACGGCCCGTACGGCCCGCCGACCCCGATCACACCCGACAATCGCGCACTCCAGCGCGTCATGCTGACCGGCCGGAACGCGGACGACTGGCAGGGCGCCCTGCAGCCTTTTCCCGCGAACAACACCGGCGACGCGAAGCGGCTCGACACGCTCTGCGGCGACGCCGCCGTGTCGCAGGGCGAGCAATGCGACGGGGCCGCACTGGGCGGCGCCACCTGTGCCTCGCTCGGCTTCGCGTCCGGCACGCTCAAGTGCACGCAGTGCCACTTCGACACCGGCGACTGCTCGTTCTGCGGCAACGACGCGATCAACGGGCGCGAGGAGTGCGACGGCATCGACCTCGGCGGACGGACCTGTGCTGCTCTCGGCTTCACCGGCGGCGAGCTCACCTGCACCCCGGGCTGCCGTCTCTCGACGCGCAGCTGCGACCCGACCTTCCTGGTGCCGGGCGGCGGCCGCGGACCGGACTGTCTCGCCGAGTGGCGGGTGACGAATGCCGCGGGCCGTCCCGGGGGCGACGGCAAGGCGCCCGTTCGCCAGCGCTGCCACGACGGCGACACGGGCTGCGACGCCGACGCGACCACCGGGACGTGCACCTTCGACGTCGCGCTGTGCTTCGATCGCACCGACGCCCGCATGCCGCGCTGTCGCCCGGTCGCGATCGAGGGCTGGACGCTGCTCCGCCCCGCGCTCGGCGACGGCGACGACGCGGCCCGTCTCCTCGCCGCGGCCGCCGCCCTCGGTCCGTCGTCGCTGACCGGAAACGCCGTGGCCTTCAATCCGTCCCTCGATGCGAACGAGCGCTGCACCGACACGGTGGCGATCACCGTCCCGGTTCGCGGCCGGCGTCCCGGCGTGCTCATGCTCCGGAGCCGCACCGCAGGTGCGGGCGGGCGGAGCGACGCGGACGCGCTGAAGCTCGTCTGCGTGCCCTGAGCTGTTGCCATCGCCATCCGCGCGGAACACAATCGCCGCGCGATGGCGGGTCCGGATCTTCCAGGACGTGGCACGGCAGCGAATCCGCCGAATCGCTTCGAGCCCTTGCACGTCGAGCTCGAGCCCGATCCCGACAGCGACGCGCCGCCCGCGCCGACGGTCTTCTACCGCGACGCGAGCCGCACGGTGCTGGCGGAGAACGACAGCCCCGACGTCGGCTTTCGCTTCAGTCTGAATCCGTATCGCGGTTGCGAGCATGGATGTACCTATTGTTACGCCCGCCCCTCCCACGAGTACCTCGGCTTCAGCGCCGGCCTGGACTTCGAGCGGAAGATCATGGTGAAGGAGGACGCGCCGGCGCTGCTCCGCCGCGAGCTCACCTCGCCGCGCTGGGAGCCGCAGGTGGTGGCGCTCTCCGGCAACACCGACTGCTACCAGCCGGTCGAGCGTCGCCTCGCCATCACCCGCCGCTGCCTCGAGGTCTTCGCCGAGTTCCGGAACCCGGTGTCGGCGATCACCAAGTCGGCGCTCGTCGCGCGCGACGCGGATCTCTACGCCGAGCTCGCGCGGCACGGCGCGGCGCA
>JACXTT010013724.1_pt1 | contig 10650 bp, 5 predicted proteins | sample 9270951 | NCBI WGS metagenome assembly JACXTT01 (sample SAMN15532306, study PRJNA645909) | rock metagenome | isolation source: weathered quartz diorite | place: Puerto Rico | collected 2017-06-21
AAAAAAAAAAAAAAAAAAAAAAAAGATAAAGTAGGGGAAGGAAGATCCCTTGATAATGTATTTTTCAACTTCACTCCTTCCGGCGAAGACAGCGCTGCTATTAAAAAAGAAGTAGGCGATTTAACCGCTAACTTTAAAACAACGGACAACGATTCTGTATTTATAAAAGGAAATTCCGATGTTCCTGCAGATCCAAAATATATGAGCGTTGGCGATATGCCAGAAGAGCTAAAATCAGCAGGCGCTCTTGCGAATGACTCTGTTTACGGTCCCTACCTGAACAATGGTAAATACGCTATATTCAAAATTCTTGGTTCTAAAAATGATTCCATTTATTCTTTAAGAGCAAGTCATATTCTTTTCAGAATTGACAACGATAAAGAAGCCGCAAGAAAGAAAGCAAACGAAGTACTGGCAAGCATTAAGAAAGGTGCTTCTTTTGAAGAAATGGCTAAACAATATGGTACAGACGGTACTTCAGGCAGAGGGGGTGATTTGGGTTGGTTTAGCAACAGCGGGCAAATGGTGAAAGAATTTGAATCGGCCTGTTGCAAATTTAATGGAAAGGAACTTTTACCAAACCTGGTAGAAACTCAATTCGGTTTCCACATTATAAAAATTACAGAACCTAAAACAAACAAAAAATATTTAGTCGGTTCTATAGAAAAAGACATCGTAGCATTGGACGCTACAAAAGATATGCTGTACAACAAAGCTTCGGCCTTTGCGGCTGCTGCGAAAGACACGCAAACCTTTGCGGCTGAATTGAAAAAAGATCCAACCTTACTGCGCAACACTTTCCCAAATGCTGGCAAAAATGATCGCTCTCTTACCGGATTAAACAATGCCCGTGAAATAGTGAAATGGGCTTACAACGAAGCAAGTGTTGGAACTGTATCACCTGTATTCACCATGGATGGACAATATGTAGTGGCCATTCTTACAGCAGAAAGAGAAGAAGGTACTGCTTCCGTAGACGACGTTAGAAACGACGTAACGTCAAAAGTGAAGAACGAATTAAAAGGTGATCAGATTATAGAAAAACTAGGCAAGCTAAGCGGTGATTTCGATAAGGTGGCTACTTCTTATGGCAGCCAGGCAATGACGGGCACTGCCACGGATGTGACCTTTACTTCTTCTTCTATTGCTTCTATTGGTTATGATCCTATCGCTTGCGGAAAAGCATTTGGCCTGAAACCTGGTAAAAAATCAACTGCCTTTAAAGGCGAAACAGGTGTGGTGATGTTAGAGCTTGTAAAAATTCAACCTGCTCCTGAAGTAGCGGACTACAATCAGTTTAAAACTCAGAAAGAAACGCAGCGTTCCGGCTCAGACGATTATCAGATAGAGGAAGCCATCAAAAAACTGGCAGATATCAAAGACGACCGTTACAAATTCTACTAAGAAATAAATAAGGAACTTTCAGAGGCGTACGATTGTATAACAGTCGTACGCCTTTCATTTTAACACGAACATGGAATTAAAATTTTATAAATACCAGGGCACCGGCAATGATTTTGTAATGGTGGACAATCGTGCAGGCGTTTTTGATATTACCAACACTTCGTTAGTGGCAAAACTCTGCCACCGCAGATTTGGTATAGGAGCCGACGGTTTTATTTTATTGGAAAACGAACCTGGTTTTGATTTTAAAATGGTTTATTTTAATTCGGACGGCAATCAAAGTTCCATGTGTGGAAACGGCGGCCGCTGTCTTGTACAGTTTGCGCACGACCTAGGAGTCATAGGAGATCGCACCTGCTTTCTTGCTACCGACGGACCACACGATGCTTACCTGGAAAAAGGATTGGTGCATTTGAAAATGATTGACGTGGATCAGATAGAAAAAAATGAAGACCATTTTTATATGAATACGGGTTCTCCTCATTATGTTACTTCTGTAAAAGACATAAAGACCTACCCGGTGTTTGAAGAAGGACGTGAGATACGTTACAACAGCCGCTTTAAAGAAAAAGGAACAAATGTAAATTTCACAGAAAAAAAAGGTGATTTGCTATACGTCCGCACATATGAGCGGGGTGTGGAAGACGAGACCTATTCCTGTGGTACAGGAGTAACCGCTGCCGCCCTTGCTGCCTCTTATTCCGGTATGTTAAGTCCGGTGCGGATTCATACCTTAGGGGGCGAGTTAAGTATTTCTTTCAAGAAAACAGAAACAGGTTTTAATGAAATTTATTTGATAGGCCCTGCTCTCAGAGTATTTGAAGGAACAATTATTTTATAATTTAAAATCCTGATTCCCCGTACAAAAATGTATTGGCTCTGTTCTAACATCTGATTGTATAAAGAGAAATAAAAGCAAATCAATTATCTACTCTATCATTAAGGTGCAAAAGAATGCTCACATAAAACCCACTCCTCCAAATTGTGCGCTTTAATGTCATAATAGATATTAACAATCAGACACTTATGAATTTTTTATTTTTATTAATTTCATCACCTCTCAGAAGTAGCGATTTTCCGGCAAAATACTAAGAACAATAATCCAGAATAGTTACTTTAAATAATAAGGACAATCCCTTTGGTCTTATGATAGGAACAAGAGCCGGAATATCTTATTATTTAATTGATTACAAGCTAATTAAAAAAATATTAGTTTTTGTGCTTCTTTTATCCTTTCCCCAGAGTATAAAAGCAGAGAAATTGCTTGAACTCTCTCCTGAAAAAACGGACTATATACTGAAAGGAGACTATTTTGATGTCTTTGAAGACAAAGAGAAAAAATATACCATAGACCGGATCAGTCAACCGAACTTTACAGGATTTAACAGCGCTTCTGGTTTTACCTTTAACAAAAATCCGGACGCTGCCTACTGGCTAAAATTCAGTGTAAAGAAACTATCCGAAGATCAGAAAAAATATTTGCTGGAAAGCTATTCCCCTCATACCAATCTTATTGAAGTGTATTTACCAAAAGGAGATGGAAATTATTTTCTACAGAAAGGCGGTGAAGATTTCCGGTTCAACCAACGAATTTACATTACCAAAAATCTAATCTTCGACTTGCCTGTTGGAAAGGCCGGACAGGTCACTACTTTTTATATCCGCATTGTCTCCAAAAATTATAGTGCTTTTGATTTCAGAATCAAAACCATGAATTATTTTCTTTACTACATGACCAATGAATATTATTTTCTTGGCATGTACTATGGAATTTTAATTATCATGGCCATCTACAATCTGCTTGTATACATTACGGTAAGAGAAAAGGTATACCTGTATTATGTATTCTATGTACTCAGCAGTGCCGTGATCACCATGACCGACGACGGCCTGGGTTTCCAATATCTGTGGCCGGGCTTTCCTTCTTTTAGCCGGCCTATCGGGTACACCATTGCCCCCATTGTCTTGATGATCATGTTTATTCTTTATTCCAGTAGTTTCCTCGATTTGAAAAATCGTTTTTATGCGCTCTGGAAAATATTATTTCTCATTACCGGAGTCTATCTTTTATATTTTAGTATCTCCATCACTTTTTTTGGCGAAGCGCTTCCGATTTTATACACGGTGCCCTTTCTAACCGCTTTTGTGATGGCTTGTATCAGTTATATAAAAGGATACAAAGCTTCCCGCTTTTTCATCCTGGGATATACTTTTATTTTGATGAGCATCGTCATTATACAACTCCGGGCAGAGCACATCATCCAGGGAAATTTTTTTACTGTATACAGTCTTAATATAGGATTGATTTTCGAAGTGGTAATTTTTTCTTTTGCGCTTTCCGATAGAATAAAAATTATAAAAAAAGAAAGGGAACAAGCGCAGCAAATTATTATAGAAACTTTACGAATAAATAAAGAGCTGCAGGAAAAAGTGAATCGGGAACTCGAAGAAAAGGTAATGGAAAGAACATTGGAACTGAGTTCGAAAAATAGAGAACTGGAAGAAATAAATACCAAACTAAACGAGCTCAACAATACCATCAATGGAATCAATGCAAAGCTTGACCACGACAACTGGTACCTGAAAAAAGACATCAAGAACGACCTGCAGGCCAGGATACTGGAAGAGGAAGTGCCTTTTGAAGAATTCATAAAAATATTTCCCGACGAACGTACTTGTCTCAAATATTTATCGGATCAAAAATGGAAAGACTTTTACCGTTGTAGAAAATGTGGCAATTTAAAATACACTGATTCTTTTGATAATACAAAACGAAAATGCACTGTGTGTGGGTTTGTTGAATCGGCTACAGCCTTTACACTCTACCATGGAGTACGGTTTCCGCTCAACAAAGCCTTTTACCTTACTTATTTATTTTACAAAAAAGGATCCGGAAGAAACCTTTCGGAACTTTCGGAATTACTCCAGATAAGAAGAAATACCTGTGGTAAATTCAGAGCGAAAGTAAATGAAAGCCGGGAACAATTTATCCATCGCAATAAAAACCGTCATCTGGAGACATGGGAAGAATTGGTCTTGCCACAACGTTCCAAATAATATCTTCCGTAATTTGGAAGAAAGTCTAAAGATTGTAAATACAGATAGCATAAAACCCACTATACTCAAGACCTGCCTCTACCCCTTCATTATTCCAACATTTCAGATTATCTTCAGATTTAAATATTATTATTGATATATTACGCCTAAACTGGAGAAATGGCGTTCAATAATAGTTGACAGGTTATATGGGTTTTCTGATAAAAATATTTTTTTGTACGCTGATGGCTACGCCTTTACTTTTATTTGTTCCCAAAAACATAAAACCTTATTTAAATTTAATCCTCAACTTATTTATAGCAGGAGCCTCCACTTATATGGCCATGATGGCTTATCAGCAAGGTACGCTCTATTATTACCTGACCGATCTACCGTTAGTAGGGCCTGTGCACCTAAAAATTGATGAGCTGTCCGCTATCTTTATCCTGGTGATTAATTTTACTGTGATTACCTCTTCTTTATTTTCCATCGGCTATCTGCCAAACAGAAGAAATGCCGGTTCCACGAGTTGGCATCTGTTTTCTTTTTCCATTCTGCATGCCTCTATGCTACTGGTCTGCATGACACAGGATCTTTTGGCCTTTATCCTGTTCTGGGAAATAATGTCTCTTTGTTCTTTTGTACAAGTACTTTCCGATCTGGAAGATCCTGTAGCTATTAAAGCTTTAAACTATTTCGTCCAGATGCACATCAACGTTGTATTATTGATGATAGCGGTCGCCTGGCTCTACAATAAAACCGGTATGCAAAATTTCGATGCGTTGCATTTTTATTTTAGTTCCAACAATAATTTTCCTTTGTTTCTATTGTTTTTTTTAAGCTTTGGAATGACCGCAGGTTTTCTTCCACTGCCTACCTACCCTACTACTCCCGGTCCTTCGGCTGGCCTGATGTCGGGGGTCATGATAAAAATTGGCGTTTATGGTATGCTGAGAATACTGGTCTACGTTGAATCCGAACTGCTGGAAATTGGTATGTTTATTTATGTCCTCTCCATGATCATTGGTTTATATGGAATTATTCAGGCAACGTTACAAAAAGATTTTAAAAAAATGCTGGGCTATTCCAATATCGAAAACATCGGCATCATCGGTATGGGAATAGGGCTGGGCGTTCTAGGCATTGCCCTCAACAGCCAACTGATTACCTTCATGGGTTTTGCAGGTGCTTTGATGCATGTTATCAACCATTCGTTGTTCAAATCTTTATTATTCTATACAGCCGGTTCCGTTTTCCTTCGCACGGGGACAAGACAAATGAACCGTTTGGGAGGACTTATAAAAAAAATGCCTGTCACCAGTATTCTTTTTTTAATAGGTTCGCTGGCGCTATGTGGCTTGCCTCCTTTCAACGGATTTGTTTCCAAGTTTCTGATCTATTCCGGTATGATGGGTTTACTTCTTGCTAATTTCAGTATGGACCTGCTAGAACTTGTAGCACTGATGGCCTTTGTCTTAATGGGGGGAATTAGTGTTTTTACTTTTACCCGCGCCTACGGAGTAATGTTTCTCGGAACACCCAAAAGCCTGAAAGCTACCAAAGCTTCTGAAGTAAATTTTTTTATGCTTTTCCCAAACGTCCTGATTGTATTGGTCATGTTGTCTATCGGCTTTGCCCCGGATATATTTGTAAAATTTATTTCTATGGCCGTCAATCTATACATCCCTTTTGAAAGTACAGGCATTGTTATTCATCAATTTGATTCTATCAGCCAATTAGGACTCGTAAGCATTCTATTCATAATTCTGATGGTGACCATTTATATGATACGAACACTCATCGTAAAGTCAAATACAGAAACCTACGAACCTACCAAAGGAACCGGTTATACCAGAAGCCGTGACAAACTTAAATATGCGGGGCCTTCTTATTCAGGAAATCTGGCACAGTTTATAAAACCAATCACTCAAGTAAAAACAGCCTTTAAAGAGAATGTGTTTTTTCTAAAAGACAGACCTTCTAAAACGGAAGAAAACTTAGGGTTAGTAAAAAAATTATCACTGTTCGCAAAAATGCAAAATGGACAAACCAGACAATATATTTTATTCATGTTTCTGTTAATAGTCCTGTTGCTGTTATTAATTGTATTCAATATTATTTAAAATAATATGTTAACCCTTCTATTAATTTTCATAGCTACTCTTTTTTTTATCGGTGTGCTCAATAAAACAAGAGCTATCGTTGAAAGAAGAAAGGGGCCTGGGCTTACACAACACCTACAGGAAATTTTTAAACTTGTAAACAAACAAACGGTATACAGTACTACTACGTCTATTATATTTAAGATAGCACCGAGTATTTATTTTTCTTCCATACTGATGGCACTTTGCTTCATTCCATTTGGCAGTTATCAACCTTTATTATCCTTTAAAGGCGATTTTGTTTTTTTTGCGTACATGCTGGCGTTTGGAAAATTTTTCATGATTATCGGCGCATTCGATACAGGCATTAGCTTCGCAGCTATCAGCGCTAAAAGAAACGCATTATATTCTATGCTGCTAGAGCCTGCGTTTTTCCTTCTCATGGCTTCTTTTGCGATGGTGACTGATCATAGTTCTTTTTATAATATTTATAATCATATTCATTTTACCAGCAACTTGTCCTGGATATTAGGCGTGATGGGGGTTTTTATGTTGGTGCAAATATCAATGGTAGAAAATGGAAGACTTCCGGTAGGTGATCTGCATACACATGCTGAACATACGATGATTCAGGAGGTAATGAAATTGGACAGCACCGGCTTTGATCGGGCCATGATCCTATATGGCACCTCTCTTAAATTTGTCCTGTATGGTACACTGATTTGTAATTTCTTTCTCAACACTGCCATGAGCCGGACAGTAGAAATTGGCGTATTTTTTTTGGTACAAATAATCTGGGCCATCACGGCAGGATTGTTAGAATCCTTCTGGGAAAGAAAACAAATTAAAAAAAACCCTCAGCTCATTTTTTCCTTAATGGCTTTTTCAATAGTATTATTTTTTGGAATCTTAATCTGGCTGCAAAAATTCAGTTAAGTTTATGTCCTTCAGAAGGACATAACTTTCGATGGTAGCATTAGAACAGAGTCAAGAATTTTTATAAAATGGAAAACTGATTGCTGTATAATAAAGTCTGATTAAAATACGATTTTTTAATTTCTCCTTTTTCTTCCAGCCAGTTCAGATAATTATCCCAGCGTTCGCCGTTCATAATACCCCATTTGCGTTTGTTGGTAAGGTAGTACTCACAGGAAGCTTTAATAGTTTGTTTTATCAATTCCTTATCAGGAAAAATTTCTTTCCCCCTCAGGTGTAAAATTTGTGCCGACTGTTCCGGATTCTCCGCTACTTCAATATAAGCCCTCGAAGTGACTTCAAAAAATTTCTGTACCAGAAAAGAATAATCGGCAATAAATTCTCTGTGCGAAATCAGTAAACTACAAGGACCATATGGAATATTGGCTTCTTCCATATTGAAAATATTCATTTCGAGTCCTTTTAATTTTGCTTCAACGGCTTCTATGTTTTTAAACACCCAGACAAAATCTGCTTTCTCTTCAAAAAGCATTTTATATATATCCAGTTTCTGAGGACAAAGTGCCGTATACTCACCGCCTGTCATCTGGCTAATCAAGGGTTTCTCAAAAGGAATTTCCAACGCAGCATACGTTTTTCCTTTTAATTTTTTTTGCGAATCGATCCCCGATTTTTTCAAGGTTGCAAAAGCACTTGGAGAGCCTTGCAAAATAGAGGCCAACGCTACTAACTCTTTATAACCGTATAGGTGCGATTTGATAACTGTTTCGCTGGGCGCAATGGCGAAAGAAACATTTTTTCTAAAAAGTTTTTCAATAGGCGCAACTTCGTACTGATCGTCTTCGGGGGAAATTAATTCCACTTCAAGGCCGGCTTCTTTGTACCAGCCATTCAGGAGCGCAAGATAGAGCCCGGCGTGTATCGCATTGGGAGTCCAGTCGAGTGCTACCTTAATTTTCATAGTTCTAATATAAACAAAAACCTTTAGTTATCAGAATTTCATGTTCAGTGTAACAAAGAAGTTTCGCGTGGCAGCCGGATAGTACGATGGATAGGCCACCCTGGTCAACGTACCATTCCCGGACTGGTTTAAAAATTGATTGGGTGTACCGGAATTATAATATTTTGAATTGGTAAAATTATTGAGTTGAAAACTTAAACTATGATCCCCTGTTTTGATAATTGAATTTAGTTTGATACCAAGTCTTAGATCCGCAAAAACAAAAGCAGGTGTAGTAAGATCTTCGCTGTTCGTATTATCGAGATACATTTTACTCACATACTTCCCTATAATGTCCAGAGAAAGCCATGATAAAGGCGTGAGACGAATTCCCTGATTCATCGTCACCGACGGGGTAAGCACAGGAATTACATTTTTGTGTACTTGTGCTTCTGTAGTATATGTATTAGCCCCTGTACTGTCATAGATAGCCAGTTCCTGGGTGTACGTTTTTATCCTGTTATAACTAAAAGCGGAGTTATTCATCACTGCAAAAAATTTATTTATTTGCCACATCCAATCAAACTCTATTCCCCGACGAAAACTCTGTGGTACATTTTTCCGGATGGAATAGCCAAAATAGTTTAAGGCCCCGGTAGCCGCTATTTCATTTCGGAATTCCATGAAATAAATATTCGTATTCAGTTTTACTTTTTGTGAACGTATTTCATTTCCTATTTCCAGGTTGTAAATCGTTTCTGGTTTTACATCACTTTGTTTTACATCAAAATTCGCGCGGTCGTCTCCAAGATAATCGATACGCGTGGGCTCACGGGTTGTTTTTCCTCCACTCATGTAAAAGCTTGTTTGCTTAGTGAGATAATAACGTGCTCCGAGCTTTGGATTGAAAAACAGCCAACTCATGTTCTCCACTTTGAACGTATCGCGAAAAATTTCTTTGTCTTTTGCTTTGTACTGAAAATTGGTAGTTCTCACTTGTGCATCAGCGAACAAAAGAATTTTCTCTGTAAGATCATATTGTACTTTCAGGAAAGAACTTAATTCATTTTTGTATCCGGTATTAAAATATGCTTCGTAGTTAGGACCAATATTGGGCGGCAGATTTTGTGCCCATTTCGTTTGCATATAATGATCAGATTTGAACATATTCCCGTGAAGGCCTACGTTCACTTTTATCTTATCGCCCGTATAATTTAAGAAAGCCATTGCGCCATAAAAATACTGATTCAACTTGTAACTGGCGATTACATTGGTCGTCGTATCGGTAGCACTTAGATTAGGCATGTTCAGGTAGGAATAGCCATAGTTGGGAAAATACAAATCGAAGTAACCATCTCCTTTTACAAAATAAGCAGAAGTGGCTAAATTAATTTTTTTATTAAACTCATAAGTATATTGCAGCTGGTGAAAAGTCTGACGGAAATGATCCTTGTTATCACTCCCGAGTGGATTATACGTTCTATTCGTATCGATAATGGATTTATCCGTTCCCACGTACGCAAGCGTGGAGCCTGCCTCGCCGCCAAAAGAGTTTATTTTTAACAGAGATTTTTTTCCGTAATAAGCACCACTGACCATATAACTGTTTATATTAACAGAAGAATGATCGCGGTATCCATCGGTTCCAACATTTGACATCCTTCCATAAAAAGCAAATTTGTTTTTAATAAGTCCGGTCTGCAATTCTGCGGATAGTCTTCTGGAAACATAAGATCCATAACCCGATGAAAAACTAAAAGAAGGTTTATCAGAAAGATCTTTGGTGATCATATTCACAGCGCCACCAAAAGAAGCCGTTCCATTCGTAGAAGTACCTACTCCACGTTGAATCTGAATACTTTTAAGACTGGTCGCCAGGTCTGCAAAATTATTAAAATAATATCCCTGTGTTTCCGGATCATTTACCGGAATTCCATTGATGGTCATGTTGATTCTTGTCTGATCAATACCGCGAAGACGAAAATAAGAATAGCCTATTCCATTTCCCGCTTCTGAATAAGTAATGATAGAAGGAGCATTGTTGATCAGCGCAGGAATATCGTGGCCATAGTACTTGGCTTTGATTTCCTTTTCTGACATGTTAAATTGAGTAACGGGAGTCTGGCTGTTGGCGCGGATAGCCGTCACTACAATTTCTTCGCTCACTTTTTCGACAGGGATTAGTGCAATATTCAGATTTACTTCTTTGTCTGTTATTACGACCGTTTGAGA